>Ga0307434_1001397_pt1 | contig 13135 bp, 6 predicted proteins | sample SalMarWE160220MG_FD_202156 | JGI IMG/M metagenome (GOLD analysis project Ga0307434, IMG submission 202156) | Salt marsh sediment microbial communities from the Plum Island Ecosystem LTER, Massachusetts, United States - WE1603-220 | ecosystem: Environmental > Aquatic > Marine > Intertidal zone >... | reverse complement strand
AGCAAGGGTGCTACTGGAATTGCCGACATTGAATTCGCCCCCGGGACCCTAGCAGAGCCGGAGACTCAGATCTTAGATGAATTCGCAGAGGATCACACCGATTGGGCATCGGTGGTCAACGGCGAGGTAAAATGCGGTGCTCCGCAATTGACGGTAGATGTAGCTCCTGCTGGCAAGGGAGATGTTAAGATAGATGGATCAATTCCAGGTTCCTATCCTGATGTCAGTAGCTGGAGCTGGGATGAGGTGGTAGGTCTTGAGGCGATTGACTCAGCGGCTGGCTGGACTTTTGACTCCTGGAGTGGAGACCTTGGTGGTGGCAGCGCTACCGAAAGTATAACCATGAGTGACGCCAAGAGCGTTACAGCCAACTTTGTTGAGTTGCCGGCGATCCTTGATGTCGACCCTAACCACCTTGACCTGACTGCCAGGTGGGGAGGCTACGAGGACAATGACACGGTTACAATATCGAACACGGGTGGACACACCCTGTGCTGGGCGTTAGGCGACCCGCCAACCTGGGAGGTAGGCGATTGGTGGAATTACTATAATTTCTACCAGCCATTCCCGCCTCTGCCCATTCCGGGGTCCAACGCGAGCTTTGTGAACACGTCGGTGGTGGGTGGTGGTAATGGTTCAGATTATGTCTGTGATGTCAACATTGCTCCGCCTCTCCAGCGCACAATGATGGGTGGCATGCCTTGCGTCCTGTACAGTGGGAGCATGGTGGTTGACGAGTACACACTGGATATAGCCTCGCAGATCGGCATAATGGGAATCTACCCGTATGGGCTGCCTCCTGCTCCTGAGGTCCCGGTACAAGCTAATTTGTCCTGGGCCTACGACAGTTGCCACGGCTGGCCTTATTATCTGGGTAAGGCGTGGAATTACAACCTGACAATGGAGGTAAGGACTGCTGATGGGAATTGGAGTCCGGTAGATTATAAGGTCATACCGGCCATGGCTATGGTGACCGATTGGAATTCGACCCTGAGCGCCTGGGAGATAACACATTTGGCGCTACCCAGCATGACTCCATTCATGCAGACCTGGTGGTCGCCAACGGCAAAGAACTTCGTGCAGCAAGCTGATGGTGGCACCTATGACTATCCACCGATGGATGTCAGGTCGCTGGTAGCCTTCTCTACTGCTACTCCGCCAGCAGGTCCACCTGCCTGGCTTAGCTTTGACAAGGTGGCTGGCGCTCTTGGTATAGGTGGCAGTGAAGACCTGACCGTGACCGCTAATTCGGCAGGACTGAATGTCACCACGTATAACGGCAGCTTCACTATCAGTGCACCCGGAAGTATTCAATCAGAGACTGTTACCGTTGAGTTTATAGTTACTCCGGCGACCACTATCGATGCTCTCAGAACGCTGCCTGCTGATGCTCTGGACTATGACGCCGAATATCCTGGAATGACGTTCGACGTCTACGTGAACTTCACCGCACCGGTGGATGAGTTCAACAGTATCGGTCTGACCGACTTTGCTCCCGCTGGTTGGGCGGTTGAGACCAATGATGCGTGGTGCGTCCCTGCAGCAAGCTGGAACAAGAGTAACTACAACAAGGCAGAGTATGGTTGGGCTGGTCCTTATAGCGCAGGCGCGACCTTCAGCGCCAAGTATCAAGTGACCATTCCGGCGACCGCTAGCCCGGGACTCAATGAATGGCCCGCTTGCATGGAAACATGTCCTGCCTGTGGCGAGAGTAGTCCCATCAACGATTACTGCGCCTGGGTTGAGTACTGGTTTGGTGCCGAGGGACCATTCGAATCGTCCATATGCGGCGATTTTGAGAAGATAGTAACAGTCCCTGGCTGTGTAGTTGGAGAGACTCGCGATGTTAACGCGAACCCGCTGGACACCGTGCTGGTCGTGCTATCCGAGGAACCTGCGGAAGTCGGTGATGAGCCTGAGGACAGCGATTCAAGTACTATGACCATGTATAAGAATTGCGCGGATGACACGGGCTTGTACTACCAGGTAGCTTCAAAATACTGCTACTACGGTATAGATACAAGCAACATGCCCATGCCTAGAAATGTGTACCACCCGGACTACATAGACTGGTCAACGCCAGAGCTATTAGCTGCGGGATACACCATGGACTTCGAAGGTGACTACGGGCTTGTTTGCAAGGCAGCCTCGATGTCCTACGCTATGACAAGCGTCAATCACTGGCTATTTGTACCGGTTGACTCTCTTGACCCTGATCCAATGACGAGAGTACATCCTGAATGGCAGCTTTCTTCATGGAAAGCTATGGAGTCGGTCCACTCTTGGCAATTCCCATGCGGATGCAGTTGCTAATAAACTGAGGTAGTCAGTTGATTTACCTAGCCCCCTTCCATCGGGAGGGGGCTAGGTGTTATAATTAGGGGGATAGGGAAATGAGATTATCGAGATTGGTTATTTTGTTGGTAGCGGCGGCAATTGTTGTTTTCCCCGCTGGCGTTGCTCTGGCGGAATCATGGGACCCACCAGCCAATCCGGTCAGGGCTTTGCCTGACACGGTGGAGAAGGGAGGGACGTTCAACGTTACCGTGAACTTCACCGCCCCTGCCGATAATTTCAGTACCATCAACCTTTATGACTATGCCCCTGATGGCTGGAATGCGACCGCTAATCCAGCATGGTGCCAGCCGCCAGCGACGAATTTTGAGTATAACGGCAATATGACTTCATACACATGGGCGCGTGAAGGGGGGTATCCTAATGGCACCAACTTCACTGGGCGGTATAAAGTTACCGTTCCCTGCGACGCCGAGCTGGGAATTTATACCTTTTTTAGCTATGACACGGCATTGGGATATTATGTTGGAAACACAAGCCATTTTTATGAGCCCATAAACATAACCAGTGATTTTAATGTAACGGTTATTCCGCCGGCCATTTGCTCTACTCCGAGCATTGACTTCTATGTCCTTCCTGGACAAAACCCCCAAAACGAGACTCTCGAGCTGTGGAGTTCAACTCCCTGCATGATTAACTGGTCGCTGAGCGATGATGCTGCCTGGCTCAGTGAAAGCCCCACAAATGGCAGCTGCAACTATACTGAGCATAGTTTTGTAAATCTGTCGGTCAATACATCGAACATGTCCATCGGGGATTATCCCGCCAATATAACTATAACTAGCAACTCTACTGAAGCGAACAATTCTCCCCGGATAGTTCCCGTTACCTTGCATATCACAGACAAAGGGATTCTGAAGGGACATGTGGACTTTTTCCGGAAGCAGCCTGCGGGTGATTCTACATGGGAAACTCCGCTTGTGGTGAGGTTCTTCGACAATGCAACTCAGAATGAGACGACGTGGTCGCCAATAAATATCACCACCGATGCCTGGGGCAACTTCACCATTGAGGATATTGTCCCTGGCAGCTATGATATCGGGATTAAGAACTGCACTTGCTTGAGTGCGCTGGTGACTAATGTAACGATAAATGGTGGTGCGCTCACCGAGGTTGATTTTGGCGCGACACGTGAGGGGGATGTCAAAGAAAGTGATAAAGTTGATGGTTCTGACTTCGCCTTGTTTAGTGGTGCTTACAACGCCAGGCCTGGTGATGGAAACTGGAATGCTAACGCAGACCTTAACCGCAGTGGAAAGGTAGACGGTTCTGACTTTGCTCTGCTCAGTGGTAACTATAATGCCAGGGGCGCCGCATACGGATACTTTTAATGGATGCTTTTGGAACCGCCGCCATTTATAGTGTTGTATCCGTGTTACTAATTATATATTATGAGGAATACCTCGTAGGTTTAGCAGGAAGGAAATGAGATTATATATATTGTTTACTGCTATACTGGCATTGCTGGCAGTTGCCCTCATGCCTGTGGCGCTAGTCTGGGCGCAGGAGGCCAATCCACAGAGGACTTTGCCAGACGCGGTGCATAAAGGTGAGACATTTGATGTCACCGTGAGCTTCACCGCCCCTGTGGATAAGTTCAACTCTATCGGTCTCACCGACCTCTGCCCCGATGGCTGGAACGTGACCGTTGATGAAACATGGTGCACCCCGAATGCCGATGCTGTTTTAGCTACGGGGAATAAAGCCGAGATTGGCTGGTTTGGGGAGCAAGGTGTCGGCTTTGACAAAGATATTTCATTTAGTGCGTTATATAAAGTGACTGTGTCCGATGATGCCGAGCTGGGAATTTATGCCTTCGATGGCTTTCTGGAATATTGGGTTGCCTCTGAAGGACCTTATTCGGAAAACGTAACCGGCAGCTCTCAAGTAGAGGTCGTTGAAGGAAGTGCTATAAGCGTGTGGTGGATAGTTGGCATCGTCGTTGTTATAGCTGTTATCGTGGCTGCGGTTCTCCTGGTTAGACGCCGCAGGACATGATGTTAGTTCGGTATGATGATAAAAAGGGAGCGGAATGCCCCCCTTTTTAGTTATGGGCATGAGATTGCTTCGGCACAGGAGTGCCTCGCAATGACAGAGGAGGGGGACGCTCCTCGCAATGACAGAAGAGGGAGGTGCCTGCAATGACAGAGATGTTTAGGAATGTAGTGCGAGGCTTTAGCCTCGTGCACGACCCTGAAGGGTTGCACTACAAAAGGGGGGTGCCCTCGATGACACCTTATTGTCATTGCGAGCCCGCGAAGTGGGCGCGGCAATCTCAAAAAAGAGCAGTCAGCGACCAGCGGTCAGCGGTCAGGTAATAGCTAAAGGCTGAAAGCTGATAGCTACTAAATTGGAGATTGCTTCGGCACCGGAGTGCCTCGCAATGACAGGAGGAGTGTCATTGCGAGCCGAAGGCGTGGCAATCTCGGTGGGGATGCCTCGATGAGAGAAGGAGGTGGACATTGAAATGATAAAAAAAGAAGCGAAATTTCATTAATAAATATGAGGGCCTAGTACCTCTTCCCTCAGGACTAAAAGATGTGACCAGAGTTATTTTACAGAAGGGAAATTCGGTAGATGATTTAAGGAGGTTGAAATGAGAAAACTGGGATTTATAAAAAAGTCAGGATTTATTATCGGTATTATCGTGCTCCTCATCGGTGTGATGCCGATGAGCGGCGGTTTAGCTGTTCAGGCGGATGACCCACCTCCACCTGTACCTGTACCAACTGAGACGCCGAGCATGCCGCCGCCGCAGTACCAACCGCCCCCGGTGATAGACGGGCACGGAACAGGTGCTCTGCCATCAATGACGGGCGTTGTCCATATCAGCGAGCAGGCATTGTCTGGTGGCTCTCTGGCTGGAGGGCCGCCGGTGGGTGCCCCGCCGGCTGCATTTGACTGGCGTAACGTACCACCAAACAGGGTTACCTCGGTGAAGAACCAGGCTGCCTGCGGTGCCTGCTACGCCTTTGCCGGCATTGGCAATGTCGAATCCAGAGTATTAATCGACACGAACACCACTCCCCCCGGCCCCGACTACTCCGAGAACAATGCCAAGGAGTGCAACTGGCGGGAGATAAATAACTGGGTAGATGGTGGGGGTAACCCGTGGGGCAGCTGCGATGGTGGAGACTACAAGATACTTGCCAGCCTGTTCTCCCAGAAAGGCATAGTCCTGGAGTCAGATGACCCATATGTACCTGCGAACACCACCTGCAACTCTACCTGTCCGTATAACAAGACGCTGCTGGACTGGAGAATCATATCGACCTGGTCGGCACCCGCCGACATCGTGATGAAGAACTATATTTGGACAGAGGGTCCGATTTATACCCACCTGTATGTTGGCGATTCCAATGACGTGGCATGGCAGGCTGAATTCGGTGGCTATAACGGCGGCTATAACCTGGTCTACACAGGACCGTATGACCCCAACCACGCTGTGCTCATTGTTGGCTGGGACGACACACTGCCGTATGCCGGAGGCACGGGTTGCTGGATTGTGAAGAACTCCTGGGCCAATACCTGGGGTGCTGTCGGCTACTTTACCATCGCCTACGGCTCGGCCCGCATCGGCGAATGGTCTTCATATATGTACGACTGGCAGGACTACGATAACAACGGCAGCATCATGTATTACGACGATGATTGCCAGAACGACTACGTTGGATATGCATCCACTACGCCTACTACTGGCTGGGGGCTGTGCAATTTCACCCCCTCCAGCAACACCTATGCTACCCGCGTGGAGTTCTGGACCGTAGATGCCACCACTGACATCGATATATACATCTATGACGACTTCAACGTGGCAACGAAATCGCTGAGCAACCTGCTGGCTAGCGAGTTCAACTACAGCTTCGCTGAACCTGGCTACCATGGAGTGAACTTAACCTCGCCGCTGGCGCTGACCGCCGGTGACCCCGTTATTGTGGTGGTGAAGTTCACCGATGCCGCCTGGCAATGGCCTATCCCGACAGACCAGAACGCAGCGAGTGAAACGGCACGCACATACACCAGTCCCACTGGCACAGATGGCAGCTGGTACGACGTCGGATATAATCTGAATGAGGATGTCGCTATTCGCTTGCGCACCTCGGGTGATGTACCCACTTATACCCTGACCATGGCGGTGAACGGCACCGGAACGACAACCCCGCCAGTAGGCGCTCAGAATTACACCGCGGGGAAGGTGGTAAACATAACCGCCACAGCAGGTGGCGGATGGCAGTTCGTGAACTGGACCACCGCGAATATGAGTGAGATAGCCAATGCTACTGCGGCATCGACTACGGTAACTGTGGATGAGAACAAGACGGTAACCGCAAACTTCGCCGAGATTCCCGGAGACCCTGACCTCATAGTCGACAACAAGGGTGAGGAGGTTGTGGGCTGCGAGTACTACGTATGGTACACCGTGCTCAACAATGGTACCGGAGATGCTGGTAATAGCACGACGTGCATTTACGCTAACGGTACGCTGGTGGCAACTGACCCTTGCCCGGCTCTGCTGGCCGGTGAGAGCTACAGCAATGGCGTCGGGCCGTTAGTCTGCCCCGGCGGTACCACTGTGACGATTATGGTCTGTGCCGACAACGACAATGTTGTTGCCGAGGAGAATGAAGATAACAACTGCAAGGAGAACTACATGTACCAGCCGCTGGAGTTCGGCGATGCTGCTGACCAACCGTATCCGTCTCTGCTTGCCAGCGATGGCGCGCGGCACTGCCCTACTGATACCGAACTACTTGGGCTGGGCTGGTTCGGGCAAGACTGCAAGGACTTCGAGCTTGATGCCCAGATCACTGATATGGATACTTGCTGCGATGGCCTGGTAACCACTACACTGGCTCCCGGTAACACAACGGCAACGGTCCAGTTTGAGGTGACCAACAACATTACCACTAACGACCTCCTTGTTAACATCCTGATTGACCTGAATATAGATGGCGACTGGACTGACGCTGGAGAGCACGTGGTTCAAAATCAGTGGATAAACCTGCCCGGTCCTGACGAGGGCACCTTTGTGTCCGATTCGTTCTCAACCGTGAACGCAACCGTTGGGCAAACATGGCTCAGACTTACGCTGACCAGGACCCCGGTTACCGTCCCGTGGAACGGCACAGGGCTGTTCGCCTGCGGTGAAACCGAGGACTGGCAGATATGGATAGAGGAAGAGGTGCCGGAAGAATGGTACTGGAAGCCTGGTGGCTGGGAAGACTACGCCCTGAGCGGCATGCCTGACTTCGACCAGAAACAGGATGGCTGGTTCGACCCCGCGTCGGGGCGTTGGACCTTTTGCGGACCGGTGTCAGTGGCTAACTCCCTGTGGTATTTCGATTCCAGGGAGGAGCCCAGCCCTGTCTCGCCACCCGCCATCAGTGATAACTACGGTCTGGTGACAGCCTACGATCCGTGGGACGACCACGACCCCCTGAACGTGGAGCCGCTGGTTAACGACCTGGCAGCGCGTATGGGCACCAATCCCTCGACCGGCACCAACGTCTACGCCATGCAAGCGGGGATACGGGACTACCTCAATATCACCGGCTACAATGACAGTTACTATGAGCATACAGAGATAATGCCGGAGTTCGGCTGGATTGAGGAGGAGGTGGAAAGGTGTCAGGATGTGATACTGCTGCTCGGCTTCTGGCAGTGGGATGGCTACTGGTACCGCTTTGGCGGCCACTATGTCACCTGCGCTGGAGTGAACTCGAATACCTCGATGCTTGGCCTGAGTGACCCCTATTTTGACAACGCCGAGGCGACAGGGCAGGGTATAGTACTGCCACCACCACCGACTCACCCTCCTTATCCCCATGGTCCCGGTGTGCATAACGATACCTGGTATGTCTCCCACGACACCTATTTTGTCGCTCCTTCCCCGAGCCCCGGCGGCATGTGGGGCCTGCCAGAGTATACATCGGACAAGGATCTCCTCGATTTCTACAACTTCGAAGGTCAGAACTGGGGTGACCCGGTGCCTGATGGACCGTACAACCCGATGCTTGAGGTCTTTACCGAGATAGAGTACGCCGTTGCCGTCTCACCGATTGCTGGTGCTACCCTGGTGGGGAATGTCACTTTTTTGGGAAGGGGCGCCGCTCCTGATGATAAGTGGATGGAGGAGTTTGTGGTGAAGGGCTTCGAGCCTGGCAATCTCACCAACGAGCTATGGAACCAGACTGCTACCACCAACAATACCGGCTTTTTCACCCTCACCGGTCTTACTCCCGGCATCTATGATGTTGGGATTAAGAACTGCACCTGCTTGAGCGAGCTGGTGGCTAATGTGACGTTGAATGCGACCACTCCCCCCGTCGACTTTGGCACTACCCGTGAAGGGGATGTCAAAGAAAGCGACAAAGTGGACGGTTCTGACTTCGCACTGCTTAGTGGTGCTTACAACACAAGGCCTGGTGACGCAAAGTGGAATGAAAAGGCAGACCTTAACCGCAGTGGAAAGGTAGACGGTTCTGACTTTGCTCTGCTCAGCGGCAACTATAATGTGCGGGGTGACGCGTACGGAGGCTTTTAAGGGATGTTTTTGCTTCGCTCCTGTGAATATCCTGGCCAAGGCTGAGTAGTCGACGGATACAACCAGCCCCTTCCCACCGGGAGGGGGCTGGTTGTTATAACCAACAAACTGCGATTGTCTGCAATGACGCCCCTCTTCTGTCATTGCGAGGCGCAGCCCCTCCCCCTGTCATTGCGAGGAAGTCCGTCACTTGACGGACGACGAAGCAATCCCATGCCCCGCCGAGATTGCCACGCTACCCCCTTCGCTGCGCTCGGGGCTTCGGCTCACCGCAATGACAATAAAAAAGGGCACAATGACAATAAAAAAAGCTCGCAATGACACCCCCTTCTGTCATTGCGAGGCACAAAGTGCCGAAGCAATCTCAAACTGACAGCAGAAACATTTCCTATTAGTGACCAAAACCGACAGAGTGGAGAAAAATGCAACTAAATACAACTAAAGTTAACTAAATATAGTTGATGTTTTCCACGCGGCGGTGTAAAATGTAGATAAGGCACCAGGACTAAAGTCCTGGATATTGTGATGACCTGCAATAATGCAGTAGCCGGGATGGACTTCTCTCTGCTTGCCTGGCAACTTTAACAAGGTAGGGCACCTGCAAGGATATTGAGGCTGCTTCTTGACAAGTTTATGGCGAATGGGAGTGAATAGAGCGCGGTTTGGAAAATTGAGGTTGTCTGTGGTGCTGTTTGCCATAGTGGCACTGACGGGGGTGGTCCTTTTGCCTCTGGGCACAGCTTTGGCGCAGCAAGCCAATCCAGTCAGGGCTTTACCCGTTGAGGTGGAAAGAGGGGGAACGTTCAATGTCACCGTGAACTTTACTGCCCCTGCGAATAACTTCAATCTTATCTCCCTTTCTGACCTTGCTCCCGCCGGTTGGAATGTGACCGTCAATGTAACGTGGTGCACCCCGGTGGCGACCTCAGTTACGGGTATAGGGAATGAAGCACAGATTGTCTGGGGTGGGTCGTTTAGCAACGGCACTTACTTCGTCGCGGTGTATAAGGTGGCTGTGCCGGAAGACGCCGATGCGGGATTTCATAGCTTCTCCGGACAGCTCCAATATTACCTTGCTGATGTAGAACATTACAAGGAAAATATAGCTGGTGATTCTCAAGTGCTTTTCCCGCCTGAATTCGATGTTATTAGACATATCAATGAAACATTGAAAAGCCCGAATATGCTGTATCCCGGCGATACATTTGAGGTCTTTGTTAATTGGACCGCGCCGATAGATAGCTTCTGTTCTCTCGCTCTCACCGACCTTGCCCCCGTTTTTTTTGAAGTTGAGGCTAATAAAACGTGGTGTTCCCCCACGGCAGATGTAACTAATACTACCGGCAATAAGGTGGGAATTGCCTGGTATGGCCCCTATGCTAATGGCACCAACTTCTCCGCGAAGTATAAGGTGACTGTCCCCGCGACTGCCACAGCAGGAAGTCATTACTTCCCTTATGATAACTGTTCGCTCGCCTGTCTTGAACACAGCTTTGGTGAGTGGGGACCATATGCATCATGCACAATAGGAGATAGTGAAGTATTGGTAACAGCCGCCGGTGATATAGTGGGAGAGACGCGTGATGTCAATGCTAACGAGCTATCCGGTGTCACCATCACGCTGTATGAAGATGCCTCAGGGATAACAAGCGATATGAGCACGCCGGATTACACCATAACGGTCAATACAACCGGGGACTACTGGCTGAGCGGTAGCAAAGATACGTACTTCACTCTCGATACAAATGCCATGCCCATGCCTAGAAATGTGTACCACCCGGACTACATAAACCTGACAACGCTGGAACTATTAGGGGCGGGATACAACCTTGACTTCGAAGGTGACTACGGGCTTGTCCCCAGGTGTTGCACCATGTCCTATGCCATGACAAGCGTCAACCACTGGCTATATACACCGATCGAGTGGATTGACGAAGACACGTACGTGAACCATACAGAGTGGCGGCTTTCTTCATGGAAAGCTATGGAGTCGATTCATTCCTGGCAGTTTCCTACCTGCTAAAGTTTGGCAGGCAGGTGGATTCAGCTAACCGCTTCCGTTCGGAGAAAGCTGTGTGCTATAATTTGAGAAAATGCGAGTGGTTGTAGCGTTCGTTACTATAATGGTGTTGATGGCTGTTGCGCTTATGCCGGTGGATATGGCTGTGGGCCAAGAAGTCAATCCAGACAGGGTTTTGCCTCACACCGTGGAGAGAGGGCAGACGTTCGATGTCACTGTGAACTTCACCGCCCCTGCTGATAAGTTCAATGCCATCGGTCTGACCGACTTTGCCCCTGATGGTTGGGATGTGATTGTTGATGCAGCATGGTGCACGCCGATGGCCACTTCAGTTAAAGCTACAGGCAACAAAACGGAGATTGCCTGGTATGGTGAGGCTGGTGTGGGCTTTGACACCGGTGCTTCGTTTAGTGCGGTGTATAAAGTAACTGTGCCTGATGGCGCCTCAGCGGGAATTCATACCTTTGATGGCTCTGTGGGATATTGGGTTGGCCCTGAAGGACCTTATTTGGAAAACACAACAGGTGATTCTGAAGTACAGGTCTCTGTATCCGGGCAAGAAGCTAATCCAAGCAGGGTTCTGCCCGAGATCGTGGAAAGAGGGCAGACGTTCGATGTTACCGTGACGTTCACCGCTCCTCAGGATGAGTTCAATGCCATCAGTCTGACTGACTTTGCCCCTGATGGTTGGGAGGTTACCGTTAATGCAGCATGGTGCACCCCGATGGCCACTTCGGTTAAAGCTACCGGCAACAAAACGGAGATTGCCTGGTATGGGCCTTATGATAAGGGCGCTGACTTTACTGTAATGTATAAGGTAACTGTGCCTGATGGCGCCTCAGCGGGAATTCATACCTTTGATGGCTCTGTGGAATATCGGGTTGGCCCTGAAGGACCTTATTTGGAAAACACAACAGGTGATTCTGAAGTACAGGTCTCTGTATCCGGGCAAGAAGCTAATCCAAGCAGGGTTCTGCCCGAGATCGTGGAAAGAGGGCAGACGTTCGATGTTACCGTGACGTTCACCGCTACTGAAGATAACTTCACTGCTATCTCCCTCGTCGACCTTGCCCCTGATGGCTGGGATGTGACTGTTGATAAAACGTGGTGCCAGCCACAAGGATCCTGGACTAAAGCTACCAGCAATAGGGCTGAGCTCACATGGCAGGGGCCCTATAATGGAGGGGTTGACTTTACTGCCCTGTATAAAGTTACCGTTCCCTATGGTGCCTCTCTAGGAAATTATAGCTTTGGTGATGGCTCTCTGATGTATTTTATCGGTGGTTCTCCCACCCATTTTAGCGAGGACATAACAGGTGATTCTGAGGTGGAGGTTGTTTTAACCGCCCCCTCGATTATCTCCTTTAGTCCGGCAAGCTTCAGCTTTAGTGTTGCCCAGGGAGATTCACCCCCGGGAGACCAGACGCTGGAGATTTGGAACTCGGGAGGGGGGACGCTTGAGTGGTCTGTAAGTGATGATGCTGAGTGGCTCAGCGAGAGTCCGACAGACGGCAGTTCCACGGGCGAGCATGATACAGCAACCGTATCGGTTGATGCTGCAGGTATGTCTGCCGGGAATTATTCCGCTAATATCACCATAACCACCCCCGGGGCGAGCAACGGTCCGCAGACAGTTCCGGTTGCTCTGTATGTGGGAGGAAAATTTACCATAACTGGCCTTGATGTCACTCCTGAGCAAGTACTGCCAGGACAGCCAGTAACCGTCAGTGCCCAGGTCACCAACGTTGGTGATAGCGAGGGTAGTTACACTGTGAACCTTACCGTAAACGGGCAGGTAGAGCAGACAAAGACGGTAACCCTGGCTCCTGAGGCAACGGAGACGGTAACCTTCACCGTGACTAAGGAAACGCTAGGCAGTTACACCGTATCGATAGGGGACTTGACTGAAGAGTTTACTGTTGTTGCTTCATCATGGCTCAACCGATACTGGTGGATACTAGTAGTCGGGGGCGCTGCTGTTGTGCTTTTGGCTTACTTCCTGTGGCGAAGAAGAGCGGCATTTTGACTTTTGAGTTTTCGTCATTGCGAGGCACCCCTCTTCTGTCATTGCGAGGCACAACGTGCCGAAGCAATCTCAGTTTGATAATGTAGTTGCCCAATTTATTGGGCGATTGTGCCTGATGAATCAGGCAACTACAAAATCCGGGGGCGAAGCAACTGACAATGATATCCCCTTTGTCATTGCGAGGCACTTC
>Ga0307434_1001395_pt1 | contig 13139 bp, 11 predicted proteins | sample SalMarWE160220MG_FD_202156 | JGI IMG/M metagenome (GOLD analysis project Ga0307434, IMG submission 202156) | Salt marsh sediment microbial communities from the Plum Island Ecosystem LTER, Massachusetts, United States - WE1603-220 | ecosystem: Environmental > Aquatic > Marine > Intertidal zone >... | reverse complement strand
CTCGGAATCCATAGGAAGATATGTGGCTGAAAGGTTTATAGAAGATGTTAAAACTGGCGCCGCAGTTGATAGATATATCGCAGACCAACTCATAATCTATGCTGGCTTAGCCGAGGGGTTTACAAGGTATTCGGTCCCCCGCATTGCTGAACATGTGGAGACAAACCTGTGGTTGGTCGAGGAATTTCTTGGTGCCAGAACAAAGGTTAGTGGAAATCTCCTGGAGATAGAGGGGATTGGCTTCGCCTGAAGGATGTTTAGGATGAGTCTGGCAGACAAGCTGGATTTTGCCACAATGGTAGTGTTTTGGGGGTGAATATGGAGAGTTTAATTAAGCGGGCAGCAAAGGATTTGGCAGGAAGTAAATATGCCATTGCATTAACCGGAGCGGGCATGTCAACCGAATCAGAAATACCTGATTTCAGGGGACCAAAGGGCATCTGGACCACGAATAAAGAAGCAGAGGCTAAGGCTTATCAAAGATACGAGCTTTTCCTGAACAACCCCAGGGCATACTGGGAGGAAATACTGGGGTTGCGGGGGACATACGGGACGTTTCATGAACAAATCAGGCAGGCTAAGCCAAATCCCGGTCACTATGCTCTGGCTGAGCTCGAAGCTCTGGGGATACTAAAGTGTGTAATCACACAAAACATTGATGGTTTACATAAAAAGGCGGGGAGTAAGAGGGTTTTAGAATATCACGGCAGTGTCAATGCGCTGAGGTGTATTTCTTGCGGCTCAAGGTTTGCCTGGGAAGAAGTCTCCCTGGATGAGCTTCCGCCTCGCTGCAAGTGTGGTGCTGTACTGAAGGACGATGTGGTTCACTTCAAGGAGCCGATACCTTCAGACGTCATGGAGGAATCGGAGAAAGAAGCTTTGGGATGTGACTTGATGCTTATCTGCGGGACATCAGCAGTGGTTTATCCTTTTGCCAATCTGCCCAGGATGGCAAGATTTCATTCGGGTAGATTAGTCCCGGGCCTGGATGTAATAGGGCGTAAGACTAATGTGAAGATAATAGAGGTGAATGCGGACCCTACGCCGCTCACCCACGAAGGCATATCAGACTATTTAATCCAGGGGAAGACAGGTGAGATATTACCCACGATAGTGGAAGAGGTTAAGAAAAGCATAAAAACATAAAAGCATCAAAACTAATATGTGTATCGCTAATTACATTAACAGGTGTAATACTGACTAAAGTTCTTCTGGGAGTTTTACATCACTCTCTTTAGCCTGGGGTTGGGGGTGATGCCGGGCATTCTGCCTCTTTTGGCGATGGACTTGCCTTCTATTTCGTGAAGGTCAGCGGTGAAATCAATGGGCTTGGCATCGCTGATATAGCTGCCAACAGCGAAAATATCCACTGGTGCCCCTTCTTCGATAAAATATCTGATTCGTTCCGGGTCAAGTCCACCGCTGGCGACTATTTTCACGTCCTTAAATCCCTCGAGGTCCAGCCAGGCTCTAACTTCTTTGACCAAGCCAGCAGTAACTCGGCCTCTTTCTGAAGGTGTATCTAATCTTACGCCTTGTAACTTTCCTTGCATCGCTTTGGCCACAGTTACACTTTCTCTAACCTCATCCTCAAAAGTATCAACCAGAGCAATGCGTGGCACTTCGGAAGGCATATGCTTGTCGAAAGCAAGAGTGGCCTTAGCAGTGCTGTCCATAATAATGATGAGGGCGTGGGGAATAGTCCCTGTGGGTTGGATGTCGGCAAGTTTTGCTCCAGCGGTACTGGCGCAGCCAGTGCAGCCTCCGACTATAGCGGAGTATTCCATAATGCCGACTACTGAGGGGTGGACGTGGCGGGCCCCGAAGCTGATGACGGGAATGCCTCGGGCAGCATCAACGCATTCTCGGGCAGCGGTGGCCCAGCCGCTGCAGTGGGAGAGTATGCCCAGATAAGCTGTTTCATAAGTTCCATAGCTTTGATAAGGGGCTTTTATGCGCAAGACCACTTCTTTTCTGTCGAAAGGTTCGCCTTGAGATAGCGACCATACTTCACCATTATTCTCAGGAAGAACTTTGGCGAGCAAAGATTTAACTTCCTCTATGCCGCACAAGATACCAGCTCGGCGAGGAAATACCTCCATAGTTGCTACGGGATTAATCCCCTCTTTCTTAAGTATTTCCACGGTGCGGGGGAAATAAATGTCGGCGGTTTCCCCGTTCAACCATGAGCCTGGGATTTCGAAACGGGGCGGAGAAACCTTAACTAAAGGTTTAACAAGCTTGGCTCCAAGCACCTTCTCCATATAGTCCAGGGCGAAGAAGTGAGCTTTTTTATCGAAGGAAGCAACACAATCAACAGGGACTTCAACTTCATAGCCTCTGTTTCTGGCATCAATTACTGCGTTCAGAACACAAATATGGGTGGTTACGCCGCAGACGACTATGGTTTCAGGCTTGATTGCCTCCAGTTTCTTGTCTAAAGGAGTGTTGTAGAAACTACTAAAAGTTCTTTTGGATATTATTTCACCGGGATATTGCAAAAGCTCGGGTATGAGTTCAGCTTCCTCAGTACCTTCAATGCAATGGGGTGGAAACATTTTGAATTCCGGGTCGTCGGGTGTATGGTGGTCACATAGGTAGAAGATTTTCGAGCCCTGTTCTAACTCTCGTTCCAGTAATTTCTGGATATTGGGTATGATACTACGGGCCTCGATGCCGCAATAAAGTGGATAACCTTCCTCGAGAAAGCCACGTAGCATATCCGATACAATTACTACTCTAGCCATGACATCACCAATGATCGGGCTCTGGGCTATAGTTTTTCTGCAGGAAGGCAATGTAATCTTCTAGCAAAGAACCTGCCTTCGTGCTGTCTCCCTTCCTTAAAACCTCTAAAGTGTTCTGGAGCATTTGTAGTTCGGTGTCTATCTGGGGTGCCAGATTGCAGATGTTGCCACAACAAGAACCCCACTCTGCCCTTGCCAGATGGGCTTCCTTCATTTTTATCATATTTTCCACATCGGCAATACACTCTGCCCTTTTTCCCGAGTCAGCTATCTTTTCTCTAAGTGACATAACGCTGTCCATAGTTTCTTTACTAATCATGAACATTTCTCACCGCCTTGTTAGCTACGAGCTAAGCAATCTCACTCCCTTTGAGGATTGCTTCGGCTCAGGATGCCTCGCAATGACTAGTCGAAGTCAGTGTCTGAAATGGCGAACACCAGTAAATACCATGGCAACATTATACTTGTCTGCCAGTTCAATTACCTCTTTATCTCTTACCGAGCCACCGGGCTGGATAATGGCGGTAACCCCATGCTTGATTGCCAATTCCGGGCCATCGGTAAAGGGGAAGAAGGCATCTGAGGCAAGGACGCTGTCTTTAGCCTGGGCACCAGCTCTTTTCAAAGCTAGCTCAACGCTTACTACCCGGCTTGGCTGTCCGGCTCCCATGCCTAACAATGTTTTGTCCTTGGCGATAACTATGGCGTTAGATTTTATGCCTTTAACTACCTTCCAGGCAAAGAGCAGGTCTGATAACTCTGCATCTGAAGGCTGGCGCTTGGTTACCACGCGAGGCTTAAGTTCGGATTCGGTTAAAGTGTCCGACACTTGGGCCAGAAAGCTGCCTCTGACATGGCGAAAATCGAGATGTAGTTCGGAGGACGAAGGACGATAAGGGGCAACTTTAGCAAGGCGCAGGCTTTCTTTGCGTCTTAGTAATTCCAGAGCCTCTTTCTGATATCCTGGAGCAACAATGGCATCGTAATGATGCTTATCGATTTCTCTGGCAGTAGCTAAATCAATAATTCGGTTGCTGGCAACTATGCCGCCAAAGGCAGCTACAGGGTCGCCAGCTAAAGCTCGTCGATAAGCCTCGGCTAAATCATTATGGGAGGCAAGTCCGCAGGAATTAGTGTGCTTCATTATGGCAATGGTGGGAGCAGTAAAATCGCTCAACACGTTTAAAGCAGCATCTAAGTCGAGAAGGTTGTTGAAGGAAGTTTCGGGTCCGCCAAGCTGTTCCAGGGATGCCAGGCCGTCTTGCCTTTCTCTTACATTTTGTTCAATGTAAAAGGCAGCTTTCTGATGAGGATTCTCGCCATAGCGAAAGCTACGGGCCTTTTTTAAGGCTATGGTCATCTCTTCGGGGAAAGCTTCTTCGTTAAGGTATTGAGCGATGGCTGTATCATAAAGGGCAACATGCTGGAAAGCTTTCTGGGCTAACTGCTTCCTATATTCTGAATCTATGTTGCCCTGGCGCAGCTTTTGCAAGATTGCGTCGTAATCCCCGGGATCGACTACTACCAGGACGGAGGGGAAATTTTTGGCTGCGGAGCGAATCATGCTCGGGCCGCCAATATCGATGTTCTCCAGTGCCTCGTCTAAGGAAACTTTAGCCTTGGTCACTGTTTCCACAAAGGGATAGAGGTTGACCACCACCATGTCAATGGGCTCAATGCGGTTTTGGGTTAGCTCGGATAGGTGTTGGGGAAGGTCACGTCGGGCCAAGATGCCTCCATGCACTGCGGGATGCAAAGTCTTTACCCGACCATCGAGGATCTCTGGAAAACCAGTAAGCTCCGAGATGCTGTGTATTTTTACTCCAGCAGCCTCTAAAGACTTCTTGGTCCCACCGGTGCTGAATATCTCAATGCCCAGCTCTTTTAGACCTCGGGCAAAGTCAGCTACGCCTGATTTATCCGAAACACTAACTATTGCGCGCACAGAGCCTCCTTTAATTTATTATTACTCTTTCCTCGTCTTCTCTCTTGATTATCTCGCCGATGGCTTTAGCCTGGGGCAAGATACTGACAATCTTGGCTACCTGCTGGGGGGAACAAACAATGGTCATGCCTATCCCCATGTTGAACACCTGGTACATCTCCATCTCATCTATATCGCCTTCTTTTTGAATGAGCTTGAAAATTGGCGGTATATCCCAGGAATCCTTACGAAGATGAGCGCCTAGGCCTTGAGGTAGGATGCGGGATATATTACCTGCAAAGCCGCCACCGGTAATATGAGCTATACCTTTAATCAATGGCAAAGCTGGCTTAAGTTGTGGATAGTAGCAACGGTGGACCTGGAGCAGTTCTTCACCGAGGCTCTTTCCTAGTTCAGGATAAAATTTGTTTAAGCATGACGGATTGGCATCTATACCAAAGACTTTTCGTACCAGTGAATAACCATTGGTATGTAAACCAGACGAAGACAGGCCAAGGATTACGTCATCTGGAACAATGGAAGTGCCGCCGATGATATTCTTTTTTTCCACCACTCCGACAATGAAACCTACCAGGTCATAGCTCTCCTGGGAGTATATGCCGGGCATCTCGGCGGTTTCACCGCCAATTAACGAACAGCCAACTTCTCGGCAGGCCTGGACTATACCCGAAATGATGGCTTCTATTTGCTCAGGCCTAAGTTTGGCCATGGCAATATAGTCGAGGAAGAAAAGGGGCTCGGCGCCACAACAAAGGATATCGTTCACGCAATGGTTGACTATGTCAATGCCCACGGTGTCGTTTTTGCCCGAAAGCGAGGCTATTTTGAGCTTGGTGCCTACGCCATCAGTGCTGGAGACCAAAACCGGCTCGTCATATCCTTTAAGCTGGAACATGCTGCCGAAAAATCCTGAGCCGATGACTTCGGATCGAAAGGTAGATTGAGCTTGCCGGGCAACGGTTCCCTTTACTTTGTCAGCAAGATGAATGTCTACACCGGCAAGAGCATAAGCTTCCTTAGAGGTGGATTTCACTGAGTTCCTCCTGGGGGAGTACTTCCAAAGCTAGTTTGTCCATCTCTATTTGAACTGGAATGGGATATACTCCAGTAAAACAAGCAAGGCAGAAAATATCTCTGGGCAGGTCCACAGCCCGAATTAAGCCGTCAAGGCTGAGGTACCCCAGTGAATCAGCATCGAGGTATTCCTTGATTTCCGGGACAGTTTTCCTCGCGGCGATGAGTTCCCATCTGGTCGCCATATCTACCCCGAAGAAGCAGGGGTAACGGATAGGAGGGGCGCAGATGCGGAGATGGACCTCGGCAGCACCTGCTTTTTTGAGCAAATTAACCACATGAGGAGTAGTGGTGCCACGAACAATACTGTCATCGACGACTACTAACTTTTTCCCCGCAATTATGCGGGAAAGGGGGTTGAATTTTAATTGGACGCCAAGCTCCCGTATCCTTTGGTCAGGCTCAATAAAAGTACGGCCTACATAGCGGTTTTTTAACAGGCCTTCGCAATACGGGATACCGGAGGCATTAGAATAGCCAATGCCGGCGGCAGTGGCGGAATCAGGAACACCCATGACGAAATCAGCATCAACAGGATATTCTTCAGCCAGTATTCTGCCCATAGCTTCTCTTGTCTGGTAGAGTAATTTGCCTTGGATGATGCTGTCGGGACGGGCGAAGTAAATGTATTCAAAGATGCATAATGCCTTTTTACCATTCTCCTTCTTAAAACCTTTCACTCCCTGGCTATCAATGACTACAATTTCCCCGGGTTCGATTTCCCTTACGAATTGGGCACCTATATGGTCTAAGGCGCAACTTTCCGAGGCGATGCTCCATCCGCCGTCAATAGCTCCGAGACAAAGAGGACGAACGCCGAAGGGGTCACGGACCCCGATCAGTTCATTTTCAGTTAAGATCACCAAGGAATAAGCTCCTTGGAGGCGGTGCATGGCATGTCCTATTTTTTGCTGCCAGTTCTGGCCGGGGGAGGCCAAAATCAGGTTGGCAATGACTTCGGAATCAATGCTAGTGTGAAAATGATAGCCGCGCTCCTGGAGTTCATCGCTGAGCAGTTTGGAGTTGATGATATTACCGTTATGTGCTAGAGCAATGGTCAACCCCTCTGATTTCGCTATAATGGGCTGGGCATTCGCGGGTCTGCTTGAGCCTGTAGTGGAGTAGCGGTTATGCCCGATGCTGATATATCCTTTTAGCAAAGCGAGGTCAGTTTCCGTGAATGCCTGGGAAACCAATCCCATACAGGTATGTATTTTTATTCCGTTGCCATCAGTGACAGCGATGCCGGCACTTTCTTGACCACGATGTTGTAAAGCAAAGAGGGCAAAAAAAGTCGCCTGAGCTACATTTATGCCCGGGGCGTAAACTCCAAAAACACCGCAACTTTCGTGCATAAAAAGTTGCCTTTACTAGCCCATTATAAAGCATCCAGCTCTTCTGGTCAATTCCTATACAAGATTTTTTTATCGTGATATGATATACGACATTACTAAATTAGGGAGTTTATAACAGTGGACAAGGAAAAAAAAGGGGAAATCATCACCCAATTTAGACTTAAGGAAAATGATAGTGGGTCTGTCGAGGTCCAGGTGGCTTTGCTTACCGAGAGGATAAATCGGTTAACGGAGCATCTTAAGTTGTATCACCAGGATCGGCACTCCCGACATGCGCTCCACGGGGTGATAGGGAAGCGGAGGCGTTTTTTGGGCTACTTGAACAGGACGGCGCCCGAGCGGTATCATTCTCTTATTGCCAGATTGGGTTTGAAGGAATAATATGTCTGATGTTTTTGAGCGTTCAGTAGCGGGTAGGACGCTTAGCATTCAAGTAGGGAAATTCGCTCAGCAAGCCAATGGTGCTGTTGTTGTTCAATATGGCAACACAGTTGTCCTGGTTACTGCCTGTACAAGCTCTGAGCCCCGAGAAGGAATTGATTTTGTGCCTCTAACAGTGGATTATGAAGAAAGGCTCTATGCCGCGGGTAAAATACCGGGCAGCTTCATCAGGCGAGAAGGACGTCCTACGGAGGAAGCAGTTATAACTGATCGGCTCATCGATCGCTCCCTGCGCCCTCTTCTTTCCAAGGAATTTCATAATGATGTTCAAGTTGTGGCGACAGTGCTATCTGTTGACCAAGAAAATGACCCAGATATTTGCGCCCTTATTGGCGCTTCAGCAGCCTTGACATTATCGGATATCCCGTTCTTTGGTCCTATATCAGCAATACATATTGGCTATATAGATGATGCTTTAGTGGTGAATCCCACCTTGCCCCAAATGGACGATAGCTTGCTTGACCTGATTGTTGCTAGCAGTAAAGAAAACATTGTAATGGTGGAAGCAGGTGCCAAGGAAGTTTCCGAAGAAATATTGCTAGAGGCAATTAAGTTGGGACACGAGGCAAATCAGGAACTCATTAAGCTTCAAGAAGAGCTACAGCGAACCTATAGCAAAGCCAAGGTAGAAGTTGAGCATAAGGAACTTGCTCCTGAGCTTTCATCTCAAATCGCTCCCATACTTGGTGAGAAATTAAGCCAGGTTTTAGAGGAACCAGGGAAACTGCAAAGAGATAAGGCTTTAACGTCTATCAAGGAAGAAACAAGGAACAAGTTGCTTGATTCTTTTTCTGAAGATGAAATCAATTTTGCTTTTGAAACCCAGCTTAGAGCTGCGGTGAGGGGAAAAATATTGCAGACGAGGCGACATTTGGACGGCCGCCAAGCTAAAGAAATTCGTCCTATTAGCTGTGAAGTTGGTATCCTTCCTCGCACACATGGCTCAGGATTATTTGCCCGTGGGGAAACACAGGTTTTGACTATTACCACTTTGGGGTCTACAAACAGGGAGCAGTTATTGGATGGCTTAGGTCTGGATGAAACTAAACGCTTTATGCATCACTATAATTTCCCGCCCTTTTCTACTGGGGAAGTGAAACGAATAGGAACAACCGGGAGGCGAGAAATTGGGCATGGCGCTTTAGTGGAACGAGCTATTGCGCCAATACTGCCGTCGGAGGATGATTTTCCTTACACTTTACGCCTGGTTTCCGAGGTAGTTAGTTCTCAAGGAAGCACATCTATGGCTAGTGCTTGTGCTGCGACCCTCTCCTTGATGGATGCCGGTGTACCTATCAAGGCGCCTGTTGCTGGGATAGCCATGGGTTTACTTGCCGGAAAGGATGAGGGCTATGTTGTTCTAACTGACATTGTGGGTATGGAAGATGCCTATGGTGACATGGATTTCAAAGTTGCTGGCACAGCTCGTGGGCTCACGGCTTTGCAGCTTGATATCAAGCTGCAGGGGATAAATTATGGCATCCTGGCTGAAGCCTTAAGCCAGGCTCGTGAGGCAAGGTTGGAAATACTGGGGAAAATGAGTTTAGCTATCAGTGTTACTCGCTCTGAACTTAGTCCCTATGCTCCCAGGATGTATGAAATGACGATTGATCAAAGTAAGATTGGGAGCGTCATTGGTCCTGGGGGTAGGGTTATAAGGTCTATTATAGAGGAAACCAAAACAACTATAGATATAAAGAACGATGGTAAGGTTATCGTTGGCTCTTCAAACGAAGAGGCAGCCCAGAAGGCAATCAAAATAATTCAGGACTTAACTCGGGAAGTGGAGCAAGGACAGGTTTACACTGGGAAAGTAACCAGGCTGTTCAATTTTGGTGCCATGGTAGAAATCCTGCCGGGGAAGGAAGGCCTCGTCCATATCAGCGAGCTTGCTAACTACCATGTACCTCAAGTCGAAGATGTGGTTAAAGTGGGTGATGAGGTAATGGTGAAAGTCATTGGGATTGACAATTCTGGCAGGATAAATTTATCGCGCAAAGCAATATTGGAAGGGCTTTCCAATCTCCCTGGTGCTGAAGTTAGGAATTCCTTGGCTCCCAAAGACCGTCAGAGGAAATTTGTTCACCCACGTGATGGGGGTGAACAACATGGCAACCGTAGTAAATAAATTGCTTTACTGGTGAGGGGCGAGAAAGGAACATGACTTCTTCTTTAGAACCCATAAGAGTAGTTATTAATGGCGCTTTAGGCAGGATGGGGCAAGAGGTAGCTAAAGCTGTGGTTTGCGAGCCCGGATTAAGGGCAGTAGGTGCTGTGGACAAGGAAGTAACTCAGCAATATCTTCCCTTAGCTGAGGCTCCTGAACTGATACTCCTTTCTTCCGATTTAGGCTCGTGTTTAAGGATCTGCGACGCTGATGTGGTGGTAGATTTCACTAATGCCGAGGTTTCTATAGCAGCCGCTCGCATTGCTATTAAACAAAAAGTTAACATGGTTATAGGCACCACAGGCCTTTCTGAGGAGAATTTAGCAGAAATTGAAAAATTATGCCAGACCTATAAGGTAGGAGCGGTAGTGGCACCCAATTTTTCTCTGGGGGCGGCACTTTTGATACATCTATCAAAATTTGCTGCTAAGTTTTTCAACCACGCCGAAATTATCGAAATGCATCATGATAAAAAGGCTGATGCTCCTTCAGGGACTGCTATAGCTACAGCCAAAGAGATGTTGCAAACGCATGGTAAACCGTTCATTTGTCCTGAAGTTACACGTGAAGTACTCAGCAATACCAGAGGAGGACAGATGGATGGCATAGCTATCCATAGCTTGAGGTTGCCGGGATTTATGGCTGGGCAAGAAGTTATATTTAGCGGAGCAGGTGAAACTCTAAGCTTACGTCACAATACTATAAATAGGGAATGTTTCCTGCCCGGCGTTATCCTAGCAATTAAGGAAGTGACAAAACGCAAGGGGCTGACTTACGGGTTGGATGCCTTGCTAAAGCTGTAGGAAAAGCCATGGAAGGATTCAATGTAGCTATTGTTGGCGCTACCGAGATTGTCGGGCAAGAAATTATTAAGGTACTTGAGCAGCGTAAATTCCCCGTAGCGTCCATCCGCTTACTAGCCCCGGAGTATTCTTCTGAGGTGAAAGTCCTCTTTAATCATCGAAGGATTGAAGTTAAAGAAGCTCAGCCAGAGGCGTTTCGCGATGTTGATATTGCCTTTTTCTCTGCTGGTGCTGATATTAGTCGGAGATTATCGCCTTTGGCTGCAGAAGCTGGAGCAGTGGTCATCGATAATAGTACTGCTTTCAGGATGAATCCTACAGTGCCTCTGGTAGTCCCAGAGGTCAATCCTGAGGATATAGAATGGCATAAGGGGATAATCGCCAGTCCGAATTGCTCCACAATCCAAATGGTGGTAGCGCTTCACCCCTTGCATAGGATCAATCCCATAAAGCGAATTGTAGTGAGCACTTATGAGTCAGTATCGAGTAGTGGTGGTGCTGCTCTGAGAGAAGTGACAAATCAAGCACGGTTAGTTTTGGAAGGGCGCCGTATTTGTCCGCACGTCTATTCTCATCAAATAGCCTTTAATGTACTGCCGGAAATCGGTGTCTTCTTGGATAATGGATATACTAGAGAAGAACAGAAAATGGTGGAAGAAACACGGAAGATACTGCATACTGAGGACATAGCTATTTCGGCTACTTGCGTCCGAGTTCCTGTTTACTTTGGGAATAGTGAATCAGTTAACGTAGAATTTAGTTCGCCCATCGCCTCTGAAGAAGCAAGGAAGATTTTGGCTCAAGCTCCTGGGGTCAGGGTACTTGATGATCCCACCGTCAGTTTTTATCCTCAACCCTGGGCTGCTAGTGGGTCGGATCATGTATTTGTGGGTCGGATCAGGAAAGATATTTCGCATCTCAATGGACTTGTTATGTGGGTAGTGGCTGATAATCTGCGTAAAGGGGCAGCACTAAATGCTGTACAAATTGCTGAGGAAGGGATAGAGAGAGGTTGGATAAGCCTTAAGGAGAGTTTAGCGAATTTAAATGAATAAGCCAGGGGTTTCCAGAGGCTCTTTGAATTCTTTGGGTAAGAATAGGCTGGGTCGCTTATTAACAGCGATGGTTACGCCTTTTGATGCTCAGGGCGAGGTTGACTATAAACAAGCTAAGAGATTGGCATTATCTTTACTGGATTCGGGTAGTAATGGAGTAGTGGTCTCGGGCACCACTGGCGAGTCTCCTGCGCTGAGCAAGGAAGAGAAACTACGGCTTTTCGCTGAAACGAAATCGGCGTTGGGTAACCGGGGAACAGTAGTAGCTGGCACGGGCAACTATAATACAAGAGAAAGTCAAGAATTGACCAAGGAGGCGGAGAAAACTGGTGTCGATGCTTGTATCTTGGTAGTTCCCTATTATAATCGGCCAACCCAGCAAGGCTTGTGGGAGCATTTTAAAGCCATTGCCCAGAGTACTACATTGCCTTGCATCATCTATAATGTGCCATCGCGTACGGTTACCAACCTCGCCGCCGATACTGTAATCAGGCTGAGCAAAATTGATAATATTGTGGGCGTGAAGGAAGCCAGTGGCAATCTCGGGCAGATAGCCGAGATTATTCAGGGAACCAGGGAAGATTTCTTAGTTTACAGCGGCAATGATAGTGATACCTTTCCCATACTCGCTTTGGGTGGTTACGGCGTGATTAGCGTCGCCTCTCATCTGGTAGGAATCCAGATAAAGGACATGATGGAAAAGTTTCTTAACGGTAAACCTCAGGAAGCAGCCGAGATTCACCGATACTTATTACCTCTGATAGATGCCCTGTTCATCGTTCCTAATCCTATGCCTGTCAAGTGGGCTCTGAATTATGTAGGTTTTCCAGTTGGTAAACCTCGCTTGCCTCTAATTGAGCCTGATGAAAAGTCAGCCGATCTCATCCAGGCGACGCTAAAGAACTATAAGATAGATTTGTCTATCCCCAAGGGCTGATGGCTGACGGTTATCAACTGAAGAAGTCTTTAATCAATATTATTTGCCTCCTATTTGGTCCTAAGGAAACGAGACTGATGGGGCAGGAAAGGAGGTCTTCAAGCCGAGACATATAATTGCGAGCTCCCGTCGGTAGCTTTTCAAAATTTCGAATTCCACTTATTGATTCTTGCCAGCCGTCCAATTCTTCGTAGATAGGTTGGCATTTTTCCAATATGGCTATGTCGCTAGGGAAAGAAGTCAGGACCTCATCATTAAATTTGTAAGCGGTGCATATTTTAATCGAGGAGAAACCATCGTAGATATCGAGGTGAGTTAGAGCTATATCACTAAGGCCATTTATTTGAACGCTGAAGCGACCTGCCACAGCATCAAACCAGCCGCATCTTCGTGGCCTTCCTGTGGTAGCGCCATACTCACGAGCTTTCTCTCGTATTAAGTCACCAATTTCGTCTTTGAGCTCTGTAGGCATGGGTCCGGCACCGACTCTAGTGTTATATGCTTTAAATATGCCCACCACACGATCGATTTCCCTTGGGCCCAAGCCTGTTCCAATACAGCTTGCCCCGGCCAACGGTGAAGAAGAGGTCACATAGGGATAGGTGCCAAAGTCAG
>Ga0307434_1001393_pt1 | contig 13147 bp, 10 predicted proteins | sample SalMarWE160220MG_FD_202156 | JGI IMG/M metagenome (GOLD analysis project Ga0307434, IMG submission 202156) | Salt marsh sediment microbial communities from the Plum Island Ecosystem LTER, Massachusetts, United States - WE1603-220 | ecosystem: Environmental > Aquatic > Marine > Intertidal zone >... | reverse complement strand
GCCAGAGGAGCACCGAACTGACGGCGCTCCTTGGTATGACGGACTGCCTCATCGAGCGCTCCACGGGCCAAACCGACCGCCTGTGCGCAGATATGCAGCCTGGTTCGGTTAAAGAAGGCCATCAACTCGTGAAATCCCTCGCCTTGCTTTCCCACTATGTGATCAAGAGGCACGCGGACGTTCTTGAGTGAGATATCTGCGGTATCCGATGCTCGAATGCCTGTCTTTCCCAGGATCTTTTTGGCCTTAAATCCCGGTACATTCGTAGGAATTAAGATGAAGCTATGGCGCTCGTGGCGGGAGGGGTTTTCCGGATCAGTCGTGCAGAGCATGAGTATCCATGTGGCGATAGTTCCATTGGTGTTGAACATCTTTGAGCCGTTGATCAGCCACTCATCACCATCTTTGACTGCTGTTGTTCTCACACTGGTGACATCCGATCCCGCATCCGATTCCGTGATGGCGGTGCTGATAATGGCCTCCCCTGCGACCAGTTTGGGAAGCACGAGCTGCTTTTGATCCTCAGTGCCGTAGAGAAGGAGGGCCTCAGAGCCGAAGGTGGTTGAGAGTATGGCCTGGCCGATCCCCGGGTCCACGGCCCAGAACTCTTCTGTGATAAGAGAGTGTTCAAGGAATCCCATACCTGCGCCGCTGTAAGCCGGGTCAATGAACACACCGACGAAGCCCAGCTCGCATGCCTTGCGCCATAGGTCGAGATCGAATTTCTCTTCCCGGTCGAACTCGAGCGCCCTGTCCGGAAATTCACCATTGGCAAACTTCCGTGCTGCCCTGACGATATCGCGTTGTTCCTTGCTGAGGGTAAAATCCATGATTATTTCTCTACGAACTTTTCGGTCAACTTTTGCATTACCTCGAACATGTCCGCTACGATGCCGTAATGGGCGATGTTGAAGATGGGCGCCTTGGGATCGGTGTTCACTGCGATAATGGTATCGGAGTTCTTCATCCCGGCCTGGTGTTGGTAAGCGCCGCTGATGCCCAGCGCAATATACAGCCTTGGCCTCACCGTCTTGCCGGACGTTCCTACCTGCCTGCTTTTCGGGAGCCACTGCTCATCGGCAACCGGACGCGAACAAGAGAGGGTGGCCCCAATGGAGTCTGCGAACTCCTGTGCAAGTAAGATATTCTCGGGCTTTCCGATTCCTCTGCCTATGGATACCAGGATATCGGCGGAGCCGATGTCCACATCCTCGAGCGCGGCCTCCAGATAGGTAAGAAATTTGCGTCCTCTCAGCTTCGTCCAAGAAGGCGTGGGCACGGTTTCCAGACTCCCTGATTTCCCCTGCTCTGCTTCAGCATCAAAGGAACCTGTTCTGAGGCTGATCAGATATTGATCGGAGGGCTTCATGGTGAGTTTGGCATTGATCTTGCCGCCGTAGATCTGTCTCAGGATCTCGAGTCTTCCTTCGGCAATACTCACCTCTACGCAATCTGTTGCCAGGGGAAGAGACAGCCGGGCGGCAAGGGCAGGCACTATATCCATGCCCATCGAGGTGTTGCCGACCATGGTCAAAAAGGGCTTGCGATCCTTGATTACCTGATCCATGGCAATGAGATAATGGTCTGCATTGTAGTTCGCGAGCTCGGGGTCTTCCATGACAAGGACGGTGTCGCAGGCATGGGTGAGCTTGCGGGCAAGATCTGATGACCCGTGCCCAAGGAAGAGGCCGGTCACAGCGAGCCCGTGTTCATTGCCCAGCTTATTTGCTGAGGTGAGCATCTCAAAGGTGATGTCTCGAAGCTCCCCGCCTCTCTGTTCAGCGAGTACCAAGATTTCGCCCGTCATAGGACACCTCCCTTCTCTCGGATGATCTGAGCCGCCTTTTCAGAGATCTCCTCGACGGCGCCGGTGAGGATCTCCGCTCCCTCACCTGCCGGCGGAATGGAAAGCAATTGCGAGTCTACCGCCGACCCCTTGGGCCCTATCTCCTCCTCGGTCAAGCCGAGCTCATCGGGTCCTGTCTCCTTGATCCCGATCTTGCGCGCCTTTTGAATCCCCATTATAGAGACATACCGTGGGCTATTGAGGCCTGTCTGGATGGTGAGGACGGCGGGAAGCGGGAGCTCCACCTTTTCCTGGGTATTGGATTCCAGCTCTCGAAGGGCCACCAGTTTGTTGTCTGCGATCTCTATGCCGACCACGAGGGAGGCGTAAGGGAGATCGAGGAGTTCCGCGAGCATGAGTCCTACTTGACCCCAGCCGTAATCCGAGCTCTGCGCCCCGGTAAAGAGCAGATCAAAGCTCAGATCCTTGACGACCTGGAAGATCCCTTTGGCGATACCCTGGGCATCGGAGAGATCGAAGCCTTCTTCATCCACGCGGATGGCCTCGTCTGCTCCCATGGCAAGGGCCTGCCGAAGGACATCTTCGCTGTCCTCATTCCCTACGGTGATCGCAGTAACCCTTCCCCCGAAGGCTTCCTTGAGGCGGACAGCCTCCTCAACTGCGTAACTGTCCCATTCGTTGATATCGAATTCCAGGTCATCGGTGATGATCTCCTTGCCTTCTTTGTTGACCTCGAGCTCGGCATCAATAACCTCCGGCGCCTGTTTCACGCATACCACTATATCCATTTTTTACCTCCTGATCCGGCTAAGCTCTACATTTTATAATCACTTAGCCGCTGATCTCCGCTGACCCGCCCGCCTCGCAAGCGAGAGCGTTGCGGGCAGGTTGCCGCTGATCCTTTTACTCATTTCCACTATTATTATCAAGGCCTAAAGCCATCACCACGAATTCGTTCAAATCCATCACCCGGAGAGTTTGCTCCAGGCTTGTGGTCTTGCGGGCATCCTCCAGCATGATAAGGCACAGCGGACAGGCAGTGATGAGGATCTCGGCGCCGGCAGCCTCAGCCTCGCGTATCCGGATCTCCGCCATCTTCACCTCCGCATCCAGTTCGTCTTGCCATACCCTGTCCCCGCCTCCGCCACAGCAAAGGCTGTTTGTCCTGTTATGCTGCATCTCCACCCTCTGAACCCCTGGTATGGCGTCGATGACATGTCTTGGCTGATCAAAGATGCCGTTATGCCGGCCCAGATAACAGGGATCATGATAGGTTACTTTCATCTTCAGGGGCTTTGCGAAGCTCAACGCGCCGGAGTTTACAAGCTCTTCCAACAGCATGGTGTAGTGCCGAGCTCGAAACTCCCACCGCTCATCATGCGGCAGCAAGGCCTGATACGCCGGATAGTCGTTGGTAAAGGTGTGGAAACAGTGGGGTGATGAGGTGATCAGCTCATGGATGTTAAAACGGGCAAAGAGCTCCATGCACTCCCCCATCTGTTCCTCGAAGAGGCCGTCCTCCCCGGCGCGACGGGCAATATCCCCGCAGCACGGCTCCTTGTTACCCAGGATGGCAAAGGGAACATTGAGATATTTCATGATCCGCGTAAAGGACCGGGCAATTCCCTGTGCCCTGATGTCCATAGAGGTGGTGCATCCCACGAAATAGCAGAGCCCTTCGTGCCCTTCACCCTTGCTGAGATCCGGGATATCCATGTCTTGGGCCCAGTTTGCGCGCTTCTTCTTGGTTGCCTCCCAGGGATTGTTGTATTTATAAAGGTTTTTAAGGCTTTGTGTCAGAAGGGCAGGCATCTGGGTCCCCTCTTCCACCTCCTTGCTTCTCGCATCCCTGATCGCATCCGGTATTCCCACATACACGGGGCATACCTCGAGGCACGCCTTACAGGTGGTGCAGTGCCATACCCTGTGGGAATCGAAGTCTGCTGTTTGTGAGCCCCTGCGGCGCTTCCATCGTTCAAACCACTCGAATCTGCTAAAGGGATGATGCCGCATCAGGAGATCATTCCGTGCCCAGGCAATAAAGTCCCTCGGAGTAAAGGGTTCTCCAGCCCCGGTTGCGGGGCATACCTCCACGCAGCGACCGCAACGGGTGCAGGCATCAAAGAAGATCATATCCCGATAGGAATAGACCTCTTCATCCGGGGTGCGTGTTTCGATCGGGACAGCCTGGGGGGGCTGACTTTCCAGATAGATGCTTACCGGAGCAGCGAGCATATGGAAAAGCTTTGAATATGGGATATAGCTGATAAGCCCGAGGCTCAAAAGGGCATGGACCCACCAGCAAAAAGGATACCACGATAGGGCAGAATGAGGATCGGGCCACAAAAGGCTCATCCAATACCCGGCAAATGACCACCCTGCCCAATCAGGGCTCTGTGCCGAAAGCCGCATCCCCTCCACGAAAAAGCCGGATAGAGCCACAAGCCCGAGCAATGCCAACACGATGAGATCCTCAAGACGCCTCTCCAGACGGGTGACCCTCTGGAGATATCGGCGTATTAAGGCCCAGGCGAGTCCTCCTATCAGCATCAGGCCCGCGATCTCCAGAAAGGTCGAATAAGCAATATAGATGGATCCCAGGAGAAAGTGATATACCCAGTAATCCACGGAGATGAGCACCGTGCCCAGAAAGAGGCCGGAGAAGCCCCACATGATGAGCAGGTGCATGGTTCCCGCGGCAATATCCCCCTTAAATATCCGCCTTCCCAGAAGACCATCCCAGATCAGGTTAGCTATGCCGTTCCATGAAAAAGGTATGCTTTGCCGCCTGACGCCCTTGATCCAGATAGAGAGGTGGATAAGGATGCCGAAGAAAAAGATCGCCGTTGCTGTTGCTGCAAGGATATAAAAGAGCCAGACATGATCAATGTGCCAGTAAGAGGTGCGATACGGAATCATGGCATTATATTTATATAAGTTGAGATCTCAAATTCGGTTTCAGGTTATTGCTACTGATTTAGGATGATATTGGAACAGGCCGAAGGCGCAAGGTACAAGGCATAAGGCCGTGCACCTTGCGCCCTAAGCCACATGGCTAAAGCAATTTGGGTCATTTTTTATCCACTGGTTATTTATTGGTTTTAGGCTGAGCTTTGCTAGTTACGTTAGAATGCCCCTGGTAAAGATCTCCACAAACAGTCGAGCCAGTTCGTCTGCAGTAATAGGACCATCCTTGTGGTACCACTTGATGGTGTAATGGACCATGCCGAAAAAGGCGAATGCGGCGGACGAGGCGTCGATCTCCTTCATCTTGTCCTCATCGGCGAGCTGCTTGAGGATTGATTTGATCAATCGCACGTATTGCCGTTGTTTGTCAACGAGGAGGATGCAGTTGGCCTCTGCAAGCGAGCTCATCTCATTGACCAGCAGGATGAGCCTGTCCTGATCTCCGGCATAGGAACGAATGTAGGAATAAAGCACATTTTTCAGTTTTTCTTCGGCTGAGATGTCCTTTGCATAGATCTCCTCTAACTCTCTGAGTACCTCATCCATAGCGTTATCCATAAGCCTGAACAGAATGTCCTCCTTGCTCGTAAAGTAATGGTAGAGGGAGGACTGATTCATGCCAAGCTCCCGGGCGATTTCCCGCATCGAGGTGTGGTGATAGCCCCGGTGGGCGAAAAGACGAGCTATGACACGATGAATTTCATTTTCTTTCTCAAGGCTTTTGGACCTCGCCATGGGAGCACCTGAATTCTTCAAACGAACGTTCGGGCTATAATTACAGAAGATCTATCCCATGTCAATATTTTTTTCCTCTAACAAAAAAATCTGAAAAAACTGAAAATTTTTCTGACAAAAAAACTTGACATAATCTGGAAGTTATGTTCGGTATACCTACCGGTATATATAATAAAATTTTTTTCTTCATCCTTACATCTATTTAAGAAACAGGTAACGTTTATGAAAATCATAAATCCCACAATAGAAACAAGAGATATCTCTGAATTGCACGAAAGGAGAGATTGTGATGACGACGTTTTACAGACGGCTGCCTAAGTTTGACTATGTGAAACCAAAAGGAGTTGAGGAGGCAATTCGTCTTTTGGAAGACTCTGATGGAGGGAAAATAAAGGTATTTGCAGGCGGGACGGACATAATCCCGAAGCTGAAACAGCGTCTTATTAAGGCGCCCGAGGTGCTGCTGGACCTGAAAGGGATCTCGGAGCTGGAGTATTTGGACTACAAGGAAGGGGCGGGTTTAAGGATCGGCGCTCTGGCCACTATTTCCAGGGTGACGGAGGCCCCGTTTGTGAGAGAGGGCTTCCCCATGCTTTTCCAGGCAGCCGGTTCGATTGCCTCCAGGCAGATACAGAACCGGGGAACCATTGCGGGAAACATCTGCAATGCGGTGCCGTCTGCTGACTCGGCGCCTGCCCTTCTTTGCCTTGGCGCTAAGGTCATCTGTCTGAGCAGAGGGGGAGAGCGGAAGATCGAGATAGGGCATTTTTTCAGCGGGCCGAACGAGACGGTTTTGGGTTCCGGAGAGATGGTAAAGGAGATTCAGGTGCCCCCTATGCCTGAAGGCGGAAAAGGAGTCTATTTGAAGCTTTCTCCGAGGAGCAGGATGGATCTTGCGGTTGTCGGCGTCGGGGCAATGGTGATTGAGGAAGATGGGGTATTTAAGGATGTGAAGATTGGGCTCGGGGCGGTAGCGCCGACCCCGATGCGTGCAAAGAAGGCCGAAGAGGCGCTGATTGGAGCGAAGGCGGGTGAGGAGGCGATTGAAAACGCTGCTGCCCTGGCTGCTGAGGAATCAAAGCCCATTGATGATCACCGGGCCTCTGCCGCCTATCGGCGAATGATGGTAGAGGTTTTGGTAAAAAGGGCCATTCATCAATGCCTTTCACGCTAGAGGGTAAAAAGGCGCCTGTTGAGGGGTCTTAAGCAATGAGGAGAGGATGAGATGAAAGAGAAAAGGATACAGGTGGTGGTAAACGGCAAAACCTACGAGTTGATGGTCCCGCCTTGGAGGACTTTACTGGAAGTGATCCGGGAGGATCTGAAGCTGACAGGGGCAAAGGAGGGGTGCGGTCAAGGAGAGTGCGGAGCATGCACGGTGATGATGGGAGGCAGGACGGTAAACAGCTGTCTGGTGTTGGCAGTGGAGGCTGACGGCCAGGAGATCACCACCATTGAAGGGCTTTCTGAGGGGAATAAAATTCACCCAATTCAGGATGCGTTTGTGGAGCAGGCGGGGATGCAATGCGGCTTTTGCACGCCCGGGATGATCATGTCGGCAAAGGAGCTCTTAGATCGGAATCCTGATCCGAGTGAACAGGAGATCAGGGAAGGGATCGCGGGCAATGTTTGCCGATGCACCGGGTACACCAAGATTGTCGAATCGATTGGTGCTGCTGCCAAAGCCATGAAGGGGGGTGAGTAGACAATGGAAGAGTACTCCGTGATCGGAAAGAGGGTGCCCCGCATTGACGGCAGGGTAAAGGTGACGGGAGAGGCCAAGTATGCGGCTGATTATGAACTGTCGGGGATGCTGTGGTGCAAGATTTTGCGGAGCCCCTATGCCCATGCGAAGATATTGCATATTGACGCCAGCCGGGCGGAAAAACTGACCGGGGTGAAAGCAATCATAACGGCGAAGGATTTTGAGGGATGGAAGTGGGGGTGGATGCCCAAGACGCGGGACGAACCTCCACTGGCGGAGGGCAAGGCGCGGTACTTAGCTGAGGCGGTGGCGGCAGTGGCGGCCGTAGATGAGGAAACCGCGGAGGAGGCTACGGAGCTTATCCAGGTGGAATATGAAGAGCTGCCCGGGGTGTTTGACCCTGAGGAGGCGATGAAGGAGGGAGCGCCGCAAATCCATGACTATGTGAAGGACAATATCAGCTGGGAGTTTCACATGGATTTCGGAGATGTGGAGAAGGCCTTCAGGGAATCTGATCTGGTGCGTGAGGATCGCTTTGAGACAGGGCGGGTGACCCACGGATACCTGGAGCCGCCTGCGGCGGTGGGCTATTGGGATTCATCGGGAATAACGATTTGGGCGGCCAAGCAGAGCCCCTACTTTGTGTACCGGCACCTGGCGTCATGTTTTAAGCTCCCTCTGAACAAGGTGAGGGTGATCCAGCCTTTTATAGGCGGGGGCTTTGGGGGAACCAAGAATGACTCCCTGGCCGGGGATTTTTGCGTTATATTGCTTTCCAAGATGACAGGCAAACCGGTGAAGTTTGTCTACAATATGGAAGAGGAACTGATGACGAGCCGTCGACGGCACAACATGATCATCTATAACAAGATGGGGATGAAAAAAGACGGAACGATCACGGCCATGCAGAGCAAGGTCATTGCCGATGGCGGGGCCTATACGGCGATCGGGCCCCTGACTATGTACCTGACCGGATTCATGACCACCTTGCCCTACAAATTGCCCAACTATAAACATGACATTTATCGGGTCTTTACCAATCATCCCATCTCGGCGGCCATGAGGGGACACGGGGTGACGCATACGAGGTTTGCCGCCGAGATCCAGATGGAGATGATGGCTGAGGAGCTGGGGATTGATCCTGTGGAGATTAGGCTCAAGAATGCCATCCATGCTCCCCATGAGACCATCAACAAGGTGACGGTTTTTTCCTGTGGGTTGAGTGAAGGCGTTAAGACCCTGGCAGAGAGGCCTGAATGGAAGCAGAGAGACAGGAAGAAGCAAGAAGGTCCTCTAGCCCATGGGGTAGGCCTATCAGGGACTGCGTATCTTGGAGGAGCCAGGCAGCGGGGGCATCAATCCTGTGCTGCCGTGGTGAGGCTGTGCGAAGACGGAAGCATTGATTACCTGACAGGAGCCACGGATTGCGGGCAGGGATCTGACACGGTTCTGGTGCAGATCATCGCCGAAGAGCTGGGCCTGAGGGTGGATGATATCGATATCAAGAGGGTAGATACGGCGGTAACCCCGTGTGATGCGGGCAGTTACGGGAGCAGGGTGACGGTGCTTGCCGGAGAGGCTGCCCAAAAGGCTGCACGGGATGTAAGGGAGCAATTGGCCCGATTCGCAGCAAAGGAGTGGGATGTAAATCCCGAGGATATTGTCTTCAAGAACAGCCAGGTGCACGCGAAGGGCTCTTCGGAGCAATCCATGCCGTTTCGGAAGCTGGCCCAGATTGCCTGCTATTCAGGATCCGGCGCAGTGATTGTGGGAAAAGGTTACTCGGATTACGGCATAGAGGTTTTGGATTTTGAGCGCGGAGTGGGTAACGGCGGAACCTCGTACAGTTTCACCTCCCAGCTCTCGAAGGTGGATGTGGATGTAGAGACGGGTTTTGTGAAGTGCACGGATATAGTGCTTGCCCATGATTGCGGCAAACCCTTGAACCCCATCAATGTAGAAGCCCAGAATCAGGGGGCTGCGGTACAGGGTCTCGGGCAGGCGATCTATGAAGAGTTTAAGATGGATAAGGGAAAAACACTGAATCCTAATTTTATCGATTACAAGATGCCCTTATCGATGGATGCGCCGAGGATTGAGGTGATCGACATTATCACCGATGACCCGAAAGGCCCCTACGGGGCCAAGGAGGCCTCCGAGGGAGCAATTGTGAGCTCGCCGCCCTCGGTGGTGAGCGCGATCCATGATGCGACAGGGATCTGGTTCAAGGAACAGCCGGTCACCCCTGAGAAGATCCTTATGGCCTTGAGAGAAAAGAAGAAAGCTGCTGAGTAAAGAAAAGAGGAGATTCAGCACTATCTATTATTATTCAGGAAATTCTCTTGAGAAACGGTTCGATACCCTTGGGCCTTGTTGTGGCGGGCTGCCGCTTTGTGTCCTCACACCAGGGGAGGTGAAGCTCGAAGATCATGCCGGAGAGTGGGTGATGAGAAATCGCTTTTTTGACGGAAGTATAATGTTAGTGTCAATTGTCTCTTTGTGACAAAGGGTCTCTAGGCCTGCACTCTTTATTTAGACAGGAGGTATTGTCATGGGTAATTCCAAAGATGCGGTTCCACCTGCATGGAAAGAGGGAGGGCTATCTTATAGCAGTGGGCTCACGTTTGACACGGCAAATAAGATGATTGAGACTGCAATGGCAGAGGCCAAAAAGCAGGGACTGACCATGGTGATTGCGGTCGCGGATGCGGGAGGAAACCTGATCGCCTTTGGCCGCATGGATGATGCGATGCTGGCCAGCATAAACATTGCTATGGACAAGGCGTTTACTGCCGCTTACGGGAAGATACCTACCCAAATTTGGCGTGATATCGTTCAATCCGGCGAGCTCCCGCCGTTATTTATCCATGAGCGGTGGACTGCGTTTCCGGGAGGATTCCCATTGATAAAGGGCAAGCAACTGATGGGCGGCATAGGTTGCAGCGGGGCAACCGCTTATGGAGACACCTCCGTTGCCAGGGCAGGGTTGCATGCAGGCGGGTTCAGCACCGAGGACGCCGACGCTATTCTTAAAGCGTTAAATCAAGGCTGATAAACAGATGCGGCCTATAGATTGGGCTGGAACTTTTTCTTTTGTCCTGAAAATGCAAAATTCGGCCTACTTGAAGTTAAAGCGAGGGTTTTTACGGGAGAGGGGTAGACCCCAGCGCCCCCCTATAAAATATTTATAAAACTAACAACCGAAATGCTCTTCACAGGGAAAACCATTGATGTCCATGAAGCGCACCGCATCGGCTGAGTCAATAAGGTTGTCCCTGAAAAAAATCCAAGTACGCAGGAAAGTAGATAGCCATACGTCAGCTGCAAGTCTACGGTTTGAGTCTCTGACAAGGGTAATGACTAGCAAGCTTCATGTCATGATAGGATCCTCAAAAGAGAGTAGAAACCCTTTAGCAATCAAAATGGCGGATCAAGCTCAATGACGCTGAAAGGAGGTGATAGGTATAAAGAGATAGGAAGATAGCTTTTAAAAAGGTCAAAGGGAACAAGGAGTTTTTTCTCTCACCTCAAACAAGAGTAAGGAGGTTGGTATGAAAAGGATTGTATGTTTAGCCATGGGTTTGTTCCTTATTTTTGGTTTCATGGTAACCAAAGCTCAGAGTCAGACTATGATTCTGAAGGCAGTGACGGCCTTTCCCAAAAATCATATCAATAATGATCCGGTCCCCATTTTAGTCGACAAGATTAACAAAAGAGCTCAGGGAAAAATCAAAATAGACTGGGTGGGCGGTCCTGAGGTGATCAAAAGCTTTGATCAGGCTATAGCCCTGAAGGCGGGAACGATCGATATGATCCTTTATTATCCGTTTGGCTATATGAAATCCGTTATGCCCGTATGCGAGGCAAAGGGCCTGAGCGAACTTGCTGAATGGGAAGAGCGGAAAACAGGCGCCTTTGAACTATGGGGTGAAATCTTCGAAAAGAATATTAATGCAAAGTACCTTGGAAGATTACACAGCCTTCTCCCCTTCAAGATATTCTGCAATAAAAAGATTGAAAAAATCGAAGATTTTAAGGGAATGAGAATAAGGGTCATGCCGCTGTATATATCTTTTATCAAGGCGTTGGGGGGCTCACCTGTCACGATTTCTCCTGATGAGATTTATACAGCTATAGAACGGGGCGTTGTGGATGGTTTCATGTGGCCCAACGTGGGTATGATCAGCTGGGGGCTTCAAGAAGTCACCAAATATATTGTGGATCCAGGAATATTCCAGATGGAGCCTGCCACCATGATCAACATGGACAAGTGGAAAAAAATCCCTTTGGATACGCAAAATTTGATTGATGAGATTATGCAGGATATGGAATATATTGCCTCCATGCGTAATACGATGTTGGAAGAAAAGGAGATGCGAGTAAGGGCAGCAGCAGGAATGAAGGTTATCCAGCTTCCACCTGCAGATGCAGAGCAATTCGTTAAGACCGCTTCCGATGCGACCTGGGCATATCTTATTGAAAAGTCACCTAAGTACGGTCCCAAGCTGAAAGAGCTCAGTTCAAAAAAGGCCTTGCCTCCAAATACGTTTCCCTGGCAATGATCAAAGATAAAAGGACACGATAGTGGAGTTGTAGTCTTTTGGAAGCAAGGAGGCGATTCTTTAGACATCAGGTAGCATGTCAAATCCCACCATGATCGGGGCAGCATTCTAATTTGCTGTCCCGATCATAAGAAATTCTCCGGACGATCGATCGGGCTTTTTTGAAAGAAGAAGGGAGCGGGCACCGTTTTCTGTTAGAATTATACGAACTCGGCGGTTTGTGTTTGTATGACTTCACGGCATATGTAAGGGGATGAAGCGTGAATACGGGATCAAAAAAAGGCATCTTTGATCGAATTATCGATTTCATGGCTGTGTTGGCGGGGATACTTCTCGTAGCGGCTGTTTTGATTGTCTCAGCTGAGATCGTGATGAGGTATTTTTTCAACAAACCGCAAGTCTGGTCTGTGGAAGTGTGCGAATACATTCTCTTCATTCTTGCCTTCCTTGGCGCGCCATGGCTTCTAAAAAAGGGCGGTCATGTCAGCGTGGATGTGATCACGGAGCGTTTAGGCCGCAGAACCCAGAATTATTTGGGAATCTTCGCATGCGGAATAGGCGTTCTCATTTCGGCAGTGATAACCTGGTTTAGCATAGTCGCAGCATGGGATTGTTATGTGAACGGCATTGTGGTGACTAAGACATTAACTATTGGAAAACACTACTTTTTGTTATTTATCACCGTGGGATACTTTTTCCTTCTATTGGAATTCGGAAGGCAGTTCTACAATCACCTTAGAGCCCCAAGGGAGGAAAAGTGATGGAATGGTGGCTTCTTCTGATCTTGATCGTGGGGGTTTTTCTTGTTTTACTCGCAGCTGGGCTTCCGGTATTCCTTGCCTTCACCATTGTCGATGTCCTGGGAATCTATCTTCTTTGGGGTGGAGGCATTGGCTTGGTACAACTTATCCATTCCATCTTTTCTTCTATTAGCTTTGTTCTCTTGCCCGTTCCATTGTTTGTACTCATGGGAGAACTATTGTTTCACTCGGGCGCCTTTGTCAATGCTCTCGATACACTTGATAAATGGATGGGTCGAATACCGGGTCGGTTGTGTATGCTGAGCATAGGCGGAGCCACTCTTTTCTCCACTTTGAGTGGCTCGAGTATGGGAACGGCCGCAATGTTAGGCTCCATGCTTCTTCCTGAGATGGAGAAAAGAGGATATGATAAAAGCATAGCCATAGGTTCGTGTATGAGCGGAGCACTTGCCATGATCATCCCCCCAAGCGCCTTGGCAGTTATTCTGGGGTCCCTGATGGAAATTTCTATCGGGAAACTGCTCATATCAGGTATCCTTCCAGGTTTTGTCATAGCTGCGATGTATATAGTTTACATTGCGCTTAGATGCACGTTCCAGCCTTCTCTCGC
>Ga0307434_1001391_pt1 | contig 13163 bp, 6 predicted proteins | sample SalMarWE160220MG_FD_202156 | JGI IMG/M metagenome (GOLD analysis project Ga0307434, IMG submission 202156) | Salt marsh sediment microbial communities from the Plum Island Ecosystem LTER, Massachusetts, United States - WE1603-220 | ecosystem: Environmental > Aquatic > Marine > Intertidal zone >... | reverse complement strand
CCTGGCGCACCGGGGTCTACAGGGCCAAGACACGGTACGGCAGGCCCGGGCTTACTCGATCAGCTCCAGCTCAAGGTAACCGCCGCGACGGACGTCGAGGCTGGGATGGTTTTCGTCGGGGGCGAAGTCCCAGTTTTCCCGCGCGCTCTTCAAGGAACGGGCGGCCTCGGGAAGTGTGGACGGCTTGATGGTGATCTCGAACCATCCCTCGTGCGATTCCAGCGTGCTGTTGAACCACCGCCCGCGGTACCGCCCGGGAACCAGGCCGGTCACGTGGGTGATGTCGAGCCGGGCGATGAAGGACTCGTCCTTCGGCAGGCAGGTGAAGATGAACGCGTGGCGGGTACCGTCAGGCAGGGGGATGTGCCCGGTCTCCCAGCGTGAGACCCAGGCATAAGCGGTATCGCCGTGGGATATGATCATCTCGGGATAGTGGTACTCGCTGCCGAACGGGCGGAACTCACCTTGCGTGAGGTTGTCGCGGTTGTTCTCGTAGAAGCTGAACCAGTCCTTGAGGTTCTTGCGGCGTGATTCGTCCATTCTGGTCAGATCCATGGAGATCCCGGGCGGCCCGCACATCATCATCGCGGAGAACGTTTTGCCCACGAAGTCACGGTCCTCGAATTCCTTCTCCGTCCAGGTCAGCGGATCGCACTTGGAGACCACGCCGCGGTTGAAGGGCCGATGCGAGACTGCCAGCAGGCGGTTGCGGTCCCACTTGTGATCACAGTAGGTCGTGCCGAAGACGCTCGCGTGGCGCTTGCTCAAGAGGTTGGCGAAGGGGATCCGGTACTCGACGATCGGATCCGGGTGCCCGAAGGTGAAGCCCTCGTAGCAGGCCCTCGTGAACTCGTCCAGGGCCGCTCCGAACTGGGCCGGGGCCCGGTCATGCGGGGCGTCGTTGCGATTATACACCGTGTCGAGGAAATCGACCCAAAAGCCATCCACGCCGAGGTCGTGGGCCATGGCCGCGAACCGTTCCTTGATGTGGGCCCGGGCGACGGGGCTTCGGGGATCGAGGTTGCGATCGTAGTCGTCCTCCGGCCACTTCGAGCGATGGTTCTTCATCATCGCGAACGATCTCGAGTTTGCCCCGATCCAGGTCGGCGCGACCCAGAGCTGCACCGCCATGCCCAACTCTTTGTGAATGCGGTCCACGAGCCCGGCGAGGTCGGGGAACTTCGACTCGCAGGGCGTGTAGTCGCCCCACTTGTTGTCCGAACTGAACCAGTTTTCGCACTCGCTCCAGCCGATGAAGATCAGGAAATTGCCGATCCCCATGTCGCGGGCGAGGACCGCATTGTCCCACACGACCTTCCCGTCGATCTTGTCGCCAAAGGCATACCACGTGCTGTAATACGGTCGCCAGGCGTGCTCGGCGATGGGCCGGGGCGCGTAGCCGCTGACCGTATCGACCGCGTCCGCATAAGCCCGGGCCGAGTCAAACCAGGAATCGCCCCGCGTGGAGACGAACACCGAATCGGTCAACTCGGTGCCTGTGAACCATCGGTCGCCTTCGTATTCGTTTCGGGCGACGGTGATACTGTAGTATTCCCCCTTCCGCCGGCCGGTGATCCGGTAGGTGCCCGCCTGATCCATCGGGCCCACCGCCAGGGCGTTGTTGCCGTAGTGATCGCATGCCATCATGAACGGAATGCCGGCGTTGGGTCGAATGTCCAGGGCCGCGTCAATCTGCGGTGCCTGCCGGAAGATCGAAGGCCCCTCGGGCACCCGGGTGTCGAATACGGACGCCACGCGGCCCAGGGCCGTCCGACACTCGTAGGAATAGTCCGTCACACGGATGATCTGCCCGTCATTTCGCGTGAGCTTCACCGTCCAGAAGCCATGCTTCTTCAACTGGCTGCGCTCCAGCGACAGCCGGTAACCGCCGGTGGAGGTCGCTTCCCGGCCCGGCCCAAGAGGTCCGGTGGTCCGGGTCTGCCAATCGCCGATGGGGGGATCGGCCGCGATTCTCAGCTCGCACGTGGCCGGGCCTTCCACGAACGTAATCGTACCCCCACGCGGCTGCACGCACCCCACCAGGGCAACAACAGCCACCAAAGGAACACTTGCCTTCATTCCTCTTAACATCATCACGACTCCTCCTGCAGCGTCGCCGAGAAACACATTCCCACGCCCGGGCGCAAGGATCGCAGAGCAAGAAAGGGCAATTCCCGCCATACCCTCTGCGCCCGCCGGTGCGTCAGGATACTCGATCCGTCCTATGGAATGGAAGGACTCAACCATGTGGCGATCCGCTTGACGTGTGGTCGGCCGAACGTACTGAGGGCGGACAGAGGCGTTTCGCCCCCGCGCTCTACTCTGCCGGTTCCATCTTCCGGTCGCAGCCCCAAGGAGCCGCGGGGTTCAGCCCGCACGGCGCACGGGATCGGGCGGCCGCGCAGACTGGATTCTGCTGCCCTTTGGATGCCGCAATCGGCCCGTCAGTCATGCGGGCTCGTACTCGGCCCGGATTGTGATCGGCCCGCGGATCGGTTCGATGCGGATGCAGTCCCTGGCCGAATCGAAGCTCTCGTAGGGCTGACCGTTGACGGTGACGGCCTGGATGGGTTTGCCCTGGGGGTGCCGGAGGCGGATCACGAGTTGCTTCGGCAGGCTCCGCGTGGGCGGGTGGATGACGGCTTCGACGAATCCCCGATCGACCGAGGAGGTGATGGTGTAGCTGACCTTGCCGAATCGTGTGGGAGCATTGCGGACGACGATCTGCATGCCGTCTTTGAGCCAGTTGTTCGTGACCAGCGGCGCGAGCCAGAGGTCGTCGCCCCGCTCCATCACGAGCATGAGCCGGGTCTGGGCGAGGAAATACCCGGTCTCGTGGGTCTTGTTCCAGGCGCCGATATTGTGGAAGTGCTCCCAGAACGAGAGGGTCTCCTTGCTGAGCAGCGAGGGGATGGTGTTGAAATAGGATCGGATAAAGGGCTTCACGTCGTCGCGGAGGGCGTAGATCTCGGCGATCCGGCAGTAATAGGGCTGGATCTTCGAGAACCCGCCCAGGCTGAAGAAGTCCTGTTGACTTCGCTCGGCGGGGTAGTCACCCATGCCGGAGTGGAGGAACCAGGCGTCCTCCATGTGATCCGTGATCCATGCGACATCCTGCGTCTCGGGGTCAAGCACGCCCAGGGCGGCCAAGTGGTGGGCGCCGAGATCGACGTCGTAGCCCCAACTCCGGTTGGCATCTTCACCGGGGATGATGTCACCGATCCGGCCAAAGCAGTACAACATGCCGGGACAGGCGGGCACCCACGTCCCGTTTGCCAGCGGCAGCACGGGCGAGCGGGTCTGGACCCATCGAAAGGCTCGCCGAACGTTCTTGCCAAACTCATCGGCCTTGGCCAGGAGCGAGGGGGCATCGGGATGGTTGATGTCGGCCAGCGCCCGGGCTGCCTGGTCAAGCCCGGCGTAGTAGTGGGCCTCCTGGATGAATCGATAGGCGTACCGGTTCCAGTCCGCCGCTACACCGGGCGGCACCAGGCCGTATTCCGGCATCTTCTCACCCCGGGCGTCCAGGTGCCTGGTTTTCTCGCACTGCCGGGCGATCCAACTGCAGAGGCGGGCAACTTCGGGCCCGACGCGACTCAGCCAATCCCGATCGCGAGTGCGGCCATAGTGCTCGGCCAGCGTCCAGAGATGCCAGCCCGTCCCCATGACCGTGTAGCCGGTGGTGAGGAACCCGGCGGGGTTGTAGCGCTTGATGAAGAACTCCAGCGACCGACGCGCGAAGTCGTCGTGTCCCATCATGTCCATGCCGCGGATAACGGAATGGGCTTCGCTCTCCAGGGGGCCGTACCGATCGGAGGCGATCCACGCCGCGATGCGTTCACCCTCGTCCTCATTGCGAGCCGCCAGCAGGCAGTGCACCTGAGAAGCGCGGATGACATTGGTCAGCAGAGCATCAGGCAACTCGATCTGCATGGCAGGAGCGAGGATGCGCTGCCAATATGCCTCCACCTTCTGGAGCCACTTCAACCCCCCTCCCAGCAGCGCGTAGTCCTCCGGGCTGACCGGCCAGGCGGGGATGTAAACGAAGCAGCGTGCGGATTTCCCGGCGGGAAGGGTTCCGCTGAGGGTCAGGCCCGCGGGTCCGGTATCAGCTTCGAGAGGAGCCGCCTGGGTCATATCCACGAAGGCCAGGAGGCGTTCGCCCTTCCGTGCGATGACGCCCTTGTCCACCTGTTGCAGATCGGCGAATTCATTGCTCTTGACGTTCGACAGCAGTCTGAGTGTCAAGGACGCCTCGGCGTCGCGCGGTCCGGTATTGTGCACGGTGAACTCTGCAACGCACAGCGCACGCTTATGCAACCAGTTCGCCCCGGTGGGAATGGGCTCGTTGTCGTAGGGGGCGACGAAGGTCCATTCGAGGTAGGTGACGCCGTTTTCGTCCCGCATCGTCACCGGTACCGGCAGCCACCCGTCGTAGAGCTGGCGGGTGATCTGTTTGGATGCCCCGAAGCCAAACCGTGGCAGGAGCTTGCACGAGTAATCTCGGGGCTCGGGAACGGCCTGGTCGGGCGCCTCGTATACGTCGAACGTAATGGACCCATCGCGGTGGGCCACGAACTTGCGGTTATCGCAGGCCAGCGAGAGCAGCATGGGACCCTTGTCCTGGACGGGGTTGTGTACTTTCGCCCACGCCCGCCCGAAGGTCTGATCCGGCATCTCGCGGACGCGCTGGAGGACGGTTTTTTGGCTGGCGATTCGCCGGCGGTACTCGGCGGGGGTCATCGGCGAAGGGTCACGGATGACGAAAACGCCTGCGTGCGGAATGTAGACACAACCACTGGCCAGCACATCTTCGACGGCCACGCCGAACGCTGCACCCGGCAATCGAAACCGAAGTACGGTGCGATCCGTTTTCCAGGGTCTCGGCTTGCAGTATCGGACTTCGAGCGGGAGCGGGCCCGACAGGTCCCACCCGCACCGCAGCGGCGAGCCCGAATCGTCCGGCGAAACGATGACCCCGTTGTACGCCTCGACGTGGCCGACCATCGGCCGGTCCTTAATCGGCAACGGCCGTTCCAACTCCACCCGCAGCCTGGCGGTGTCCCACGGTGAGATGGTCCAGGCGGACAGTCCCCTGAGCACGATCGGCTTCTCGCCGGCGGGGAATATCCAGCGGATCTTCTGAATACCGGCGCGGGCGTCCGGGTCTTGCACGTAGCTCACCCGGGCGGTCAACCGGTCCTGGCTTTTGGCGATCCTGGTCTGGAGGGGTTTGAAGTTCCCCTGCCAGGCAGACTCACCTTGCCAGTACTGCACCTGCACGCCGTCCAGCGGCGGCACGGATGCGGGATCTGCAAACCGCAGACCCAGCTTTCGGATTACCCGGCGTTCGACCCATTCCAGTCCAATGCACGCCAGCCCGTTGTCTGCCACCGGCACCCTGACTGTTCCGTCCGCGGCGGGCAGGACCTCCGTGGCAAGGAACACATCTTCAGCACGGAACTCTTCGGTTCGCTTGGCCCGGGCCCCGTCGGTCCGGTTTGGATCCCAGGTCACCAATCGCGCGAACGGGGCTGCGTCCAGCGCCCCCGCCGCCTCATCTCCGGACGCCGCCGGGTTCCGGATCAGTCGGGCATCCGCCCAGTTGGCACAATCATGACTGATTCCGTCGCCCGCGTCCGCGGCCACCAGCCGCAATTCCCGGCCTCGGTCAACCGGAATCCGCACCTCTCGCGGCTCGTCGTCGCCCGTCATCACGCCGGTCTCGAATCGCTTTTCGTCATCGACAAAGACGCTGAAGACGACACTGCCGAGCTTGCCCCCCTGCCACTGGACGCCGACCTGGGCCTCGAATGTCCTGTACCTGCCGTTCAGTTCCACGTATATCTCGCCGTTAGCGTGATGACCCAACCCGCGCTCGTAATGCGTGTCCTTGATCCGCAGTCGAGCCGGCTCCCCACCGGGCGGAACGACCGCCGTGTTCATCCCCAGCGTGCCCCAGTCCTGCGCGGTGTAGATGATTCGATCGGCCGTTGCGTCCGAAATGTACTCGGCGTCGGGAACGTCCACGGCCACTGCCCTCCCGGCTAGAAACACTGTCGAAACGATAGCGGTGTCTGCCACCAGCACGATGACGCGGTTTGTCCAGATCATCTTGATCTCCCGGCAAGTCTGGTCTCGAGAATACACCGACCCGCCAGGGCCGTGTGATTAACCGTCCGCTCGCGGTCCGTTGTGTTGTAGGCCAGGATGCGGTGATCGAACAGCCCCGTCCAGACCTGATCGCGGGCGGTCAGCATGGTGATCTTACCGTCCTTGAGTCCCCGCTCGCCCAGCACGGCAGCGTAGGCCTGCTGAACCGCGGCCACCGCCGCATCGCCATCGGGCTGGCCCACCACGCGGGTAATGACCTCCTTGGCCATGTTACCCGTAAGCAGCGGCCTGGCCACGCCGTCAACCCCTACGAACTCGCCGACGGGCCTGGCCAGCGGCGCCTCCACGACCTGGATGATCGCGGCCAGATGACCGCGTCTGACTCGATTGCGAAGCTCGATCCACGTGGTGTCCTCGATCAGCGGGTCGCCCACGATCACAAGGACCGCGTACCGCTGGAGGATCCCATTGGCGATGAGCCTTTCGTCAATCACGTCGAAGTCGGCGACGTCGCGGACGGCGTTGGCGCATTCCAGGAGCCCGTCAGGGTAAGGTTTGTCGATCCTCAGATAGTGATCGGCCTCCGGAAAGAACAGGGCCACGTCCACCACCGCCGGTTTGCCGTCGAGCAGGCCGATGTTGTCCGTGTAGGCGCCGCCGGCGGCCTGGGGATTGCCCGGATAGTCAAAGTAGGCCGTCACCCCGGCGCAGGCGTCGGTGAAGATACGCTCAGCCATTCGCTCGGGCTTGAACGTCCCGGGCGGCTCGGTCAGAAAGTCCATGAAGCCATAGAACCGAGCGGGCGTAGCGACGCGCTTGACGTGGAAGTAGCTGACCGCTGCGTGCGTGGAGCGAATTGCCAGCCGCGGCACGTTTCTGAGAATGCGGCAAGCGGATGAGTAGCTGTGGCCCATCATGGCGGACTCATCTGCGTGCCCGAGCTTGACCTCGCAAGGCTTGTCCGGAAACGCCTCCTGAGCGATCCGGATGAAATCTCTCATACGCCGGGCCGATGCATTCTGATACCAGTATACGAAATCGAGAATCCGCCGCCGCTGTGGAGGCGTCAGCTTTCGCGGGTCCGGGTTCGACTTGAGCAGCTCCATGGGCGGGTAATCGATCTCGTCGGCGGTCCTGAACAACGTGCCCCACCGTTTGCTGATCTCCTCCAAGGTCCCCCATCGCCGGAGTTGCTCGATGCGGAAGTCAACCCGGGCGTACGCATCTCCGCACCACCACGCCACCTTCGCCCGGTCGTCTTTGCGAAGCCACTTCGTGTAGCCGGTGGGATAACCCAGCTCGCCGTATTCCGAGCAATCAGCCACATAGACCGCGCTGACGAGCTTATCGAGGCGGCCCCCCAAGCGCTCGTAGAAGCGCTCCACCAGCGTTGTCGTATAAGGCGCCCAGCCCGAGGGCTGCCGGCAGGTGGTGCCGTCTTCCATATTCGTATAGGGCACAAACCCCGGCTCCTCTTCGACCCAATCGGGGTAAAAATGAACCCACGGGTAAATCGCATAATCCATTTTCAGACGGCGGCAGGCACGGGCATTCGCGATGTACGGCGTGAAATTCGTCTTGCCCTTACCCGGCTCCACCACGTCAAACGTCGGGTAGTCCTCGACCCCCGTCATACCCATCTCGGACAGGGGCTCGGGATCGCGAAGCATCGGATCGAGACGCTTGGGCCTCTTCCCTTCCATCAACGCCTTGCGGTAACTGGTAATGGACAGGTTGCCGGTTTTGCGCGGGATGAGCGGCCGGTGGGGCGGACGGGCCTCCGCACCAGTCCCACCTGCCAACAGCAGCAGGACCGCCACGCTCAAAAGAATGCTACCAGTGGCACGAAGTAATGCCGATGCCATGGATTCGATCCATCCTCGAACTGACACGGTTTGAGAAGCCTTCCTATTCTTCGTCACGCCCGCATCCTCCACCGGGCGGGAACGCTCAGCCGGGCGGTATTGTGGTCCCCTGGCCCAGCCGGGGCAACTGGCCGGCAGCCCCGGGCGTGGCTGACTCAGGCTCGCCGGTTTTCTTGCCCGGATAATCATAACTCCAAAGAGCCGTTGTTATCGAGATCGGTCAATCTGGCTTCTGATGTCTGCGCCTTTGACGGTGATACGGTAGACCTCATGCCGACGATCCGAGAGAATCCTTGGCAGAGGAGCTGTCTTTACAGACGGCACTCGCATATTATGAGGCCGAAACAGGCGGGCAACTTCTGCACGCGGCGTTCTTATGGCAAACGTTGAATTGGCTCTTCTGCCGGAACCTCGCTATTGCACGTGCTTGGAATCCGGTAAATCGCACACCCCGAACGTGCGCCAAGTCGTCGGGTTACCCGTTTCGATTGCGCCCCCTTCGAAGGGGCTGAGCGCCGATGCCACGGAGGTAACGACATGATCAAGGCCCGGCCGCCAACCGGCATGGTGATTGCGGCAATCGTTCAGGCACTACTGTTGCCATCATCGACCTTCGGGGATCAGGGTGCAAAGAATGGAGGCGACTCCTATCTTCAGGTAGTGCGCACCTTTGCCGACAACGTATTGCACCACGGCCGCGACGTCTACGGCCCTGAACACACACCCCTGTTCGTTGACGGCCTCAATATCGACACGCACGAGCCGGTTATCTGGAGGCTCTCGAGCAAACATGCTGAATCCTGGAATATGCCGCCCACGTGGGTTCTCTCTAACCTGGCGAGTCAGCAGAATCTCTTCCGCGTACTCGTTGCCCTCACCCGTCTGACGGGCGAACCCCAATACAAGCGGGCCGCGTCAGACGCGATACGTTACGCGTTCGACCACTTACGGCACGAAAGCGGTCTGCTGTACTGGGGCGGACATGCTGCCTGGGATCTAGCCACCGAACAGCCGGTCGGCGAAGGTCGGAGCGGGGCGGTAGCAGGCAAGCACGAGCTGAAAAGCAGCTTCCCCTTTTATGAGTTGATGTGGGAGGTGGACGGTGAGGCCACCAGGAAGTTCATTGACGCCTTCTGGTGCAACCACATCCTCCGCTGGGACATTCTCGATATGAATCGGCACGGCCACTACAAGGCGACCCCGGGGCCGCCCTGGGATCATGAGTATGCCGGCGGACCGGCGCCATTTGTCGGCGAAGGCTTGACTTTCATCAACACCGGCAGCGACCTGTGCTACGCAGGTGCGCTCCTTCACCAACTGGCGGGCGGTGAACGTCCATTGATCTGGGCCAAGCGCCTGGCAAAGCGGTATGTGGATGCCCGCCACCCGGATACAGGCCTCGGGGGAGACAACTACAGTGTGCTGACGACCCACCGAATCCAGAAGCAGTTTGAGCCGGAATTCGGCGACCGCTTCACCGAAGCCTCCGTAACCAGCCTCTACGGAAACCGCTACAGCAGGGCGGCAATCTGCCAGATGAAGCTCTATGAACGCCTCGGCAGAGCCGGCGAGGAGTTCAGACAGTGGGCGCTCGAAGACCTCACAGCCTACGCCAGGCACGCGTACGATCCTGAGGACAATAGCTTCTGGGCGACATTGATTGATGGCACCAAGCTGAGCCCGTCAGATCGCAAGCGAGGCGGCTACGTTGAGGTGCGATGGCTCGAAAAACGCCATGCCACCGGAATACACTTCTGGGCGTACGCGCTGGCCTGCAAGTTGGCTGACGACCCACTGATGTGGCGCATGATGCGGAACATCGGCTTGGGAATCGCGCTCGGGGACATGGGATCGGCGCCCGGGCAATCCCCGAGCCCTGATCTGAACACATCCAACGTCGATGTCTATGTCATCTTTGGATTGCTGGAACTCCACGCAGCGACCGGAAACGAGGCGTACTTGTCACTGGCCAGACGAATCGGCGACAACCTGCTCAAGAAGCAATTCCACAAGGGCTTCTTCACCGCCGACGAGGATCACGTTTTCTGCAAGTTTGGCACCGTCACACCGCTCGCGCTGCTTCACCTCGACGCGGCGATGGGGAACTCACCGGTCCGGCTCCCTCTGTATGCTGTCAGCAGGTCGTACTTCCACTGCTCTTTCGAGGGCGCGGGACGAACCTACGACAACCGCGCGATCTACACGCGGATCCGGGAACCCCGGCAACCGACAAGCCAATCCGTTGATTAGCCCGGCCAGCAGTCTGGTCTTCTCGACGACCGTCGCCGATGCGAGAACCGACGCTCGCATGGCTACCGTAGCGGGTGCTCTCGCAGACTCCTTCCGGACGGGGCGCACCATGTGCTTGACCACTCCCCAACCGCCCCGCTACAGTCGGGTCATGTTTGCCGATCCCGCGGTGGCTGAAGTCCGGCTCGACGCGGTTCGCCGGAACATCGAAGCCATCCGCCGACGGACGAGACCGGGCACACCGATCTGCGCAGCGGTCAAGGCGGAGGCCTACGGCCACGGTTTCGAGCAGGTCCTGCCGGCCCTGTCTGACGCCCGGGTCGAGCGGCTGGCCGTCGCTAATCTGGCAGAAGCAATCCGGCTGCGAACGCTGGGTTGGTCGAAGCCGATCCTTTCCTTCGGGCCGGAGTTGTTTTTCATCGGCGATGGCCACCGGGCCGAAAGGGCCCGGGAGGCCGTAGCCGCCGGTGTAAGTTGCACCATCTGTTCGATCCATGAGGCCCGCGAACTCGCCGCCGCCGCCGTGAAGATCGCCCGCGCCGCCCACGTCGAGATCCAGATCGACACCGGCATGGGCAGGTTTGGCCTGCTCCCGGAGGAATCGGAGCAGTTACTGGCTGAGGTCGCCCGCTGCCCGCACGTGGTCATAGACGGCGTCTACACCCACTTCGCGACCGCGGATGAGCCGGACTTCTCCTTCGCCCGCGAACAACTCCGCCGCTTCTCTGCTCTGGTCCGCCGCATCGAAGCACGTGGCATCCCGGTCCGGGCGTTTCACGCTGCGAACTCCGCCGCGATCTTCCGATTGCCGGAATCACACCTCGACCAGGTCCGTCCGGGCCTCGCCATCTACGGATACTGGGGCGGGCCCCCAGATGAGAGGCCGCCGGACCTCTACCCCTCGATGCGCGTGGTCAGCCGCCTCGCCGCCGTCCGCCGCCTGCCGGCTGGACACCCGATCGGGTACGGGTGCACGTTCACCACCTCACGTGAGAGCATCATCGGCACGGTGCCGATCGGATATGCCGACGGGTACCGCCGGCTGTTCAGCAATGACGCCGTCATGACCATCCCTCGAAAGTCAGACCCCCTGCCGCGTCCCGTCCCGGTCGTGGGCCGCGTCAGCATGGACCAGATCAACGTGGACCTGACCGACGCCGGCGATGTACGGGTCGGTGACGAGATCGTCATCATCGACGACGACCCCCGAGCCCCCAACACCGTCGAGGGGCTGGCCCGCAAGATGGGCACCATCCCCTACGAGGTGACCAGCCTGCTCGGGCAAAGAATTCACAGGAAGGCGGTGCGGTGATCCCCGGCCCGACGCTGCCGCAGCCGCCATCCCACGCTCGACGACAGGCTACATATTGGGGTGGCCTGGCCCGATGAAGGCTTTGACACCCCGTATCTTGAGCTTGACAATCCCCCGGTCTCGCCCATAATGGCAGAATCCCGGAATGGCACGGAGGAGGGTATGGCTCTCAAGGTCGATCAGGTCTACCGGATGGATTGTCTGAAGGGTCTGGCTCGCCTCGAGCCGGGCAGCGTGGATCTCGCCTTCGCCGATCCCCCGTTCAACATCGGCTACGACTACGACAAATACGACGACCGAAAGGCTGCGCACGTCTACCTTGACTGGTCCCGCCGGTGGATGGAGGGCGTGGTCGGGACCCTCAAGGCGGCGGGCACGTTCTGGCTGGCGATCGGAGACGAGTACGCGGCGGAACTCAAGGTCATCGCCACGAAGGAACTGGGGCTCACCTGTCGCAGTTGGGTGGTCTGGTACTACACGTTCGGCGTCAACTGCAAGAGGAAGTTCAACCGCAGCCACGCCCATCTATTTCATTTCATCACGAACCCCAATGAGTTCACGTTCAACTACAAGGACCCGGCGATTCGCGTCCCTTCCGCCCGGCAACTGGTCTACGCCGACACTCGTGCGAACCCCGACGGCCGGCTGCCGGACGACACCTGGATCCTCCGCCCGCAGGATCTGCCCAGCGGCTTCCGGGCCGACCAGGACACCTGGTACTTCCCCCGGGTCTGCGGGACATTCAAAGAGCGCAAGGGCTGGCACGGGTGCCAGATGCCGGAGCAGTTGCTGGGTCGCATCATCCGCGCCTGCTCGAACAAAGGTGATCTGGTCCTGGATCCGTTCGGGGGCAGCGGAACGACGTTTGCCGTCGCCAAGAAACTCGAACGCAGATGGATCGGGTTTGAACTGTCCGAGAAGTACGTCGCCCGGATCAAGAAGCGGCTTAGAACAGCTAGCCCGGGCGACCCGCTCGACGGCGCTGCCGAGCCGTTAACCAGCGTCCCCGCGACGGCAGCAGGTCGGTCGTTGAACACGCGGCCAACAAAGAATAAACGCACCGGGCAGGGTAATCAGCACCTCTTTCACTTTGCCCCCCGGCCGCGAAGATCGAGGACCGGCTGACGCTTCTCCTTCCGTTACACCACGGTTTGCTCTCTCTGGAGCCAATCGAACGTTTGCATGGCGGCCATCGGATTGGTCGAGAAGATCGGCTCTGATTGGGCCGCCTTGAGGGCCACGCCCACCTCGTGGAAACCACGCCCGGCATATCGGCAGAACGTGACCAGACCGGCCATGTACATCTTCGGACGTTGCGGCGCCTTGAGCTCCAGCTCGATCGCCTCCCCGATCCCGAAGACGCGTCGGACCAGAAGGCCGACCCCACTCCGCGACAGATTTCGCGTCCGGCCCGGCAGTTCGGACACGGTGGCTGAACCCACCGGCAGGAAACGCACAGTGCACTGGGCACGGAACGGATGCCGGGGATAGCGACGCTGGCACACCCAGTAAGAGTCGCTCCGTTCGCTCGCATGCTGTCGCTGAGCCTTGGCATCGAGTTCATCCAAGAGCACATTCAGTGCATCTTCATCTGCCATGTCAGCCGGCCTTGTTACGAAGCC
>Ga0307434_1001389_pt1 | contig 13170 bp, 11 predicted proteins | sample SalMarWE160220MG_FD_202156 | JGI IMG/M metagenome (GOLD analysis project Ga0307434, IMG submission 202156) | Salt marsh sediment microbial communities from the Plum Island Ecosystem LTER, Massachusetts, United States - WE1603-220 | ecosystem: Environmental > Aquatic > Marine > Intertidal zone >... | reverse complement strand
ACGGTGTACAGGGTGCCCTCGTGAATGACGACCTTTCCGGGACGTAAATCGTTTGCCTTGAGCATTAGATCTCCTCTCCACAAGCCGCCTGCCGGCGGACGGATCGACCATCACTCGCCCAGATGTTCCTCTCATGAAGACGGGGAGTCACGGGCGTGAACGTTCCGGCCGGTTGGCCGGGCCCTACCTCACAAGTGTCGCAGAAGTCCAGGCCGCGGTCAACTTGTCCCCGACGGAGGCAGCGGGTACCCTTGGCCTGTTGTCGCTCTCGCCCGCGGTCCGTGAGATCGAAATGACCGACAACCTATCCCAAGTCGCGTCATCGGCCGCCATCGAGCACTTGCGTTGGGCGCTGACGTCGGAGGTGGGAGCCATTCTGTTCGGGCGCCTGATCGAACGCTTCGGTTCCCCTCAGGCGGCCCTCGGGGCGGGGGCGGGCGAATTGCAGGCGGTCGAGGGCATCGGTCCGGCGGCGGCCGAGACTATCGCCCGGTCGCGCGATCAGGCCGACGTGCACCACGAAGTGATGCTGGCGGCTGAGCACGGCGTGCAAATCCTGTGCCGGGAGGACGATCTCTATCCGGCGCCGCTGAGACACATTCCCGACCCGCCGATCTGCCTCTACGTGCGGGGGCGGCTCGAACCGGCGGACTCGGTGGCGATTGCCATCGTCGGGGCGCGCCGATGCACGCTCTACGGCCGGGAGCAGGCCTACCGGTTCGGGTACCAGTTGGCCCAGCGTGGGGTCACGATCGTGTCCGGGCTGGCCCGCGGTGCGGACAGCGAGTCGCACAAAGGCGCGATCGCCGCCGGCGGCCGAACGCTCGCCGTCCTGGGCAACGGCCTGGCCAGCGTCTATCCCCCCGAACATCGCCAGTTGGCGGATCGAATCACCGAGTGCGGCGCCCTGATCAGCGAATTGCCGATGACCACCGCACCGCACGCGAACAACTTCTTACCCCGCAACCGCCTGATCGCCGGGCTGACCCTGGGGGTGCTGGTGGTCGAGGCGGCCCGGCGCAGCGGATCGCTCACTACTGCCCGCTGCGCCAGCGAATACAACCGGGAGGTGTTCGCGGTTCCGGGCCGCGTCGATTCCGAATACTCCCGCGGGACGAATGCATTGATCCGCGATCAGCACGGCAAGCTCGTAACCTGCGCCGATGACGTGATCGACGAACTCGGCGAGGTGGGCGAGGCCCTGTCCTCGCCTGCACCGGCCTCGCACGGTGACGCACCCGATCTGTTTGCGGCCGGGGCCAAACTGAGTGAGCATGAAGGCGCGGTCCTCGATTTGCTCGATCACGAGGAACGGTCGATCGAGACGATCGCTGCCGCCAGCGGCCGATCGACGGCCAAGGTCGCCGCCGCGCTCATTTCGCTCCAGCTCAAGGGACTGGCCCGGCAACTACCCGGGAACGCGTTCGTCCGAACGAGGAAACGAGGATGAATCCGAACGAGGTAAGGCAGGGGAGCGTCGGACAATGTTTAGCCGCGACCCGAAGGGGAGCGTCAGACAATGTTTAGCCGCGACCCGAAGGGGAGCGTCAGATAATGTTTAGCCGCGACCCGAAGGGGAGCGCGTTGACTTCGGCAAGCCGCGTGCAGAGGGAAAAAAGCCCACTGAAAACACGAGATTCAATGCATGTGGAGCGCAAATCGAGGGAAATCCAATGCGGGAAGTGAGAAAGCGAGAATCGCTGCGGTCGCTGGCGTTGGCTGTGCTGGCGATGGTCTTTGTGGCCGTGCTTGGTGGTGTTGCCCGCGCGGCCGATCGCCCGAACATCATCCTGATCTACACCGACGATCAGGCTGCGAACATGACCGGCTTCGAAGGGCATCCGATCATCAAGACGCCTAATCTCGACCGCCTGGCCCGCGAGGGCGTGCACTTCACCCGCTGCTACGTTCCCACGCCGCAGTGTGCCCCGAGCCGGGCGTGCGTGCTGACCGGACAATATCCGCATACCAACGGCGTGACGACAAACGGGCCGGTCTTGCCGAAAGACGCCGACACCTTCACCGCCCGGCTCAGGAACACGGCGGGCTATGCCTGCGGCATCGTCGGCAAGTGGCATTTGTCATATGACACGTCTGCCGAGCCGGGATTCGGCCTGGTTGACTACGTGGCAACCGATGGCAGCCCGTGGAAATGGGAGAATTGCAAAGTCTGGGTCCAGGGCAAGCAGAAGACCGCGGACAAGTTCCTCACCGACTGGCACGGCGACCGGGCGGTGGAGTTCATCGAGAAGTTTCGTGAGAAGCCGTTCTTCCTCTGGCTCTGTTTCAGGGCCCCGCACGCCCCGCTAGTGTACCCGCCGGGCACGGAGCGTCTTTATCCGCCCGAGTCGATCGACCTTCCCAAAACGATGGATATCGACCAGCGGGACCGGCCGCGAAGCCTGGCCGGCTCGGCCCCCGTCACGGGCTTCAAGGGGAAGAACGAGGACAAGATCCGCAAGGCGCGTTCCCAGTATTACGCGATGATCACCCGGATCGACGAGAACGTCGGCCGGTTGCTGGATCGACTCGACGCATTGGACCTTCAGGACAACACCGTGGTGGTTTTCGCATGCGACAACGGCTGGTGCCTGGGCGACCACGGGCTGTATGCCAAAGGGCCTTTCTTCTACGAGGAGTTGGTCCGCGGGCCTCTCCTGATACGCTATCCCAAGCTGACCAGGCCCGGCACGAGAATCGACCGCGTGGTCAGCCTGGTGGACCTGGCGCCCACCTTCTGTGAACTGGCGGGAGTGACCCCGCCGATCACGATGCAGGGACGGTCGCTGCTGGCCCTGATCCGGGATCCCAAGGCCCCCCGCCACGCCGACGAGTGTTTCCTCGAATACGATGAGCAGAAGAATCGCAAGTTCCCGGCCCGCGGTATCGTGACCAGCCAGTACAAGCTCATCGACTACCTGCAGGATACGGATGTGTTATACGACCTCAAGCGGGATCCGGCCGAGATGGACAACAAGATCTCCGATCGCGATTACGCCGCCGTGGTCAAGGTCCTGCGAAGCCGGCTGCAACTCTGGCGAGAGCAGACGGAGGATCCGCAGTTGAACAAGTGACGCCCGCCCGAGAGTCTGCGCGAAACCACGCAATGAGTACCCGAACCACCGACACGCTGCGTGCATTCTACGAGGCGATGCTTGCCGCCTGGGGTCCCCAGCACTGGTGGCCGGCCGAGACGCCCACCGAGGTGATCGTCGGCGCGATCCTCACTCAGAACACCGCCTGGCGGAACGTCGAACGGGCCATCGTGAATCTGAAGCGGGCCGGCGCGCTTGACTGCCGGCGCCTCGGCGACATGCCCCTCGACCAACTGACCGAGCTTATTCGTCCTGCCGGCACGTACAGGGTCAAAGCGCGGCGGCTCCGGTCGTTCGTTGACTGGTTCCGGCAGTGCTACGACGCAGACATCGAACGGATGTTCGCCACCCCGGTCGATACCCTCCGCGAGCAACTGCTCGGGATCCACGGCATCGGCCGGGAGACCGCTGACTCCATCCTGCTCTACGCCGGCGGTCTGGCAACGTTCGTCGTCGATGCCTACACTGCCCGCATCCTGTACCGCCATCGCCTGATCGACGACTCAGCCGATTATGACGAGATCAAGGAGCTGTTCGAGTCAAGCCTGCCTGCCGACCCCGGGCTGTTCAACGAGTACCACGCCCTGCTCGTGCGTACCGGCAAGCAGCATTGCCGCCCCCGGGCCCGCTGTAGCGGCTGCCCGCTCGAACCGTTCGAGCACGAGGTATCGCCTTAACGTCTCATGACGTGCTTCACACCTGAAGAGGGGAGCCATCTGCTCTTGACGCCGTTCGTCCGCGGATACGCTGGGGGGGGCTCGACTGTGCCCGCCCTCAGGCGGCAGCGGCGGTAGTTGGTGGGGGACAAAACGGAATTGCGTCCTCAGGGACTCGAACCCCGAACCCGCTGGTTAAGAGCCAGCTGCTCTGCCAAATTGAGCTAAGGACGCAAAGAAGACCACCGCAAGCTCGGACGGCAAGCCCGCATCTTGAGATGATTTTCCCAAAACCCGATGCCAAAAGCCAGTGTAACGCCTGGTTCGCGTATGGATTCTAACCAGACCGGCGAATCGTCTCAAGCCCCCGGCGAATGGGCGGACCAGACCGCCGCCCGGGGCGAGAGTCGCTGGTGCTCCGCCAACGTTGACTTTGCGAGCGTCGTTCCCGGGCCCGAGCCGGACCATCCGAGCTGGGCTCTGTGAGCCCGGTGGCCCTTCAGGGCGTGGGATTCACCCGTCAGAAGAAACACCGGCCTCACAGAGGCCGGCTCTGACCGTGTCGGAAACCGGACCTGATCGCGTTGGAAGTCGCTAAACACGTACAGGCTCTGATCGCGCCGGAGACCGCTATACACGTGCGCGTCACCGACGCTGGCTCGGGAAACCCGCAGTTTCGGCAGTCACGAGCCACTGGGACAAGGTGATCACCTCAAGAAGGGCCAAGGTCAGGCCTCACGGAGCCAATCGAGCAGCTCCTGGGTCTTGCTCGCATTGCCAGAGAAGAGTGGATCGCCGCTGGCGGCCTTGAATCCGACGCCGACCTCGTGGCACCCGCGACCCACGTAGCGGCAAAACCTGACCAGGCCAGCAACGTACATCTTCGGTCGCCTCGGGGTGAGTATTTCCACCTCGATGGGCTCGCCTATTGCAAACATGCGTCGAATCAGGAGCCCGATCCCATTGCGGGACAGATTTCGAGTCCTTCCCTCCACCTCCATGGTGTTCGACAATTCGGTGGGGAAGAAACGGACCTTGCATGGTACGCGGAAGGGATGACGAGTATCGCGCCGCCGACTCGCCCATTCGCCGTCGGCTTGGCGGGCGGCATTTTGCATCTGGGCCCGGGTATCCAGCTCATTCAGGAGCGAGCCCAAGACCTCATCCTTAGTCCAGTCTGTCAGCATTACCGGACCTTTCGACCGCCCGGGTGGCCTCGAGCCCGTATCGGCTTGTTGATTGCTCGAAATCACTTGACCAGCGTGGTTTCCGGGGACCAAGAGCCCGGCGACCAGGCCAGGCGGTACCCTCCCCCCGACGTGGCGGGGTCAGACTGTTAGCCCCCCAGAGGACCGCCGGCCGGGGACAAGTTCTTGGACGGGACGGTCAGTGGGGAGCGGGCCGGCGCTGGACCACCGCGGCATCGGAAGTGAATCCAGCGCGGACGCGAAGGGTGTCTATCTTATCGGCGACCTCCTGGGCCATTCTGCTGTTGGGAAACTCCTGGCGGAGGTGCAGCCCGATCTCCAGCGCGTCGCGCCACCTGCTTTCGGAGGCCGCCAGACTGAACCGGACTCCCAGGTTCAGCAGACGGGCCTTGAACACATGACGGGCAGAATCCTGGAGCGATTGGGCCTCCTCGCGGGTCAGATACTGGTCCAACTCGGTCAGGATCTCGATGCCCTTGTCGATCTCGTCGCGGACGACGGCGGCATTCCATTGCCGGATAAGTTCCTGCTTGCGGGCCATCCTCCGGCGGTTCAGCTCCGCCGGCAACGTCACGACCTGCTCATGGCGCGGGAAAAGCTTCATCAAACGCTCTGATTCCTCCCCGGCCCGCTCCCAGCAGTACTCGTTCATGAGGTTCTCAATGTGCGAAAGGGCTTCGCCGATCTTCTCTTCGATGGTCATTTCGCGAACCTGGGCAAGCTCCACGCGCATGGCCTTGGCCTCCTGCGCGTAGCCGAACCGACGCTCCATCTCGTCGATCAAGTACAGGGCCGCCTCCCAGTCGCCCCCGTACATCTCCTCCCGGATGGCTTGCCGCACCGCCTCGCGCTCCGCCTCGCGGTGGGTGATGGAGCGGGCGGTGTCGGAGATCCGGCTGTTGTCGGCGATCGCCTTGACCAGAGGCTCCAGCCGATGGATCACATCGAGGAAATCCAGGGTGTTGTTGTTGATCCGATTGATGTTCGCCTCTGCTTTGAGGGCAATCTGCACCAGGGCCCGGAGCGTGAGCGAAAAGGCGATCAGGACAAGCCCGGTCGCGAGCAGCAACACGCCAGCGAGGTCGGCCCGCGGGCGGAACAGTTGGACCGCGCCCCAGGCGATCAGGATCAGGCCGACCATAACCGCCCCCACCACCACGGCACCCGACAACTGTCGAATGGGTCGATTTCGCAAAGGGGTCTCGGGCACGCTCCGTCGCTCCTAATATGAGCCGCCTTGCCCGGCGACCGTTACTCCGTTAACATGCCATGGACAATGTACGGCGGGACAGGTGTCCAGTCAACGCGGCTGGCCGTCCGATCTCGGTGGGAATCAGTCGCCGGATTCGGGGTCTGCGGCTGTGTCGTTGCTGTCCTCGGCCGTCCCGTCGGGGCAGGCGGCTTCGCCTCGTTTGCGTTTCAGCTCGTCCTCCGCTTGTCTCAGGCGCCCCCCCTCCGCCAGCTCCTTAATCTTCTCCTGCAGCCGGAGCTCGAGGTGCTTTTCTCGCCGGCGCTTCTCCTTGGCCACCAGGCGCAGGAAAATGCCGGAGCCACAAGCGACGATCAAGACGATCAGGAGCATATGGCCGTCCATGAGCGGCACAATCACACCTCGGCATATTGAGAGTGGACGCCCTGGAACCAGCCGGGGCTCAACCGGCGTCACCTGGTTTGTATCGGACGGGCGGAGAGACAAGTTAACCGGCGGCGGCAAGGGTTCGGGAGGGATCGCCGCCGGACCCAGATTGCCCAGTACCCGCCGTCGTGCCAATCGGCCGCGGCCGGCTCGCCCGCCGCTGGCAATGTGCGGCGGCTGGCTGACAAGCGCCACTGCGGATGTGTGCGGGCAAAGCGGCTGGTGACGTCTTCGTTCTCCGCGGGATCGATGCTGCACGTACTGTAGAGGAGCCTGGTCCGCTCGCCGGCCAGCCGGGCCGCCCGGGCCAGCAACTGGCGTTGCAGACCCGACAGGGTCCCGAGCAGGCGCCGGTTGATCCGATAACGGGCCTCAGGCCGGCGGGCAAGCACCCCCGTGTTGCTGCACGGCGCGTCGATCAGGATCCAGTCCACTTTCCCCAGCGAAGCGGCTGCCGCCTCGATTTCCGAAAGGGAGACGGTCCTGACAATCGTATACCCCAGACGCTCACAATTGGCCCGCACGCGTTCCAGCTTGCCCTCGTCCTTGTCACAGGCCAGCACCGTGCCGCGATTGTGCATGATCTCCGCGATCTGGGTGGCCTTCGTACCCGCTCCGGCACAGAGATCGATCACCTGCTGGCCGGGCGAGAGGGACATTTGCCGGACGACCTCCATGGCGGTGCGATCCTGCGGCTGAAACCAGCCCTGAACAAACGCCGCCGACCGGGTAAGGGCAGCAGCGTGGGCCACCACGATGGCGTCGCCGGTCGAGGATAACTGCGCCTGATAACCCTCTTCCAGGAGCCGGGCGAGCAGATCGGCCGGGGCAGTCCGCAGCGGGTTCGGGCGCAGGAAGATCGGCGGGCGGGACATGCCGGCCCGACAGATCCGCGTCGTTTCCTCGATCCCCAACACGGAAGCCCACCGGGACACTAACCACACCGGATGCGAGGTCACGACCGCCAGATGTTCGACTGGCTTCGTGGCCGGGTCCGGTAACATGGGACGCCGGAACTGACAGCAATGTCGCTCGTCGATCGGGACAGCGCGGACGGCGTCAGCGTGCTCGTTGGGGATCCGGCGCTGCTCGATCTCGCGCAGGAGTTGCCGCAGGAGTGCATTGGCGAATCGGCCGCCGCGAGGGCCGCCCGCTGCCTTCGCCTGCTCGACCGACTCGTTGACGGCTGCGAATTCCGGTATCCCGTCCAGCCAGATCAACTGGTAGGCTCCGAGCATGAGAACGTCCCGGAGTTGCCGGTCGATCCGTTTCCAGCCCCGGTCAGCCAGGCAGTCGAGGATGCGGGCCAGCGTCAACCGGTGGCGGACGACGCCCATGACCAGCTCGGTGGTCAGGCCCAACTCCCGGCCCGCCAATTCGTCGCGGTGGATGAGGACGTCGATGGATTCGCGGACGGTCCGCCGACTCTCGCGAAGGTCGCTCAGGATCCGCAATGCAGCCAGCCGGGCCGGCAACGCGCCCGGTTGATCCGGTCCCGTCGGACCGCCGCGGCGGGAAACCGGGTCCGGACAGGATGGGTTCGGGGCCATCCCATCATAATAAGGCCAGGCGGTCCCTTTCGCCTCCCGCAGGAAAACGCCGCTGATCAACGGGTCGGCCCCTCCCGGCCGATTTGCCTCCAGGCCAGGCATCGGCGATAATCCATCGATCAGGCGTGTTCCCGTGCCGGCGGCGGGCCGTTGTGTTTATTAAGGATATCGAGGTGGCTCGAACGGACAGTATTCAGGTCGAAGCGAAGGTGATCAAGGCGCTGCCCAACGCCCAGTTTCTCGTAGAGGCTGAGGCGGGCGATACGAAGCATGAAGTGTTGGCCCACATTGCCGGGAAGATGCGGAAGCATTTCATCCGCATCGTGCCGGGCGATATCGTCACGGTTGAGTTGTCCCCTTATGACCTGAGCCGTGGGCGGATTGTCTATCGGCAACGGTGAGAACCCTTGCCCGACCACGTGGGCTGACCCCTCCTTCATCGATCCCATTCCTCATGACGCTCCGCGAGCGAATCAGCGAAGAACTCCTGCCCCACGTCCGGCAGCCGGGCCAGTACATCGGCGGCGAGTGGAACCAACTCGTCCGCCCGGGTGACTGGGACCGGGCCGAGGTCCGGGTGGCGGTTGCGTTCCCTGATACTTACGCCATCGGGATGAGCCACCTGGGTTGCCGGATTATTTACTGGATCTGCAACCACACGCCCGGGGTGTGTGCCGAACGCGTTTACGCCCCGGGGCTCGATGCGGAGCAGTTGATGCGCCGGCAGGGCATTCCGCTGTTCACGTGGGATACGCGGCAACCGGTGGCCGGCGCGGACATCTTTGCCGTCTCGCTGCAGTACGAGCTGGCCTTCACCAACCTGCTGATGATGCTCGACCTAGCGGGCATCCCGTTGCGAAGCGCGGAGCGCGACGATCGACATCCGCTGGTAATCGCGGGCGGCCCCCAGGCGGACAACCCCGAGCCGGTCGCGGACTTCCTCGATCTCGTAGTGATCGGCGACGGCGAGCCGAGCATGGCCGCCATCCTCGGGGCGTACCGCGAGATGAAGCGAGACGGCGCCTCACGCCGGGACGCGGTTGTCGAGCTGACGCGCCGGTTCGAGTGGATCTACGCGCCGTCGCTCTATGGGTTTGACTACAACAAGGACGGCACGGTCGCCGCGGTGCGAGCCAGCGAGGCCTGTCCGGCCGGGTTTGTGCCCCCAAAGCGTATCGTCCGTTGCCGGGCGACCGACCTTGACAGTGCCGCCTTTCCCACCCGGCCGCTGGTGCCGTACACGGAAACCGTCCATGACAGGATCAGCATCGAGATCATGCGCGGCTGCCCTCAACGATGTCGTTTCTGTCACGCCGGCTACACGAAGCGGCCGATCGGCCTGCGAAGCGTCGAGAAGATTCTTGAGGTGGCCGAGGAGGCGTGGCGCGCCACCGGCTATTCGGAAATCGGGTTGCTGAGCCTGTCCAGCGCCGACTATCCTCACCTCGGCGAACTCGCGGAACGGATCAACGAGCGTTTTCGTGATCGACACGTGAACCTCTCGATGCCATCGCTGCGGGTGGACAAGATGCTGGCCAACATCCCGTGGATGGTGAACCGCGTTCGGAAGAGCGGTCTGACGCTCGCGGTCGAGGCCGCCCGCGACGACATGCGGGCCGCCATTCGCAAGAAGGTCACCGATGGCAACCTCATTGACGGCGTGCGACAGGCCTACGAGGCGGGCTGGAACTCGTTGAAGCTCTATTTTCTGTGCGGCTTGCCGGGCGAGCAGGAGGAAGACATCACGGGGATCGTTGATCTTGCCCGTCAGGTGAGCGAGGCGAAGCGTGGGACCCGCGGCGGGCCGGCGTCGATGACCGCGAGCATCGGGTGGCTCGTCCCCAAGCCCCATACTCCCCTCCAGTGGGCCGCCATGCAGACCCTCGACTATTTCAACGAGGCCCGAGCCCTGCTGATCCGGACCGCCCGAGCGAAACGCTCCAACGTGCACATCAAGCTGCACCGGGCCGACCGTTCCATCCTCGAAGGCGTATTCGCTCGCGGTGACCGTCGGCTCGCCCCGGTCATCGAAGTGGCCTACAAGCTCGGGGCCCGGATGGACGCATGGGATGAGGTCTTCGATGGCAACCTCTGGCAACGGGCCTTCGATCAGACAGGCATCGACCCCGCCTTCTACGCCCATCGCGAGCGAGGCTACGAAGAGATCCTGCCCTGGGATCACATCGCCAGCGGCCCATCGCGCAGCTATCTTCAGCGCCAGTACGACGACCTGCTCGCCAGGATCAAGTAGAGCCCACCGCCAATTGGGCAATCTGGAGAGCTGTAGGTAAGAAGATGGGCTCACGGACGGTCCGTGACAGAATCGGCGGGGTTGCCGGGCAGGTGTGGCCCGGTCTTGCCCGGAGGGGCTCGACGCAGCCCCGTAACAGGTGCCAATGTGAGAAGAGTGGACTACGCTCGCCTGAAGGCGAGGGCTTCACACCCTCCCATCGGCAAGTAGCGAACAAACACCGGCTGGGGTAGCGCCGTTTCCCCGTTCGCACTTTCGTACCTTCCCACCTTCGCACATTCCCACCCTCTGGGCCGGGGCTTATTGGAGGCAGCATGGAGCTTCCTCTGAGCGCCCGGTCGGACTATCACCCACCCGGGTCCGGATTCCAACGGGCAGGTGGTTTGCGGATCGCAAGCGGGCGTCCTACACTTGTCTGCCGGCGCAAGCCGGTGCAATCAAGTGGCCGTCGGGAGGCCATGCCTGCGACCCGCCGGCGAGAAAGCAGTAGTGGATCGACATGGAGTTCGCCCCGATGACCCCGGCCCGATTGAATTGGGGTAGGCACCCGCGGCGGGAGGCCGCCGTGCGTTTAATTCTTGGGTCGGCACTGCTGGCCGGTTGCGGTCGGACCGGTGGGGTGCCGGCCGAGCGAAACGATCTGGACGCCATGGACACATCGCAGATTCGCATCGGGCAGCACTCGTTCGAGGTCTGGCTCGCGGACGATCCCCTTGAGCGGCAACGCGGCCTGATGCAGGTCACGCAGGAGGAGCTTGCCCCCATCCCCGACCCCTCGGGCGAGGGGCTCCCGGACACCCATCGCGGGATGCTGTTCGTCTTCCCGACCGAGCGGCCTCTTTCGTTCTGGATGTTCAACACCATCATTCCGCTCGACATCGCCTACATTCGTTCGGATGGCCAAATCGTGAGCACGCACACGATGGCCCCGCTGGAGACCCGGTCGTACCCCTCGATGGAGCCGGCCCGGTTCGCCCTGGAGGTGCGGGCCGCCCTGTTGGCTGAACTCGGAATCGCACCCGGCGATCACATCGAAATCCCAGAGTCGGTTCTCAAGGGCATCCGCTGATCGGTCGAATCTCCTCCAGGGGTCGCCGGCCGGGGCGCGTCCGGAACCGGCGTACCGGCCATGCAGGGGCGTGAAGACTCGGGGGCTATTGCGACTGTCACAATTATCGGCACAAGCCGTTTCGACAGCAGACAGACCGGTGCGCGTGCTGGTGGTCAGTGAATCGCGCGAGCTGCTCCCGGTGGTGCGGGAGCTGATCGCGTCACGCGGTCTCGAGGTGGTCCGCGCCTGCACGTCCCGGCAAGCACGCGATCCCACGGTTCTTTCCGGGGTGGACGCGGTTCTCGTATGCGATCCGCCAGCGACGGGCTCGGACGGCGGGGCCAGCGGTGACATCCAGTTACTGGCGGACGCACTCATCTCGAATCGACTGATGGGGGTTGTCCTGTCGCCGGGCATATCCGGGGTGGTGCCCGGCGACCACGATGCTTTCATCTGGGCTTCTGCCGACGTCTCCGCTGACGAGTTATGGGGCCGGGTCGCCACCATCCGCGAGTATCGCCCCCAGTTGCGTCGCATGGAAGAGCAGGTCTCCACGATGCAGCGGCTGGGCAAGAAGCTCAATCAGCACTTCGTCGAAATCGATCGTGAGCTTCGCCTGGCCAGCCGGCTGCAGCGGGACTTCTTGCCCCGGGATCTTCCCGAGATTGGCGACGTGCGTTTCGCGGCCCTTTATCGGCCCGCGAGCTGGGTGTCGGGCGACGTGTACGACGTTCGCCGTCTGGACGAGAGCCACGTCGGTTTCCTGCTGGCCGACGCGGTCGGTCACGGTGTGGCCGCCGGCCTGTTGACCATGTTCATCAGGCAGGCGATCGTCGGAAAACGCGTCTATGACAACGATTACGTCATCATTCCGCCCAGCGACGCGCTCATCGCTCTCAACAAGGAACTGGCTGCTCAGGAGCTACCCCACTGCCAGTTCGTCACCGCCTGTTACGCCACCATCAATCTGGAGACGCACGAGCTGACCTTCGCCCGCGGCGGGCACCCGCATCCCATCCACGTCAGCGCCGACGGCGCGTGCAGCGAGGTGCGAACGGTCGGTGGTTTGCTGGGGGTGTTTCCCGATGAAGCTTTTCCAAGTCTGACCATCCTGTTAGAACCCGGGGACAAGTTCGTCATCTACAGCGACGGCATGGAGAACGCGGTGATCTCCCGCCGAGAGCGTGACCGCGGCCAGGTGCACTTCACCGCCGAGTTCCTCGAGTTCGTCCGCGACCCGGCCGAGCCCTGCCTGAATGCCTTGTCCGCCCACTTGGACCGCTTGGAGGGGAGTCTTCAGCCCGCCGACGATCAAACCTGCCTTGTTGTCGAGCGACTGCCGGCAACCGCGTAGGAATCGAGGATCCTGCCCGCCGGCTATTCCAACGGCAACAACGGTTGGTGCCCGACCCGCTTCTTCAGTGGCCCGATCGGGCCCGGGCTGTCATGACACGATTCCCCCGCTATAATCCGCCCAGCGGCCGGTCTCGGCAAGGGAGGCTCGATGGCATCGCTGCAGGGCGTTTTCCTCGATTTCTACGGCACGGTGGCGGGTGGTGACCGGCAGGCGGTGGAATCCGTCTGCCAGGCGGTGATCGACGATCAGGGCCTCGACCTGACCGCTGCCGATCTGGCCGTCAGGTGGGGGCATTGCTACTTCGAGGCCCTTGAAGCGGTCAACGGTGACGGCTTTCGCCTTCTGGTTGACGTCGAGCACGATACC
>Ga0307434_1001384_pt1 | contig 13197 bp, 26 predicted proteins | sample SalMarWE160220MG_FD_202156 | JGI IMG/M metagenome (GOLD analysis project Ga0307434, IMG submission 202156) | Salt marsh sediment microbial communities from the Plum Island Ecosystem LTER, Massachusetts, United States - WE1603-220 | ecosystem: Environmental > Aquatic > Marine > Intertidal zone >... | reverse complement strand
ACTGTTTTCTCCCGGGGGTAGGAAAACCTATGGGATCTGCGATATTGAAAAAAGTTTTGGGCTTAGTTGCCAATTTTGGCTAGCTTTCTTCGGGAAGTCTAATTGGCTGGACATTCCAGTCTTTAAGGAAGCCTTCTCCGATCTGAGTTACAATGAAGTCATAGTGGATGTACTCTTTATCTTTCAGGAAGGGCTCGAAGTGAGCGGCTAGTTTCTGGGACAGGATGCTAAAAGTCCTGGCGCAGCCCTCCCCCCCCAGTGTGTCCACCCAAAACACCAGGCTCTTTATCTTCTTTGGTTTCCCGGTCTCCTTGTCGGCTATGGTTCTCTCCACCCAGTAATCATCGGTGAAGTGCATCCGGGTGGGAACCCCGGGCACCAGGGCGACATAGTTAGAGAGGAGGTTGGTTGCCGCTTGCTGAATACGCAATGAGGGGCTGGTTTGAGATACACATATATACATAAATCACTCTCCTGTGTATTCGTCCGGGGTCATAAGTTCCTCCTCCAGCTCGTGGGTTAATTCCCCCCTAACTAAGGCCCGAGCGACCTCGTCAGAAACATATTTTATTACTGGTGGCGCCCCTGGCTTGACTCTTGCTTCGGTCATCCACCCCAGGTCAGCGTCGGCAAACAAATTTACCTCTCCAGGAGATAGAGCTAGCAGCTTTAGTACCAAGGTTGTCGTTCTGGGCAGCCTAAATCCTAGCTTGCCCATCGCTATTCCTCTTGCCCTCCAGAGTCGCTGAAAGCCGGGGTCCAACTCTGCTACTCCCCAGTGTCTCATCATTGCTAGCTGATCGTCTAGCTTCTTCAACTCTGCCTGTTGCATCGCAAGATGATCTTTTGGTAACGACACTAGCTATCTCCTCTAATCCACCCCCAGTATTTCCCTCAGCCTCATCCTCTCCGCCCTCGCTTCCCGGTACTCAGCAGTGAAGTAGTGCTTTCGCTCCTCCACGTAGTCCTTTATCCAGTCGGTATAGAACACTATCACCTCAACATGCGCTTCCTCAGCCGCCACCCTGATCCACTCTATCATCCATGGTACCACCAATCGGCAGACGATTGGCTGCCCGTCATAGAATGGTAGGTCCGGCGTTCTGGCCGCCATGCCCCGATAGTAGGTAAGGTCTCCGATACCGTTCTTGATGTCCCTGATCTTCGCCTCAATCAGGTAGTACGCCTTATCGGTCCACTTCACCGCATCCACCCTGGGCCTCGTCGGCCTGAACAGCGCCGCCGCCTTCCCCAACCCGTAGCGGTCAACGTATTCCTGTGGTACCGGGCCGATCTCCAGGTTAAGCTGCCAGCCACCCTTCGGCCAGGTCTTCAGCATGTACTCCGAGATGTACCGTCTCTCTCTCTCTTTTCTCGGCATAGCTTCTCTGCCTCCCATTCGGTCAAGTCTTGTTTTTTCGCCTCCGCCTTGAATCTTCGGATGGAGATTTCCCACTGGCGACATGCTGCTGTGCCTCGGAGCCCCCGAGGAGGCCTATCTCTATAAAGCTGAAGCAGTTTATCAATATCCCTCAACATGTTGCATTTGACATTTTAACAGCCTGGTGGGAAGATTGTCAATAGAATAGTGTAAATGGGCTGCGGCCTAATGAGAGGAAACTAAAATCTAAGGAGGTTTAACATGGCAATTAAAGTAAAAGAAGTTGGGGCATCAACCACTAAGTGGTCAGAGAATGCCGGTAGAGCGACAGAGGAGTTCGGAGCACGGGCGGAGGCTGCCGCCAGTGAGTGGGAAACCCAGACCAGGGCTGCAGCCGACTCCTTCCATGCGGCCATCACCGCTCCAGGCATCAAGACGCGCTTTACACGGGGCGTTGCCCGTGCCGGTGCCGCCAAGTTTGCCCGGAAGATTCGCGACGTAGCTCGGGACCGCTTTGCCCCCGGAGTCGCCGCTGCTGCAGAAGATTACACCAAGGGAGTCGAGCCATACTTCTCCACCATCGCCGCCTTGACCCTTGCGGCTCGTAAGCCACGAGGAGACCCGGCCAACTACAAGCGGGTGGAGCAGGTTGGTAAAGCCCTCAACGCCAAAAGACTGGCACTGCTCGGCATTTCAGCCACCGGTGCTGGTGCAGTATAGGGGGGTAGCGTAGATGAACTATAGAACTGTAAAACTGCTGGATGCTGAGGATGTAGGGGCTGCTGGGACCAAGACCATCCCCATCAATGTCAAGGACATCATCAGCCGCATTGAAATCACCTTCAAGACTACCAAGTCAAAACATGGCATGGATAGCTACACCCACAAGAACATCACCCGGATTGAAGTTGTGGATGGCTCTGATAAGCTCTTCGCTCTGGATGGCGGTCAGGCTCAGGCTCTTGCTATCTATGACCGCAAAGCTCCCACTATGCAGCACGGAGCGCATCTTGAGGCTTGCTCTGAGTTTGATACCTTCCCCATCGACTTCGGCCGCCACCTGTATGACCCCGAGCTCGCCTTTGACCCCACCAAGTTTTCCAACCCTCAACTTAAGGTTACCTATGATGAGGATGTGGCTGACACCGGGGTTTCCGCTAACGAGCTTGAGGTTGTCGCCCACTGCTTTGATGAGAAGGTCCCCTCGCCTGTTGGCTTTCTTATGTCCACTGAGCATTGGAACAATGCCATGGGGGACGAGAACAGCTACAAGTATGTAGACCTTCCCACCGACCACCCCATCAGGAAGCTGCTCATCCAGGGCTATCGTTCTGCGTATGAGCCATGGCATGTCATATCTGAGGCCAGGCTGAGGGAGGACGGTGGCAAGAGGGAGCCCTTCGATTGGGAGTTGGAGACTTACTATCGCATGATGAAAGGTATCTGGACGCCAGTTGTTGAGGAGATACAAGGCGTTGGTGCTAACGCTGGCTCCCTCGAATTCTATGTAACTCCCACTGCCTACTGGAACATGGTCATTGGCAATATAGTCGGTGATGGTTATCTGAGATGGGATACCTGGCAAAGAGGCGGCAAGATCATTCCTTACACTTCCACAGCCAGGCCATTTTTCCAGGCTTTGGTAACTGGTTTCCTCCCCAACCATTGCTTTGAGTTCCCCTTCGGGGACCCCAAGGATATGGCTGACTGGTATGACGTTACCGCTAAGGGCAGTGTCGGGCTCAGGTTAAGGGCTGGTGGGAGCGGGACTAGCGGCACTGGTGCGGTAGTCCTTCAGCAACTCCGGAGATATTAGTAGCGATGGAGAGTAAGGAGTATTCCTGGAAGTGGATAACGGCCAGTGAGCTGCTTTGCAAAACTCCTCTTGAGCTTTGCCACGCAATCCTTTGCTGTCATGGTAATCCTTGCCACGTAGACATCTACGATGGCGAAGACAACAATGGTAGATTTATGGTGAGACTGAAAGCGCTGGAAAATCGCTCTGTCAGCGTTGATGTTCACCACCACATCTACTGTCGGCGTGGGCTTTATGTTTACTGCAGTGGGGATGTCGAGGGTATTCTTCTTCAATGGCTGGAGAGGCCACAAGGGTACGGACGCTAGACTTGATATGAAGGGAGGGGAGTAAATTTCCCCTCCTTCTCTGTAATAAAATAGCCGAGGCTAATTATGCTGTTCACCGCAGAGGTAACCGTGGAGACCGACAACACGGCGGCCAACAAGAAGGAGCAGCTCCTTAAGGTCGCCCACGGTATCGTTACCCGGGTATCCGTCTTACACCCTAGGGGCTGCAACGGCCTCGTCCACTGCGTCATTCTTCACCACGAGCACCAGATCGCTCCCTCAACCGAGGGCATGACCCTGACCGGCAATGGCGTGCCCATCGCCTGGGATGAGTATTATGAGTCTTACCAGCCGCCCTACGAGCTTAAAATCAAGGGCTGGGGGGTGGGCTGCGACTATGACCACACAGTTACCGTCAAGGTGGTCGTCCTGCCCCGCAGGGCTATCATCACCCTGGCTATCGTGGACGCCATGAAGAGCGCCTTCGGTATGCTGATGCCCCGGCGGATATTTACCCGGGATGAGGCTGGGGGCAAAACATTAAACGTAGGAGGTTAGAATATGATTAACTGGCTGAGGAAACTTATCGCCCGTCTCACCCGCTCTGACCGCATCGGATTCTGTGATGAGCTCACCATCGAGCAGTACCGCAATGGCAGGCTCATTCACAAACAGGTCATCAAGGGCCACTGCCCCACCAACGCTGGCTTTGCTCTGGTGGCTGACAGGGTGGGCGGCGTGGCTGCCGGTGCTGCCGTCACCTACCTCGCTCTGGGCACCGGCTTCACCGCGGCGGCCCCTACCGACACTGCTCTGGAGGCTGAAATCACCGACACCGGCCTCGCCCGAGCTGCCGCCACCGTCACCAGGGAGACGACCACCGTTGCCGACGACACGCTGCAGTTGCTCCATGAGTGGACCGCCACCGGCGTTAAGATACTCCGGGAGATTGGCGCCCTCAATGCTGGTGCTGCTGGCTCGCTGCTGGCACGCAAGGTCTTTGACGCTATCACCACCGCTGACACCGACCATGTCAAGATGACCTATAAGTTCCCGTTCACCGCAGCGTGAGGGACTGGATGCCTACTCGATACGAATACTATAACGCCGGGGATAATTACTATGACTCTATCAGAGCAGCGTACTGGTTTGCTCAGACATTCACCCCGGCTACGGCTCATAAGATTACCAGCGTCAAGCTGAAGCTCTACCGTCTTGGTAGCCCGGGCACGGTAACAGTAAGCATAAAAGCTACCGATGGAAGTGGTCATCCTACTGGCGCTGATTTGTGCTCCGGAACTACCAATGGCAATACTCTTACTGACACTTCCCCAGGCGAATGGCGTGAGATAACCCTGGGCGCTGGCTATAACCTTGATGCGGACACTAAATATGCCATTGTAGTTAGGGCATTAAACGGGGACAGTTCCAATTATGTAGCCTGGCGAAGTGATGGTACTTCCCCTACTTACGCTGGTGGATGCCTTGAATACAGCGAGGATTCAGGCTCTTCCTGGGGTTCTGATACAGGCTACGACTTTATGTTTGAGGATTGGGGGGAGCCACTAGGTGTCACCCACGAATTAACCCTCACCGATGGCATCCAGCTCACCGATACCCTCGTCAAGAACCCCATCAAGACGCTGTCCGACAGCTTCGCCATAGGCGAGGCGCTCGTCAAGAACCCCATCAAGACGCTCACTGACGGCATCGCCCTCACTGATACCTGGGAGGGCTACAAGCTGGTGGCTAAGGTGCTCACCGATGGCATCGCCTTCACCGACGCCCTGGTCAAGTCGACCTCTAAGACCATCACCGACGGCATCGCCTTCACTGACACCGCTTATCGCACCTTTATCAAGACGTTCACCGACGGCATCGCCATAGGCGAGGCGCTGCGGAAGGACATAGCTAAGACCCTCACCGATGGCATCGCCTTCACTGATACCGTCTTTCGCACCTTTATCAGGACGTTCACCGACGGTATCAAGTTCACTGACTTCCTGCTAAAATGGCGCTGGCTGACGCCGGTGAGGAAGCTGCTGCCGAAGCGTTTATTACAGCCGAAGAGGGAGGAACCGCTGCCATAATGGGAGACTATCCTGACTGGACGGACCTGGTGCATCTCGTGGGCACCGATATCATGCTCGCCGTGGATATCCAGGGCGCCTATATCATGATGCCGGTTGATATCCAGGCACAGTATGTCAACGTCGAGGTGGACATCGTTGCCCAGACCATCGGCAACATCGGCATTGACCTGGCTGCCCAGTCGGTGGGCGACATCACCATTGACATCGCCGCCCAGTCCATTGGCACCCTGGCGGTCGGCATCGTTGCCTCCACAGTCACCCTGGACATCACCCTCCATGCCTCCGATATCACCCTCAATATCGACATCGACGCCCAGTCAGTTGGCGTCTACCTTCAAACGGAGTGGGAAACGAAAGAGGGGCACGATAAGAACTTCAGGTCCAGTGGCACGAGCAAGAACTGGGGAGGCAACACGTACTTCGAGTATGAAGTCCCTGCGGGTAAGACGCTGTATATCACGGGAGTCAGTTACGCTATATTTCCCGACGCCGCGGCGGACTACGACCATCACCTCCACTTCTGGCTGGAGATGTATCAGCTCCTGCCGCTTAATCGCTACGTTGATATTGGCGGCGAAGGTGGCGGTGCGATTATGCTGACTAAACCCATTGTCATCCCACACGGCAAGGCGGTGCAGGGCAAAATCACAAACAAGTCCAATGTGTCGTGCACTGTTGTGGTGTGCGCCTGGGGGTACGAGATTTAGATGGACGGACTGCGAAAGCTATATCGTGGCGACTTCAACACAATGGAACAGGAGTGGCAGCCCGACGGATCGGTGGTTATCACTCTGTCCAAAAACGGAGAGGACAAAGTCCACCGCTTCCGGGTACGCAACCTTTACCAGGCCGATGAGGAGCTCGTCGAGGACGAGGTGATTCAGACTACCACACCCCCATGGATAACTGCTAGAATGAAGGAGGCAAAGGGACATGAACGGAAAGGTTGACCTGTCCATCAAGGACATCTACAAGCTGCTCTGCCCTGACTGCCAGGCGAAGCTCAGGGACCTGGTTAAGTCAAAGATGGCTGACCAGATGCTCGACCGGGCTCTCAGCGGAAAGGGCCCCGAGGAGGAAACAGATGCTCACCATGGATGAGGTCCACGCCTTCGTCATCGGCATGTTTGAAACCATGGCGCCCTGGGACGCCAAGGAACCCATGCCGTATAACTATCCCTCTCCCCTGACGGGAGAGTACCACTATTATCGCGCTGGTCGTGCCCTCGGCTGGCCTATCGCTGGGCTTATCGTTATCGGCTTACTTAAACTGGCAAAGGAGGTTCTACTATGAACAAGGCAACGCTAATAGCTATCATCGCGATCGCGGCGCTGGAAGGTGTCGCTCTCTGGAAGGGGATTGACGGGGCCGGACTGGCCTCTGCCTTCGCCATTATTGGCGGGTTGGGGGGATACGAGGTATCCCAGTCTATAACTAAACGCAAAGGAGGTAAATAATGCCTGCTGAGTACAAAGTACTGAAGATTGACGAGATGGTCAGGCCTTCAGACGTGAAGGGGGTGGAGCATTTCTACCGACACACCATCAGGACCCGGGGCGGTGTGGTCCTCACGATTGATGTCGATGAGGCGCACTTCACCGCTGAGAAGGCTGCCCCTATCCTGCTGAAGAAGGCCAAGGAAGCTGACGCAATACTGGCGCTGTAACGTACCATGTCATTTATGAACTGGATCGTCGAGAGACTGAACGATGCCTCTGCTCTCTTCTATTCCGTTTACGAAGAGGTCTTTGGCTGGGTCTGGCCTTTCTCTCTGGCAGCGGGCTTCTTCTACGACCTCTGCCTGATATTCAATAAGCTGGCCTGGAATTTCTATGACTTTGGCCAGTGGGTTGATGCCGCCGCCGATAAGCTGGAAGACATCCTGAGCTGGAGCTATATCAGGAGCCTCATCCTGAGCTGGCTGCCCGATCTGGAGGACATCGCCACCTGGTGGCATAACTGGACGACCTGGGTGGGGCAGCGCATTGATGACTGGTGGGATTCCACCAGGACCACCGTCCAGGGCTGGATTGATGAGGCGAGCCGGGAGCTCGGCGACCTCATCGATGACGCTGCCACCTGGCTGGCACGCCTCCAGTCCTCGGTCGATGACCTTCTTGACCTGCTGCCCGGCATCTCCGAAATAACTGCCTGGTTCTCCGACTGGTGGGGGAATGTCATGTCCCGCCTCAGCGACTGGTGGGCTGATAAAATCTCTGACGTCCAGGGATTGATAGACAGTGCCTTCGCCGCCCGGGAGCCCTTCTGGGCGGGCTGGCAGGACGTACGTGACAATGTCATTGCGTTCATCAGCAGCCCGTTGGACTGGCTCATGGACCACTTTACCGATTGGTTTTTAGGACCGGAGAAGTAACATGTCACCTGCAGACAGAATTAAGAACTGGATAGACAGCCTCGGCGAAGCCTGGAAGGACCGGCTGCGTGGCTGGATGATCTCCTGGACCTTCGGCGGCATTACTGACGCCCTGGAAGATATGACCCCTGAGCAAAAGACGGCTGTGGAGTCTATCACCAAGGAACTCATTGATGACCCCGACACACCACCCAAAGTCAAGGCTTTCCTGGAGCAGTCGACAAAGAGAGGTAATCCCCTCTTGATTGCCGCAGGCATAGTTATGGGTGTCATGATGGTTCTTGGCCTGGTTACTGGAACATTCCGACCCATCGGCAAGATATTTGAGTATAAACAGGAGGGGATACTGCATACTTTCCGCCTCGACCCACTATCAGTCATCACCGCCTGGAGACGAGACCCCACCAAGTATGCCGCCTTATTTGACGACCTGAAAGACCAGGGCTGGAACGATGACCGTATAGAGGCACTTAAGTTCTTTACCCTCTTTTACCCCTCTGCTGGTGACTTGATCAACTGGGCGGCCAAAGAGGTGTTTGAGCCTGGCATGGTCGAGAGGTATGGTCTGTCTGACGAGTTTGGGCTGCTGGACCTGAGTATGTTCGCTAAAGCAGGAGTCTCTGAAGAGCAGGCCAGAAACTACTGGATAGCGCATTGGGAACATGCCTCCTATATGCAAATCAGGGAGATGATCCACCGCGGGGTCTTATCTGAGGGTAGGGAGATGCCAACGCCGCCTACCACCAAAGCAGGCTGGGAGGCTAGAGATGCCGAGGGTCTGAAAGAGGCCTACGATTGGTATCGGCTTGTTGAGATACCGCCATTCTGGCGTGACCGGCTTACCGAGATGATGTTTGAAGTCCCCACCAGGGTTGACGTTAGACGCTGGTGGGACATGCGCACCATTGACGAGGAGCGCCTGAGAAGCATCTACCACGCCCAGGGCTACCACGGCAAGGACCTGGACGACTACGTCCTGTGGACCAAGGTATACGTCGCCTTCCCTGACCTCATCGCCAGGTGGAAGAACGGCTGGATCACCCTCGACGATGTCAAACGGGAGCTCACCGGATACGGTATGCCCGAGGCCAGGCTCGATGAGCTCATCGAGACCAAAATCAAGTCAACCGAGGGTGAGAGGACGACTACCGAGCGCGATCTGACCAAGACCGAGATATACAAGGGGGTGAAGAAGGGACTCATCACCTGGGATGAGGGTATTGAGCTTTTGGAGGATCTGGGTTATGATGAGGACGAGGCTGATTACATTCTCACGGTCAATGTCGGTGTGCTTGAAGGCAGCCCCGACACGTACCCTGAGTTCCTGGACATGACTCAGCGATGGCGAAAGGCAGCAGGTATGGCAGCTAAAATACCAACGGAGGAGCTGAAGAGGGCCGCTAGGGAAGTGGTCAAGCTCACCCGGGACCTCGGGCTCTTACAGGCTGCTGTCAAAGAGGAGGAAGCGAAGCTGATCGAGGTGGATGTCTTGCCCGCCAAGGCCACCGCGAAACGCGACGAGCTCCGAGTGTCACTGCACCGGGCTGAGGCCGAGCTGTCCGCCGCGAAGACCAACTACGACACCCTCCTGGCTGAGTGGAGACATAAGGCATGAATGACTACCTGGACGACAACGAGGACGAGGAGGACCGCTAAAACCACCCTCTCCCTATTGACGACATCCGCAGGCCGTGTCCGCTGACCACCTGCCCTGACCATCTACCCCCAAAACTCTCCGCACCCCCCTGAAATCGCATTTTTTGAAGGCATTACCTTTGGCATAATCTTCTCGGCGAGAAGATTAGCTTTGCCAACCGGTCCACCCGGATTTTCTCCCGGGAAAAATTCGGGCTCTCAGGTCCAGGACTTGACAAAATAGTCAACCTCGTTTACAATGTTTATGGGGTAAATAAGGAGGTGAGAATTGAGCATACCAGGGACAAAGCTGATCAGGGTAAGATGTGAAGTTTATGACCAACTGGAGGACTTCCAGATCAAGCATGAGTCGTTCTCCGGCACCATCTTCAGGCTGCTCGAGGAGCACGAGCAGATGCGAAAAATGCTGAAGCCCCTCGCCGGTGAACCACCCGAGAAGGACCAAAGGAGGTGAGACTAATGACACTCAAAAAGGCCATCGAGCTGCTAAAGGACTACAAAAGGCGCCGTTCTGCCAGCCATCAGGATGATTTTCAGGACGCGTTCGAGCTGGGCATCCAGGCTATGAGCCTCATCCAGCTCCTGAGGCAATATCCCAATAACCTCGCCTGGGGGAAACTGCCTGGCGAGACGTAGGAGCAAAAGGAGGCAAAACGATATGAGTAAAGGATTGATAGGCTTTATTTTGTCTGTAACCATCAACCCTCTTGGTATCCCATCCATAATACTGTGCTGGCATTTCAGCGACGATGATCATCCCAATCTGGCTCTGACTGGTTTTATTCTAGGTTGGGTGATGCTTACCGGATCAGTGTTTCTCCTAGCCGTTCTAGGTTCAGAAGGGTTACTTTGGTAAAAGGAAAGGCGGAATTGGAATTTGAAAAATGTGGAGGGATTAAGTAATGAAACGTGATTATAAAGCCGGTTGGCTGTACAACAAATATGAATTTGAAGATGGGGATAAGGGATGCTACGCAAAACTATGCCCTGAGTGCGGGTATGCCATTGAGGACTGCGCTGCCACCGCAAACTTTACCACTTGCCCCATCTGTGAAAAACAGGGCAGGGCGGTCAGGCTCCAGGCGGTCCAGGTCAGCACCTGGCCGAAACACAGGGTTAAGCGGGTGCACCCCCTCCCCGAACTAAGTGGCCATACTTACGGATGATGTATAAATCAGGTTCAGAGTTATTGTCTGGAGCTTCAGGCTCTAATCGATTAGCATACTTATTACTACCATGGTTATTAAGGTGTACTAATCGATTAAGAGCAGCTTTACCAGAAAAAGCCAGATTGAGGGCTTCTTCACTGATTGACTGGAGAGCCTTGAGGAGATATGTAATGTTCATTCTCCTGGCCCACTTATGGCCCCGGCGCAGCGCTTCCAACCACCACTTACGGTTAGGAAAGGCAGGGTAATACTTGAAAGCTAGAGATAGGATTGACGGCCAGCCCAGGGCAACCCTGGCTTGCTCCAGGACATCGATTTCGCCCTGGGAGAGCGAGGCTCTTGACTTTTTAGCCTCCTCTATGTTATATCTTTTTTGGGTGAGTTCTGCTATACTTTGCATTGCTCATCTCCTTCCCCCGGGGTCTTATCTCCCTTACGGTGAGAGAACTCTCGGGGGTTTTATTTTACCCCAGGCCAAGGCAGCCTTGTCAAGCAGAACAAATGTTCGGAACATTTGTTCTAATCTGGAGCACTAGAAAGGAGGTGAACATTGACACTAGAAAAAGCCACCGAAATCCTAACTGCCTTTATTGAAGGGCAGAAGACGGCTCATTGGATAGACCGCCATGATGCCATTAAGCTAGGCATCGAAGCCCTGAAAGCTATTCAACTATGGCGTAAAGAACCCGTTTTAGGTCAGCCTACTCATCTGCCAGGCGAGACAAAGAAATAGGAAAGGAGATGAACTATGAAATGTCCACGTTGTAAATCACAGAAAGTTGAGTTAGTCGAGCAATATCCCACCCTTGATTACGCTGAACATGGGGAGTATGTGATTATCTACCGCTGCCTAAAATGCGATTTAGAATTTCGGCAAACAACCATTGCTGATGAGGATATTTTTGATTCCCTAGGCGAGACAAAGGAATAGGAAAGGAGGGAGGTTATTATGATTTTAATCCCTTTGAAGATATTGCTGATTTATCTCCTATTTTCCAGCTGGCTTCCTTACATCGACAGTAGCCGTGATTGTGTTGACGCTACCTTAAGAGCCTATCCTACTTTTGAGGCTCTAGGATTCGAGCCACGAATTGCCATCGGCAATTTAGAGCAACAAGGGGAAAGCATAACTGAGTGTGATCATTGCTGGCTCTTGGTGACTGATGAAGATGGACATACTACAGCCATTGATTGGGGGCGCCCTTATTATGATGAGCAGCATTTTGAGGGCTATCGTGTGCCCTTAAAGTACCTTCAACGACGGGACAAGAAACGTGATCGAGAATGAACCTTAACGACTGGAAAGGAATCTACCCGTTTGACTGGCCCGAGATCGCCGCTTCGGTCAAGGAGAAGGTTGGCAACAGGTGTGAGCGCTGTGGCCACCCCAACGACCCACCGTCAGGGCATATGCTAGGCGTTCACCACCTCGACCGCGACAAGAGCAACGTCGCCGACTGGAACCTGGCTGCTCTCTGTCAGCGCTGCCACCTTCACATAGAGGGCAAGACGCTCAGACAGGTCTACGAGATGTCTCTCCAATCCACCACCTTTGGTGTAAACGAGGATTGGCTAAAACCCCATCTGCCCGGTATTATTAACGCACTAAAACAAAGGAGGCAAAATGAAGCTACGCAAAGTAGACCCACATAGTATCAAGGTACCCGAGGTTCGTGTCACCGCTCAGTTCGATGAGGACCTCTACCAGCAATTCAAGGACTCGATAAAGGCCATTGGGGCGATCGCGCCCCCTATCTGTTACGAAGTCGACGGGGCGCTAGTCCTTTGTGATGGCCTTCACCGGCTCCAGGAGGCTATTGCCTCCGGGGATTCTACCGTTGAGGTTGTAGTTATCCCCGGGGACATGCTGGACGTCCTGACCAAAAACATATTTCTTGATCATCTTCGTGGCAAAACCCCCGTCAGCCAGATGGTTAAGGTGATAAAAACTCTCTACCAGGAATATAACCTTGACTCTGACCAGATCAGGGAAAAGACCGGCCTTACCCGGGACTATATCGAAAAGCTGATCAGGATCTCCGGGGCAAGTCCGGTGGTCCTGGATGCCCTGGACGAGAGTATTATTGGCGTCGGACACGCCTTTGAGCTCTCACGGCTGCCGTATGCCGTCCAGCAGGAGGAGGTAATCGCCAAGCACCAGGTGTGGCGATTCACCGTCAAGGAGCTGCATGAGCAGGTTGACGCCGTGCTGCAGGAGCTCGATCTGCTTAAGGAGGCCCCGCCGCCTTCCTCACCCGGAGAATCCCGAAAGCCAGCCGAGTATCGTTGTGAGGGCTGCCACCAGATAGTGGAGCCCCGCTATCTGAGACCGGTTATGCTCTGCCCTGATTGTTTTGGTAACGTATGGCGGCTTGCCAAGGCCCGGTCGACACCTGAAGTGGAGGCCGTCGAGAAGAGCGAGGGAGCCTAAACTGTTT
>Ga0307434_1001380_pt1 | contig 13227 bp, 20 predicted proteins | sample SalMarWE160220MG_FD_202156 | JGI IMG/M metagenome (GOLD analysis project Ga0307434, IMG submission 202156) | Salt marsh sediment microbial communities from the Plum Island Ecosystem LTER, Massachusetts, United States - WE1603-220 | ecosystem: Environmental > Aquatic > Marine > Intertidal zone >... | reverse complement strand
ATATGGGTAATAGGATTGTTATTTGTCCTTATTGCAAAAAACAGGCGGAATATGTAAGGGGTGATAGGCTTTATAGTGGTCGAGGTTCATGGGATAATAAGTTCTTCTGGGCTTGTTTTGATTGTAGGGCATGGGTCGGTTGTCATACAAGGAGTAGGAAATATCATAGAGAGGGCGATGAGCCACTTGGGAGGCTTGCTAATTTTGATTTGAGACGAGCGAAGATGCAGGCTCACATGGCATTTGACTTCATGTGGAAGAGTGGTAAGATGAAACGAAAAGAAGCCTACAGATGGCTATCTGGGCAGTTAGGGATAGAGTTTAGGGATTGTCATATAGGGATGTTTGACTTGGATATGTGTAATAAAGTTGTTGATATTATGTGTGATTATGAATTTGATGGAGTAAAGTGATATGAAAACGGATGATTCGTTTTTGGATGAAATATTGGAAGCTGTTGAAGATGGAAAGTTGGAATTGAGTAGTTGGGAGAGTGATTTTGTTGATTCATTGGGGGAACAATTGGGGTATAGGGATCTTAGTAGGAAACAACGTGAAATTTTGGATAAAATTCACGCTAAAATAAGGGCATGGTAGATTTTCCTGGTGTAGCTTAACTGGTTTAGAGCGTAGCGTTGTGGCCGCTAAGGAGTAGGTTCGAGTCCTACCGCTAGGACAAAATTAGGAATTAGAATTTAAAAAGTTTGGTGGATATTTTGGTAAGGAATAATGAATTTGGAAGTCATCTAAGGGGAATAAGGGAAAGTCGTGGATTTAGTTTAGATGGTTTGGCCAATGCTACTGGAATAGCTTCTTGGGTATTGTGGTTATATGAGGAGGGGAGGGAAATACCAAAGAAGCCAAAGGTTCATTTGATAGCAAGGGCGCTTGGTTGTGATGTTAAGAATTTATTGGATTCAAGAAAATATTCTATAGCATATAAGCATAGAAACAGGGGTTTCTATACAAGATGAAATATAGGTTTAGTGAAGGTGAGAGATTAGATGAATATGATATTCACACTGATTATGTATTGGTAGGTGGAGAATTTAAACTGATATTATATCCAAGATGGAAAAATGATAATGGTGGGGCATTGATAAGACAAAAACGAAAAGAATTGGGTATAACTCTTCGTAGAGCTGCTGGTATGCTTGGTATTAGTGGAACTGAATTGACAAGAATAGAAACTGGTCGTTATGTTTTATTAGATGATAATGATTTTAATGAGATAATTTCAAAATTGGATATGAAATGAAGTATTTTGAGTGGTTCTCTATAATTAGTAATGAGTTTATGCTTTGGGGAAGAAATGCACCAAGATTAACAGAGGAAGAAGCATATAGAAGATTTTTTGAATTGGGTGATTTGACAACTGATAGTAATTCTAGAAAGAGAGTTTTAAATGCTGGATTGTGGATTAGTGCAACATTGGTTGATTTTGATGATGTAGATTTGCATTTTGATTCTAGACCATGCTTTATGAATATGGATGGACATGTAAGAAAACTGAAAATAAGACCATTGTCTTTTAAATTATGAGGAAACAATTAAAATGGTTGTTGCTAAGTTGCATATTATATGTGGAAATTGTGGTAAGAACGATGAATTCGAACATGATATTCAAATTGGTAAAATAATGTCTAGGATGAAAAACACTTTTGTATTTTTGAGATGTAAAAATTGTGGAACTATACATAATTTGGATGATAATTCTGAATTGAATGAAATATCACAAGACATTGATGATGATTAATAATGATTATTGATAAGTATAATGAAGATTTATTTTATGCTGGTGTTGATGCATTAGTGAATCCAGTAAATTGTGTTGGTGTAATGGGTAAGGGATTAGCGCTTCAATTCAAAAAAATGTATCCAGGTAATTTTGAGGAATATAAGAAAGCATGTAGTTTGAATAAGGTTGTTCCAGGTGAACTTTTTGTTTGGATTAGTGATGATTTATTTGATGATGTAATCATTATTAATTTTCCTACAAAACGTCATTGGAGAGATAATTCAGTACTTCGTGATATAGAAGATGGTTTAACTAGTTTAGTTAAGATCATTAAATCAATGAGGATTAATTCAATTGCCATTCCTCCATTGGGATGTGGCCTTGGTGGGTTAGATTGGAATATAGTTAGAAATAAAATAATAGAATATTTAGATGTTATTCCAGATTTGGATATTCACATTTATAATCCTTAAAGAATATAGATATGTTATTAAAAATAGATGAAAATGGTATTTGGGATTTGGATAGGGGGTGCTATATTGTGTGGACTGGATTGGATGCTAGGCTACATTGCTTAGGTAATAAAATTGAAAAGTTGAACGAATGGTTTGTTGATGTCTGTAGAAAATATCCTATCGATATTGAAAACGATAAAAATAGGGATAGTTCTGCTTGAATCAGACGTAACATCTGAAATTGAAGCTAAGCTAATTGAGCATGGAATAAAATATTCTCGTGAAGTAAAGCTTGGGAAGCATTGTAGAGTTGATATTTTAATTGATGGCGGAATAGCTATTGAAATAAAAAAAGGAAAACCCAATTCCAAATTAGTAGCAAATCAGTTGATAAGATATTCGGAAAGCGAAAAGGTCAGTTCAATTGTCCTCGTATCTGAACGAGGGTTATTTAGTCATATAAAAGAAGCAAATGGTAAACGAGTATATTATGTATCGTTGTCTTCGAACTGGGGAGTATCACTATAGCGAACTCGAGTTCGCATGGAGGTTGAAAGATGAAGAAATGTCACCAATGGACAGATAGAGACGATGAATTGTTGAGACAAGAGATAGAAAAATGTGGGCCTATTTTTGAGCATTTTAGAAACCAAGGTAAAAGCTACTCTGATATGAACGCTTGGGATGCTGTAGCTGGAAGACTTTGGGATAGTATTGGTGTGACAGGATCGGCATGTAAGCGTAGATATGATAAAATGAAACAGGAAGAGAGAACAGATAGAACAGATAGATGGCAAGAAACGATTGATAAGGTTGAAGCCTATGAAAGAGGTTTGGCTGAAACAACATTTGATGGAGTGTCTGAATTGCTTGGTAATTTTGATGCCTTATTTGATAAACAGCATGAAGTGGAAAAAAATATGGTACTGATGTTTGAAGGAATAGTATCTATGACTAAAAGTATATCGAAAATATATGATGAAATAAAAGCCATTAAGGATATGTGGAAATGAAGATAAAGTGGATTGTAATTTTGAAAATTGATTCAAAGCCACCTGAGTTTTATCCATGTGAATATAAGAGTGAGGCCGAAAGGTTATATGATGATTTTAGAAATAATTGGTCTGAAGTGTATTTATGTAAGGTAGAGAAGGGTCCATTGTCGTAATGGTTGATGAATTTCCTGATTATTTAAAAGAACCTAGTAATGTTGGATATAAATATGGTGATTTGTACTTTAAGAAAGGTAGGTTTTGTTTATCAGGTGAACCTGTTATGCTTGAATTTGCGAAACGTATATTTCCTGGTGCGCAAATTTATAGAACAGATGGGTTTCTGGTATTTGGGAAATCACCAAGGGAGGTTTCGGATCTTAATTGGTTGATGATGCGATTTCCTCTAAATATTCATTGTGGTGATGAATTAAAAAGAGCGAGGGATATTGCAATAGATAAATGGTTTGGTTTAGTATCTGGAGATAATATTAAGCCAACTAAGCCACCTTCTGAGTTTCTTGGGAAACTGTATAAGTACCAAGAGGAAGCTGTAACTTTTATGACTTCCAACAGGAGGGTTATTCTTGGCGATAGTATGGGTCTTGGAAAAACTTGGAGTGCTCTTGGTGCTGTAGCAAAAGCTGGTATGTATCCGTGTCTGGTAGTGTGTCAGGCACATATTCAACTTCAGTGGCAAAGAGCTATTGGGGCCCTATTTGACCTACCAAGTGGTTATCAGAAAAAATTATTTGATAATGATTTTGATATATCAGTTAAAAGAGGTAAGGCTTTAGCACCAATACTTAGAGGAAGAAAACCATATTCAATACCTAATTTACCGTTTTCGATTATTCATTATGGTCTTTTGGGATGGTGGCAGGAAGAATTATTAAGAAAAAAATATAAGATAGTAATATTTGATGAAGTTCAAGAGTTACGTCACACTGGTACCCAAAAATATTCAGCAGCTTCTGTTCTATCTGGTGAAGCTGAGCATGTATATGGTTTGTCTGGTACTCCAGTATATGGATATGGTTCGGAAATATGGTCAGTTACAAATGCTGTAGATTTTAACTGTCTTGGTTCACAGGAAGCTTTTTCAAGAGAATGGTGTGATGGATATGGATCGAAACTTGTAAAGGATCCAAAAGCTCTCCATGGTCATTTGGTGAGAGAAGGAATATTATTAAGAAGAAAATATGATAATGTTAAGTTAGATATTCCAAAAGTTATTCGACACATTCAAGATCTAGAGCAAGATGATGAATTATACGAAAAACTCATCGAGATGGCAAAACGGAAATCAGAGGTATGGTTAGCAGCATCGTTTACTGAAAAAGGTCGATTGGCTCGAGAAATAGAAGGTGAAACTAGGCAAGCGGCTGGAATAGCTAAGGCCAGATATGTTGCAGAATTTGTTGCCTCATTAATAGAAGCTGGAGAAAAACCACTCGTTTATGCTTGGCATCATGCTGTGCACCAGATACTAAAAGAATCATTGGCAAGATATGAGCCAGCATTTATAACGGGTATGCAAACTCAATCTCAAAAAGATAATGCGATAAGAAAGTTTAGCAATGGTGATACTGATGTAGCTATTTTGAGTTTAAGATCCGCTTCTGGTATTGACGGATTACAATATAGAGCAACATGTACTGCTTTTTCAGAGCTAGATTGGTCTCCAGCTGTTCATGGACAATGTGAGACAAGAATAGCAAGGATTGGAGTTGATTCAAGTGTTGAGGAGGTTCCTAGCTACTATTGTGTATCAAGGAGTGGATATGACGAGATTATACTTGATGTTCTTGGTGTAAAAATGGGTCAGTTTATTGGGATTATGGGAGATGAACCAGAAAGCCAAGATGAACAATATGCTGCAGAAAAGAAAATATCGTCAAGAATAAAACTTCTTGTTGAAAATTTAAGAAACTCGTAGATAAAAATATTATTAATATGAAAGAGGGTGTAATGGATCATTTGATTTTTAGAGCAAAATATAGTGGTCTTATGTCTAATGATGAGATCCTTTCAGTTTTTCATGGAGCTTGTGAAGTATCTGGAGCACACATACGGAGATCTGTTGAATATCCATTTTATCCGGTTGGTTTTAGTGCAGTTGTCATTTTATCTGAAAGTCACGCATCACTTCATACTTGGCCAGAGAAAGGTATGATAATGGTTGATTATTTTTCTTGCTCTGATAATCCTATGTATAACTGTTTTTTGGAACATTTTGAGAAAAACGGTTTTTCTGTGAAAGATTACAGCATTATTGAACGCGGCTTGGGTCTTGAAGAAAATGATAAAAAAAGTTGACGAATCAATATTTGTGTGTCAATATTCTTATTGAGATTGGGGCTATGATGGTTCTAAAACAAGGAGTTTTCGATGACTACAACATATGAACAGGATTCAAAATTTATACATGATATAGTTGGAGAGAATATCCTTGAGGAGGTTTTGGGGTGGATAAAATCAAATATGAATCCAGAGGATGTGTTTGATGAACAAGCCTTGAAAAATTGGGCCATTGAAAATGTCAAGGTTAATGAGTATGATGAAGAAGACTTGAGAGATTGGGCAAACGAAAACGGTTATTCTAATTCTATTCCGGAATTCTGATCAATGATAATAGTTTAGAGTTGTTCTTTGAAAATTGAATATGATTTGTTGATATTGGGGACCGATTTGGTTTCGACATTCAGTGAGATAGATACTGTGCATGTCCCGCTTTGTGTGTTCAGCGGGTTAAAAAGGACATTCAACTACAGTTGCCAAAAACAACTATCCTGATTTGGCCGAAGCTGCCTAATCCGTCCGATTGTCGATTGCCCATGTAGGCATAGGGCGTCATTTTTAATGGGATAGCTACCATTATCATAGGGAATGAGTGGCGAAATATACTATGAAAAAATTTGTATATGGTTGTCTATTGTTGTATACAAATTATTGAAATAGACTAAGCATGTAGAAAAAGAGTGGTATTTTGATGCTAGGATGGACCCGAGTTCGAATCTCGGCGGTTCCAATATATTAAGGGGATACGATGTGGTGGGACACATCGGAAATGGTCAGCGAGACATAGTTAATAAGTTGCTAATTGTTTATGGTTCTTTAACGTAAAGGATAGGGATAAATAATTTGTGGGTTAATACTGAAAGCTATGTGTTCCTAGTCATTCTTGATTATTTGACGAAATAGTGTGAGGTGGCTTCCGTTAAAACTCGCTCTCGGTTCGAATCCGAGTATCCCCTCAAAGTTGATATGGATGGTGAATCAACATGAATCCACATGGGTGAAGCGCCGCTTTTAAGTATCCATATCAACATTTGGGCTAGTGGCGGAATGGTAGACGCATGCAGAAGGGTTCAGAGGCAATCTAGGACGTAAGTGTTGGCGTTGAGTTCATACAGACTCTGACGGCATATCTGCAGTGAGGAGCCGGATAGCTATGGAGTAATTACCATAGATATAACGTGATGTGGTTCGGAGCCACCTTTTTCAGGTTCGAATCCTGACTAGTCCACAATTGTTTATATTGAGAGGTTATTGATGGATAAGAAAGATCATAGAAGGGTTAGGGTGATTAAAAGAGTTTATCTCATTTGTGCAGATGCTTATGACCATGAGTGTCCTTCATATGATAAGGATGAAACAAGTCTTTCCGGTCACTGTAAGAATGTTGCAGTTGGGAGTGGCGTGAATGAGTGCAAGCTGACATGGTCTTGGACAGAAGAGGAAAGAGATTTGGTTATTGGTAAGAGATTCGGTTATGGTAATTGACATGGATTAATTGGTTTGTTTTTAGGACACAAAAGCAAAGCAGGCAGAGTGGAGCACACACATGATAATTCATGTCAATATAGGATTTTTTCTATTTTTTATCCTTAATAATAAAAGATAGAAGCGGATTGGAATTACGACACAACCGCTTTAAAAAAAGTCGAGCACCGTGGAATTCGGTGTAGGGTTATCGTATATTACGAAAGTATGTATGATAACCCATTTTCGAGATGTAGCGCAATCTGGTAGCGCACTTGGTTTGGGACCAAGGGGCTGGAGGTTCAAATCCTCTCATCTCGACTAGGAGCAGCCTATTAACTGCAATATGGGTGTAAGTCCCTAAGGATGCCGAGTAGGGTTCCTATGATGATTTGGCGAGAATTATGAATCCTCCAAATCGGTGTCCTTGCCACAGTTGCTGTGCTGTATCACAGTGTCTATATCCAATGGTCAAAGTATCTTAGGAGACGTTCTAAGACTATGATTACGGAGGAATAGACCGGGTTTCTAATTGTCCGATAAATCAATTAGACCGAAATGGCGCGATCCATTCAAGCCTGGTGAGAAGCCAGGCAATTTTTTAGAATGAAAGTTGAAAGTGGGTTAGAATAATGAATAATTTGATTAAGGCATTGACAATTTTAGGTAAATATACTGATTCTGAATATCCAACTGGATGTGAACATGATGTTTTATATGTTTATGTGAGTCCTGATAGTGTTTCAGGAGAGGATATATTGATGTTGGCTAATCTTGGATTTGATATTGATGAGGATATTGATTGTTTTTATTCATTTCATTATGGGAGTGCATAATTTATTTATATATTGATGTGTTTTTAAACTTTATAAGAATATTTTAGGCTGATGGCGGAAAGGTAGACGCGCGTATCCAGCGAAACAAAGTGGCTACTGGATAAAAACAAATAAGATAGACCACAATTGCAGGTTCGATTCCTGTTCAGCCTACGATGCGGCATGGTGTAAGTAGATAGCATATGGGGTTGGGACCCCAATGGTCAGTTTAGCAGGTGAATGGTGCTGCATATGGTAATTTTTGTAGATTTGTTTTTTAAAAAGGAGACAGAGAAATGGATGAAGTTGATCAGAACAATAAAAGTGTAATCAGGTTGCAGGCTGAGGAATCTGCAAAGAAGATTTTAGTAAAAATGAAAGATGGTGATTCAACAAGTACGATAGAGGATCTGATTTCCAGGTTGGAGAAATCGCATTTGAAATCATACGTGAAGCGTCTTCATAGAGAGTCTATGAAGGAAGGGGTAAAATTCATAACGGATAACAGGGATAAGGTATATCTGTTTAAGGTTTTTTCTGAAATTGGAGAATATGGTATCGGTATAGGTATCATGAATGTGGATAAAAATTTTGAAAAATTCCATATTGCAACGTGTATCTGTTCTCCAAAGGATTATCATTTGTGGAGTAACAAAGTTGCGAAAGGATATCTAGGAAATAGACTAAGGGATGCTCCTTTAGTTGTTTCATATGATGAAAAGGTTTTTCCTTTGTATATCGCACAATGCATTAGTTTGAAAATTATGTCTGATGCATGTTTGAATATTAGTGGTCCTAGGTTTCTACGTAAAATTTTTGCTAAAAATAGATATGAAAATCCAATGCGAACACCTGAATTTAGTTCTTTGTCTATTGAAGAAATATGTACAGGTAAGAAAACAATGGATAGGATGTTTACCGGAAGTTTGGCACTTGATCGTTCACTTGGTGGTGGTATTCCAGTTGGAAGAACAATAATACTTGCTGGACTAGAGGGATAAAATGTTGAATTTTTGTCCTAATTGCAACGGAGATTTGAAACATCTGTATCCTAAAAAAAGTGGTATTATTAGTATACATGATGATGATAAGATTAGTTGTTCTGGAGAAGTTTCATATGCGAGATTGCCAGCAAGGATTACCGCAGCGCAACTATCTGGATCTTATATATCCGGTATAGCGGTTGATATTTTTGAGTGTGTGAATTGTGGAAATCTGTATTTTTTAAGAAAAAAATGTTGACTATTCGTAAAATATATGACAATCATGTGTAACTTATAAAAGGATATGTTTTTGGTCTTGGGACGACCATAAAAGCACCCTGGTGGAGGCGCAAAGTGATCCTGGTGGTTTCAAAATGTTTTGAAATCATGGCTTGTTCGGAGCCATCACACATAGATGTTTAACTCCCCGCCGAATGTCTATGTCCGAACACTTTTCTTGATAAATCATATTTAGCATGTAATAATGATGGTTATGATGTCTTACTAGATGTAGGAGGAATTATGGATATTTTTGATTTTTCTTGGAAAATTGATGACATGGATAGGAGTGATGATATTCCGTTTAATTATGAGATTGAGGCTCAGCGGAATGGTTTTGTGATTTTATATGCAAAGGATGATATTATCTATGTTCGTGGGGCAGTAGTTGAGGAGATTTCATTTAAAAATGGTACAGAATATGATGTTTGGTTTTCAGAAAGGGGTGTTATTTACAGTGATGAAGAGTTTGATTTAATAACATCAGGTAAAATAAAAGTAAAAGTAAAAAAAGGTATTGATCCTGTTTGGGATTTCTCTTCTGAGGATATAGAGTATTCTATGTTTGATATTTATGATGGTATGGATCAATATTGTAGGGGGATTGTTTTTTCTATAGATGAAATTGGTTGATATTATTATATAAATAATAAAAAATAGTATTCGTATTCATCATTTATTTGCAGCAATTTTGTAATTGCGTATAATAGAGGTGGACTGTGTGTTGCCAGATAGGCGAACTCGAGTTCGTTTCTGTTGATGGAGCTGCAAGATGGATAAAGATACTAAGAAAGAGCGGTTTTCTCGGCTAAAAAAACTGAGATGTTTTCAACATATCCATGAAATGCTTTCACATGGATATCCTGCCCCAGCAGTAGCCAAGTTTATTCAAGATCAAGGCGAATATGGCGACATCAAAGAACAATCTTTGATAGAGACATTAAGGAGATATCGAAGAGATATTTTGCCAGCGGATGTGTTGGTGAGTAGGCAACCTCACATTATAATTGATGCTCGAAAGCAATACACTGATAAATTAGAGGAGCTTAGAAGACTAGACGATCTGTATGACGCATTAAAATATGAATTTGATGTAGGGCATGCAAAGTTTCGTATGACAGGATATTTGGATCAAGAACATCGACATGCGACTAAGAATTTAATCGATACAGTTAGAACAATGCATATGATCAAGATGGATTTGGGTATTTCTGGACAAAGAAGTCTTGGTACCATTTCAATATCACCAGAACGTTTAGAAGAAATAAAATTAAAATATGGTGATAATGCTGCTAGGGCTATGGCTGATCCTGTTAGTAGAGCAAGGGTTATAGCTTATTTGAAAGCTGCACAGGATGCTGCGAGTTTGAAAGCCAGAGAAGAGGCAGGAGATATTGTTGATATAGAAGTTGTTAAAAAATGATTGTAATAGGTAAGAATGGTCGAAAGAGATCATATACGACTTTTGATGAGGCTTTAGATACTGTAGATAGAATACGTGAGAATTTAACACCAGATGAAAAAGAATTAGCGAAAATTCTTGGTGATGAAGAGTTAGAGAACCAAGAATTAATTAGAGAGGGGTTATTTGGTCATGTTTATCATACGATTCCTGTACCAATGGAGCAGTTTTTAGAGGATCCATATTTTCTTGGAGAATCTTGTAGTACTTTGTATCCTGTACTTAAAGAGGATTTAGTGGAACTATTTGAACGTCCATATAGAGAGGCTGTGTTCACGGGTGGAATTGGTGTAGGGAAGACGTTCATGCTGTCTATAGCCATTTGCAGGATATTATATGAATTATCCTGCATGATATCACCACAGAAAACGTTTGGGTTGTCATCTGGTAGCGAAATGGTGATTCCTTTGGTTTCTAAAAATCTCACATTGGCTCGTGAGATCATGAAAACAGCTGTTGACGATAAGATAAAAGAATCACCATATTTTATGACCAAGTTTTGTCCTAATATGAAAAAGGAATACACATTGTTTCCTCATAATATTAGAATGACAATAGGTTCATATGGTTCCGATAGAATTCTTGGTTCGAATGTTTTTACTGCAGCGTTAGATGAGACAAACTTTCCACCAAAGCGGAAAGGTCAGCAAATTTCTACAGCATTTGGACAGAAGGTAAAAGCTGCACACTTTGATATTGTAGAGAAAATATATCGTGGTCTTCTTAGACGTATAAAGTCTAGGTTTCAAAAAGCTGGTGGTGGGTTTCCAGGTATGGTTATTTTAGCTTCATCTGCGGCTACAACGGAATCTTTTATAGAGCGAAAACTCAGAGATAGTAGAGAAGATTCGGGTGTTTTTGTACGTGATCATACTCAATGGACAGCAAAGCCAGATACAGAATTTTGTGGTGAATATTTTTATGTTCTGTGTTCCACATCGGCTACTAAATCACGAATATTAAGGGAAGATGAATATGATTCAATAACTGATGAATATTTGGAAGCCAATGATGCATTTATCATGGATATTCCAATCGAATTTCATGATGATTTTGAATCGAATATGGAAGGATCGTTGCGTGATATAGCTGGTTTTGCTACTGAAGCGATTTCTCAATTTGTTCAAAGACCTAAAATGATTACTGCATGTATCAGGACGGATATTATACATCCATTTAATAGGGAAGAGTGGGTTGCAGGTGGGCCAGGAACAATGAATTGGGATTCATTGGTTGTTGAAATAGAGAGAAAACTACCAGGTGGATTTACTGAGCGAGCATTTATGCCACGTAGAAATCCATCAGCTATGCGTTGGTGTCATGTAGATACTTCTACTTCTGGTGATAGTTCTGGTTTGGCGATAGGTCATATCGATAGGTGGGTAGAGGTTGTTAAGCGAGATATAGAAGGGAATGCTCATGTGGATCAAGCACCATATTATATTGTTGATTTCATGCTTAGGATAAATCCACCACCAGCAGAACAGATTTATATGCCTGATATAAGGGTAATGATATATGATTTTATGATTCACGGATTTAAATTTATTGGTTTTAGTTCTGACACCTATCAACATGTTGAAATGCACCAACAGGTTTCCAGAAAAGGGATAAAGCCACATGTTATATCGATGGATACCTCTACTGAACCATACGATGAATTAAAATCGGCATTTTATGAAAATAGAATAGAAATTTATTATTATAAACCTTTCATTGAAGAATTTAAAAAACTGGAGTATGATCGAATTGTTGGTAAGATAGATCATCCTTTGGCTGGAAGCAAGGATGTGAGTGATTCGGTTGCAGGGGTAATACATGGCTTGAAGACGTCGGCGTCTATGATGCCACTTCAAGGTCGAGCCGCAAAATCGTCAATTGCTAACCATGAATATTCGTGGTTAACCCCGTTGATTCCTGCTGATAAAGTTGACATAGATGATGTAAATGCTGCCAAAGAAGGCATAAGCAGAGAAGATTTTCTGCCTATATTATTTGGAGATTAGACATATGAAATGGATTGATCGGATAAAAAAACTTTTTGATAGTGATAAAAGTAGTAAGATTTCAGAAACTGGAAAAGGTTATTCTTTTGACGATCCTAATGGAAACATGTTCGATGTCTCTGCTAATTCTTCATATAATAATTTAAAAGCAGCATTGACCATGGACCAGGATTTAATGGCCAGGTATGTTGATTATGAGAATATGGATGATTATCCGGAACTTCAGTCAGCTCTAGATATATATGCGGATGATACAACAATTACTGATAATTTACGCGGAAGAACTATATGGGCTGAATCTGAAGATACGTTTTTGATGGACATAATAGATGATTGTTTGCATAGACGTATACGTATCGAAGAAGATATTTGGTTGGCAGTAAGAACGTTATGTAAATACGGAAATTGTTTTGCTGAAATAGTTACGACAGAGATTGGTGTTGTTGGTTTAAATTTCTTACCAGTACCCACTATGAGAAGATTGGTTACTGTAAAGGGAAATTTGGTTGGATATATACAAGATTTGAATGGAAGATTTAATATAGAATCTTTGTCTATAGAAGACAAATCAAAATTAAAACAGCAATGTGAAGAAAGAGGAATGATTTTCTTTGAAACATGGGAAATTGTTCACTGGCGATTACAGTCAAAATTTGTTCGTTCATTATATGGTTATTCTATCCTTGATGCGGCTAGGTGGATATGGAAAAGACTAGCGATGTTGGAAGATAC
>Ga0307434_1001379_pt1 | contig 13231 bp, 10 predicted proteins | sample SalMarWE160220MG_FD_202156 | JGI IMG/M metagenome (GOLD analysis project Ga0307434, IMG submission 202156) | Salt marsh sediment microbial communities from the Plum Island Ecosystem LTER, Massachusetts, United States - WE1603-220 | ecosystem: Environmental > Aquatic > Marine > Intertidal zone >... | reverse complement strand
ATTGAGAAATACTGATATATACATTTAACTACTGTCGTGGCAAGCCTGCAATGACGCACAAGCCTTCGTCATTGCGAGGCCGAAGGCCGTGGCAATCTCTTGGATTATGCCAAGTTAGCTCCTAGTAGTAGGAGATTGCTTCGCTTCGCCGTTCGACTTTGCTCACGGCCATGAGCTTGTCGAATGGCTCGCAATGACACTCGAGACTTGACATGACACTAGCATTAAAATGGTATTAGCCATGTACAATAAAGGAATTCAGAAGGCTTCAGCACAGAAAATCTTAGTGGTTGAGGATAACCAGGATAACCGGGAATTGCTGGTTAAGGTCTTGAAGTTTAATGGCTATCTGGTAATCGAGGCAGTTGATGGGGAAGAGGCTATAGAAAAAACAAAGACTGAAAGCCTGGATTTAATTCTTATGGACCTTTTTATCCCAAAGATAGATGGCTATGAGGTAACAAGAAGATTAAAGACTGATAGAGAACTCAGGCATATACCGATAATTGCCCTGACAGCCCATGCAATGAAAGGGGATATGGAAAAGGCTTTAGCCGCGGGTTGTGACTACTACATTCCTAAGCCCATTGATGTCCGGGAATTACCAAAACAAATCAAGCATTTCCTGAACCCTAACTCATAATCAATATATAGAACATTTAAATGACTAACAAGGCTAAAATATTAATAGTTGACGATGATATCGATACTATTGAATTATTAACCAAGAGGTTTCATGCTGAAGGGTATCATACCTCAGAGGCCTATGATGGGGAGCAGGCCCTGCAACAGGTAGAGGAATATCAGCCTGACATAATACTATTAGATATAATGATGCCCAAAATAGATGGCTATGAGGTATCAAAAAAATTAAAAAGTTATGATAACACCAAACATATCCCTATCATTATGCTGAGCGCTAAGGCAAGGGTACCTGATAAGATTAAGGGACTGGACCTTGGGGCAGATGACTATATAGTTAAGCCCTTTGATTATAGAGAACTGTCTCAAAGGGTAAAATACTGGGTTACCGTTAAGGTGGAGGTGGAGGGACGATTAACCAAGATAAGGCAACTGGAAAAAGAACTAATTCAATCAGAAAGATTGGCGGCTGTTGGGCAAACCGTAGCCAGTCTTGCCCATTATGTCAAAAATATTTTATTCGGCCTAAAGGGTGGTGTCTATTTGGTAAACGAGGCCCTTAAAGAAGATGAGACAGATTCTCTGAAGGACGGCTGGGATTTGGTAGAAAGTAACATGGGCAGGATTTCTGGTTTGGTTCTTGATCTGCTTGAGTATTCCAGAGAACGAAAGCCTGAGTATGAAAAATGTTTCCCCAATGAGATTGCAGATGATGTCTGTAAACTTACGCAAGAGAGCGCAAAGGAATATAGTATAGAAATTATTAAAGATTTTGATCCTTCCATGGGAGAGGCAGCTATGGATCCGAAAGGTATTCATCGCTGTTTGCTTAATCTGGTTTCAAACGCCATAGATGCCTGTATTTATGACTCTAATGAAGAGAAGAAATGGGTGGTGAAGGTAAGGACAATTCTTGAAGATGATGGCATGGTCAAATTTGAGGTATCTGACAACGGTTGTGGTATGGATGAAGAAGTCAAAAAAAAGCTATTTACCAGTGTTTTTACCACCAAAGAGGGAAGAGGCACTGGTCTTGGTCTCCTAAATACCCAGAAGATAGTGCAGGAACATGGTGGAACCATTACTGTAAACTCACAACCCGGACAGGGATCGACGTTTATCATACGACTGCCATATAAAAATGTAGCCACATTGGGAGCGACCGGAAAATAGGATTAAAGCTAATTTTAAGTTAAGAATAACTATTTAGCCACGAAGTCACCAAGACCCAAAGAGTATTAAATGGTTAATGAAAGATTATCAATTATTAATTTTAATTGCTAATTTTTGATTTTAAATTGTCTAACCTTGGTGACTTCGTGTCTTTGTGGCTGATTAGTAACGCTAAGAAATAATTAAGGAGGATGCATCATGAAGAAGGTTCTTGTTGTTGACGATGATGTTGATATCAGAAAGGTTGTCTCAAAACTTGTGGAAAAAAGCGGGTATGAAGCAATAGAGGCCAAGAACGGTGTTGAGGGCATGGGTAAGGTAAGGGAGGATAAACCGGATTTGATTATTTTAGATATGTTGATGCCAAAAGAGAGTGGAGTCAGGATGTATCACGAATTGAAGACCGAGGAATCCTTAAAGGATATCCCTGTGATTGTGCTTTCCGCTATACCTAAAAAAAGCTTTCTTCGTTCCCAGAAAGTATTGGATGAATTTGCCGGTCAATCCGTACCCGAACCCGAAGCTTATATTGAAAAACCAGAAGAACCAGAGGAACTGATAGCGTTGATGAAGAAAATTTTAGGATAACAATGGCTCCTGGAATACCCAGAAAAATTGTAATGGCTGAGATTTGGCTTTACAACTGTCATCTGGAATCATAGATATCTTCTTACAATATTTCATTTCTTATTCACTGATTAGGATCGGCGGTAAACAGCAATTCAAATAAGCAAGAATTTGGATTGCGAGCGATTGTTTAATTTAGTTAGAAATATTCACCCAACAACTGAGCTAACTTGCGCCTGTTTTTGGGCGTCAAGTTCAGCGATTGGTTATGTGCTTTTGATTAATTCTTTTTTACCTCACTTAATAATCTCACAAATTATAATTTAATCTATTTCTTTCATAATTCTATCCGTCTCCGCTAATGCTACAATCATTTTCTGATAATGTTCGATATCAGCGTTGCTAAGAGTTCGATCCTTGCGATCTTTCAGCCACTTTTGGGCAGGTTGATAGCCGCCGATGTAAAAGTTCCAAGCTGATTCGGGAACATTACCAAAGTACTGGTCTTTGTTTATATAGACATTGCCGTCTTTGTAAATCAATTTCTCAACAGTATCTGATCCGGTGACAGGATAAGTGGTGATAAATTGATTTACTTTCGGTGATTCAAGAAGGTGAAGCGAACGTAATTCAGCGCCTATCTTGACCAGCTTTTTGAAATTTTCTGCGTCTTTGGGATACGGCACACGCGGAAAATCAATTTTTAGAAACTCTTTGAATTTATCGCGATAGGTTGGGGAATGAAGAACTGCATAGATATATTCAAAAATATCTTCAGGTAATACTTTGCCTACAATTTTTTCTATCTGGTCAACGATTTCTTTTTTGATGTTCGGGATACGAGAGCCGTCTTCTAAGTAAAGATAGAGAGGAAAAAGGGTATAGGGGGCATAAGGTTGCGAACTAATCTCAGATACAGTTTTTGTGATAAGACAGATAAAATGTGATCCACCTCCAAATTGGCGAGCAGTGACAATTGCAATATTTTGTTTTTCAACAATATGCGACATTACTTTATTTGCAGGACGACTAACCAAAGAAGGATCATAATAAATCCACTGATAATCTAATGGTCTATATTGGACTGGCTGTACAAAATTCTCATTAAACGATTTACCCTTTAATTTTTCTGTTAATTTATAACTTCCTGAATCAACGACACGAAATTCTTGTTTAAATTTTTCATCGTAGCTATCGGAGAGAAGTCTCTGCATACGCTTTTCCAATACATTTTTATCCATATCAATAAACAAAGTGTCACGATCTGTTTTTACACCAGAATTCGAAACAAGAAAAAACTCATCAAACTTGAATCCCTTTTCGTATTCCTTTTCTAATCCGAAATCCTTCGGCACGAAGAAATAATACGGCTCGGAGTAATCGAGCTTCTTCCATTTTACATTTTGCATATTACTTTCGGTAAGCGTCTTGAATTTTTCTCCCCTTTCTCCATAAAGCTCGGCTTGGTGAACGGCTCCAAGTCCTTTTTTCTCCCCGACTCTCCGTATTAATATTGAAATGGCAACCCCTTGTTGAATGTCGAAAACATTCACGTCTTTGCCTCCATTCGGAGCTTTTTCTTTCTTCTTTGAATTGCCGTGAAGATCGAGAATGTAAATGTCGTCGAATGTTTCAAGCAAATGCTTCCTCATCTGGCGATGAGTAATGCCATCTATGAATGAATTATTGGTTATCATCGCCACAATGCCGCTCTGGTTTTTCTCTATGAAATGTTCGGCGAAGCGAATGAATTTTATATAGTCATCGTCAATGTTGATCTTTCGTTCATTGAGATTTTTCTTGTAGTCTTTGATTAAATTCAGTATCCACTTGCCTTTGTTTGAGGAACTTATGCTATACGGTGGATTGCCTATAACAACCATAATCGGTGTTTCGTTTTTTATAACCGATGCTTCTTTTGATTCCTCAGCGATACTTTCAGCAAAGCCAAAACCAGGAAATAAGTCTTCCTGGGTTACACTTTCTTCAAGGGAGTTTGTAAGATAAATACCCAGACGGCGATTAAAATATTTAAAGCCAGTTTCTTTAAACGCCATGCTTAATTTCAGATGAGCAATCGTATAGGGCGCCATCATAATTTCAAAACCGTGCAAACGCGGAAGCAGATCATGATGTACGTATGCAGTCCAGCGACCTTTCTGACCACTATTAAGTAACCTTTCATAAATGATTCGGATAGTGGCACTGATGAATGTTCCTGTCCCTACAGCAGGATCAAGAATCTGGACTCTATGTACACCTGATGCTAATTTTGAAGTATCAGCCAAACCAGAAGCAAGACCAAAATCTTTTTCAAGGAGATAATCAACAGAACGTACAATGAACCGCACTATTGGTATAGGTGTATAAAATGCACCAAGCTTTTTCCTAAGTACGGGGTCGTATTCTTTTAAAAAGTCTTCATAAAAATGAATTACCGGATCGGGTCCTTCTTCTATGTTTCCCCATAAGTCATCCTGAAAATATTGTTTCATGAGTTCTGGAACATTCGCATGAGAAAAAACCAAGCACAACTCATTTACGATATACTCAAGCCGCTTATCAAAATCAGGTCCAACAATGTGGTCAAAGAAATGTCTAAGAAAAGGGTTAGAGGCTGGAACAAGATCGCGTGCCTTCTGCCGAGTAAAGTTTCCAGGAGTTTCATCATGATATCGGGCGACAAAAAGTCCATAAACGAGAGTTTGCGCATACATATCAGCGAAAGAGTCTTGTGTGAGGTCGTGGACAAGTTGTTTTTTAATAGCTTCATAGATACGTTTTATCTCGGCATTTTTTTCTGATTCTATAGAAAGAAATTGCCTAATGTTATCCCGAATTCTTTGTGCTTTTCCTCCCATGATTTTTGAAAGGTGTTCTCCTGATCGTATTGGCTCTTTATGCGACTGTGTAAAATCAACCAAACTTTTAGCAACATGATCATAGTTTTCCGGAATAGGTGTGATCGTTCTATGTTTTATATCATAATGAGCAATTTGGATCGGGTCTTCGTAACGTAAACCGTTTCTATAAAAACGAAATTCGACATAATCGGTCAGTACCAAATTTGCATATCCGTAATACCTTGCCATCTGTTCTGATTTTTCAATTTTGTCCAAAGACACACCGATATCTTTTGCTTCAATATAGAGAATCGGCACATCATAATTAAGCACAATGAAATCCGGCTTGTTCCCTTCTTTAGCTCTCGCATCGTGATCTATACGCTTAACATTTATCGACTCAAATATTCCTTTGATTAAAATCTCAAAGTCGGTGCGGTATCCCATTTCACTTGTCTCCTCGTAAGAGAATTTAGAGGAGATGGATTGAATATAATTTTCAAAAAAATTTTTCATAGTTTTATTGATTTCATTCCAAGGTTGTCAGCCAAACTGTCACAGTTATTTCTCACGCCACAGCATAAGGGCAACTTTTGTATCATATAACGATGAAGTCACCGGCCGGTGTGAAGCGTAGCGAAACACCGGTCAGGTGAACTGATGTGTTAGCGCAGCTCACAATACCGGTAAAAGTCCTCATAATGCCTCGGAATATCACCTCATCGTCCAACGTATTCTCTCGACTGTCTTCGCAGATTCTCTGTCGCCTTGACAAGATCAGTTTCTTCTTTAGGAGCTGTCCATCTCTGCCAGAAATCAATGGTCGCACTTCTCGGTTTATGCTCTGGCTGCTGGATCTTTATCCTCGTCGGAAGGAGAACGCTGTCACCGACTACTACTGCTTCACCGATATCCAGTGTAGGCAATACCTCCATAATGCCCTCTAGGCTCTCCGGCAGCAACTGGCGTACAACTCCCTGATCTGTTTTGTTGGTGAGCCTGAGACTGATAATGTTGTTGCACTGGCTCAGTATTGTGGTACTCACATCGGATGGCCTTTGACTGATCAGAAAAACACCTATTCCATACTTCCGGCCCTCTTTGGCAATCCTCTCGAAATTGTCGAGCGCCCGCCTCTGCAACGGGTTCATCTCCTCCCTTCTACTTGGCACATACAGATGGGCTTCATCGCAAATAAGAGCAATTGGATGCCTCGAATCCCCATCTTCTCCAGGATCCATCCAGAACTGAACCTGAAATACGAGCCTTGCCACCAGACTAACCATAACAGGCAGGACATCGGACGGGACTTCGGAGAAATCTATTATCTTGATGCCTGAGTTCACGACGCCGTCATTGGCCTTTCCGTGTCCCATCAGCTTCTCGACCAGAGCATGAAGCGATTCGTACTCCTGATACTCTTTCGGAGCCTGGTACATAAAACCGTACCGCCTGTCGTTGATCTTGCTCTTTAATCTAATAATGAATCTCGTCAACCTATTGTAGAGCGCCCCTTGGGTAGTCTTTGGCTGATCTTTCTTCTCTCCCGACTTGTAAACCTCACCAGTCTCAACTTGCTCCGTATTCTTGGCATCCAGGACTTCTAGTAGCTTCCCCAGATCAAAATGTACCGGCATATCGACAGTGAATCCCTCTAGTACATCCTCTTTTCCCATCTCCTTCAGTGATGTCTTCTTGATATCTGTTATGGCATCAAGCAAAGCCATGGCTTGGTTCGGAGCATTCTGCTCACTCCTATCAATGAATATGGCCTGCATCTCATCGTACGAGAGCAGCCAGTAAGGAAGGAACACGACACTGTCATCAGGCTCCTTCAAATCATTTGGGCCTGCTATCCTAAACCTTCTCGCAAATGACATGCTGCTGTACTCGCCATGCAAATCAAACACGAGTAGGTTTGCATGATCCAACTTAGCTGCTTGCTCCAAGAACAACGCGATCGTCCATGACTTTCCCGCTCCAGTGCTTCCGAGAACCGCTGCATGACGTTGAAAGAGCTTGTCACCATCGAGATATGCGATGGCTTTTCCATCCAATGCATACTTTCCCACTTGTAGTGGTGCTCCAGCTCCCCTCTCTGTCGACTTACTTAGGATGCCCATGAATCCTTCTAGGGCCTTATCCTCAATGGGGAAGACGTCCTGGTTGATTTCGGGAAGAACTGCAATCGCCCGTGTGAAGACATCGTGCCCTTCGCCTTCACGAGCTCGATATGTGCCGACTAGGCTCACCTGCACGCCATTCTCCTCAACCGGAAGCTCGTCTGTTTTCTCCTCAGCAGCGTCACCTTTATCAGCTGCTTCGACCTCAACGGGGTGTCGCCATACGCGATCAACGACTCCAATGAGCCACTCGTCTGTGGATATCTGAATCGCCACAAGCCGACCAACACGAGCTCGTTTCAGTTTTACGGGCTCAGTAACACGCACGGCTATCCGAGACGTCTCAACACTACGCACCTCACCCAGCGATTCCCCCGACTTAAACTCGAAGATGCTCATAGTTGCTCCTATTCTATAACTTGTTTCAGAAACGAATCAAGCTCCCACAGAGGTAAGTTTACCCGAAAGCGTTTGCCCTTCCAGGCACACATAGCGCCTTCCCCGGCCCGTTGGAACGCCACGATGTTCTTGTAGCCATTGATCATGTTGTTAATACTCTTGGTCCAGTCCTTTGTTAGAATCAACATTGGCATTCCTGAGCCCAGCCTATCCTTGAGGACGTTTTGTAGATGATCGTCATTGAAACCGAAACCTATCGCAACGACGGCGGTGGCCGACTTAAGGACGTCATTCATGATCGCACGGATCTCATCAAAGAGGCTATTGACGAGGGCGTCCTTGTACTTGAAGGGCCCAGGGACAACAACAGCGCACTCGTCAGAATCTCCGTACGCCAACATCTCTGCAGGTCGGCCTCTGTCGATAACCCAGTTGACTGAACCATGTGGCTTCAAAATCCGCACAGATCGCACAACGTTAAAGTCCCTCTTGAATCTCCCCTTTTCGCTTACGATTCGCTGGGAATAGACGGGGTTGACCAGCGTGTCTGGAGAGAATCCACGAAACCTATGTCCTTTGAATCCCGTCTGCACAGGGAGACCTGCTGCATCAGAAAGCAATTCTATGAGTGTATCGTAGTTCGTAGTGATGACATCTATTCCCGCGGCGTTTGGCGAACAGCCCCCGTAGACCATTTTCATAAGTCTGAGCAATGCCACCTTCTCCGGGTTCGCAAGAACTCCCCCAGAGAGAACGAACCGCTCTGATGCCGAGCACTTTTCCCGGAATAAAATAGTGATCAAACGTCTAATGGTCTGAAGAAGCTCATCAACTCCTTTGTTGCTGGGGCTCAACTCATTCAGTCCCTCCTCGAAGTCTTCGGCAATGGAGCCCCTGATCTTTTCCCAGAGTCGGATCGAATTAGATTCGGAGAGCAAACGTGGCAACTCCGCGAGAAGATAGTCCCCTATATCCTTCATTGACGGCAGACCGTAGGCACATGAATGACCGGAACCCACGATCAGTGTAGGAATAGATCGGATTACCGCCTGCAATTCCTCCAGAATCTCGTCAGAAAGGCTGCCATCTTCGCGCACTATCTCCCTCCCGCGGTGCAGGTCTGTTGTGTATTTCACCGCCGCTAGCGCTAACGCCCTTATCACCCGCGAGTTTACGAGTCGGGTGGATGAAGTTGTTAGCAATTTTCTAATTAAGGAGGATAAACTTTATGCAAAAAATAAAAACAGGAGATCTCGTTCAATCGTTAAGAAAAATCAAAATGACAGTCCGGTCAATAAAAGACGACAAAATTGTATGCGATTGGTTTGATGATAAAAACCAATTACATAGAAAAACATTTAACAAGGATGAGTTATCTATAATAAATTAATCATCCTTTGGCGTAATTGTTTTCGATGGTGGCTTGTTTGTTAATTCCTCTATGGTAAAAGTGCCACTAACCAGTTTGTTGCCATCGAACCAATCACAGCTCGCAAAGCGATTGTTTTTAAATAAACCTTTAACCGTCATTGATGGACTACGCTTTTCAACCAGACGGTATCGCCTGGGTTGATATTTACCATATTGTTCTCCTTGATTAATGGTTAATAATAAAGGTTGCTAACGACAAGCTCACCTGGACCGAGGGCCGCTAGGCCCTTGGGATCAGGTGAAGTGTCAGGTTCAAGTAAGCCGCTACGCGGCAGATTAAAACCCTTCAGTCAGTGTTGCTTGATCAAATGACACATGGTATCTTCTCACCGGCTTGCAGGTCGGTATCTTCTACCCGACAAGGTTAAAAGAAGAAAGGAAGATACCATGAGCCCTCTAATCAAACGATTTAAGGAAGATCTACAGTTAGCAGGTTATGCAAAAAGAAGTACGGAATCTTATGTCAGCTCAGTACTGCGTTTACAGCGTTTTTACAATAAACCACTAGAAGATATCACTGAAGAGGAGCTCCGTCAATACTGGCTTTGTTGCCAAACTGAATTCGGCTGGAGCGCTGCATCACTGAGAATCAGTTATTCGGGAATCCAGCATTTTTTCACCAGGACACTGGTGCGGTCCTGGATTATCTTCAGTGAAATCAACTGGAAACGTGAGCAGAAGCTTCCCACCATTTTAAGCCTTCAGGAAGTACGAACTATTATTGATGCGCTTCCCACCCTGCAAAGTCACACCTTTTATCTGACCTTATACTCCCTGGGATTGCGTCTCAGGGAGGCGACCACGCTTCAGGTAAGGGATATTCTCTCAGAGAGAGGTCTGGTTCATATCCATGCAGGGAAAGGGGCCCTGGACCGGATGGTCCCCTTACCCACCATCACCCTCGTGACGTTACGAAAGTACTATAAAACCCATCGCAATCCCACATGGATTTTTCCTGCCATGGGCCACAATGGAGGTAAAAACTCACACGTTTCAAAAGACCATGTCAGCGACAGCGGCGTTCAGGGAGTTTTGCAAAGCACCGTAAAACGACTGGGGTTTAAAAAACATGTTCATCCCCATGTCTTTCGGCATGCCTATGCAACACACCTTCTGGAAGCGAATATTCCTATACGGCATGTGCAGAAAATCCTGGGACACAAGACATTACAGAGCACCATGCTGTATCTCCATGTCACCACCCAGGCTCAAACCGATTCCCATAGGAGGGTTTCTCAGGTGATGCAGGGGGTGCTGTCATGAGTGCCATTCAAAAGATTTTCAGGAGGTACGGAAAACAGTATCTGGAACTGTATGGAGAAAGAATGCCCAAAATCCATAAAAAAGCCATGAAGGATATCTGCGATTGCAGAAGCGGTTCCTTCGGAACCCTTGTTTATGTCTGTGATGAATGTACTACCAGACAGTATGTTCCCTGTTGCTGTGGGAACAGGCATTGTCCCACCTGCCAGCAGTATAAATCAGAGGAGTGGCTGCAGAAACAAATGGAGAACCTCTTGCCCACCCATTATTTCCTGGTAACCATAACCATTCCTCAAAGACTTCGTGACGTTGCCAGGTCTCATCAAAAAATTGTTTACAGGGCGATGTTTTCATGTATTCATAAAGCTCTGAAAAAATTAGCAAAAGACAAACGGTTTATAGGTTCATCCCGAATCGGTTATCTGGCTGTCCTGCACACCTGGGGAAGCATGCTTCAGTATCACCCTCATATCCATCTGGTTATTCCGGGTGGGGCGGTCTCTGAAGAGGGGGATCAATGGCTTTCATCAAGAGAAGACCTCTTTGTTCACACAAAACCATTAGCCATAATCTTCAAAGCCAAATTCAGGGATGCTATGAAAAAGGCTAAGGTTTTTCATAAAATAGATCCCGACATCTGGAAGCAGGAATGGGTAGTGGATAGTCGGTATGCGGGCAAGGGGCAAAACTCACTCAAGTACCTGGCTAGATATGTCTTTCGTGTCGCTATTTCCAATAACCGCATTAAAAGCATTGAAAACAATGCCATTACGTTTACCTATAAAGACCGTGAGAGGAAAACGTGGAAAACCATGACTCTTGAGCCTATGGAATTTATCAGAAGGTTTCTTCAGCATATACTGCCACAAGGGTTTATGAAGATACGGCACTATGGGTTCCTGAACCCCAACAGCGCTTTATCAATCGAAAAACTGCGTGAGCTGATTCCCTTGATACATAAAGTCATATCCGATATTGCTCCTCAACTACCGGAGATCATAAAGCATAAACTCATCTGTCCCTGTTGTGGAAATCCTTTGAGCTATATTGCCTTCCTGAGGCCTGCTTCAAGGTGGGGACCTGCCGGGTGAAAATGAAACTGCCCGGATATTAATCTAACTGCTTAAAAAAAGAGATGCCCGAATGAGTTTCTGCATGCTCTATGCGACCGGTCTGTCCACATGCCGGTTTTTAGCTCTTTTTATAGGCCCTTGTATTGCTATGAAGCTCCTGATTTTCGATTATCTGCTCTTTCAGAGTTCTATTCCGGCCTCTTCCCCGGGATAAACTGTTACTTATACCCCCTACCTTTTGAACCTTTTCCCCTAGTACCCGCGGCTTCTTGAACCATGAATTAGTTCCGAGCCCTCGTTCCTCGACTCGGAACTAATCCTTTATTTGTTAGGGCATTCACTCACACGGATAATTCCAATCGATTATCTTTAAGCGAAACGCCTCTAATTCATCAATGGCATAGTTTAACCGAGCGAAATACTCTTCAAAATCTTCTTTTGTCAAATCCTCGGTTTCTTCAACTCTGATTCCTCTGCCACCACTGAGCTTTGAGTTTTCACGAACCAATGCTATAGGCTCATCTCCTTCAACCAAATCGAAGTATTGCGAATGTACTATCCTGTTACGAAGCTCCGCCAGCTTAGAGCATTTCACAATCAATTTATGAAATATACCTTTTTCAGAATCATCAATGCTTCGTTCATCCACGTATCGACTAAACAGTACATCTGTCGTTTTTAACAAAGATGAAAATTCATGTTGTGTGATCAATATTTTCACGAACTCAGGGTTTCCCTTAACTATTTCAAGAACAATATCGGTTACCTGAGCTTCAAGTCTTTGAAAGATGACTACAAACTTTCCAAGCTGATGATATAACTGATTATCCATATTCTTGCCTTGTGCCCTAACCATTGATTGACAGGCAAATTTGCCTTGATATATTGATATTGACTATATTTTCTGGCATATTTGCCCTTATCGTATTATCAATAATTTGATAGCGTATAATAATAACAGGGGACATAAACAGATGTCAACATCAAGAAGTCGTAAATTGCTTGAATAAATAAGGAAAATCATGAGGTTACGGCACTACTCAATTCATACGGAGCGAGCATACTGTGACTGGATCAAGAGATATGTACGATATCATGGGATGACTGACAGGGATGATTTAAAGAATGGGGAGGCCAAGATTGAAGCATTCCTGACTCATCTGGTAAGGGGGCACTACAGAGGGCAAAGAAGGAGCTCTCCCTCATAAACGAATCAGCGGTAAGGAGCCTTGAAGAAGGTTTTGAGCAAACCTTGACCCTTCACACATTGGGTCTTTTTGAGAAGTTAGGAAAGACCTTGAAGACAACAAACTGCATAGAGTCCGTAATGGCCCTTATAGGTCAGAGGACGGATAAAGTAGACTACTGGAGAAACAGCAATCAGAAGCAGAGGTGGTTATGCGAAAGAAATGGTATGAGATTGTAATCGAAGGTTCCTTTGATTTGATAAAAGGCTTAATCATCGGTTTCTTTGAGGGGAGAAAGATTACCGGTGCGATCATTTTTGAACGGGAACATCATGTGGAACGAGAGGATGGGCTCGAAGATCTCTTGCGCGCGATCCATGTGGAGGAAGACCGGGTCCACATACTTATGAGTGAAAGAGCGTTTCGGATGCTCGATCAAGCGCTCAATAATAGAAAGCACGAAGTCCCCCTGAAGGTTGTATCTGAAAGGGAAATCGCAAAGGCTCATTTCAATTTTAAATATGCGGCCT
>Ga0307434_1001377_pt1 | contig 13270 bp, 4 predicted proteins | sample SalMarWE160220MG_FD_202156 | JGI IMG/M metagenome (GOLD analysis project Ga0307434, IMG submission 202156) | Salt marsh sediment microbial communities from the Plum Island Ecosystem LTER, Massachusetts, United States - WE1603-220 | ecosystem: Environmental > Aquatic > Marine > Intertidal zone >... | reverse complement strand
ACGCCTTCGGCATTCACATCTGGCACTACTACCCCGGCTACTACACGCACCTTGGCGCCCAGTACACCGGCCAACACCAACGGGCCAGCTACTTCGGCTTCATGGTTCACCCCGCCCGGCCGGGCTACGAGGACATGACCGGGCATCCGTGCCAGCACGTCTATCCATACGCGAAGTACCGGGCCTACCGGTCGAGGTATACGGGAGGATCAAGCTTCACCATGTCCATCGGCCGGGAGATCACGGCCCTGATGGACATGTCCGAGAGCAATCCGTCTCCTTCCAGCTACGAGGATCTGGTGTCTGCCGGCAGCAACTTCAAGTCCGGCACGATCGAAAGCTCCGAGGAGCAGACCACCGACCGGACTGTGCTCTTCAGCGACGCGACGATCTATCCTCCCGGCACGCGGTACCTGATCCTGTACCTGGACAACGACGATCCGACGGAATCGGCGCTCTGCGCCGGCTGGAGCCCCGGCAGCGGAACGGAGTATTCGACCGACAACTTCAACTGGGCCGCCGCCGGCGGCGTCCTCGGCACCTTCAACTTCGACAAACTCGCCACCTGAGGTTCGAGCATGACGCGCGGCGCTCGCCCTCCCACCTGCGCTGCTATTCCCGGAGTGGGCACCCCTGGCACGCCGCCCTGACCATCCGCTACTACAACCCCCTGACCAACCCGGGCCGGCAGATCAACCGGATTACCGAATACCTCGGCCGGGCTGGTCGCCCCCGAGCAACGCTGCTACGTAGTCGCCCTCGTGGAGCCCCTGCGGAAGCTGTGTCTGAGGCCCCCAGCCCTCCGGCCGTCGAACAATTGACAGCAGCCTAGAGCAACTGATAATACATTGTGGCGGGACGTTCTGGGTAAAGCCATAGGTTCTCCCGTCACTCACCATCTGGCAGGGCTCTTCGATGGAAGCCAAGCACGACACCGTGATGACCATTGACGAGCTCTCCGTTTACCTCAAGATTGCGAAGTCGACGCTCTACAAACTGGCGCAGGAGGGTAAACTCCCTGGCCAGAAGGTCGGCCGCCACTGGCGGTTCCGCAAAGAGACGATTGACCATTGGCTTGACGAAGGTAACAAACGGCCGGACCACAGCACAGGTCGCTTGAGGCCCACCATGAGGTGATGAGCGTGACACCATTCACGATTGGAATGACGGTCCGCAGCCGTGGCGAGCGCTTCTCCGTGGTTGATGCGAACGCTCTCCCCGCGGGCGATGTGCCGATGATCCGGCTCACCCTGCGTGGACTTGATGGTGAACTTCGGGGGAAAGAACTCACTCTACTTCATCCGATTGACACTGTCACACCTGACGAAACCCCGGAGCCTAGCCTCAATCGGCCAGGGCGTTTTGCGCGTTTCCGCCTCCTGCATGATGTGTTCCGCCTGCGAATCTCACCGCCTACGGACGTTCTCGTGGGGGTGAGTCGCTCTCGGATTCGCTTCGAGCCATACCAGTATGTTCCGGCGATGCGGGCACTAGAGCTGCCTCGACCACGCCTGCTGCTGGCTGATGACGTCGGATTGGGTAAGACCATCGAGGCGGGATTGGCCTTGCAGGATCTCGCAGCACGACGGCGTGCGGGTCGCGTCCTGGTCGTCTGTCCCCACGGGATTATGACCCAGTGGCAGGAGGAACTGGAGGGCAGGTTTGGCCTCCGATCTAAGATCTTCGATCGCGACACCATCCACGAGACGCGCCTTCAGAACGAGGTGGGTGCAAACCCGTGGGCGATCGAGCCACGAGTCATCGCCTCCATGGACTTCATCAAGAGGCGCGAGGGCGCCTTTCGCGAGCTGTCTTCCACCAAGTGGGATGTCGTGATTGTCGACGAGGCCCACCATCTTGCTGGGGGACGGTCTGAGGATGATGTCACTGATCGGCATAGGCTCGGACAGTGGCTCTCCGATGCTACGGATGCATTACTCCTGCTAACGGCCACTCCCCACGACGGGTACGACGAGAGTTTTGCGTCGTTGCTGGGCTTGCTGGAACCCAGTTTGATCATGCCCGACGGCACGATCCGCTTCGAAAGGTATCGCCGTCACCTGGTCCGCCGCCTCAAGCGACACATCCGCAATCCGGACGGGTCATTGAAGTTCCTTCAGCGACAAGTTCGTCCAATTCCGGTTCGAATGACATCACCGGAGCGGGCTTTACACAATGCGGTCATGTCTCAAGCCAGGGAGCTGGAGGATCTTGCCTCCGCAATCCGGAGGCCAATGGATGCCGAAGCGATTCGTCTAGTGGCCACAATTCTACGCAAGCGAGCCGCTTCGTCCCGGGCGGCTCTGGCTCAGACTCTGCAGCAGCGTCAGGAAAATCTGGCCGAACGTATCGAGGAGCTGGAGCTTCAGCGGGATCATCTGCAGGCCTTGCGACGAGGCGATACGATTCCAGATGAATCGCTAGCCCGCCTGGAGAGAGAAGCCCACCGCAGCTACCTGTCTGTTGTTCGCCGGCTCGGACGCCAGGTTCGCCGCGCCGAAGCTGAGCAGGATGCCCTCACGGACTTAGCTCGATTGCTGGAGGCCTGCGGGAACGAGCCGGACTCCAAGTTGACGAAGCTACTAGAGGCTCTGCGGGGCATGCACGTCGAGTGTCCACAGGACAAGGTCATTGTCTTCAGCGAATATGCCGACACGGTGCAGGCAATCCTGGAGGCATTGGAGGGTGCCACCGAGTACTCCTCCAAGTGCTGCAGCCTCAGTGGCGATCTGTCACGCTCCCAGCGAACGGCGGTCTTGGCTGATTTCGCATCCGAAGAGAAACTCATTCTTGTTGCCACTGACGCAGCGGGTGAGGGTTTGAACCTACACCGATACTGCCACCGCATCATTCATTTCGAGCTTCCGTGGAACCCCAACCGTCTGGAGCAACGCAACGGTCGAATCGACCGATACGGCCAGAACCAGACACCACGGATAGGCTTCCTGTATGCCCAAGAGACCTATGAAGGGGAAGTGCTTGCAAGGCTCGTGGATAAGATCGAACGACAGGTTCATCGCCTGGGCTCGGTCGGCGACGTGCTCGGTCAGATACAGGCCGAGCGAATCGAACAAATCGTGGGGCGGACCCCGGAGGACGTGGAAACGGCCATCCAACAAGCCGAGCAGGAAATCGACGCCGAGATTTCCCGCGTTGACAATGCCTCGCTTCCCCGGCTCCTGGGCGACGGCAGCCTGGACGAGGAGGAGGTCAGCAAGGCCCAAGAAGCCGCCCAGAGAGGTGTGGCGCAAGAGGTGGAGCTGGTCGATTTCCTGGATCGTGCCGTCCTTGCCGCCGGGGGGCGCTTCGAACGCCGAGACGCCCGGATCTCTGTTCAGACGCCGTCTTCCTGGGTCTCTTCGACCGTGCAACCGCACTACGCGGACCTGACCATAGTGGAGCGCGGTACCGAGGCGCCCATCCTCCAGGAAAACGTACTGGACGAAAACCATCCACTCATCGACGCTGCCGTTCGGTGGGTGAAGGCCAGCCGGTTCGCCCGTGATGATGACCATCGCCTGGCCTACGTTCTGAGTTCTGCCATCACGCAACCCGACCTCGTCGCCACATTCCTGGTGCAAATCCGCGACGGCGAAGGGCGGGAACAGGAGCGACTGGAAGCAGTCCGGGTAGATTGCCGTGGCGAGGTGTCGCGCGACCGCGACCAGGACTTGGCGTCCCTGGATACGGCCGGCGAAGGCAACGTGGACTCCAATCTGCTCGTCGAACTCTTCAATGGGTGGTGGCAGGACGCTCGACAAGCTGCGGAGCAGGAGGCACGCCGCCGAGCGGATTCATGGCGGCAGGGCATCATCGCCAGGCGAAACCTGGCCCAGGAACAGCTCGTGCGAGAGCTTGATGATTGGAATACGGCGCCCCCGACATACCACCGGCGGTCAAGCGTAAGCTCCGCCATCATGAAGAACGATATCGGCAACGGCGGGAGTACCTGCAGCGCCGCATGCAGTTTGATGAGGCAACGGTTGAGCCTATCGGCGTGCTCCTGCGTGTGCCGGCCTTGTCCGTCAGAGAAGGGAGGCCCTGACCATGGAGAGCCTCATCTTCTCCGGGGACGCTTTCAGTGAGTACTACCTCCGCAATCTGTTGTGGGATGAGCCGAAACTGCGCCCATTGCTTGGCCTGGATGCATGCAACGCTTCTTGCCGCCGCGCCGCTGCCGAGGTCGGCCGAGCTCAGCGCGCTCTGCGAGCTCGTCACCAAGCCAGATCCACACGAACGCTCCTGCTGACCCCTCTGGCGGACATCCTTAGCTGGGAACTCGGGCAAGAAGAGGAAACAGTCGAAACAGCCGAGGGTGCGGAGAGCGCTGGTCAGGCGCTGAGGGTGGACGGTCGAAGCATCGCCCGCGTCTTGGCCATCGAGCCGGACGCGCCGATGGATCTACCACCCACAGGCATCCACCGCCGGTTTGCGCCTACACTCAGCGTTGTCCGCGCGCTCGAAGAGCTCAACCTCACCTGGGCCATCCTGCTTAACGCCTACGAACTGCGACTCATCCGCCGCGCGGAAGGTTTTGTTTCGTCCCACGTTGGCTTCGACCTTACCAGCATCGCCGAAGGCGGACAACCGGGATTCGACGCCTGGCAACTCCTGTGGGCGCTGCTGCGGTCCGAGGCGCTAGCAGCCGAGCCAATGGTCCTGGAACGCGCTGTCGCCAACGGTCGGGAACACCAGGCCGGTGTCGGCGCCGCACTCGGAGGGCAAGTGCAGGACGCCATCGTGGCCTTCGCCCAGGGCATCATCTCTCACGCCGCCAACCGCGAGACGATCCCACAGCCAGTTCCGCATGACTACCTTACCCGTCTCTACACCGAAGCCCTGCGGGTGCTGTACCGGATCCTCTTTGCCCTGTACGCCGAGGCCAGAAGCCTGTTGCCACTGGACCTGCCGACGTACCGGGACGCGTATTCCGTCACGCGCCTGGCACGTCGAGCGGCAGACCCCCAGGCCGACCCGCGACGCAATCCCAGCACATCGGGACGATACTTTGAGTTCAGTTTGCGGGCACTGTTCGAATTGCTTCGTCAGGGGGCGAACCTTGGCCCCGAGGGGCGCATCCCCAAGTACAACGGGGCCATGTTTGACCACGGGCAGACCGAGCTGGTCGAATCGCTCGTGTGGGGAGACGAAACCATCGCCAACGTGCTCGAGAAGCTCACCCTCATCCCCGCTCGAACCGGGCAGGTTCGCCTCAGCTACCGCGAGCTCGATGTCGAACAGCTCGGCGCGGTCTACGAGAACTTGCTTGAGCAGATCCCCCAGATCGCCTCGGAGCCGATGTTCCGCGTGGTGCTCGATGGCCGCGAGCTGGTCGTCACCCTTCCCGAACGTCAGCGCCTGGCCGAGCGCCGCGGCGAAGTCCTGACAAGGGAGCTGGCTGAAGTTCAAGGCGAAGAGGAAGAGGAAGCCCTCGACGAGGAGGAGGAACCGCAGGAGACGGACGAAAACGGCGAACAGATCGAGGAGGAAGAGGAACCTCGCAGGCGCGGGCCAGCCAAGCCGCTGCGGGTCCTGGCAGAGATCGTCCCTGGCACCGTGTACCTCAAGGCCGGCATGGGTCGAAAGCAGACTGGCTCGTTCTACACCTCCCGCCCGCTGGTGGAGTTCCTTGTTCGTCGGGCCATCGATCCGCTGGCTGAAGGCAAGACGCCCGAGGAAATCCTCGCCTTGAGGGTGCTCGACCCGGCCATGGGGTCCGGGCACTTCCTCGTGGGTGCAAGCCGCCGGCTGGGGGAACACCTGCTCGCGGCCTACCGCAAACGCCACGAGGAGGTGCTCACCGCTCAGACGAACCTGCCTCCCGGGGACGTTTTCCTCGAAGCCGGTGTGCATCCCGAGGTGGCCGCGAATTGGGAGCATGAAGATCGGGCGCTGACGGCATGCCGGCTGCTCATCGCCGGGAACTGCATCTACGGCGTGGACAAGAATCCACTGGCGGTCGATCTGGCCCGCGTCTCATTGTGGCTGGCGACGGCAGCCACCGATCATCCGCTGACGTTCCTCGATCACCGTCTGCGCCCCGGTGATAGCCTGCTTGGTCTTCCGCTATATCTGGGCAACGGAGACGAGCCCGAAATCCACCTTCTCAAGCCCGACCAGCCGGTGACCCGCCGGCGGGGAAGAGGTCGACGCACACAAGCAGAAGACACACCACTCCTGGCCGGCGTGTCGATGCAGGAGATTGTCAGTGGGGCCACTCGATCCCTGCGCGCGCGCATTCGGCGAGCCCTCCAACACCTCAAGACCATCTCCGAGTTGATGAACGAACGCCCCGGGGACTTTGCTGGACATCGCTTGGCTTTCGAGGCCATGCAGAATGAGCTCAAACCGTTCTGGGAGCTTCACCGGCTCCGCGTCGGTCGAGAGTTCACTCGCCCCGATACCGTCGCCGAAACAGGGCTGGTCAACCGCTGGCTCGCGGAGATTGCCCAGGAGGGTCGTCCCCAGGACGAAGCGCGACAGCTCGCCGCAACGACCATCCGGCGCGGCAAAGAAGTCGGGGCCTTCTGCTGGGAACTCGCCTTCCCTGAGGTCTTCTTCAACGAGCAGGGCGAACGTCACGAGCGCTCCGGCTTCGATGCCGTGATAGGCAACCCACCCTGGGACAAGATCAAGCCCAACGAGCGCGAGTGCTTCTCCGACTTCGATCCTACTGTCTGGGACGTTCAAGGGCAGGACCGGAAGGGCCTCATCCGCCGGCTCATGCAGGACAACCCCCGTGCTCGCGAGGCTTGGGAACGCCACGAAGCGGAGACCACGACCCTTTCCAAGCTTCTCTTGGATGGCGGCATGTATCACCACCAGATCGCCGTCGTCGAGGGCAAGAAGACCGGCGGCGATCCAGACATGTTCAAGTTCTTCACCGAGCGGGCGTACCAGCTGGTGCGCCTGGAAGGCCGAGCGGGCATCATTGTGCCTCTTGGCATTCAGAGCTCGCTGGGCACGACCGGCCTGCGACGTCTGCTGCTCGACCAATGCCAGCTCCAAGCTCTGGTCAAACTCGACAACGAGCGCTTCATCTTCCCCGGCGTCTTCCACGGTCAGAAGTTTGACTTGCTCGTTTTCGCCAAGGGATCCCGAAGCGACAAGTTCGATGCAGCGTTCTTCAGTTGGGAACCGGCCGAAGTCGTGCTACGACTCAACAACGACCCGCGCCGCCTTACCGTGGACGCGGAGCTCTATCGCGAGCTGTCGCCAGAGCAGTACACGTTCGTCGAGCTGCACGATCAGCGGGAAGTAGAGCTACTTCGGCGCATCTACCGGCAATTCCCGCGGTTAGGTGAGTGCCGCGAGGATACATGGAATGTGTCGTTCAAGGCCGAGTTCCACATGACCAACGGTAGCTTCCTGTTCCGCAATGCAGCCCGGCTGCGGCAATTCGACCCAGTGCTGCACAGTCGGCTACCGCCGGTGACCGAGGCGGCGCAGGGGGCGACCTTCGAGCATGACGAGGGCGGCGAATACTGGACCACGCGACCGGATGACCACTACGCCCGCCAGTCCCAGCGATTCACACGGGTCGAGCGCTGGGTGGACAGCCGCGGTCGCGTGCATCCGGTCGGCGGCATCGACGAGGACAAGGTTGCCTACCGCCTGACCGGCTATGTGCTCGTTGGCGAGGAGGCCGACGCCTCAGCCCTGCCCGTCAAGCCCGATGAGAAGTACGTGCCTCTTTACGAGGGCCGGATGGTCCATCAGTTCGACCACTGCCAGAAAGCGTACATCCGTGGCTCGGGCCGTCGTGCCCGCTGGGACGAACTCCCCTGGCAGGAAAAACGAATGGTTGGACATTACCACATGGCAAGCAGCGACTTCACTAGTTTGCACGCCAACAGTGTTCGATGCAGAGGCACGTTCGGCGCTGTAACCGGACAGGCGAATGAGCGAAGCCTGCTCACAACTGTAGTTCCCGCCTTGCCTTGCGGGAATGCGTTACCGACGATTCATGCAGATCGTGGTGATCCGTGTGTGGACGTCTTCTGGTCCGCTGTTTGTAACTCGTTCTTTGTCGATTGGCTGCTGCGGCTGCGAGTATCCAACAACATCAACTTCTTCGTATTGGAGAGTCTCGCTATGCCGCGCCCCGCTAGATGGGACGACCAAAGTGCCGAGGTCATCAAAGCTGCTGCCAGACTTCTTTCATCGACACCAGAAATGTCGCCAGTCTGGTCGGTGATGGCTGGCCGATGGCCCGACGAGTTTCCGATGCCGTGGACTCGCGAGCGGGCATGCTTGGACATCCGCGAACGCGCGACGCTACGAGCGGAGATCGACGCCCGGGTGGCGATGCTTTACGGGCTTTCGGCGCAGGAGTACGCACGGATTCTCTCGACGTTCCCCCTCCTGGATCAGGACCAGCCGCGCCTGCCCGGGGATTGCTTCATCCGTCGGACGAACAAGGGCGAGAAGGTCGAGCCGCGCGGCTTCATCACTCGCGATCTCGCGCTGCTGATGTTCTTCGAGCTGAGCGCTCAGGAGCCGCCGGGGGACATCGTGGCCTTCTTCGCCGACGCGGGCGTTGACATCGAGCGAAACACCGGCCCGATCCGCAATCTCCGGGCACGCGTAGAGGAGGCGACGCGTCGCGGGGCGGTGGCGTACTTGCCCACGCAATACAAAAGCTGGAAGCCGGCGGACACGCCCTTTCTGCCGCCAGACCTGCCACGAGAGCTGGTCGAAAACGGGGATGCCCATGTCGGCCAGCACGTCGTCTGTGATCCGCAGATCATGGGCGGCAAACCCACGCTGGCTGGCACGCGAATTGAGCTACAGTTGGTCTACGACCTGCTGAACCAGGGCTGGACCTTCAGTCAGGTGCTCGAAAGCTACCCCCACCTTACGCGGGAGCAGGTTGCAGTGGCGTTGCGCTGGGGGGACCTGCAATGAACCTGCGGTTCACGCGGCTGGTTGTCGACGAGAACGTGCCCAAAGAGGTCGTTGATTCTCTCAATTCTCTTGGCTTCAAGGAAGTGCACTGGATTGGAGACAAGAATAAGGGGGCCACCGACCCGGACGTTTGGCGCATCGCGACCAAGAAGAATGCCATCCTGATTACTGGTGATCTTGGGTTCATTCCACAGATGGGCCAGGCTGAGGTGCTCTACGGTCCCGTAGTCGTCGAGTACTCAACAAGAGGCTTCTCGAAAAACGAACTGAAGAATGCTGAGATCATGGGGGCAATCATCAGGTGGTTCTTCCGGAACGGCCATCATGAGGACAAGGAGCATGTGAGGATACACGTTGAGGGTAAGCTCGGAACACGCCGACGCCTTTGGCAGCAGGCCAAGGCAAAAGAGAAACTGCACACATGAACCCACTTCGCATTGCACAAGTGTTGAGAGATGACTACCTGACGCTGCTCCGGACGACCTTCCGCCCTAGGCAGGATGCATTGCGGGCGGCCTTCGACCGCGAGATCGAGCGTGACGGTTTCCTCACGCGAGAGCCGTTCGTGTCGCTGGCTCAGCCGTACCGATACGGCGAGGCGGTGGCCTGGCTACTGCCTGAGGCAAGGCAACGATTCGGTGTGATCGCCCAGCGACCATTTCTGCATCAGGCCCAGGCAGCCCGGCGGATCGCGGATGGTCAACCTGCCGTCGTGGCCACGGGTACCGGCTCGGGCAAGACCGAAGCCTTCCTGATGCCCATCGTGGATCACTGCCTGCGCACCCGGGATCAGAGCGGCCTGAAGGCGATTCTGGTCTACCCCATGAACGCCCTGGCCACCGATCAGCTTCGCCGGGTGAGGGTGCTGATGGGGGGCAGCGGCGTGAGCTTCGGGCGGTACACGGGAGAGACGGAGCTTTCGGGCCAACGGCCGGCCGAGGCCCCCGAGGAGGAGCGAGTCAACCGGACGGAGTTCCGCAGCAATCCGCCGCACATCCTACTGACGAACTACCAGATGCTGGAGTACATGCTTCTGCGTGGTGACGGGCGGGATATCTTCCGCGGCCACCATGTGCGCTTCGTCGTGTTGGACGAGGTGCACACCTACCACGGGGCCCTGGGCACCGACGTAGCTTGCCTGCTGCGCCGCCTGCGAGCGTCGCTGGCGGAGAGCGAAACCGGCCATCAGCCGCCGCTGTTCATCGGTACGTCGGCCACGCTTCAGTCCGAGGTTGAGGGCGGGGACCCGCGCGAGGGTGTGGCGCGGTTCTTCATGCGACTGACGGGGCAGGACACGCCAGCGGAAGCGGTGATTATGGAATCACTGGAGCCGCCAACCGTCCCGCCCGGGAGCCGCCTGCCCGATCCTCCAGCGATCACGGAAGACGAGCTGGCTCAGTTCGACGCACGCGATCACGTGTCGGTGACAGGCCTAACAAGGCGACTTGCGGGCGTCGGCGAGAGGGATATGCGCTCGCTGGAAGAACTGTGGTCGTCTATGAAACTGCCGTTTCTGCTGCTGAATCGGCTCCGGCATCCGATGTCGATCCACGAAGTCATCCAGATGCTGGCAAGCCAACCGGAGCGGCAGGGTGTTGATCAGGATACGCTGAGGCGCGAAGTAGAGGCGGCGCTGTTGGTGGGGCCAACCCTGCCGGAGAGCCATCCGCTACGACTGCGCCCCCGGGTGCACCGATTCCTTCGTGGTTTGGCCCGCTTCTGGCGCTGCACGAACCCGGACTGCGGCCGGCTTGTGAATGAAGGGGTCGAGTCCTGCACGGTCTGTGGATCGCGGACGCTCCCACTGGCGATTTGCCGGACCTGCGGCTGGGATTTCTTCGTCGCTCGCGAGGTCGAAGGTCGCGCCCAGCCTTGGACGCAGCGCAACTCGACGCGGCAAACGATCTACTATTACGACCCGCCGACCGAACACATTGAGACCGACACCGAAGACAATCCGCTTGAGGCCGATGAAGAGGCCGCTGAGGCGGAAGAGGCAAGTGGCCAACTGGCCGATGAAGAGGGCGAGGAAGCCGCCCAGGAGGCGGAAGTCTATATCTGTCCGCGGTGTCTTGGGCTCAGTACCTCCCCAGCGGAGCGGAGCTGCACTTGTGACAACGAATTCCCGTTGCGGGCTGTAGGAGTGCACCACGGCCGGGGAACTCGCTGCCCGGTGTGCAACAGCCGATATGGCCGCTTCGATGTGCTGACGCCCGTGAGCTTGGGCAACTCTTCGGCGTTAACGCACGTATCCAGAACGCTGCTGCGGGAACTGCCGGCAGAGAATCGCAAGATTCTGGTATTCTGCGATTCGCGTCAGGATACCGCGCACCAAGCCCGATTCATCGAGGGCGTGGAAGGCCACCTGCGACTACGACGAGCGGTATATCGGCTACTGGGCTCGAACGGCCAGGCCCATGACCTGCACTGGCTGGTGGAGAACATCTATCATGACTTTGTGGAATCGGGACTCCTGCCGAGAACGCGAAGCCGTGACGCCCAGCACCGCGAGATGGACAAGATCGAGGGCGGCCTGCTCTCGGAGTTCGTGCTGGCTGCGAACGTTCGCCACAGCTTGGAGCGCCTCGGTTTGGTGGCTGTGCGCTATGCCGGTTTGGACGAGCAACTCGATGGCGATGGGTTCCGTGAGCTGTGCGAGGCTCACCAGCTTGGTATTGAGACCGCGCAGTTGGCGACGCGCCGCCTGCTTGACCTGATGCGGAGCCGGTTTGCCGTTTCGCACGAGGCTTTCAGGACGCGTCTGTATCGAGGGGATCGCCTCAGTTCTCGCTACGGTTTGAGCCCGGGCAGACAGGTTGGCCTTCCTGTGGCATTTCAGCGCCCCGGGAACCGCTCGGAGAACACACTGACCTTCAAGCTGATGAGTACGTGGAACACCGCCGGCCATCCCGCAGGAACGCAGAGTCTTTGGCGACGGCTCCTCGGCGAAGAGGCGACGACGGAGTCGTTAGCGGCTGTGCTGGAATGGCTGGAGCGAGAAGGATGGTTGAGCTGGTCCCGTATCGGGCAAAACGCCGGCGAGACGGAAGGCTATCAGCTGGTGCACGACACACTGGAGTTCCAGCAAGCCCGTGAGTTCGTACATTGCGGGGTCTGCGGCCGTACGGCACCCGGGGAGCGAGCGGGCTTGACGTGTCCCCGGTATGGCTGTGGGGGTCATCTCGTCGCATGGGACGGTCCGCTAGCGGAGGACAACTTGAACGCTCTGCTGGTCGCGGCTGAGTTCTCGCCCGCGCTGCGCCCCGCCGAGCACTCTGCGGCCGTGAGTGACGACCGCCGGCAGGAAATCGAGCAGGGGTTCCAGGCCGACCCTCCCGCGTACAACGTCCTCGTCTGCACACCTACGCTCGAACTCGGCGTCAACATCGGCGACTTGGAGGCCGTCTCGATGCGTAACGTGCCGCCTAGCCCTGCCAACTACGCGCAGCGTGCGGGACGGACAGGGCGGCGTTCGCGCATGGGCTTGGCAGTTGGCTTCGCCCGTAACACACCTCACGATGGATACTTCTTCGACCATCCGGATGAGGTCATTACGGGGGCGATCCCGCCGCCCCGGTTCAACCTGACAAACCTCGAGGCCATCGCGCGGCACGTTCGAAGCCTGGTGCTTGAGGAAGCTCAGCTGGAGTTCCCCTCCAACCTGGGAACCCTCATCAGCGACAGCGGGGCCGTGAACGCTGCGAACCTCCAAGCTCTGGTCCGCCAAATAAACGGCGCACTGGAACGGGCCGGCAGGCGAGCGCGGGAGGTCTTTGGGGCTCAGTTGGCGGAGATCCGGCCGGGCTGGGAGCTGTGGTTAGGTGGTATCATTCAGCAGGTTCCCTCGCAGATCCAGACCGCCCTAGAGACCCGCGCGGCTTTGGTGGAGGATGCGGTCCGTCGGATGCGGGAGCTCGGCAGTCAGGTTCGCCAGACACAACGGCAACAGGATGCGGAACAAGGTTTCCGTAACCTTGCCCGGAAGTTGCGTGAGGACTATCGCTATGCTTACCTGCCGCGTGTCCTGGCCGAAGTGGGGATTCTTCCCGGCTACTCCTTCCCGGGTGACCCCGGATCATTGACGCCGGGCTACGACCCCGACCCGATCTTCACGGGACGGCTGCAAGCGCAGCGAGAGTTCGCTCCCGGGCAGATTGTCTATGCCCGAGGCCATCGCTGGCGGGTCGGCGGAATTGCGCTGAACCGTCCGGGCAGTAGAACCCAGGGCGCGGAAAGGTTTGACTTCACGGAGTGCCCGGCCTGTAGCTTGGCTGCCTCAGCATCAGGCGCAAATAACTGCCCGCGCTGTGGTGCGGAGTTGGGTGGCACCACGTGCACAGCATGGGATACGGGTGCATTTCAG
>Ga0307434_1001375_pt1 | contig 13280 bp, 15 predicted proteins | sample SalMarWE160220MG_FD_202156 | JGI IMG/M metagenome (GOLD analysis project Ga0307434, IMG submission 202156) | Salt marsh sediment microbial communities from the Plum Island Ecosystem LTER, Massachusetts, United States - WE1603-220 | ecosystem: Environmental > Aquatic > Marine > Intertidal zone >... | reverse complement strand
GGATGCGCCAGGGCCGCTTCCTTACGGCCTCGCTACGGAGAGGGGGTCCACTTCCTTACGGTCGCGGTTCGGAAACACCTGGGGGCGGCGCCTTCCAACAAGCCGCCCAAAGTGTCATGCACCCTTCAGCGGTTGGCCATTATCAGGTCGCCGATTCGCCGACTTGAGCCTGGGTGGATGGGCGCACTGACAGACCTTCTGAGAGAAACTGGCCGCATCGACGGCCCAGAGCCGATATAAGTTGGCAATCCATTCTCGGAGTTCTCTTCGATGCGGGAGCGTCGGTGCGCGGTTATCTATCGGTTGACGCTGGTCATGTCGGCTGGCGTGCTCCTCGGCGAGGGATGTATTGGCCCGACGGACCTGCAGAGGGCATTCCTGGAGAGTTTCAATTCTCTGGTTTACCGGGCGATCGAGCTTGGCCTGACTAACCTGTTCTGCTTGCCCCCCGCGGCGTGATCAGTGCCCCCGGCACGGACGGTGGGGAACGGTATTGGGTCTGCAGGCTGGCGACTGAGACCGGCTTCCGCGCCGGCGTCTGTGACACCGTCCGTGTTTAGAAGGTGCTTCATAACCCCCGGGTGGGAGCGGCATCTTGCCGGTCGGGTTGACGGGCTGGAAGCCCGTCCCACAGTTATGAAACAGTTCCTTAGCGGCTTCCGGCGCGGTCGGAGCCGGTTCCGCCACGATCAGAGCTGGTTGCGGCACGATCAGAGTCAGAGCCGGCCTCTGTGAGGCCGGTGCGGGTGCATGACACTTTGGGCGGCTTGTTGGAAGGCGCCGCCCCCAGGTGTTTCCGAACCGCGACCGTAAGGAAGTGGACCCCCTCTCCGTAGCGCGCCCGTAAGGAAGCGGCCCTGGCGCATCCGCAGATACTCCCCTCCCTGGCGGTCGGGGTTCGGAAAAGCGAGGTGCCGCCCCGTTCTCCGCCCGAAGGTCCCCGCCGGAACTGTCATGCACCCGGCCGGTGTTTCCTCGGACAGGCAAACCTCACGCCGCCCTCGATGCATGCAATGCTAGGCGGTACCGGGCAAGGAGAAATGAGCCCACCTCCATCCGAACGGCCGGGCGGCGAGCACGGCACAGAATCCGGCATAGCAGACGCACGCCCGGTAGGCCTGCAACCCACGTTATACGAACGCCCGGGCGGTGGGGTGGAGACATTCGTCGAACGGGCAGCCCGCTACCGGGCTGAGCACGGGGGCTTTCCACCCGGGACGCGGCCGCGGTAGGATGGGCACTTGACAATGAGCAGGAAATCGGTTATACTGAATATCAGATAAGCCGATTGCAAGATACCCGGAGGTGATGCCATGATGAGCGAAGCGGTGACGATCGGGCGACGCGGGCAGACGGTGATCCCGGCGGCCCTGCGCCGGCGGTTCGGAATCGACGAAGGAACGCTGGTGATCTTCGAGGAAACGCCGGACGGCATCCTGATCCGGCCGGCGGTGGCCCTGCCCGTCGAGCACTACTCGCCCGAGCGCAAGGCGGAGCTGCTGCTGAATAACGCGACCGACGCCAGGGACTATGCCAAAGCGGTCGGGGCCGTCCGGGCGATGGGTCTGGACCCCGAGACGATCGCGCACCGCAAGCCGAAAGGGGCGTAGGTCGTGACCCGGGTGTTCCTGGACGCCAACGTGCTTTTCTCGGCGGCGTATCGGAAGGACGCCGGGCTGGCCAGGCTGTGGCGGCTGAAGGGCGTCGAGTTGGCCACGTCCGAGTACGCGGCGGCCGAGGCGAATATGAACCTGGACACGGACGAGCAGCGGACACGTTTGGCCAAGTTGTTGACCGGCGTCGAGTGCGTGCCGGAAGTGGCGGACGCACCAGGCTTGCCGGACGACGTGAGCTTGCCGGACAAGGATACGCCGATCCTCCAGGCGGCCATCCGGGCCGGGGCGGAGTACCTGCTGACCGGTGACGTGAGACGCTTCGGCCCGTATCTTGGCAAGACGATCAAGGGCGTGACAATCCTGAGGCCGGCCGACTACCTGGGGCGGCGGCGCAAGAAGCGGCGCAGTACCCGGCTGAATTGAACTTACCCGAGCGGAAACTGCGAATCGGTGACCGGGCGGAAGTGCCTGAATTACCGCAGCTTACGGGTCAGTACGGAGTAGTTCTGAAAGGTGGACTGACCCCAACGGGATTCCAACCCGTTGGAGCGGACGGGCCAGATTCACCGCAAGCCCTTGACTCCCAGCAAGTTACAGCAAACGACGGAACCGCGGCAAAAGCCGACTGTCGCGGATACTGCACAAAAACGGCCACCGGGGCGACCCCGACTGACCCTGCTCTAGCGGCCGTGATAGCCGCCTGGCCAACCCTGCCGGCGGGGACTCGCGGGGCCATTTTGGACATCGTGAAAGGGAGGGTGTGACTGTGGCTCCAAAGCCTGGGTTCACGAGCCAAGAGCTGGAGATGCTTTCGTATTTCCGCCGGCTTCGGCCTTGCCAGCGCGAGGGCGTCATCGACGGCGTTCGCAAGCTGTTGCCCGCTCCACTGCGGCATGAACGATCAGGCACTCAGCCTCCAGCAACCACGCCCACACGCCCTAGAGACTAACGCCCGGGCGCGTGGCCCGGCGCGAACGAACCGCATGAAAGGAGATGTCATGTCGAACGAGAACAAAAGACCGCAGTCGGCCGAATCAGGCGAACCTGTCCGAATTGATCCGGGGCCAGTCACCGGTGACCCCCCGTATGAGCTTCCCGGCAGCACGGCCCTGGCGTTGCTAGCCCGGGCGTTCCTTCGAGGAATCGACGCCAACACGAACGAGGGCGTGTCCACCACGGTTCGGCAACGCGTGGCCCAAGAGATCCGGGGCACGGCTGCCGCTCTATCGAACCTTGCGGACAGCCTGGAACCGCTTGCGGAATAAGGGCATAGGAACCACGACGGCATAAGCTGAATCCGGCAGCAGGGAGCGAGCAACCCCCCGAAAACCAGTCCCGCGCCCATCGCCTCTCAGGTGGGGAATATTACCCGTTTTTGGGTGCACAAGGTGGAGAAAACCACCCTTGCGCGCGGCCCCGGCCGATCCTGCGCGCTATATATGGGTCCCGCTCTCAATCTCGTACAGGAGTGCCCAAAAGGGGACCCGCTCGATTTTTTTTTGCGCGCAGCCCCTCACATTGTGTCAAATAGAGTCCCACAATTTCTGACACATCCATCTGTGTCGTGGGCTGAAACCGTGTTGACCGTCGGCGCGCCGTCTGCGAAGATGGAACCGGCCGAAGTTGCGGCCCAATCAACATCGAAACCTAACCCGCGTCCGCCGTATGGGTATCCGCAACACCTGGCCCGGCAGGCGTGGGTTTTTTCTGCGGATATGGGGGCGTGAGGAACGGAGGTAGCCATGAGCATGTTACGATACGCCGTCTTTCTGTGTCTCGTTGTCGGGTGCTCGCAGTCCCGGCCAAGCTCCATAACGCCAGGAGCAGCGAAGAAATACATCATACCCGGCGAGACAACGCAGGCCGAGGTCATCGAGGTTCTCGGCACGCCCAACGTCATCACCCGCAAGGATAGCGGCGAGATGTGGGTGTACGACAAGGTATCAAGCAGGCAAACCAGCGTGGTTTTCGGTGGCGGCGGTCTTGGTGGGGGCTTTGGTCACAGCGGTTTCGGCGGCGGCGGTCTTGGTGGGGGCGCCAGCTCGACCGAGCGCTCAGAAACCACGGTCATGCTCATCATCTACTACGACGCGAACGATATCGTACGCGACTACAAGGTTACGCAGACGAAGTTCTGAAAGGGGCCGTGTCATGCTCAGTAGGCCGGCACCAGTGGGTATTGCGCTGCTCGGAGGTCTGTTAACGGCAGTTGGCTGCGCCCCGCCATTGACGCAGACCGAGGTCAAGTTTTTGGAAACCCGCGAGCTAGACCTACCCTACGATGAGGCATACAGCGCGGCGATGAACGGAATCATGTCGCTAGGCTTCACCATCGACCACAGTGACAAGGAATCGGGAATCGTGACCGGGAAGCGCCGCGATTCACAGGTCGGGCCGAAAGTGATGGCGGGGATCGCCTTTGGCATCATCGGTATTCTCGCCGTCGGGGATCGGGATGAAGCAGTGACGTTCATGCTATCTGCTGTTGAACCCGGCGTTACGCAGCTTCGGATGAAAGTAGTCGTCAACGGGAAGCCGGTCATTGATCGTCAGTTGATGACGAAGATTTGGCAGCAGATTGAGCGCGAGGCGATGCTGGAATCACGCCCATCGGACCGTGAGCCCGCGACGCGCCCCGAGGAAGCACGGTAGAAGGGGGGTGGGACCGCGAATAAAGAGCCGTCGTGCCAGGGGCGGCACGGCGGCTGAAGGAATACATCGCATGAGCAAGTCTGAAGGAAACCGACTCGCGCGTCAAGGTCCAGCACCCGATTTTCCGCTTCAACCTGGCATCGAGAGCACGTCAAGTGACCGTGTTTGGAGCGTTGATCGTCGGCCGAGCAAGGAGAAGCCCTGCACACTGAAGGATTTGCTGCCAGAAGTGGCCAAAGCCTATCGTGAGTATCTGTGCATTCTTGAGACGTGCCCACCGAGAACAGACGATCGAGTGGGTATTATTCACACCGAAACTGCCAGTAAAGCACTCGATAGGGTGGTGGCGATGTCGGATGCTTTGATCGCATCACTTGGGAACGCGGGATTCATCACGAGACGCACGGACGAAGAGATTGCCGTGTCCGGCCTGGCTGACAAGAGAGCGCATATCGTCGAAGAGGTTTTCCGGCACTTTGTGCACAAACGACACCGGGCTTCCACGTTCAGGGATGATGGCGCAGCCTGGGTAAGCATCGGATTCCGGGAGCAATTTCGGCAGATCACTCAGCAGATTGAGCAGTGGGCAGGCGGCAGGGGGGAGGCAGACACGCCGGCCGATTCCAAGATCCCGCGCCCCGATCCAGTAGCTGTAGCCGTGGCGTTAAAGAAAGACCATCCTGGATGGTCGGATCGTAGAATCGCCAAAGCCGCGGGGTGTTCGCATTCTGCCCTCTCCCGATCCGACTTTTATCAGCGGGTCAAGGCACGGCTGACAGAAGCCGAGAGGACCCCCCGCCGCGGCTGGAAGGACGCCGAGACCGGGACCATCGAAGCTATCGACGAATAGACCTGGGGTGGTGCACGCACCACATCCCGCACCACTGCCTCCACAAACGCCAATGAACACGGGCGTTTTCATTCCTCACCCGCACCACCAAACACCATTTTGCTGATTCTACGGGAGGCGCGAATCGTTTGGAGGATCGGCGGTGAAGAACAGTCTCGACCTGGAATCAGCTCGGCGGGAGGCTTCGGAGAGCCCAACCGCCTGGTTCGCTACGTTGGAGTTGGCGCGCGCGAGGCAGGATTACCAGTTGATGGCGCAGGCAGAGCGCGAGCTGGAGCGCCTGGGCGTCGCGGTCCAATTTGCCCGCCCGGAGACCCGTCGGCAGGGGGGCGATCGTGATTGAGAAAAGTCCGCACCTAGCCGGCCTTCTCGATGTCAAAGGTGTCGCGCGCTTGTTGGCGGTCTCGATTCGCCAAATCTGGAAGATGAACGCCACGGGCCGGATGCCAGCACCGATCAGGCTTGGGCGCGCGGTTCGATGGCGACGCGCCGAGCTGGAGGACTGGATTGCATCCGGCTGTCCACCTCGGGAGCAGTGGGACGAAGCGAGGGGTGCCAATGCGGAGTGATGCGAGAAAGCCCGTAGGAAGCGTTTCCAGCCCCGTCACGCCACGCGGCGCGCCTGGGCCTACTCAGGGGGCGGCCGAAACCGCCACGGGGCGTTTCGTGCGACTCCCACGCGACGTGCTCCGACGAACGGACTTGACCGCCATCGACAAGATCGTCTTTGCCGAGTTGGTGAACCTCATGGGCGACAAGGGGGCCTGTTGGCCGGGCCAGCGCCACGTTGCCCGGGAATGCGGGATTAGCCTGAAGGCGATCAATCGGGCAATTCACCGGCTCCAGGAGGCGGGTCTGATCGACGTGGAGCGCCGGGGGGGATTGAAGGGACCACCTGAAGGCCGGACTTGCCGGTATCGACGTTCCCCCAGAGACAACGTTCAACGTTCCCCCAGAGACAACGTTCAACGTTCCCCCAGAGACAACGTTCAACGTTCCCCCAGAGACAACGTTCCCCCAGAGACAACGTTGTCTTTCCGACGTAGGCAACGTAGTCTTTCTGTCCATCCCGACATAGTCCCAGAGACTACAGAGGAGATCAAGGTAAGAGATCAAGAGAAGAGACTTACTACGGCACACGCCGAAAAGCCATCATCCAAACCCCGCGCGCGCGATTCGATTTGGGACAGCGTTTGTGAACTGTTTAGCTTGAAGCCGATCACAAAGGCCGACCGGACCCGGATCGGCCGGATCGTGGCTGATTTGAAGCTCAAGAGCGCGACGGCCGGCGAAATCCGGGTGCGGCTTGAGCGCTACCGGCGGGAGTGGCCCAGAGCGGCGGATACCCCCGAAGCGCTGGTGAAGCATTGGGACCGATTCGGGCAGGACAAGCCGGGGCAGGCCAACCCTGCCCGAGTGCGAACCGGGAGCAGCGAATATGAGAAATGCGTCGAACGAATCTAGGGTCCGCCGGTGCTGCCCGGCCGTCCACCGGGACCGGGATCAGGTGGACCCGGCGGCCCGGGAGCGTGTGCGCCAGATCATCGAGCACGACGGGCCTTGGCCTCTGACCATTTTAGGCGCGGTGGGCTGCGGCAAAACGTGTCTCGCCTTGTGCGTCGCCGACTGGTGGGGGGGCCATCGGGCTCCCGACGTGTTTTATTGGACCGCCTCCGAATTGGGGGGGATGCTGGCGGATGCCAAGTGCGGGCGGCTTTACTACTCCAGGGGGGCACCGCGGTCTGAACGGGCCCTCCTTGACGATCTCGGTCACTACGGGCTCGTCGTCATCGACGAGTTGGGTCTGCGGAGTGAGCCATCCGAGACGGAATATGACGCAGTTAAGCGCACGCTCGATGTCCGACAAGGGCGGGCGACAATAACGCTGGCCAACCTGTCGCTTGCCGAGATCGCGAACGCCTACGATGAACGAATCGTCAGCCGACTGGCGGCGGGTACGATCTTGGAGATGCGAGGTCCCGACCGCCGACTCCGGGGACATGAACCCGCAAGGTCGGCGGGTGAGCGCATGCTGGCGGCGAGCGGTTCGCCGAGCGGAACGTGAGCACACGAAAGGAACAAAGAATGGCCGCAACATCACGATGGCTGCCGAGCTGGTGGAATGCGAACATCCGCCAACAGAATGTTTCCGCCGGGCTGGACCCGGAGACGGGACTGCCCAGAGTCGGCAGCACGAGCAAGGCACCCAGCCGAAGCAAAGCCGGAACCAAGGCGCCGTACCAAACCGGCGTGATGGATTGGGCGGCCCAAACCTACCCCGAGATTATGCCGGGCATGAGTCCGGAGACCGGGGCGGCGGCCCGAGGCGAGGGGGCGGCAGGCGAGTCGCGCGAAGACATTGAGAGGGCGGCGAGCGGCTTGCAGAATTTCGCTGGTTACCTCAGCCGCCCGTATGGTGCCCTCCCCAGTACGTTCCCATCCGTGGCCGGCAGCGCCCGGCAGTTTCTCGGCACGGGTGGCTCGGCGGTCGGCCAATTCGAGGCCAATCCGTTTGTGCAGGAGACGCTTCAGAGCGTGAGGGGCCGATTGCAGAGCCCGGAGGCCATTGACGCGCAGACGGCGGCTAGGCTCAAGGCGCAGGCCGCGGATACCATCCTCGGCACGAGCCGGGCAGCCGAGCAGCAGGCCAGAGAGGAAATGGCCCGTCGCGGGATTTCGGACTCCGGCCTGAGCGCTGCCCTTCAGCGACAGGCGGCTCAGGAAACGGGTCGGCAGATCAGCGCTTCCGAGCGGGACATCGAGATTCAGCGAGCCCTGGCCAATCGCGAATCGGAGCAGGCCATCCAGGAGCTTGCGGCGTCGCTTACCGGCCAGATCGGGCAGACCGGGCTCGGAGAGCGGGCGCTTGAGGCGGAAACCCGGCTCGCCGAACTCGGGCGGGGCCTGCAAGCGGCGGAGTTGGGATACGAGCCCTACCGGCTCGGGCTGGAGGGAATGCGAATAGCCGCACCGCTTGAGGCCCAAGCGGCGTCCCTGATCGCAGATCAGCCCCGCTTCGTTCCCGACCTCGTAAGCGAGCGGGACCGGCAGGACATGATTGAGTACCTTGAGGATGCGATTACCCGCGAAACGGACGCGGAAATGCAAGCCCTTTACGCCGAGCTGCTGGGCATGTTCACTCAGGGCATCATCGGGGCTGTTGGCCCGAAAGCGATGTCACTCTTTTCGTAGCGCGACTGGTGGCAGGCGAAAAACCCGAGAAACAAGGTTGACATGACGCCAACCGTGGAGTATACTTGCTACATGGCCAAACGGAAACCCACGAAACTGAGTGACCAGCTCCGGCAACTCGTGCGGGATAGCGAGCACACCGCGTACCGGATCTGCCAGGAAACCGGCATCGACAAGGGGGCTCTGTCTCATTTCCTGGCGGGCCACCGGGGCTTGTCGATGGACACGGTAGACATCCTGGGGCGGTTTCTCGGCCTCGAACTGCGGCCGGCGCGGAAAGGCAGGTGAGCAATGGCGAGCGTGTTCAAACGCAAGTACGCAGCACGCACCGGGCGCATTGCCGAGTGCTCGCGTTACACCGTCGCATTCAGCGATAGCTCCGATTCCTCTCGTGCTTCAAGCATCGTGCGACAGGTGCCCGGGTTTGCCCACAAGGCGGCGAGTATCGAGTTAGGCAACAAGCTCGAAAAACTGGCCGGCTTACGAGCAGCCCGGGAGCCGATGGACCCCGAATTAAGGCGGTACATGGACGCCCTGCCGGCCAAGTTGCGGGGCAAGCTCGCCCGCTGGGGGCTGTTGGACCAGACGGCCGAGGCGGCGGCCAGGCCCTTGACCGAACACGTCGCGGCATACGAACAGGCCCTACGCGATGGCATCGCATCGGCAAAGCAGAGGGGCCGGCCGGCGACGCCGAAGCACGTCCAGAATACGGGCAACCGGATCAGGACCATGCTGGCCGTGATGAGCGCCCGGACATTCAGCGACATCACGCCCGGAGCCGTCGGGCGATGCTTGCGTAAGCTTCAGGAAAAGGGGGCGCGCCGGAAGGGCGTCGGCGCCAAGAGCTGTGCCCACTACTACGGGGCGCTGAATGCTTTTTTGTGCTGGTCGGCGCGGGAAAAGCTCTGCGGTGAGCACCCGCTACGGGACATGACAAAACCGGATGCGACACCCGATGGCCGACACGCACGCCGGGCGTTTGAGCCGGACGAAGTGTCACGACTGTTGCAAGCGGCTCGGACGGGGCCGGAACATTTCGGGATGACGGGCTCGGTGCGTGCGGTCCTATACCGGCTGGCAGCCGAGAGCGGCTTGCGAGCTGGTGAACTGAGAGCACTGAGCCGGGCGAATCTGAATCTGGACGGTGCGAAGCCGACAGCGACGGTACCCGCGGCATCCGCCAAGAATCGACGCGAGCGGACCGTCCCGTTGAAAGCAGACATGGCGGCCGATCTGCGCGCTCTGGTCGGATCGAAGCTGCCAACGGCCCGAGTGTTTCGGCTGCCGCGCCCGGAAAACATGGTCAAGATGCTCCGCGCCGACCTGGAGCGGGCCGGCATCGCCTATGAGAATGATGCGGGACGGTATGCCGACTTTCACAGCTTGCGAGTCACGTTCGCGACGAACCTTATCGCCGCCGGCGTCAATGTCAAAACGGCACAAGAGCTGCTGGGGCACAGCACACCTACAATGACGCTTGGCGTGTACGCCAAAGTGCTCCGCGGCTCACACGAGGATGCCATCCGGCGATTGCCATCTTGTGACCGGCCGGACCGGGAAGCCGGACGGGCAACTGGAACGGACGACACGACGCCAGGGCGGCTGCCGACTGTCGTGAAAACTGCACAAGACAGAGATCAAGACTACGCCCCTTCCGTGCGCGACGGTGCACGCCAACGCGGCAAGGGCGATGCTGCCCGGCCCGACGCAAGTAATAGCCATGACAATGACTTGCAGCGCACCGCATTGCACGGAAATGCACTTAGAAGTAGAGAGAGGGAAATGACCCCAACGGGATTCGAACCCGTGTTGCCGGCATGAAAAGCCGGTGTCCTAGGCCTCTAGACGATGGGGCCGGTCCGACTGTTTGACACACGCCAGTATAGTGGCTCGCGGCCGCGACGCCAACCGGTCGCCAACCTTGTCCCGATCCTCGCGCCGGCGGGCAGGTTCGAGCGCAGCGCGCCGGCTGTATCGGATTCCGCTTGCGGGTTTGGATGAGTTCAGTGGCGACGAGACGGTTCGTCATCGGGCTGGATGCTGGCCAGAAGGCTCTGGGCGGCCGGCCCTGTTGCCGTGCAGTGAAACCGCCGGCGGTTCTCGTCGATCGGCTCGATGTCGATGGCGAGGCGATCGGCGGGCAGGATATCGGTGACTTTGTCGGCCCACTCGATGAGGACGGCGCCTTCGGCGTACATCTCATCAATGCCCAGGGCTTCCAGGTCAGTGCCGACCCGGAGGCGGCAGGCGTCAACGTGATAAAGGCGCAGCGACGGAAACCGCCCGCCGGCTTCGTACTCGTTGACGATGACGAACGTGGGGCTGTTCACTTGCCGGAGGTCGCCCACGTCTGCACCGTCGGCGATGCCCTTGACCAGTGTGGTCTTGCCCGAGCCGAGCGGCCCGGTCAAGGCCAAGACGTGGCCGACTCCCAGGGCCGCCCCCAGGCGCCGACCGACGCGAAACGTCGCGTCGAGGTTCTCAATCTCGATCGTGATCAGATTCATCTTTCGGGACCGCAGATGGAGATCATGGGCCATCGCCTCCTGAGTCATCGGACTTCGCAGAAGTCCAGTTCCTTACTCAAACTGACCGATCTCGATAACAACGAGCCGCAGGCTTCGTACGTGTTTAGCGTGGGCAACGGCTCCGAGCCGAGTTCTGCGAGCCCGGTGGCCCTTCGAGGCGCGAAATCCCCCTGTCCGAGGAAACACCGGCCTCACAGAGGCCGGCTCTGATGGCACCGGAACCGGCCCTGATCGCGTCGGAGGTCGCTAAACACGTACCGGGCGTGGCGTTTGGGCGATCACAAGACCCGGTCGGTGTCAGTTACGCACGCTGTCCGGGCTGCATCCGGCTCCGGCACCAAGCACTCGGCGAAACCGGCCGGTCGGTGGTTACCGGCGTGACTTCCTGGTCTTCTTCGGGCTTTTCTTTGCCTTCCTGGTAGCTTTCTTCGCGCTCTTGACGGCCGCGGATCTGGCTTTGGCCCTGGGCTTAACTTTGGGCTTGGGCTTGGCTCTGGTCTTGCTACGTGCCGCCGCCTCGATAACCGCCTCGGCGGCTGCCAGCCGCGCGATCGGCACGCGGTATGGCGAGCAGCTCACGTAGTCCATGCCGGCGCGGTGGCAGAACTTGACCGACTCCTCCTCGCCGCCGTGCTCACCGCAAATACCGATCTTGAGCTTGGGCCGGGTGCTGCGGCCCTTTTCGATGCCCCACCGGATCAGCAGGCCCACGCCCTCCTGGTCCAGCGACTGGAACGGGTCGGCCTTGAAGATGCCCGATCCGTTCTGGCTGACGTAGTTGGGGAGGAACCGGCCCGCGTCGTCGCGGGACAGGGCCATCGTGGTCTGGGTCAGGTCGTTGGTGCCGAAGCTGAAGAACTCCGCCACGTCGGCCACCTTGTCGGCCAGCAGGGCGGCCCGCGGCGTCTCGACCATCGTGCCGACCGTGTAGGCGACCTTCACGCCGGCGGTCCTGAGCACCTGGTCGGCCACCGCGCGGGTCTGATCGGCCAGGATTCTCATCTCCTTGGCGTCGATGGTGAGCGGGATCATGATCTCGGGCAGGACCTTCCTGCCCCGCTGCTTGACCGTGACCGCCGCCTCCATGATCGCCCGGACCTGCATCTCGAGGATCTCGGGGTAGGTGATCGCCAGCCGGCAGCCGCGGTGGCCAAGCATCGGGTTGGCCTCGTGCAACTGCTCGGATCGATGTCTGATGTGTTCGACCGAAATCCCGGTGGCATCAGACAGCCGTTGCACCTGCTCGTCCGTCTTGGGCAGGAACTCGTGCAGTGGCGGATCGACCAGCCGGATCGTCACCGGCCTGCCCTCCATCGCCTCGAAGATGCCTATGAAGTCGTCGCGCTGGAAAGGCAGCAGCCTGTCCAGGGCCTTGCGCCGTGCCTCTTCGTCGTCGGCAACGATCATCTCCTGGATCGCCAGGCGCCGCTCTTCGGTTCCGAAGAACATGTGCTCGGTCCGGCACAGCCCGATGCCCTCAGCTCCCATCTCGACCGCCTTGGCGGAGTCGGCCGGGGTGTCGGCGTTGGTGCGAACCTTGAGCGTGCGTATCCCGTCGCACCATTTCATCAGCTTGGTGTACTCATCGGGGAGCTGGGGGAGCTTGAGGGGCAATTCCGCGTCGTAGACGCTGCCGTCGTTGCCGTTCAGCGTGAGGTAGTCGCCCTCGCGGATCGTCCGGCCGCCGGCGGTCATTTCCCGTGCGTCATCGTTGATGTTCAGTCCCTCGCATCCCACGATGCAGCACTTGCCCCAACCGCGGGCGACCACCGCGGCATGGGACGTTTTTCCTCCGGTGGCGGTGAGGATGCCCTGGGCCACGCTCATCCCGCCGACGTCGTCGGGGCTGGTTTCCCGGCGGACCAGCAGGACCTTATCGCCTTCGGCGGCGGCCGCCTCCGCCCGGGCGGCCTCGAAGATCACCTTGCCGACGGCCGCGCCCGGGACGGCATTGATGCCCGTCGCCAGACGATGCTCGTCCATGAAAGAGGCCAGCCCGTCGCGCTTGTCCTCCTTCAGCTTGTCGGTGTCGAGTTCGGGATAGAACAATCGCTCGACGTCGGTCGGCGTGATCCGTTCGATCGCCTCTTCCCTGGTCAGAACGGGCCTGGTTGCCAGTCTGGCATAGCGGGCGGGCAGATATCTTTTCCTGGCCAGCCGTCCGGCTTCGGCCCTGGTGAGTATCGGCTTGGTCGCCTGGTCCACCGCGATCTTGAACGCCGCCCGTGGGGTCCGCTTGCCGGTCCGGCACTGGAGCATGTAGAGCTTGCCCTGCTCGATGGTGAACTCCAGGTCCTGCATATCCTTGTAGTGCATCTCCAGGATCACCCGCATCGCGTAGAGCTGGTCGTAGATCTCCGGCATTCCGGCCTTGAGCTGGTCCAGCTTGATCGGCGTGCGGATGCCGGCCACCACGTCTTCGCCCTGGGCGTTCATCAGCAG
>Ga0307434_1001374_pt1 | contig 13282 bp, 7 predicted proteins | sample SalMarWE160220MG_FD_202156 | JGI IMG/M metagenome (GOLD analysis project Ga0307434, IMG submission 202156) | Salt marsh sediment microbial communities from the Plum Island Ecosystem LTER, Massachusetts, United States - WE1603-220 | ecosystem: Environmental > Aquatic > Marine > Intertidal zone >... | reverse complement strand
GATCGCCTCATGAGCTTCCCATGGTAAACGATTCACATCAAGACACCCGATGAACCAAGAAAATTTGAAGTACTATCATATCTCAAAGCCATTTTCGGTGTTTATCCCTGTCTATAACGAGGAAGATATTCTCCTCGTCAACACCGAAAGACTGATCTCCCACCTTGATCGATACGGGGTCACCTATGAAATCATTATAGGAAGCAACGGCTCGAATGACAGCACCCCTGAACTGGGACGGATGCTCTCCGATAGGCATACCCAAGTATGGTTCTTCCATCTCGAAGAGAAAGGGGTGGGAGATGCCTTTAAGCAGGGGATCGGGATGGCGCGCTATGATGCGGTGGTGTCCCTGGACATGGACCTTTCCATTCATTTGAGCTTTATAGGCGAGGCCCTTGAATTCCTGGAGGCCGGTCATGACCTAGTTATAGGCTCTAAGAAGGTGGGAGATGAAAGACGGTCGGTCTTGAGGAGGCTTGGAAGCGATCTGTTTATCTTGACAGCCGGGGTTTTGCTGGGCCTTCCCTTCGAAGACTACTCTATCGGCGCCAAGGCGTACAAGCGGGATCTGGTGCTCGAGTATAAATATGGGATCGATAGAGGCACCTCTTATGTGCTCAATATCGTGTACCTGGCATTCAGGGACAAGAGGAAGGTGATCGAGATACCGGTGCAGTGCGAGGATTATAGGCAGAGCAGATTCAATATCATTTCCGAGGGGCTCTACCGCTTCTGGCAGCTCTTCAGGCTCTGGCGGGATGAAAAGCTGCTACGTTAAGGCCTGGATAAAAAATCAATCTTATCAACAGCAATAAGGTAATTACAGTCACATTGATTTGTACCTTGAAACCGCCCATCTGACCATGAGAGTCATTTATGCTCGGTTTTTTCCAACATCTTTTCTTTAAGCCAGAGGTTGATCAATGTCTCCGTTGATATCCCTTGCTGACGTGCATAATCTCTCAGTTGGGCAATTAAATCTTTGGCTAAGCCACAGTATTCCTTGCTGAAGCCTATGTCTATAGGTACATCCACATCTTCCATGAGGTCCTCATAGTCAGCAGTGCTATGGGTATCCCAAAATGTCCAAAACTCTTCAAGTGTATGAAATTCGTCCGGCAGATTATCGCGTTCAGTGAGTTGTTTATCATTTTTTTCCATAGCCCTTTTTCTCCTTTTTGTCCATATCACGGGCACTTAAAACGAGCGCTTCACCAGTCAATTTGTGAATGAAAAACACTGTTAGGTAGCGCCCAGCTTTTGTCCGGCCCAATGCTCCATAAACATCTTCACCGCGAAACCGCCCTTTGAGCATCCTTTTGATCTTTGGTCTACCGCTAAGAACTTCTTCAACCTCAATCTGTGTAACATGATGCTTTGATTCTATCTTATCAATTATCTTATCGAGCCAGATGAGGCCGGTAATCTTCAATATTGCGACCTTTTTTAAAGCAGGCTTAAATCATTGTTTGCGACATTTTAAAATAAGAGGGGGTATTCAAGTATTGCCCATTTCTTATATATACAAAATAACGTATTTCAAGGAGTGAAGTCAAATGCTTATCCCTCCATGCGCTATTCAGCTAAAAAGGATTATACCTTGGAGATAAAGCAGCTGAGATTCTTTATATCGTTCTATCAGCGATTTTGAGTTCTGGACTGAGAGGCTTGTTTCGATCTAAAGGATAGATATAAAAAAGACAGGCCCCTTGATGGTCCTGTCTTTTTTATACCCGATTGGGACTGATCAAGCTACTTCATCTTTATATTTACTTACCAGCAAGTTGAGCAAAACGGCCATGATACTGGAGATGGCAGTAACCCTCACTCCATAGGAGCCACTGTCCCTATAAAGCACCCCCCGCTGCCCGATGCCGTGGTTCCCCCACCCGACACCCCTGGAGGAGGAGGCGGCAGCTCGGTGTCTTCGACCATTGCGGAGGCCTTGAGGGCAGTTTTCACCGAGGATGCACTAAAATAGCCCCCCTCTTCATCCTTGGGAACGAGCATGGTGATTTCAGCAGTTCCCAGCACCTTTATCCAATATGCTTTGCCGGGTTGAAGCACGGCGCCGATAGCGAGCTTGTCGTAGCCGTTGTTGGCTCCGGTCCCTGTGTAGTCCCACACCCACTGCTGGGTGAAGATGTTGCTGGTGCTGGTGATCCAGTAATTGGTTCTGCCGTCACTAACCGCGATCTTATCGAGCCCAATCGATGTAACCGACCAGGGAATGGCCACCATGTTCCATCCGGGTGAGAGAGGTATATCTAAATATCCGCCGTCCGGTGCAGGCTTACCTGAGAAGGTGATGGTATCAGTTAATGTGCTGATCACCCAAAATCCTCTGCCCGGATAGACAAGAAGGTTCGCAAAGGCTTCATCATCCAGCTCGATGTAGGAAGATGAGACCGGATCCCAGGCGAATACCCGCCAGATCCCCTTGTCATAGTCACCCAGGGCTTCTTCCATGGCCTGCTTGAGGGAGACCCCTGTGTGGAGCTCCACGGGCACGGTGAACATTCGGTAGTCGGTCGGATCCCCCGTACCTCCGGGCAGCTCGAAGTTATGGGCGATATCGGCGATGAACTCGTAGGCCCCCATGTCATAGCCCGAGCCCTTAGGTCTCGCGTAGTCGGCGAAGTCTATCTCTACAGTATCCCCAGGGGGATCCGCGGTGGGGATTGTATTGATGCAGAGAGAGCCGGGCTGGAGGTGGTAGTCACCGCCTCCAAAATAGGTTGGGTCTAAGCAAATATCATTGGCGCCTACCCAGCCTTCACAGCCGGAGTAATTTTGGTCATACGGCTCTGATGGCCCGTTATGCCAGACGTTGTTATAATCGATGGTAGGCTCACCGTCGCTGTTGTTGATGCCGTAGCCGGCGAAGTTGGTTATGATGTTGTATTTGATATCGGGATCTGCAGTACCTCCATAAACCTGGATAAATATGCCGTCAACAAGGCCCCCATCTACCGTGTTATGATAGATGGTAGGACTTAAGGTCATAGGTATTTCACTATAGAGGTAAATACCGTACTCGGTAGTTTCAGTCGTACCATATATGAGGTTGTTCCAGATGTTGGGTGATGCCTCTCCCCCATAGTTCCACACCGAGATGCCATGGGGGTAATTGTCGTAGATCTCATTTTGCATTATATCAGGACTAGAATCCACAACATAGATACCGCAATACCCTCCGGATCCTGTGTGGCCGTGGATTTTATTCTTATAGATCTTGTTCCCTAATCCTGCGTTGTCGATGGCAATACCTGTTGCCTGAGGGTATGAAGGCTCAACCGTAGAGTAAATATCATTATTACGGATCAGATTATTCTCCGCTCCGCTTCCTGAAATTTCAATTCCCCCACCATTATCAAATATTGCACACCGCTCGATAATGTTTCCCGTACCGGAAATCATTATTCCCCAATGGGCAAAGCCTGTTACAGCTATATTCTTGATGATCACATTGGAGGCGGCGATCTCAATGCCGATTGTACATTGGATGGCGCCAGCTCCATCCAGCACCGGCATGCTTCCAGCCTCACCGATGATAGCGAGGTCATTCTTGGTGATGATATGTGTATCATCTGACTCGCCATTATCCACGCTGTATGTTCCTGATGCGACATAAATGTAATACGATCCAGCAGGTCCATTGTCGACTCGATACATGGTATGGGACATGGTCTTCCAGGGATTGCCGGAGCTTCCATCCCCGGTGAGGTCATTTCCTGAAAAAATATCTACATAATAATTCCCCTCCTCGTATTGGGGTACGATCTCGATGTCATTAGGATCGCTTACCTTCCTCACCTCTTCACCGTCATAGTAGCCATCACCATCCGAATCAGAGTTATTGGGATCGGTACTATAGATGTTTACTTCTTCGCCATCTTTCAAGCCGTCTCCATCCGAGTCGGAATTGTTTGGATTGGTGGTGTTTTGGTACTCCTGGAGATCGGTGAGCCCATCAGAGTCGCTGTCCGCAGTGCCGCTATGGCTGGTGATATCACCGAAATAGATAATTTCCCAGTGATCATCAATACTGTCGGAATCGTAATCAACTTCCTGATATTCATAGGCTCCCATGTCAAATCCCCACCAACGGGGTCTGGTATTGCCTTCAAGATCATCGGTCACTGGATCTTCTGCTGTTAAAAGAATGGCATCAATACAGGGCGAGGCGGGAGGGAGAAGATAGTTGCCGCTGCCTGCATAGCCGGGATCTTGGGAGATGTCGTTATCGCCGCCTGGACAGCCATAATAGTCCCCGGTGTTGTTCCACACGTCGTTATAGTCAATCGTGGGGTTTCCTGCGCTGTTGTAAATGCCATAGCCTTCGAAATTAGTGATGATATTGTATTGTATGTTGGGAGTTGTCGTGCCACCCATATTGATTATATAAATCCCATAAGAAGCACCACTATTTATGGTGTTGTGGTAAATGAAGGGTGAGGCAGTGCCGCTCGCTCCCGAAACCTGGATTCCGTATGCCGTGGTGGAGCTTGTGCCATAGATAAGGTTATTGGTGATGCTCGGGGCGGCAATTCCGCCGGAGCCAATTCCATTTACGGAAATGCCTAAGTTGTTGTTATAGATTTCATTTCTCTCGATGTATGGCGAGGCCCCTGCTCCATCGCCCTCAACAAGTATGCCGACGGGGTAGTTGTTATGGATTTTATTTTTCCGTATATCAGGGCTGCAATTCTCAATATGGATTCCGCCGCCATCCTTTTCAAAACCGTTATCATAAATTTCACACCCCTCGACAACAGCTCCGCTTGCCGAGGAAATCCTTATCCCCCAATCGGCGAAGCCTTTTACAGCTATATTGTTGATGGTCACATTGGAGGCGGCGATCTCAAGACCGATTATCCAGTTGGTAGCTTCATTCCCATCTAGAATAGATATATCCCCGGTCTCACCGATAACGGCAACATCATTCTGGGTGATAACGAGCTCTTCGTCAGGTTCGGTTTCTTCGGTTACCTGGTACGTACCGGCACCTGCGTAAAGGGTATAGCTTCCCGCTAGCCCCTGGTTTATATGATGAATTGCTGTATGAAGGTTCCATGGGTTAGTCTCAGTTCCATCTCCCCAAAGGGAATTATCCGGGGCTGCATAATATACACCAGGACCATACTGCGGTTTGTCCCCGGGGTTGTTGGGGTCTTTTGCCGGAGACCAGGCAACCTCCTCGCCATCGGAGTAGCCGTCGCCGTCCGAATCAGGGTTGGTGGGGCCGGTAGCATAGGGGTTTATTTCTTCGCCATCTTTCAAGCCGTCTCCATCCGAGTCGGCATTATTCGGGTTGGTTTTATTGTTGTATTCCTGGAGATCGGTGAGGAGATCAGAATCTCCATCGGCATAACCATCATGGGAGAGATCGCCGAAATAGTCGATCTCCCAGATATCATCCATTTGATCGCTATCAGTGTCTAATAAATAAAGTTCATCAGCAACAAGATCAACTGTAGTTGGGGTGCTTCCAGTTGTAACCATATCTGTATTTCCCACATAATCTCCTGTTGTCTGCACACCGTTAAGATCAGCATCCCACCAGGCTCCTACGAATACCTTCTCGTTCTCCGGTACATCGGGCACAGTATAGGTCATGCCTGCACTGTATCCACCCGGGTAAATGATATCTCCAGTAATAAAATAATCCGGATTGGCCTCATAATCGACATTGTATTGAAATACGCCTATATAGATAGCCCCCTCGCCGTTATGGGCTGGCACATTCAATGTGCCGGTTATGCTGGTAATGGGAAGGATTTGTAGGCACGTGGCATGATCCTCGCTCGGCTCATTCCCATTCTCTTGGGTATACACACGGACATATCTGCCGGATAGGTTGCCCATATCGCTTAACGGGACCTGCCATTCAATGGTGTCACTGCCGGGATAAGCATACCCTGGATAGGATCCAATGAGCTCCCAATCGCCACTGTGGATAACCTCCGATACCCACGAACTGCTTTCTCCATCATAGTACGCCAGAGTCTGTAATTCTCCCGAGCTGTTATACCCGCACCCCTGGTTAGCCGCCACAAAGGCATACTTTACTTCTGTGTTCGGTGCCCCATCGTGGAGTGTCATGGCGAGGTAGAGATAGCTGTCATCTTTCGCAAGGTAGAGCCCATTAATATCTGTCCCGTAAAAATTAGGATCATTATTGCCGGCAACACCGGTAAACACCGGGGAAATCCCTGTCCAATCAGTGATATCTCCGTCAATTGTAATAGCGCCAGAATCAACTATAGGAATATCCACCGTGCCGCATAAGGTTCCTTCTAATTCCCAATCATCTTGGGTGAAATCGGGCAGGATGCCGCCCAGGGTGGGATCATCGAGGAGGCCGTGGCCGGCAGTACCTGCTATGGGGTTGCCGCATTCATTGAACTGGGGCAGGAGGTCGCGAACATTATACGGGCCTATATTGGGAGAAGTACCAGTTCCAAAGAAAGGATTGAGATCGATGCGGGTTATTTTTTCTTCCACATCGGTCTGCCCAGCGGTAAAAGTACCTTCGGTCCATCCAGTATAATTCCCTCCGGTAATTACTGTTCTCTCCGGGTTGATGGTCCCTGTAAATGTTGCCCCACCCATTTCAATGGTTATTTCGTAGTCGCTGATTATGATGCAATCAATCCAGCCGCTTGAGCCTGCAAAAGGGCCCCCAATTCCCTGAAACTCACCTTCAGACATATCATTATAGAAATGTACTTCCATGAGTGGACTCATGCCTTCAACGAATGTCCAAGTCTCATCGCGGTCGGCAAATTCGATTACGGGTTTTGGGTCGGTTAGGTTGTTTTTTATTTTAACAAGCTGATTCCAGATGAATTCCTCGTGCAGGAGGTCGCAATCCTCAAGAGCTATCAGCTCCTCTGCGCCGTCGGCGGTACCGGGGTCGTTGCGGATTGCATCCGATGCGGCCAGATAGTCGTCAACAGCGCCTAGAAGGGCTGTTCTTGCGTCTAAGAGTTGGGCGGTGCCATCAACTGAGGGCGTTGAAGAGGTTGTTAGAAGGTTCAGAAAATTCGGATATCGATCGAGAAATTCATTGGGGAAAAAAAGATCATAATCCAGATTTCCGAAGGCAACAAGCTCACGGACGCTTACGTCAAGATCATAGGCAGAGACGATCAACACGAGGCTCTTTGCAGCCTTCAGTGCAGCCCTCAATAGGAGAACATCCCCGTAGTCGAATTCAATATCCATTTCTGAATCGATTAATGAAGCATCAATGATGTGTTTATCAGAAGAAGACCAATTGGCGATTGTTATGTCGAGATTGACAATGGAATCGTTAATAGCGGTCAGCAACGGACCTGCCAGGAAAGAACGTATTGTTTCCCCTGAGGGCGCCGTCTTGGGGATCATTAGGTTCTTATCTTCCCAGGATGAGTAGTGCTCCGTATAGGTGTAAGGCTCAAATTCAAGGGTATCGAGCTCATTTCCGATGCGGGAGACCCCGTACTGGGCCAAAAGATCGGTAAGGCCTCCGGCATCCTCTGTCAAAGCCAGATCAAGCAGCCTGGTAAGGGCAAGGTAGGCGTTGATTACGGGATCGATCGGATATGCGGCTTGGGCATCCTGAAAGATAGAATGGGCCTCTAAGATGCCATCAACTGTTTTCGAAAAGAATGCAGTTTCACCATCGTAAATATACTCCTCAGCAGTCTTGGCATCGGCAGTGGCCGTTAGACCCATTATTAATATGATTGTAAAAAAAATCATAAAAAGCGTATGCATTTTTTTACTCATGGGTAGCGCCCCCCTTGATAGCAATTTCATATATGCCTAACATCGTCTTATGCCTAACTGTTTAATGGATAAATAATAATGATGAACTCGTAAAAAGTCTTTTAACCTGTCATTGCGAGGAGTGGAGCGACGAAGCAATCTCGTAAATTCAATTGCTTACATTGAATGAGATTGCTTCGCTCCCGCCCGCCTCGCCTTGCGGACTCGCATGGCGGGCAGGTCGCTCGCAATGACGCCGATTTCGACTTTTTGTCAACATCGTCTTATGCCTAGCTGCTTAAAGGGTAAGTAATGGGTTTCAAAAAGACATCTGTGATTAACCGATTCCCATTCCACTGTTTTTCAGGCGTCTTTAACATAAAGGGCCGGTCCGTTTTAAAAACAGCCTCTTGAGGAAGCATACTGAGTAGTTCCGTCGTGAGGACTTTGGACCCTGATATCACCCTGACATTTCCCTTGAAGAGAATATCTCGTTGTTTTAACCGTATGACTCCGGAAGATGCGGATATCGTTGTTACGACAGAATCTTCATCATGAAGCTCAATAGTAATCGGCTTCAGCACAACTGAAGAAAATCGCTTTACCGGAAACGGAGGCAGGCTGTCCTCTGAAAAGATATCGTTAAACCTGAATCTCTGTTCGGGTTCGGGAATGTACTGTGACTGGTCAGGCTTTTTCCCGGGCACCGTATCAAAATCTCCGCCAACAGGTTCCATCTCAGTTGAGGAAACTTGTTGTGCTGCAACCAGGGGCCGATCCTCCCCGGATAGGTTTAAATCTTCTCTACCCTCATTTTGTTCATACGATTCGTTACGCTTATTTTTTTGCACCCTGCTCTCTCCGTAAATATGGATAACGGCATTCTTGAATGTGGGCTCATTCATGAGGGCAAATCTAAAAGAGCCGAGTTTCTTCTTTTCAATACAGAACGTGTCGGCCTTGATTGAAATAGTTGTTTTACCTTTATAATCGGCGTCATAGTGGAAGCCACGGATTTCATGTCGCGCTCTTTGGTTTCCATAGCTCGGAGTATCGGTGAGTTCATGTATAGAATATGAAGCACGATGGTGAGAGGTTGCAACTAGAAGGGCCCCTACGATACTAGCTGCAAAAAAAAGGAATAAAATTCTAATATGTTTCCTACTTATTATCATGCGAATATCTTGCGGTAGCCTTTTAGATTTTTGAGTGATTTGTCTGTTTCCCTAATAGAAGCTAAAAAGATTGATTCTCTGCCCAACTTTAGGAAATTAACCTTTTCTCCTCAAAAACCAACACCTTTTTATCCATCTATTGCTGGTCTGACGGCGGTTGAGGAGGGCCCGGTAATGTGGTCGTTGTCATTTCAGGCATTGTGCTGGTCGTGGTTGTCGTGCTGGTCGTGGTTGTCGTGCTGGTCGTGGTTGTCGTCGTAGTCGTGGTAGTAGTAGAGGTGGTGGTGGTTGCTTCAGATGTTGTCGTCGCCTCGGTTGTGGTTCCCCCGGTCGTGGTCGCTTCCGTTGTTTCAGTGGTGGTTGGGAGGGTCGGCACGTCCTCAAGTCCTTCCTGGAGGGCTTTCAGTTGATCCTCGGTCACGAGAACAGGCTTCGAAGGCGCTCCGCCTCCTATAATATCAGCCATAAGATCCTTGGTGAGCACGATGTATTCTTCCGGCCTCAATGCATTGGCCACCTCGATCATATCCTCAAAACAGACCACCTTGGTGATAGTATCCGACTGGACCCACACCAGAAACACGGTGCCCCGCACGCCCACAACAGCAGTCGGCGTTCCCACCTTAAAGCCCTGTTCCCTGAACCCGATCAGTTTCTTAGCGAAGACCCGAAGCTTTCCCATTGCCACCCTGAAGAAGGCGCTTCTCTTTTTTTCCTCTGGCAGAAATGAGAAGTCATCCAGGTGAAGGTCTGCCTCTTTGCCCATACTCAGGATGCTGCCGTCCAAGAGATCGATTCTCAGGGCTGAGTCATCCGCGGTCCTCACCCTGTCATGGAGAAATAAGGGCATGCCCACATACGCGGTGATGGGACTTATGACCCCCTCCCGGATAATCTGGGCCCTGCCTTTGAGCTTGGAGACATTTCCGACCAGTTGAGCGGCCTGGGCGGAAAGGGGCAATACAATTGCAAAAAAGAGAATCCCGACGATCAAATAGGTTGCTCGTTTCATGGAATAATCCCCTTTCTCACGTTGGGCATGGGGACTGATGAATAGTTTCGCACGGCTTCTCTTCCCCATACAGTGAGATCATAATGAATGTTACAGGAAAAAGACAATACGCATATCGTATGATTTTACCAAAATCTTACTAATATTTTAGTATTAAAACCCGGCAAACGTGTAAAAAGTCCCCTCTCCACTCCTCTCGTGGGAGGGATGAAGGGAGGATGAAAACCTTCCCCCTCTCCCATTCCTGGCCGGGCAGGCGAGGGAAAGGGATTTTTCGACTTTCTCGAAACCATCAAGACCTTAAGACAAATTTTTCTATTAGAACAGGGCCATGATCATAAGGCCGTATACGTTCTTTTCGAATTCATACGGGTCTATGCCGCTACTCGATACGTTGGAATCGTTTCGGGTGTGACTGTAAGAAAATGCGAGTTGCAATATATCAAAGAGCGGCTTGGAAATAGAGAGCGAAAGAATATATTTCTTGTCCTCACGTTCGCCGGTGGCCGAGTAAAAGGGATTCATCTGAAAGCCTGTTTTCTCATAGGTAAGCGAGACATCGGCCCGGGTTCCCCACCACGGCAAGGCCGATCCAAGGCCCAAGAGGAGTTGATAATAATCATAGGAAAAAATCTCCTCATCGGCATCCTCGGAACCATATTTGAATCCCGCCCTTGGATAGAGGCCCCTGTCTGGTACTGTATAGTACTGAACGATCCCGATGGAAACCTGGCTGGCATCGGAGGTGACCTCATCCAGGTAATTTTTGTCCTGATGGTTGAGGGTGATTTCGCTCTTTAGATTACGAGTCTCAACAATAGTGAAAACAGGGGTGAAGGCGCTCATACTTAGTTTTTCTTCGCCGCCTGCATTATAGTAACTATAATCGTACTGAAGCCGAGCATAGAACGGATGATATCCGGCATTTAGGTAAAGATGGGGTATAACCCCCAAGACATTATTGTCGATGAGATCCTGGTATGCCACACTAAAGCAAGAGAGCCCTGCGCCCATTTCCAGTTTTTTTCTGTTGAGGAACTTATAGCCGCCCCTGACGTATAGGGTCTGAAACTGGTCGGCCTCATCCAGGGGCTCGCCTGTGGCAGATATTATTTGAGCCTGCTCAAGGGGCTTTTGGAGCACGTTATCATCGTAGGACCAGGTAAATGAGCCCGAGAGATAGAAAGGCCTTCGCGCCTTCTTGGCTCCCCTCGCATTCAGGATCCCCTGCCGGGCATGCTGGGCAAGGGAGGTAGAGGGATCCAACTCAATGGATTTGGCGAACATCTCCTCCGCCTTATCAAAGGCCTCCGCCTCAAAGTGGGCCGCACCGATATTGTAATAGGCAAGCTGGAGCATCGCCGGCTCCAGGTCCTTTGCCTTGTTGAAGCTCTCTATGGCGAGATCATACTGCTTGAGACGCTGAAAGGCATAGCCTTTCTCAAGATAGATCCGGGGGTCTTTCGGATCGACTCCTTCAACAAGGGTGAGGGTGTCGATGGCCTTCTGATAGTGCTTTTGCCGTGCATAGACGGCTGCGATCTCGAAATATGCCTTCCGAAAGGAGACGGGTTCCTTTTCTACGATCCTCTCGAAGACCTCGAGCGCTTCCTCATCCTTTCCCATAGAGCTGTAGGTGAGGCCGAGGTAGTAATGAAACTCGAGGTTTTCCGGCTCAAGCTCAATAGCTTTGTTAAGGGAATCAATAGCCTCTTGATGAGAGCCGCTCTCATAGGCCTCAACACCGTCCACGAATAGATGCATGGCGCTTTGTTGGGCTGAGGCGGTACCTGGGAGGAAAAAAAGTGAGAAAAGGGCTACAATAATGGCACGGTTTCTCATAGGTAGCTCCCGCTTGGTGGGGTTGGATTTTTAAAAGTGGTTTAAAAATACAATTAGAATCATTTCCCTGTCAACAGATAAAATCGCTTCGCGTTATTAAATGATAAATCGCTACGTCGTGAAGTTTATCCTGAGATAGCCGAAGGACTCCTCGCAATGACATGATTGCAACTGGACATCAGCAGGTAAAGCCGAGGAAAAGTCTGATCTGGCGGATCAAGGAACCCAGGCTTCCCTGCTTGAGACGCGAGAGGATATAGGGGAGTCTCAGGTAGTACGATAGGTAGGCCCTGCGAACCATATTGTCCAGGAGAAGGGGATCATGGGCCGGGCAATAAGGGGGAAAGCTCATCTCGCCGTCAAGGCCATTCTGCAATGCCTTGGCCGCCGGCCCGATACGGGTACCCGGGTATGGCGTGGCCACATGAAAGGATGCGTAGGTTGGATTGAGCTCCTTGGCAAAGCTGAGCGTTTCTTCCATATCCGAGCGTAGCTCACCTGGAAAACCGAACATGAAAAAGCAGGCGGTTTCTATGCCGGCTTCCCTCGTGAGGCGGATTCCGCGCCGTATTTCCTCGAGGGTGATGCGCTTGTTTGTACTATCCAATATCCTTTGCGAGCCTGATTCAACCCCGAAATGGATGAGTCTGCACCCTGCCCGCTTCATATGCCTGAGAAGCTCTGCATCCACTGTATCGGCCCTCGTCTGGCAGCACCAGGAAAAGGGATAGTTACGGCTGATGAGCTCATTGCATATCTCCATGGCATGGCCCCTGTTGGTGGTGAACTCCAGATCGATGAAATACCCGTAGCAGGGTCCGGCAATCGAGATCGCTCTCTCGATCTCAGCCAAAACTTGTCCGGCCGGCTTCATTCGGACCCCTTTTCCGTACATTGCCTTCAGGCAGAAGCTGCATGCATAAGGACATCCCCTTGAGGATTCAAACAGGAAAAAGGGCCTGCCCATGAGCTCATAGTAGTATCTGGAGGGATCAATCAGGTGATATGAGGGGGGTGGGAACTCCTCGAGCTTTGCCGGGGCCGGAGCGCCCGTGAAGGACGTTTTGCCGTTTTCTCTAAATGCCAGGCCGGGTATGGCATTCCAATCATTCCGGGTTACCAGGGAGAGAAGTGTTTCTTCTGGCTCGCCCGTTATAACCGCCCTTGCCCCGGTGTGTTGAAGCATTGCCCCGGGAAAGAGGGACCCATGGGCGCCTATGATCAGCAGCTTTTCGGATGGAAGGGACTTCGCCAGTTCAACGAAAGACTCGACCTCTAGATTCGGGCACTGCCACCTGTCCAAAGGGGATGAGGTGAGGCCGATCCAATCCGATTCCAGAGCCATCCAGGCACTCTTTTCCCTCCATTCACGATCAACTCGACCGTCCACGATCTTCACACGGAGGCCGGCCTTTTCGAGAAGCGAGGCGCAGATCAAGAGGCTCAGCGGGGGCCAGGCCCGGTTGAAGCGTCGCCCCTCTTTACTGATCTTTCC
>Ga0307434_1001373_pt1 | contig 13288 bp, 9 predicted proteins | sample SalMarWE160220MG_FD_202156 | JGI IMG/M metagenome (GOLD analysis project Ga0307434, IMG submission 202156) | Salt marsh sediment microbial communities from the Plum Island Ecosystem LTER, Massachusetts, United States - WE1603-220 | ecosystem: Environmental > Aquatic > Marine > Intertidal zone >... | reverse complement strand
CTCTCCGTAGCGAGCCCGTAAGGAAGCGGCCCTGGCGCATCCGCAGATACTCCCCTCCCTGACGGTCGGGGTTCGGAAAAGCGAGGTGCCGTCCCCTTCTCTGCCCGAAGGTCCCCGCCGGAACTGTCACGCACCTCGTCAGCTTGCAGCGTGAGGCGATTTGCCGAAACGTGCAGGAAGGCGGAATGTCCCCTTTCTTGGCCCGCACCTGCCGCCGCTGATAGGGGCTACCGCACCTCCACGATCGGTCCCCAGGCGTCGGCGTAGTACGGCTTGCCGTCCCACGTGTACCAGCACTCGCCGTAGAAACGCACTTTCTTTCCGCGGAGTCCTGCCGGGAAAGCCACCTTGTACTGAGCGCTGATGCCCCGCCCGGGCTTGAGGACGGCCGCGGGCTTGTTGCGGAGCGCCTCGAACCGGATCTTCTTACCCTCCTTCCCGCGCCCATAGATGCCGAGCCGCACCTCGGACATCTCCACTTTCTCCAGGTTTCTGAACGTTATCGAAGCGGAGTACTCGCGGTCCGCCGTGACGGTGCCCTTCGACCCCACCCGCGCGAGCGTTGCCGCGAACCGGTACCGGGGGATGTAAGGCGGGCAGCTCTCGAGGAGATCACCCTTGGGCTTCCCCTCGACATCGACGATGCCCCAAGGCCTGAAGAACGGGCCCAGCTCGTTTTCCCGTTTCGGATAGCCGTCCACGAGGTAGTGCGTAACGTTCCCATCCTTGTCCCGCTGGGGGACTGCCCGGCGTCGCCAGCCCCGGCCCTCAATCAGATCGCAAAACGTGAAATACCTGGCCCCCAGCACCCATTTGGGATCGTATTCGCCCGGGCGGGGCGTAGTCAGGTTCATCCAGCCTACCTGGATCGTCTGGCGGTAGTGGTCTGCCTCCTCTTTGGTGTAGGGCCGATTCTTCTCGAGGTTGCCGTCGAGCGATTTCGGCAGCGGGAAGCACGACCAGCCCTCGCCGAGAAAGATCTTCTTGTGCCCGTCCCTGTGCTTCTCCATCGTCCGATGCGTTTCCATGATCTGTTTCATGGAGACGTGCGTCTTGGCGTCGCCGTAGGCGTGGATGTCCATCACGTCGAAGTGCCCCTTTGCCCCCGCAGCGTAGAGTGCTCCGACGTGCCCTTCGTCCCCCACCACGAGGGCACCGATGACGACCTGGTTGTCGCGATGATCGGCCTTGACCGCGCTGTAAACGTGCTTGGCTGCGTCCATGTACCAGGTGTACCAGTTCGGGTACTCCGGCTTGTAGACCGGGTTGTCGGTGCAGCTCTTCAGGCTGGGCTCGTTGCCGGGGGCCCGGAAGTACCGGGCGCCGTAATTCTCGCGGGCGTGCCTGGCGGCGGCGGTGACGAACCGTTCGACGAGACGCCAGTAGCGGGCCATCGCCTCGGGGTCCTTGGCCACCTTCTTCTTCTCCAGGTCGGCCGCCCATCCAGGCGGCCCGAGACCGAAGCTCACCATCTTGTGCAGGTCGGGGATCTTGAGGAAGGGATCGTCACTGCGGTCGGGCCAGACGTACTTCGACGCCCCTTTGCCGGGGTCGGTCGGCTCGCACTCGGCCCAATCGTATCGGAGCCCGGTGAGATTGGCCCCGGTTCTGGCGTACAGCTCGGCCAGCACCGCCCGCGGGGCGCCGATGTTATCCGCGTCCGGGTTCTTCTCGATATCGCTGACCGGCACCGTCATCCCGAACAGCATGCCCTTGGGCACCTCCGCCCGCTGGGCGTAGCCGGCTCGGGAAACCGACATCACCAAAGTGACCAGCGCCGTCGAAACAACCGCGGATCGAGTCATGGTTTGCTGCTCCCTTGGATCACGACCAGGGCTGACGTATCCGGCACCACGCGTGGTGCCATCGGCCGCGGCCGATCGCCCAATCGCCATCCGCGACCAAATATGGACAAGGAACTACGGGCTGAGGCCCGAAGCTCATGTGCGCCCTCCGGACCCCACCCAAGTGGGGGGTCGCCGTTTCCTGGTGCACAGACCTCTATTCGAGGTAGCCCAGGTCGGCAAGCCGGCGGGTGAGGGCTTCCTTCTCTTCTTCGGTGTAGACTTCCTCGTGTTCGACCCGCTCGGCCTCCTCCGGCGGTTCGTATTCGACCGCGGGCTCGGTGTCGAACAGGTTGACGAGAACCTGACCCTCCATGTCGGCCGGAACCCGCAGTCCCAGGGCCGCCAGCAAGGTAGGCGCGATGTCGGCAATCTCAGCCTGGATCGCCTCGCCTTGCCGGACGTATGGGCCGTTGGCCACCAGAATGCCCTCCACCCGGTGCGTGCCCTCCATCCGGCGGGAGGAGGACCACCGCACGGGCTGGGAGCCCCGGATCTTCCGCACCACCGCCAGGCCCGGGTGCGGTACCAGGAGCAGGTCCGGCAACCACGGCTGCTCATCGCGGTTACAGTTGTAGAGCTCCTCCGTCCGGTGCACCTCGGGGAAGACCTGAATCGTCTCACCGTCGGGGCGGGTACAGGCAACCGAGAGGAACCGTTTGCGGAGGTCCTCGCGAACCGGCTCGTACTCCTCTCGCTCGACTACGCCGTCGGGCTGCCGGCCCTTGAGGCTCACGTAGAGGAACCCGTACATCCCGGCGTGCATGACGCATGCCCGGGTCTGCGACCAGTCGATGATCAAGTCGTGCTCGATGCCGACGTTGGCGTCGAATCTCTTGGCCGTCTTGCCCAGCATCCGCTCGACGATGGTCTGAGTCCGGCGCCGGGCCTGTGCGACTCTGCTCTTAATCTTGAGGTAGCCCCACTGCTGGAGCAGTGAGTTGGGCTGGGCCTTGCCGTCCAGGCTGCCGTGGCCATGGTCGGACATGATGAGGATCAGAGCCTGCTTCTGACGGGCATACTCAGTCAGGTCGGCCAGGGTCCTGTCCAGGGCGGTGAAGCAGTTGGCGGCCATCGCCGCCCGTTGCGGATATCGCGATGCGGTCTTCGGGTCGAGGTACTTCCATGCCTTGTGCTGGAGATTGTCCACCAGCTTGAACAACACCATCATCACGTCCCACCCGAAGCGCTCGCCGCAATGGGTGGTCAGCTCGTAACCCTGCTGGAAGCTCTCTTCTATATAGCGGAGGTTCCGCTGGAGCAGCCCGTTGCCGCCGAAGGCCTTTCGTTGCCAGTCGTTGCGGTAGCTGTAGCCGGGCCACCGACGCAGAATTTCCGCCTTGAGGTCGGGGGGATGGGTGAAGTCCACCTCGATGCTCGGAGTCTCGAACCCGGAGATCATGAAGCCGTTGACCTTCCGGGGCGGATAGGTCATCGGGAGGTTGATCGACCCGACCCGGCACCCTTTCTCGCTGAGGATTTCCCAGATGGTCTTCTCGCGAATCTCGTAGGTGCTGTTGAACGAAAGCGTGTTGGTTCGGACGTCATACTTTTCAAAATCGACGATCCCATGCCGCCCCGGCCCCTTGCCGGTCATGAAGGTCGTCCAGGCGGCGGGGGTAATGGGCGGCCGGGTCGAATAGAGGGTACCGGCGGTGCCGGTCTCAATCAGATGGGCAAGGTGGGGCATTCGCCCGGCAGCCATCAGGGGGTTGAGCACGTCGAACGTCGCGCCGTCCAGGCCGACGATCAGCACGCGCCTGGCCAGCGCCGAGAGCTCGCGCTTCGGCCCTCCCGCAGCCGGTGCCGGGGAAGGATGCAACCCGGGCGTCGGGGCAGGCGGTGACGGGGAAGTCGGGGAGGTCCGGTTCTGATTGGTGATGGTATCCATGGCTCGCTACCCGGGTGGTTTGTATCTTGCGTCGCCGCAAATCAGGTGAACCAAATCACAGGGCGCCCGGTGAGGGATGGCAGCTTGCCCTTCTCGACCATTGTCGGCCGCCGGGGGTCTGGCCGCCGCGCCCTGCCACGCCAACACTACAGTTTCGCCATAATCCGGCCCGAGTCAATATCACCATGCGGGCAGTTCGCCGAAAATTTCTTCTACCACGTCCTTGAGCGTGACCATCCCCACGAATCCGTGGCGGGGGTCGGTCACGATGGCCATCGTTGCCTGGGCCCGTTGGAGGTGGACCAGGGCCGAGGCCGCCGAATCGTCGGCCCGGATCGTGACGGGCTTCTGCATCCACGATTCGATGCCCGAGCCGCTCTCATCTGCAAGAATGTCGTGGACGTTCACAATACCGGCAACCGCTTTGCGGTCGCGGGCAATGACCGGCATGCGGGAGTAGTTGTGCCCCCGGACGATCTGCTCGAACAGTGGACGGCCGGCGTCGATCGGAACAGTGGCCACGTTCCGGCGCGGGATCATAATGGAACCGACCCGCACGCTGGAGAGGTTCATTACGCGTTCGACAATCCTGGCCTGTTCCTCGGTGAGAGCGCCCCCGGCCGCTCCTTCGCGGAGGAGACCGATGACCTCGGCCCGGGGCTCGCCCCAGTCGTCGCGTGCGTCGTGGCCGCCGAGCCGGGCCCCAACCCGGGTCATACCGTGCAGCAGCCGGAGGATACCCGTCGCCCGGAAGAACGCGACGCTTGCCCTGAGCAGCGGTGCGGACCTGGACATCAGCCGGTCCGCCTCGATCTGGAACCAGTTCTTGGGCACCACGTCGCCGATCACGAAGATGATGGGGGACAAGATGGCGGCGGTGTAGAACTCCACCCGGGTGGGTTGGATTCCGAACGTGTGGGCGAGCAGGGCTGCGGTGGCGACAGTCAACAGATAGTTTGCCAGATTCGTGCCGAGCAGGATACCCAGCACGGTTTCCCGCTGGCGCTGCGCCAGCCTGAGAAGTGATCGGGCCTCGCGGGCGCCCTCTCGCTCCGCCCGCAGGCGGAGGCGGACGCGATTCAGGCAATACAGGCCCATTTCCGAGCCGCTGTAGAAGCCGCTGGCAATGGTGAGGAAGATCGCCGCCGCTAGCCAGAACGCCGCCATCACGCCTCCTCCCCCGGGCCGCCAGCCGATGCGGACGCCTTATCGTCCCCGGACGCCTCGTTGCCCGCAGGCGCCGTTTCAGCGTCGGGCAGGTGGTCACCGTTGGCGAGTTCCACAAGAATCCATTCGATCCGCCGGCCGCGAAGCGACTCGACCGTCAGCAGCAGGTTTCCCATCCGGACCCGATCGCCCACCGCGGGAATTCGCCCCAGACGGGCGAGCATTAAGCCGGCCAGGGTGGTTGCGCCCTCGTCGCGCCCGCGGACCTGGAACTGCTCGGACCAGTCCCGGATGCTAACGCCGCCGGACACGCGGTACCGACGGTCGGCCAGCTTTCCCCACGACGCCTGGTCACTGGGCTCTCCCGGCAACGTAAGTTCTCCGACGATCTGCTCGGCAACGTCCTCCACCGTCACCAGACCGACCACGCCCCCGTACTCGTCCACGACCGCCGCCAGTTGCGTCCCCGTCCGGCGGAACTCCGCCAGCAGTTGGGTGAGCGTCAGAAGCTCGGGAACGAAACGTATGGGACGCATCATCGAGCCCAGAGGACGGTCGGGGTCGAGGAACAGGTCCTTCGCGTAGACCAGCCCGGTGATGCGATCAATGCTTTCGTCGTAGACCGGCAACTTGGTCAACCGGCGTTCACGCATGATGCGCCGCAGTTCGTCCGGATCGTCGTGAACCTCGAAGGCGACAATGTCAACCCGCGGGACCATGATGTCGCGGACCCGGAGCTCGCCGAGTTGCACGATCTCGCCGAGCATGGCGTTCTCGTCGGCATCGATGATCCGATGCCGCCCGGACATCTCGATGAGTTCGCCGAGCTCCTCGACGGTGACGTACTCGTCAGGCTGCCTGCTGCCCACGAGCAGGCGGGTCATCGGCTCGACCAGCAACGTGTTTAGCAGGAGGCTGAACGGCGTCAGCATCACCTGGAAAAGCCGAACCACCGGGGCCACCCGGGCGGCGACCCGCGTGCGGAGAACGATGGCAGTCCCCTTGGGCAGGATCTCCCCGAACAGGGTGACCAGAATCGGCGAAATCAGCCCCAGTATCGGAGCCAGCGCCGACGCTTCGCCCGCCAGCGACCGAAACAGCGCCAGGCTGGCTGCGAAGATGAACATGTTGACCGTCACGTTGCCGATCATCAGCGTCAGCAGCAGCCGACGCGGATGCCGCATCAGGTCGGCGACCAGCCGGCAGGAGGCCCGCCTGTCGTGCCCGAAGCGACTCAGCTCATGCCGGGTCAACGCGAACAGGGCGGTTTCCGATCCGCTGAAGAAGGCGGAAAAACCGAGCAATACGACCAGCAGCACCAGTTGGAACGTCATTGCGGGTCACGCTGATTCGTCGGCTACGCCGGCCGCCGCGGAAAGACCGGCCTGTCGCGCCCGAGTGTATCGGATCGGGCGGACATCACAAGAACGCGGAATCCGGCGCCCCGGACCAGGTATGCGGAGGCTCCACCGCAGGGGGTGCGTGACAGTTCCGGCGGGGACCTTCGGGCGGAGAAGGGGACGGCACCTCGCTTTTCCCAACCCCGACCGTCAGGGAGGGGAGTATCTGCAGATGCGCCAGGGCCGCTTCCTTACGGGCTCGCTGCGGAGAGGGGGTCCGCTTCCTTACGGTCGCGGTTCGGAAACACCCGGGGGCGGCGCCTTCCAACAAGCCGCCCAAAGTGTCATGCGCCCCACCGCAGGCTGCACATCTCCCACCGGTTCCAAAGTGCCGGCTCTTCGGGTATACTGGGTCCGGCGAGAAGGGCAACCCACGCAGCAATCCCTGGTCTGGGCCTTCCTCCCCGGGCGGACAAGCGGGCGGCCAACCCAATACTGTACGCCCACGTGCCTTGTCCCTTCGCTCGGACTGGCGGCTCGCGTAGGCTCTGACGCTCGCTCAACACGTATTGATGCCGGGGTGATGCCATAAGCACCGATTTGGGAGCCAAGGATGTCTGAGTCACTCGCTGAAGGGACGCTGGAGCTGAACGAGAGGGGGCACGGTTTTCTGCGGTCGGCCAAGCGCAAGTATGCCGTGCATCCGACAGATCCGCATGTCTCCGTGGATCTGATCCGGCGGTTTTCGCTGCGCGGGGGGGAGACGTTGAGCGGATCGGCTCGCGGTGCCAACGGGCGGCGCCAGGGCCCGCACCGCCAGCGCTCCCTGGCCACGATCGAATCGATCAATGGGCTGGCTGCCGACGCGTATCCGGGCCTCAGCCCGTTCAACGAGCTCACCGTCATCGACCCGACCAAGAGACTGCGGTTTGAGACGCCGGGCGGCCCCATGTCCATGCGGGTGGTGGACTTGATGACCCCCATCGGCCAGGGGCAGCGCGGGCTCATCGCCGCTCCCCCACGCACCGGCAAGACCATCCTGCTTCAGCAGATGGCCGCCGGGCTCGCCGCCAATCATCCGGAAGTCTATATGATGGTCCTGCTGGTCGACGAGCGGCCGGAAGAGGTCACCGAGATGCAGCGGAGCGTCCACGGCGAGGTCGTTGCCTCGAGCAACGATCAGAGTGTTGCAAGCCACCTTCGGATCGCCCGGCTCATGATCGAGAAGGCCAAGCGAATGGTCGAGACCGGGCAACACCTGCTCATCCTGCTCGATTCGCTCACCCGCCTCGGCCGGGCCTTCAATGCCGCCACCAGATCCTCCGGCCGAACCATGAGCGGCGGGGTGGACATCCGGGCCCTGGCCGAGCCCAAGGCCATCTTCGGCGCCGCCCGAAATATCGAGAACGGCGGATCGCTGACCATCATGGCGTCCGCGCTGATCGAGACCGGAAGCCGAATGGATGAGCTCATCTTCAACGAGTTCAAGGGAACGGGCAACATGGAGATCATGCTCACCCGCGAATTGGTCAACCTGCGCCTCTGGCCGGCCATGGACCTCAACCAGTCGGGAACCCGCAAGGAGGAGTTGCTCCTGGGCCCGGAAGCGGTCGAGAAAATCCACCGGCTCCGGCGTCAGATCAGCTCGATGCCCACCGCCAAGGCGATGCAAACCCTGCTCGAATCGCTCGCCAAGTACCCGAGCAACCAGCAGTTCCTCAACAGCCTCGCCAAATGACCCATGCTGAATGATCAGTGCTGGATGGTGAGGTCTGTTAGCTGTTTAGCCCTGCTCTCACCGCTACGGTATGTCCTTGAGTGCTATAGAACACATGGACGTAACGAGGTATCCTAGAGGGTGTGCTTTTCGCTCTTTGGGGCTGTCACGTTGCCGGGCGACGATGGCGTGATTCGGCTTTCGGTTCACCCGGCTTGACAGCAGAAGCGGGGGTGTCTTAAGTGAACCTCTTACAAGGCTATGGTATTCTGACCGTCCTCTCTCCCAAGGAGGTCATCATTGATGAGCCGGAAGACGACTGAGAACAGCTTCGATTGCATCGCCTTCAAACGTCGCGTGCAGGCCGAGATCTACAAGGAGATCAAAGACCTCTCCCCTGAGGAGGAAATTGCCTACTACCGGCGTTGTGTCGAGACCGGCCCGTTCGCTGAACTGTGGCGCAGCGCCCAGCGGGCCGAGACTCAGAGAAGGGGCTGAAGGAGTCCTCGGGATCAATCGGCGGTTGCGGCGCGATTTCACGCGTGCCGTTCAAACTAGCTGCGTCCCCGTTTCAAGAATCCGGCGATCACGTTCATTTCAACCCAGATGGTAAAGGCAGGTCATCGACCTGCCCTACCCGGCTGAACAGCTCGCTCAGCGAAACCTACCGACGCCGGGAACGTTACGCGTGAGGATCAGCGGGAACGCGCCACCGCGCCCGCTGTAGCCTCAATTCGCTGATTCGACAATCCTATTCCTCGGCGTTTTGATCTCCCAAGGCGTCTATTTTTTTCTCAAGGTGTTGCGCCTTTTCCTTGAGGAGATAGATGTACTCCATGAAGTAGTCGAGGAGGTCCAACATGAGTTCAGAAACATGCTGATCCGGTTCCTTCTCTAAGTCAAAATGAGCCCCGAGGTTGCCGCCTTTGCGCAGACTGTCGGCTAGGACAATGAGAGGCTCTGCCAAATTCACCTTCTCGGGCAGCTTCCTCAATTGGTCGAACAGACTCCCTCTTCTGTCCTCTTCGGCAAGGAGCGTATGAACAAGGCCCTCAAGAGTTTTCCTGCATGCGGTTGCACACGCATCCCAGAGCGCGGCATTGTAAGCATTGAATGCGGACTGATAGACCCTGGCTAGGGCAGGTTCATCGAGTTTGTCCGGCGTGACGATGGGTTTTCTGGTTATCCTTGGTGTTGGATGGATGCCCAAGTACTGACAGCCGCGCTGAGATGTGTCGCTCCCGTTACCCGGATCGACAATCCAGAAGCGGGAGATTTCATGACAAGCTGGGCATTTCGCTTCGGCGGCGATTGTGTTTCTGTGTTGGTCATACTGCTGCCGTTGAAACGCAAGATTCGTCAAACGGCCGCAGTGTGGGCAGAACGTGTCGACGCTTTGCGGACACCACTTGTTTTGAACGTTAACCCATTGTGGAACCGAACTAAGCGGTAGACTGTGCATTCCGTTGTCCTCCCTTGTTTAATCCTATGTCGAATGTCACGCATGAGGCGCGAGGTGTGGCGCGCCCGCGCGCCATACCTCGTCGCCCTCAACGCGATTGTTGCCTGCTTTCTTCCTCAGTCGCGTAGGGCAGGTGATTCACCCGCCTTCGCCGGCACCTTCGTACCGCGAGCACGTTCATTTCAAGCCACATGGTGAAGGCAGGTCGCCGACCTGCCCTACCTCCTCTGCCCTGCCTGCTCGACCCAGGACGATTTCATCTGACTTCTCTTCTTCGTGGCCTTTGTGTCTTCGTGGTGAACCCATTCATGAGCAACCCACATTAGGCCGGTAGTCTCCAGGGCGGGCGGTATTCGTATGACAAGAGCTTGTTCGCTTCGGGGTCGTTGGTGACGCGTTCGCTCTCGGGGTCCCAGGTCAGGTAACGTTTTCGGTCGAAGGCAATGTTGGCCAGCAGTGTCGTCGAGGTGGAGCGGTGTCCGACCTCGACGGGAGCGCGGCACGGTTTGCGGGTCTTGACCCCGTCGAGGAAGTTGCGGGCGTGGTCGGCATCGCTGACCCGCCCCTTTTCGCTGAACCGCTCGCAGCCGGGCTCCGTGGCGCGATCCTGGCGGCTGTCCTCCTCGCACCGCAGCGGGCTCCGTGCCGCCAGCGGCTCGACGCGCACGGCACAGGGGACGATTTCGATCGAGCCGCCGCTCATATATAAGGTACCTTTTGTGCCTCTGAACTCGATATTGCTCGGCCTGGCGTTGCCCTGGGCTCCGTTCGCGTTGAACTGCGAGAACGTCACCAGGGTGCGGTTGGGGTATTCCCAGATCGCTTCCATCGTGTCGGGGACCTGGCGGTTGTCCTCGACCGCATAGCGTCCTCCGGTTGCCAGCACGCCGATCGGGGCGTCCTGGTCGATCGCCCATTGGATCACGTCCAGGAAGTGGGTGCCGAAGTTCGTCACCTGCCCCCCCGAGTAGTCGCGGAACCACCTGAACTTGTAGTGACAGCGGTTCGGGTTGTAGGGCACCTCCGGGGCGGGCCCAAGCCACATGTTCCAATCCAACCCCGGCGGCGGGTCACAGTCATCGGGCTTGCCGATGCCCATCGGCCACTCGTTCCTGATGAAGTTGCACCGGCACACCGTGACCGTGCCGATGGCGCCGCTGCGAATCAGTTGCACCGCCTTCATGCACATCGGCGACGATCGCCGCTGAACACCCACTTGGGTGATCCGGTTGTAGCGCCCGGCCGCGTCCACCATCTTTCGGCCCTCGGCGATCACCAGGGAGAGGGGCTTCTCGACGTACACGTCCTTGCCGGCTGCACAAGCGTCGATGAACTGCAGCGCATGCCAGTGGTCGGGCGTGGCGATCACCACCGCGTCGATGTCTTTGCGGGCCAGCAGGCCGCGGTAATCCCTGGTGATGAACGGGCTGCCGCCCACCTTTCGCGCGGCGAATTCGATATACGGTTCGTAGACGTCGCAGATGCCGGCGATCTCGGCATCGGGGTGCACTTTGAACGCATCGATCAACTGATCGCCCCGGTTACCCACGCCGATGAACCCGAGCCGGACCCGTTCGTTCGCGCCAAAGGCCCCGAGCGCCGACCGCTTCGCCGCCGCCACCGCCCCGGCTGCCACCAGCCCTGCGGAGAACGCCCGACGTGTGATTCCTCCGTCCATGTCTGTCTCACCTCGACTTTCGCGAAGGTCAACCATCCAATGCCCAGGAATCAGGGATCGTAAGGCCTGGCTCGTTGCCGGGCAAGGCCGGCGCGCCTTCAACGGCGGACGCGTGCCAGCGCCGGCTGTTTACCAACACCACGCCAGCTTGGCCCGTTCGACGCTATGCTACGCTGTGACAGACGGATAAGGGCGTGATCCTTGACCGTATGCGGCTGTGAATTATCCGATCGTGCCCCCGAGGCGGGTCCCCGTAAAAGGGCGTGCGGCACCCCGTACATATTGGCGCGGTCAAGGGTGCCGCAGCGAGTGGAAGACTATTTGGTTGGCCCAGGTCAACGGCGACCTACCTTTATCAGATCGGCGTGACCGGACCATCACATTATATGCTTCTTCGGCCTCTCAAGTCCATCTTTGCAGGGCTTCTGCCGTTGTAAATGCCATCCTCAGCGAGAAATCTGTTCCACCGAGTCGATCGAGCTTTCGCGAACCACGTCAGGGCTCGTCCACGTGCCCCGGCATCGCTGGCCCCGCCCGTTCTGCGCCAAAACCCAGCACGAGTAACGCGATCCGCGCCCCACGACCGTCCCCGGCTACCCGAAAGTGAGGCAATTCTCGGACCAACGCACAAGTCAGGACGGACCATCAATCCTAAGTATCTTCTTATCAACGGTTTAGCGCTTTCCTCAGGCAATTGCTGAGCTGGACCGCAATGATGACGCGACGCGACATTTCACAGGCTCCGGGAGCCCCTAACCCCATACGCAGCAGAATGTTACGTGGTTCCGGCGGATGTTGATTCCCTGCCTCAGCGATTGCGCCGAGATTCCCCTGGTCCATCCCACCGGGCCATGGATCCCAAGCGACCCGGGACGTTGACCGGAGCCACGAACCTGAGCCGAAATGCCAACCTCGGCCGTTCTGATTACCGGCCTCAATCGGCTTCGCGGGCACGCCCGGGCCGGTCATCCGGGCCTGGAGGCACTGCCAAGGCGTGGCTGAACGTGCTCACCCGGAGTTGGCCAGGGTTCGAGCCGGCCAGCGAGTGCTCCGCCGGGAACCGGCCCAGGTGGGCGAGCTCAGGCCCGCGGAACCACCCCCTCGGGCGGCCCGACGGGTAGCTCTGGAAGGGGCCGGCGATTGCGGGCGATCCGCTTCTGTGTTCTGGAGTTGAAATCCAACCGATATGGCGTACACTAACGGGGTTGCGGATTGATGGCGGGACCCCCACACCATCGAGGAGCTGGCGATGAAAGAGGGTATCCATCCCAAATACGTGGAATGCACGGTGACCTGTGGTTGCGGGAACACGTTCCAGACGCGGTCTACCAAGCCGGAGCTGAAGGTGGGAATCTGCTCCAACTGTCACCCGTTCTTCACGGGTCAGCAGAAGTTCGTTGACAGCGCCGGGCGGGTAGAGCGGTTCACGAAGAAGTACGGCGGGGATTACTTCTCCAAGGCGACGAAGCCCGGCAAGAAGAGCTCCAGAGCCTAGCGCCGTTACCGGCGGCGGCAGTCTCGTCCCAAGCGGGAGCCGGACCCGCCGCGGTCGCCCACCTTCATGCAGGACAGGGCCAGCAGCGTCAGCAATGCCGTCCCCGCCGCGCCCGACCCACATGCCACGCTCAAACCGGCCGGCGGGTCCTCGCGAAAGCCCGCGACCTCCTCCCCGTCAGCGTCAAGAGGGTCCGCGTTGTCCAGGCAGTCCGCCGTGCCATTGCCGTCGCTGTCGATATCCGGCACGCCGCAACCGCAGATGCCCGGTGACGTCTTGTCAGCATCATTGGGGCAGCCGTCGGAGGCATCGGGAGCGCCGTCGTCATCATCATCTGAATCGCACTCATTGCCCTGGCCGTCGCCGTCCGTGTCGGCCTGATCGGCGTTGAGAACGAGCGGGCAGTTGTCCGCGGAATCCCCGACCCCGTCCCCGTCCGTGTCCTCATCAAGGGCAACAATCACCTTCGAGCAGAAGTCATACAGGTCGACGTGCTCCGGGTAGTCGGCGTCGCACTGCTGACTCTCGTCACGGACCTGTGCCACCCAGGACCCGCCCATTGACGCGTAGAATTCCTGGAGGAACTCGTCCCATTGCGTCACACCCGGCAGGAGAATCACCGACTCGTTGTAGTTGTAGGAGAACTCGTCAAAGGTCTGCGGGAAGTAGATGGCCAGGCCGTAGGTTGCCGCTG
>Ga0307434_1001370_pt1 | contig 13299 bp, 8 predicted proteins | sample SalMarWE160220MG_FD_202156 | JGI IMG/M metagenome (GOLD analysis project Ga0307434, IMG submission 202156) | Salt marsh sediment microbial communities from the Plum Island Ecosystem LTER, Massachusetts, United States - WE1603-220 | ecosystem: Environmental > Aquatic > Marine > Intertidal zone >... | reverse complement strand
GCCCGAGTTCGTTGAGATATAGATCTGTCCGATATTACCAACAACTGCAGTTTGTTTTGTCCCATCTGCCGACATCGCTACTGACCGCCAGCCTCTATTTGATTCCTTAGCTGTCCAGGTATTGCCCGAGTCCGTTGAGACATATATCTGTCCGTCCCAAACAACCGCAGTTTGTTTTGTCCCATCTGCTGACATCGCTACTGAAAACCACTTTCTACTTGATTCCTTAGCTGTCCAGGTATTGCCTGAGTCCGTTGAGACATATATCTGTCCGGTTTCTACAACTGCAGTTTGTTTTGTCCCATCTGCCGACATCGCTACTGACCGCCAGTCTCTGTTTGATTCCTTAGCTGTCCAGGTATTGCCTGAGTCTGTTGATATATATATCTGTCCGTCCCAAACAACCGCAGTTTGTTTTGTCCCGTCTGCCGACATCGCTACTGAATACCAGTATCTATTTGATTCCACAGGTGTCCAGTAATGAGTCATATACGTCTCGTAAATTCCAGCCGTCTTGATAGTTCCATTAACCTCAAGCTTTGCTTCCGGAATCGTTTTACCTATTCCGACATTGCCGGAATCTCCATCCAATGTCATTATTACCTTGGAATTATCATAGTTATAAAACGATATTTTCTTCTCAGGACCAGCATCGATACCAATTAACGCATGGTCGCCTGTAAAGCCGGCGGCCGTATCGAATTTAACGCGGGAAGCTATACGAATATCACCGGCAACATCCAACATCTCAATCGGACTCGCCGTCCCGATACCGACATTGCCGGCGTTGTAGTATGTGTCTGAACCAATTATCTGCCAGTGTGAATCGCCTGGCTCACCCTGAGGTCCCTGTTCTCCTTGAGGCCCTATCGGTCCCTGTTCGCCCTGCAGGCCTTGTTCCCCCTGTGGCCCCTGTTCTCCCTGAATACCTTGAGGTCCAATTGGTCCTTGTATGCCCTGAGGTCCTTGTTCACCCTGGATACCCTGAGGTCCTTGTTCCCCCTGTGGGCCTTTAGGCCCTATCGGTCCTTCGTTACCACTTAGAGCAAACAACGCATAAGGCGTAGCCGTTAATTCATGACGGGGGGACAGGCCAGTGTAAAAATTTGGATCTCCCTGTTCGCCCGGCCTGATACCTATGTCAAGCCACACAGAACTGCCGTCAAAAATCCCCCCTCCAAAATCCAGTTCAACTGTAAAATAGCCGTCAACAACATCAAGGTCGGGGATATTCACATCACTATTTAACTGGTTGCCGTTGGTGACACTGTCAAAAAGCTTGAACTGGAAATCATAAAGGCCATCAGCAACATCGTTGCCGTCGATGAGCCTTCCCTGATAGGTAAATGCTGTGCCCATATCAACTGCCCGGCTGTCAGCAGCCTGACAAACAACCAGACCCAGAGCCATAGCCAGAATTGTTAAAATCTTTCTTGTTTCCATTTTTCTAACCTTTCAAATTTTTTGAATAAAACGCTGTTTGCGCATACGAATACCACACTATAGACGGAACAGAAATGATTTGTAAAAGCTGCATAAGCGCTGCCTCTTGTATAAATCTCTTCAGATATGTATTATATATTCTAAGATAGAAAAGTCAACTATTTCCCCGCTAACAATAATGAAATGATAAAAAACCGAAAAAATGCAAAGTTCACTATGACTCCGCCTTGATACAGCCGTTCCGCTCGGCAGAACTGATATATAAGCCTCGATTTAATTGTGTAATTGGAATTTCACGCCTTTATTATTTGAGCCAGCGAAAATTTTGCAAAAATCCAATATTTTTTGTATTTTAAAAAAATATACATCCATATTTATAACATTAGCTTTTTCAGCCGGTTGCACTGCCCGTATCAATCTTCAGGGATTGTTGATTTAAAATATTTGCGATATTTTCTTGATTATTCTGCTTTGACTGTGTAAATTTAGCTCAGGACAATGTTGAGGGCACATATAGAATTCGTTAATAAGTAAAGACGAGTGGTTGTTTTGTATTTTCTCACAGCAAAAATTCAATAGGAGGATTTATGATGCGTACTAAAATATTTTTATTAACGTTTGTATTTTTTTTAGTCTGCTTGAGTGAGTCTTCTTCTGCTGTTGATTTTGAATCTAATTTATTAGCAGGTTATGAGCCGAATGAAATAAACAGCCTTACGGTCACGACCGATGTCATTAAGGACCCTACTTTAGTTGTTAGCTGGCCTGTGCTGGGCGGAGTCAACGATGTACCAGAAGCTACCGAAGGTGACTATGTCCTCAAGCTGGCTTGGACGAATGAAACCGACCCGAATAAAGTTGAAGTCGGACATCACTGGAATGATTTTACATTTGACTTGAACGGCGTAGACTTTATCCATGCCGATGTTTATGTGGCTGATGAGTCAGCTATATCTGATACCAATGGGATTGGTATATGGGATAACCTCTGGACACCGCGGAAGTGGTTTGAAGCTGCCTGTGTGCCACGTTGGACAAATCGGTGGTATGCTATTTGCATCCCGGTTCCGGAAACCAATAATGTTGACCTTGACCATATAGAGAGTCTGCTATTTGAGGATTTGGGGGATTATTACGGAACAATATATGTTGACAATCTTAGGTTGGGGCCAACAGATTGCAATTGTGTAAGAACTATGAAGTTTTCAGAGTATCGTTGGTCTGTTTTGCAAAGTGACTGGCCAATGGGAGTAGGGCCGAATCTTTTTACCGATGAGCCGAACGATGTTTGGGTCGATAGGTATGGAAATGCACATCTGAGTATTGTCTATAAGGACCCGAATTGGTATTGCAGTGAGCTCGTTGGAAACAAAAATTTAGGCTACGGACAATATATTTTTACGGTTAAGGCCTCGGAGAAAATGCTGGACCCGAATATCGTTTTGGGATTATTTATTTTTGACGTTAACGATGAAAATGACAATCCGCAGGAAATCGATTTCGAGCTCTCTCGCTGGTGGGATGCGAATGAGCCGAATAATGCACAATACGTTGTTCAGCCCTGGAATGAACCCAATAATAGATATCGTTTCCATATAGATGAATACAGGACAACCACTCACGAGATAATTTGGACGCCCCGCGCAATAGATTTCTGCAGTTACTATGGGGACTTTCCTTTGGTAGATTCGAATAATCTAATCGATTGCTGGTCTTATACGGGTGATGACATCCCGCTTGCTGGAACTGAGAATCCGAGAATCAATCTCTGGCTGCTGCCGCCGGCAAGCAATTCACCTAAGGGAACTCCGGGAGATCGCCCATCTGATGGACAAGATGCGCAAATCGTGATTAAAAATTTTCTGTATCTGCCTGTACCCGGCGATTTAAACAGTGATGAAAAAGTGGACTTTATTGACCTGGCCTTGTTCGCTAAAAATTGGCTGGTCGGCTTTGAGTAGCTGTTTTACAAATAATGAGCCGGTCACAAAACTGCAGGAAGAATTCGAAAATTTCTATTTATAGTCGCGGTTTTTCAATAGCCTTTTGGCAACGGACGGCTCAGGCGACATTCAATTTATATATCACCAGCAATCTGCAAAAAACCGCTTTTTTGTAAAAAAATACGGAACTTATCGAACCTGCAGCCCGTCAAATACGTATAATCTGGAACTTAAGTTTTTAACCATTTACGGCCGATTAATTATGCTGCAGATGTTTTTCTTAACCAGGAGGTCAGAATGAAAAAAGCTTGTTTGAAACAAAATAAACCTTCCTTTCTTCTCTTTTCTTCAATTCTTATTTTTTTCTTTACTATAGCCCCCTTATCAGCCCTTGCGCAGGATACCAATAGCATTATTGCGCTTCGGCAGATGGGCAAGGCCTTTGCCGGCATCTCAGAAAAGGCCTCGCCGGCTGTGGTCAGCATAAGGGCTGAGAAGGTCTATTCTCAGCCGTACTACATTATGCCGGACTGGCCTTTCGGCGACGAGTCCGACCCCTTCGGCGACGATTTCTTCGACAGGTTCTTCCGCAGGCAGTCTCCGCGAGGCCAGCAAAGGCAGCAAAATAGAGAAGTAATCAGGCCTGTACAGGGTTCCGGCTTTATTATCACAGAAGACGGCTATATCCTGACCAATAACCATCTCGTGGGAGAGGCCAAGAAGGTCTTTGTCAAGATAGCTGAGGACTCGGAAATAGAAGCGAAGGTCATAGGAACCGACCCTGATTCCGATATAGCTGTAATAAAAGTCGATAAGAAGAATCTGCCGTTTCTTGAGCTTGCCGATTCAGATTCGCTTGAGGTCGGCGAATGGGTACTGGCGATAGGCAATCCTTTCGGCCTGAGCCATACCGTCACCGCCGGCATAGTCAGCGCAAAGGGCAGAAGCAATGTCGGGCTGGCAACCTACGAGGATTTTATCCAGACCGATGCGGCGATTAATCCCGGTAATTCGGGCGGGCCGCTGATAAATCTCGATGCCAAGGTCGTTGGCATTAATTCGGCTATTGTCAGCAGAAGCGGCGGAAATATGGGTATCGGCTTTGCAATACCTATCAATATGGCCAAGAGCATATACAAGCAGCTGATAAAAGAGGGCAAAGTCACTCGCGGCTACCTCGGCGTTTACATTCAGGACCTCAGCCCTGAAATGGCCGACTCTCTCGGCCTGAAGGATATCAAAGGCGCAATCATACCCGAAGTAAAAGAGGGCAGTGCCGCCGACAAGGCCGGCCTGAAATCGGGAGACGTGGTCATCGAGCTTGACGGCAAATCGATAAACGGCTCGCACGATTTGAGTAATAAAATAGCTGCGATAAAACCCGGCACGGAGGTTGAAATCGTGGTTTTGCGTGACGGCAAGCGCCAAACCCTGACAGCCGAGCTTGAGGAGCGGCCGGGACAGAACGAAATCGCCGCTGAACAAAAAGAGCCGGACAGGCTGGAAAAATTGGGCCTGTCAGTTCAGGATTTGACAAATAATCTCGCTGAACGGCTCGGCTATGAAGGGCTCAACGGTATCATTATAACCAATGTCGAGTCGGGCTCAGCAGCGGAACGCAAGGGGCTCGAAGCCGGTATGCTGATTATGGAAGTCAATCAGCAAAAAATCAGGGACGTCAAAGATTTCAATGAGCAAATAGGAAAGGCTGATAAGGGCAGTAACGTTCTGTTGCGGGTGAAAAGTCAGAGCCGGACTTTCTATGTAACACTGCCGATACCGGAAGATTAGAAGTTACTATCCGACGGGTGCGTTGCCTGTCGATAATCATATTTTTGTGAAAGCCTCCCTTAGGGGAGGCTTTTTTTATGGCCTCAATGCGGAGAAATTTTGCCACAGATTTCACAGATTCACACTGATTTACACGGCAGTTATTAACCGCGGATTTGCGCAGATTATCGCAGATTATGCTTTTTGTCACAGAGAATTTTTTTGCCACGGATTTCACGGATTGACACGGATTTATTTCGCTGACTTGGGTGTTCTCAAAAGATTTTTCTCCGAAAAGTAAACTTTTCCCGTAAAATCTTTCTCGACCACAAGAATGCTCTGCATTCTTCATTTGTAAGCCAGCGAATAGAATAAAATTATTCGCAAATGCGAAGGTTTCCTTGTAAAACAAAGCCAATTTGGGGAAAAACGAACCCAATTTTGGGCTAAAATTGGCTTTGTTTTGGCTTTGTTTGGCTTTGTTTTTTAGGCGGGAAAAGTTGCGAAAATTTTCAGAACTCTTTGTTAATAAAGAGGTTACGTTCATTTCAGTATTCTGTAATTTGGCTTTGTTTTGCATAATAAACAGTCGCTCGTCGCTCGTTTCTCGTCGCTTGCATATCGAATTTTGCATAATTAATAGTCGCTTGTCGCTCGTTTCTCGTGTCTCGTGATTAATGAACATTCGCTACTCCTTGTTAATAAAGAGCTTACGAAATATAAATTGACTTGAACTTCTGTTCCCTTCGACAAGCTCAAGGCTTGCAGAAACGTGCGGAACTCCGCAGCCCCGGAATGGGGCCTCCCCCAGTTAGTAGAATTATACCAATCAAGGCGATATGTTCAAGGGGGAAATATAAATTTTTTGAAAAGTTTTACTGCAGAGGTCACTATGAATGCAGAGGCAATAATCGATAATAGGCAATTAAAAGTCGAAAAATAGTTCTTGACGAAGTACTCAATTCGACGTAAAATCGGTTGATTAACCTTAACCACAACATTTGAGGAGCAGTGAGTCTCACGGATTTGCAGTTTGTTTGTAAAATTAAAGGGAATTATTATGCCTAAGTTTATTGTCGGTCTCATTGCAGCAGCATTTGCTTTTGTCATTGGTTTCGCCTGTGGCGCATTGCTTACCGCCCCCAAGAATTCGAGAATGGAAAGTTTAGTCAATGAAAGCAGTATTTTAAAGAAACATGTTGCAGACTTTGAAAGCAAGATTCTATTGCTTCAAAATGATGTAAACAGTTTAAAAGAAATAAATGAACAGTTAAAAGACCAATTACTTCAAGCATACATGGAAAAGGAGAAGGCCTCTTCAAGTTCTAAGCAGGCCCGAATCACGGCAGCTCATACTGATATAGCAAATCTCGAGGTTGCTCTGGATGCTTTTGAGATTGATACCGGCCGATACCCGACTTCGAGTGAGGGACTGGGGGCATTAATTCAACAGCCGAGTAACGTAACGGATTGGCACGGCCCATATATCAAGCGGGGAATTCCCACAGACCCATGGGGAAATGCATATATATATAAACAGCCGGGCCAGTATAACCAATATGGATATGATATTTATTCCTATGGGCCAAACGGACAGCAGGGCGGCGATGACGATATAGATAACTGGTCCGGCTAGCTGACCGTCGAGGAAAAGGACGGTTTTTGAGTATTAAAAACAATTAAGAATATAGAGAACCCGACAAATATGGGGTCAGAGATAGATAAGAAAGTATCTGAGAAGTTGGTTGATAGGGATAAGGCCTACCCTCGTGACAGAATCGTAGTAATAGGACGCCGCTCATCCGGTAAGACCGTTTATATTTCCTTGCTTTATGACAAACTGTGGAAGTCAGGTAGCAGTGTTAAGGTTAAAGCAGTCAAAGGGATGAACCACGCACAATTTATTAAAACAGCCGAGGGTATCCGACATCGTCAATGGCCCCCCGCTACTCAGGGTATTTCTCAGTCTTTTATGGAGATAAACTATCGGGATCAAAACCGCTTAATGGTGGTGCTCGACTATCCTGGAGAACTTTTTACAGATGCTTTTGTCAAAGACGTTGAGTCCAAAGAAGTTGACACATTACTTGAGCATATAGACCGTGCATCTGCAGTGATTCTCTTGGTTGACCCTGCACATGTGGTTGAAGGCGATATAGATTCGCAAATAGACCATAATTACGGTTTCCTGCAGGCAATAAATAGAATACAAAATTGGCCTGGGGGTAAAGATATACCTGTTGTGTTAATCTTGACTAAAATCGACACAAATTACCCTATCTTAAAACAACACGGTGGAACACGTTCTTTTGTTGAAAAATACTTCTCTTCACTAATAAAAGCAACACGTCATTTGAAGGTTTGCAAAATATCTGCCATATCTGTTGTAGATTCTAAAATTAAAGATTGTTTATCTGCCCTTGAAATACCACTTAAATATTGTCTTGACCGTCTTTCTGAAATCGAATCAAAAACAGATGAGATTAACAGAAACAAAAGAATTAAGAATTTATGCAAGCAAATGGAAAAGAAAGAAAGGTTACAGAATATAGTGACCTCTACAATTTGGTTGTTTTTCTGGAGCATTCTGTTTATTCTGCTATTAATGGCAGTATTACATTTTCTACCATCAACAGTTTGGACTAACCTGTGGGATAATATCACCGGTCAATAAAGGCGGTCGTAAAAATATGCAAGTGAAAGTTTCCTTACATATTTTTGGAAGCATAAGAGGATATGCTACATTAGCAAAGACCGATGATATTACTGCTGAAGAATGTGCACAACTTGAAAGTTACTCTTTCGGTCAGACCGGTGACTCCAATTATCTTGATAGCCTTGAAAAAAAACCAGCAATCATCAGCCGTCCTCTGAACTCAGGACGTTGGGCTATTACACGTGTGCTTAAAGGAAATACTGATGATTATAATCGCCAGACGATGCTCTTCATTACAGCGATAATATCCATTCATGACTGGCTCGATGTTCTTCGGTGTGATGTTATGCCGCTCTTGGATTATCAGCGGCTTTGGCAACTTACATCGTCTGAAAAACTAAATCCAGTCAACGTCAATGTATCATCAGAAAGACCTGTTCCTTCATCGGAAATACGAGAAAAAGTTATTCCTATTCTCTGTGCCATTGAAAAAATATCTTATGATGAGAAGGTTTCTATTTTACTTGATGAAAAACAATATGAAATTCAAGTGTTTCGCTGGCTTAATATGGTTTTGCCGCGAAATTACAAAAAGAAATTCTCTTATGCACTTCGCTCCCTGAGCGATGGAATAGACGTTGATGTCATATCGCTCTCCCCAATTGCTTCCGTAGGAAACTCAACAAGGAAAGTTACTCGTCTTAAAGAATTTCCCTCTCTCGAAGATTCAGTGTATTCCTCCATGATTGACAAATATTGGAAGAAAGAAGGTGTTCCGTCTTGGAGATTTATAGATAATTGTCCGAATTTTAACATTTCACAGGAACTTCCAACCACCAGCAAACAACCTTTAATAAGTTACCATCCTAAATCCATTGCACAAAAATCACCAATAAGCCGACGATCTATCACTTTGGCAACAAAGGCTTTTTTTGTGCTTCTTGTTATGGCAATCATAGGAATTGCTTGTTATTTTGTTATTGACAAAATAATAGTAAAAAAGCAAGTAGAACAGAAAATTGGAGTTCTTATCGAAGAATCTTCAACCTTTCTTAATACTCACAAAGACCCGAATTTGTTAGCGGTTAAAGGACAACTTGACGAATCAATTAAAAAGATTAGTGACCGAATAAAGGACATAGAAACTGTGATGGCAGCAAAGGCAGATAGCCGACTTAACAAAGAAAGAGACGAGCTTAAAGACTTGCTTGATAAAGCGTACAATTCCAAGAGAAAATATGAAACAATTCATCAACTTATTGGAGAATGTGAAATTGCTAACTTGTCTAAACTTCCTGACACTTATCCTGACAGCAACCAAGTAAAACTTGTGATTGGGCTTAAGGAAAGATTTTACGAAAACATTTTAGAAGATGCGATTTCTTTTGGGATTGAGCAAAAGATAAATACAAATAAAAATAAAATAGACTCTTGGCTAAGTCATATTAAAAATTTGATAGAATCTGAATCAGAAAACTATAAAAATGAGACAAGATGGCTATCCCAAAAAGCCCCGGAATGTTTTGAAGAAGAAATATTAAGAAAATACAAAGATGTACAAGAGAAAATTATCGATTTTAAAAAACACGGTAACCTTATCAAGGCTTCAAACTCGCCTATAGAAAGCGATAAGAAACTCGCTACAACAATTCTTAATGATATTAACGACACCAACGACAAAAAAATAGTACCTGATATTAAAATAATGAATAAATTGAAAGAAGAATCTATAACACTTTGCCGAGATGCCAATTCTCTAATTGACAAACTAAAGCTTACTTATGATGATATCAACGATGTTAATAAAATATCCGAAAAAATACGCGATGTTAATGAAATAGGTCAAAAAATTAAAGAAGCGATGGAGAAATGGCCCCGAAATCCACAAAGCGGAGAGTTTCGTGAAAGACTTAAGGATGAAACGGATTTTCTTAAAGCAAATCTTTTTCCAGATGATGTGAATCTTAAAAAGAAACGAGAAGATTTATTAGACACACTAATGAATATTCAAAAAGAATTGGAGAGTCAGTAATGTCTAAACAAGCAGAACTTTTGATACAACAGGCGCATTCTAATCTTGCTAACGGTGATGCAAAATTGGCTATATCCCTCTTAGAGAAAGCAAAAACACTGGCCCAGAACGATTCTCTTTTAACTGCCACTGTATATCTGGAGATGGCTAAAGCTCTTGCTCAATCTGACCAAAATGAGGCATCTACAGAATTTTTTAAAAAAGCAATTATGGCCGATTCATCCGTTTTTGACCAGGCCTCAAAATGGATAACAGAGTTAGAGAGAAGTGAAAACAAGAAGATTGTAAAACAATTACGGAAGATTATGCTTGAACATGAACCACAATACGACACCGCAAATGTAATGCAAAGCCCATCTTCAGAAGAACCACAAACTAAAATGTCTCTATTGAGAGCCATATCACATAGTTTTGCACGCTTTGATCTTTATGCCGGTCTGAAGCTTCTTTCGATTATTTGTATTATTTTATTACTTTGTATTTCAATTTGGTTCGTCACTAATAAATTTCTTGCCGGAAAAGATAAAGGGCTTTTTGATATAGAGAGGGTCCAGGATAATGTTGGACAGGTTTTTGTAGTTGCAACAATTTTCGATAAGGATAGCGGTGGAGAATTAACCATCCCGTTGTCAATGGGTTCATCTTGTGCAATTGGCAAAGATGGGTATTTAATAACTAACAAGCATGTCATTGAATCTTTCCACTCATTAGGGTCGGAAAAAGACGTTGTAATGAAAATACAACTATTCGTCTGCTTCGGCGCACGCCCATCTGACAGATATGAAGCTCGTATAATTCATGAGTGTCCATATATCGATGCAGCTCTCATACAAATTAAACGCTATTTTAATAACCCTTTCGATGAGATAAAAGAACCAATTAAACCAGGTGAACAAGTTTTTGCTTGTGGCTTTCCAGGAACAGCAGATGACCTTGTTACTGCACTCGATTCAAAATCTATACTGAAAAAGTATTCTGATGAGATAAAAAGACTGAGAAGTCAAGGAACAGCAGATTTTTTCAAACTTCTTCCTGATGCATCTTTTAGTGTATCGGTCACAAGTGGTATTGTCAGCTCACTGCGTACCATAGATAACTTTACGTGGATACAAACAGATGCGAGCTTAAATCCGGGCAATAGCGGAGGACCACTAATTACTCCGGATTATAAATTGGTAGCAATAAATACGCTAAAACATCCACAGTCTGAGACAACTAACATGTCCATTATGGCTAAAGAGCTTAAAAAAGAATTTGCTCCTTGGGTCAAACTTAAATAATTCATGGTTAATAATATCTGTGAATCAGTCAGAGAAGCCGAGGGCGGCCATCTGGTTCTGCAGCAGTGCGAGGGTACTTTCAAGACGGGCAAAACGGGCAATGAGCCGAGCTTCGGCTCGAGTGAGGCGGCTCTCTTCGCGCTCAATCTTGTCCTTGATGCCCTCTATTATGTCGGATATGTGCTCCTGGTCGATTTGGATAGTGCCTGTAGATGTTTTTAATACGTTATTCAGTAAATCTTCCATAGCGCCTGTGAAGCCCTGCTTTACCCTTACGACTGCGGTGTGGGTACCTTCCTGGCTGAGGTCAACACTTAATTGCAGGCCGTTCTCGGGATATACGGGGTCGCCGTTTTCATCGAAGGTGCTATTGCCCGTTATGATGTTCGAGCTGATGGTTGCATCACGGTACGTGGATTCGGTTGACAGCTTTATTTGTGCGGCTGAGATAGCGCCGCCGGTGACGGTGACCTGGACGTCGTATGTACCGGCGGTGGTGTAATTGCTGCTTGCGCCGTAGAACTCGATGACATTGCTGCTCGAGGTTCCGATTTTGTCGGCACCGATTACTGCGAGTACAGCCATATAGTTGTTGGCGACAGCTTCATCGAATACGGTGGTATCGAAATTTAGCAGGCCGTCAATGTCGAGATTGAGTCCGATTTGGCCGGCCATAAGGTATTCGTCGATGTCCTCGACAAAGCCGTTTGTCTGGGAGATTAGCGGGGTGAGGAGCTGCGATTTGATGATAGAGATTATGTAATCGCCCATCAGTGTGCCGGCTTGTTTGGCTGCGGTGTCATAGCCGGTGTTGTCTTTGATGAAATCGACGACGAGATTGTAGGCTTCGGCCATAGAGGTTATTTTTTCCTTTACGGATGCTATGTCCCTTGTGAGGTTTATCTGGACGCCGGATTCGTCGGTGGTATCGTGCAGGTGGAGTGTTACGCCGTGAATGACGTTTTCTATTGTATTTGAGCTTCTTGTAATCCAGTCGGCGGGTGGGTAGCCATCGACTCTTATCTGGCTGTCCTGTGCGGACTGAGTTTCGATGAAGTCAGTTTCGGCGAAGCCGTCGAGGTCGGCAAAAACTGTGCCTCCTTCGGTTAGCCGGCTGATGGCTGGGAAAGTGAGGTCGGTTTGTCCTGTGCCGGGGTCGTAAGATAGAGCGAGAGTCATCTGGCTTGTGTCGCAGGTATGGTCGGTGAGGACGATTCTGCCGTTTTCGAGAGTGGCGGTTGCGGTGTCGCCGAAGGCGTCGTTTATTTCCCCGATGAGATGAAAGAGCTTGGTGTTATCGGTGACGTCCATATACAAATCGACGTCTGTGCCGTCGTGAGTGGTTCCGGTTATGTGTATTCTTTCGTCGCCGACGAGGTAGCCGAGAGAGTCGTCGAACTGGTCGAGGTCGATGATTTTAGTGCTTAGAGTTGCGTTGTCGGAATCCTGGGTGAGCTCTGAATCGGCCTGCAAAACTTCTATGTTCGAGGAGTTGATTTTTACTTCGTAGTCGGTGCCGGCGTCATTTCCGTTGAGGACGAGATGATACATATCGTTGAAATAGAGCAGTGTTGCGGTGACGCCGGGATTTTCGGCGTCGTTGTTGATGAGTGCGGCGAGCTCTTCGAGCGTTGTCGTTGCGGTTGTGGTAATTGAAGTTTCCTTATTGTTGTATGAGTAAATGAAAGTGCCTTCGCCGACGTAGTCCTCGGGATATTCGATTCCGGCGGTGTGTACCCAACGTTCGGCGGCGGCAAGCTGATTAATGACGACGGTATGGTTTCCCTCGTAGGCGTTATATGAGGCTTCGGCGGTTAGAGTGTCTTCGTCGCTTGTTGTTGTTTTGAAAGAGCGAAGCTGGTTTGCATCGGAAAGTTTGCCGAGCGCGGTTTTCAGGTTGCTGAGCTTTGTTTCAAGTGATTCGAGCGCGCTTTTTCTACCTTCCCAGAGTTCCTGCCGCTGGGTGTACAAGTTCAGCGATCGTTGTTCGACGGCCATCAACTGGCTGATGAGGGTTTCGGTATCTATTCCTGTCAGAAGGCCTGGTAGTCTGATTTCGGCCATATTTTTATCCTTATCCAAAAACCGGTTTGTTCTGCTGTATTTATTATCGAACTAAAGAACGTCTTGGTTAATTCAACTTTCATTTTTTTGTTCCTATTTTCAGGCCAACTG
>Ga0307434_1001364_pt1 | contig 13339 bp, 10 predicted proteins | sample SalMarWE160220MG_FD_202156 | JGI IMG/M metagenome (GOLD analysis project Ga0307434, IMG submission 202156) | Salt marsh sediment microbial communities from the Plum Island Ecosystem LTER, Massachusetts, United States - WE1603-220 | ecosystem: Environmental > Aquatic > Marine > Intertidal zone >... | reverse complement strand
ATTATATGACTTACGACCAGGTAGGCTCACTCAGGGTGGTTGCCGATGCATCGGGAAATGTGGTAAAAAGGATTGAGCATGACTCATTCGGAAATATAATCAATGACACGAACCCATCGTTCACCATCCCCTTTGGATTTGCAGGTGGCCTTCATGATCCAGATACCAACCTCATCCGCTTCGGCTTCCGGGACTATGACCCCGATATCGGAAGATGGACTCCAAAGGATCCGATTCTCTTTGCAGGAGGGGATACTGATCTTTATGGATATTGTCTGGGAGATCCGGTGAATTTTGTTGACCCACTGGGATTATTTGAATGGGTCAATCCAATAACTTATTGGCGTGATTTCGGAGGAGGAGCATATGACTTCTTGAAAAATTATCAAGATATGAGAGAGGCTGGATGGAGAGGGGCAGATAAATATTTTCATTGCAAGGCAAATTGTGAGGCAGCTCAAAGAGGACTTGGTGGTGAAGTGGCTGCTTGCCTGATAAGTGAGACAAGAGAATGGTTGGATCAGAATATTAAGAGATATCCAGCAGCGGACAGTGCTGCCGATCAAGCAGCTAATCAATATGGCCGTACTCAAGGAGCCTTAAATCCAGGGACATCTTGCGCACAAATCTGCGCACCATTTAGGCCTCCTGATCTTCCACCGAAATACTGAAAGGAAGCTTTGTTTATGATACGAATTATAGCCGCTTTGCTGTTAATATCTTTGATTTTTCTTGGATGCGAGCGTATGGAAACAGTGGAAACAGTCTATCCAAATTTCGAAGCAGCAAGTAAAGCTAAGGCAGTTGGTGAAGGGAAATGGATTCCAGGATTCTTACCTCTATCAGCTACAAATATACGAGAAAAGCATAATTTGGATACAAACGAAGTGTGGCTATTTTTCCATTTTAGCACCGATGATCTCGCTTCGATTATAAACGCTTGCCAACAGACTGCTCAGCACGAGGTTATCTATCCTAGAAAGAGTGTGGGTAATTGGTGGCCTCAAGCACTGACTCAGTATTCTAAAAAGATTCAACCCTCGGACAAAACTTATGAGTATTATCACTGCAACGATGGTGGCACTATGGCAATTCGTGGGAATGAGGTTTTTTATTGGCATTCTGGCGATGGGAGGAAAAAGTAACGGCTGTCATATTAACTTATTTGCTCATGATCACCCTCTCTACAAATGCCTTCACATCGATGATTTTGATTCCCTGGTACTGAGAGGGCATCAAGCGGGAGGTCAAGCGTTGTTTCTGGGTTGACTTACAAATAATTCTCAACTTCAAGGAGTGTAATAGGGGTCAGCCCTTGATATGGGACAAATTGAATGGAGCGGTTGAAGGTCCTCTTTCAACCGCCTTTTTCCTGGGCGGAGGGGGGCCTAATCTTAGAAGCACAGAGGATGGATTAGGCAAGAAGCAGGCTAAAGGCAAGGGGAAGGTCTGCCGGTTTACATAAAGTACTTTATGTAAAAGCGTGGAGTGCTGAACGGAAGCGGCCGGCCGACCGGTAAAGCCAAGTGAGGGTAGGCAGGGGTCCAAGATAGCCTGGCTGCGAGAGCAGATGAACTGCTTTTTATTATAATTTAATGTACTCTATTATTTCGTGACACCAACCTCGTCCGCTTCGGCTTCCGTGACTACGACCCGGATGCTGGCAGATGGACCTCCAAGGATCCCATCCTTTTCGCTGGTGGGGATACAGATTTTTATGGATATTGCCTGAATGACCCTATCAGCTGGTCGGATCCTTTTGGGCTCAAGCGCGGTTGCGGAGAATCCTTCGGAAGTTGCCTTGATAGATGTCTCCAAAAGAATTACGGGGATTGGCTTCAATGGTGCGATAATCTCGGATACTGGGGTTTAGGATATGCTGCTGTAGCCTTTGGTATAGGCGCTTTTTGCGAAACGTTTGTGGGACGCCCTTGATTAATTAGACTAACTTCTCATAGCATTTCTACGGTGTAATGTTATCGCAACCGCCGATGATGAGACGCCTAATTGACGCCCCGCCTCTGCGAGTGAAAGCCCACATTTCTCGACAAGGTTCTCAACTAATCGAGCCATTACCCTTGATATGCTCTTTCTTTGGCTCCCGACGCTTAAGGCGTTCCTGTCGATGTTTTCAGACATAAATGGCGGTGTGTGTTTCCGAGGCAAGTGATCCCATGCGATCAACAAAATTGTTCTTATCTGTATCATCATCCACGATTTGCCTTCGCTCAATACCTCAGACTATGATGTGGTGCAACGTCCCAGGCGAATCCAATCTTGCTTGTCTTGGCATACCTTCCATTCCTTGTTATTTTTATAAGAAACGATATCATGATATGTTTAAATAGTAAAGGGCGTCCCCTATCATTGGGCGACGTTGTTTATGAAGAAGATATAAACTATTGCGGTTCAGTCTATATATTCAAGCGCGAAGGAGATATCTGGGCAAAGCAAGCAAAACTATTTGCCGCAGGGACCGCGGATCTGTACCGTTTTGGGTATTCCGTAGCCGTAAATGACAGCTATGCTGTTGTAGGGGCGGTGGGGCAATCCTACGAAGTGCCTTTATCCGGTGCGGCGTATGTCTACAAGCATGAAGGAAATACATGGCTTGAGCATGCCAAACTCACCGCAGACAATCCATCCAGAGGCGATAATTTTGGGATTTCAGTGTCCATCGAGGAAAATTACGTCGTCGTGGGCGCTTTCGATATGTTTGAATATCAGCCCTCAACAGCCTATGTTTTCGTGCCTGAAGGGGATAGCTGGATTTGTCACTTTAAGCTCACGCCAAGCGATGGAGGGGGGAATCATCATGGTTTTTCAGTAGCAATCAGCGGGGAATATGGCATTGTAGGCGCTCCTGAGGACTATGAGGCGGAAGAGGAGGCAGGTGCGGCTTATATCTACGCAATTCCGAACTACGCAAAAAGACCATTCATCAGCTTTGTTGAACCGGATGGAATTGATGATGTAGTGGATTGCAGCTTTACCATAGAATGGGCTGATGCTGATCTGGATGATGATGCAACGATATCTCTTTACTACGATACTGACAACAGTGGCGCTGATGGAACATTGATAATCAGCGGGCTGAGTGAAGACCCTGACGGCCCTGACAACCAGTATGTGTGGGATATCACAGAGATAGAAACGGGCACCTATTACATATATGGTGTGATTGATGACGGGAAAAATGATCCCAGCATACAATACAGTAAAGGACCGATACAGGCCCATACCATCTATAGCATAAACAAACTCACCGCCGGCGATGCAGCGGCATATTACCATTTCGGGAGCTCGGTCTCCATAAGCGGCGACTACGCCATCGTGGGCGCCCATGGTGATGATGATAGCGGATCCAGCTCTGGTTCGGTCTATATCTATAAGCGTGAAGGCGAGGCTTGGGTAGAGCAGGCCAAACTCACCGCCAGTGATGCAGCGGCATATGCCAATTTCGGATATTCCGTCTCCATAAGCGGCGACTACGCAATCGTGGGCGCCGATGGTGATGATGTCAATGGAGATTATTCTGGTTCAGCCTATGTCTTTAAAAGAGAGGGAGATATCTGGGTAGAGCAGGCCAAACTCACCGCAAGTGATGCAGCAGCATATAACTATTTTGGATATTCCGTCTCCATAAGCGGCGACTACGCCATTGTAGGGTCCATGGGTGATGATAACCTCGGATCAGCTTATGTATTCAAGCGAGAAGGAGATATTTGGGCCGAGTTATTCAAACTCACTGCCGGCGATAGAAGAGAATATGACTATTATGGATCTGCTGTGAGCATTCATGGCAGTTACATTATTGTGGGCGATCACTTTGATGATGATGCTGAAGATGAATCCGGCGCCGCATATATCTATTCTTTTTCCCCGGGTTATATAAGCGCTGATCCCGAAAGCATCTTGATAGGTGAATCCACCACCCTTTCGTGGAGCTTCCCAAATGCCACGTTAGTCACTATAGACAATGGTATTGGAGAAGTACCTGGAACCGGTTCTGTTACCGCAACGCTGGATGATACCACTACCTATACGGCTACTGCCGAAGGTTGCTGGGGAACTGTCTCGGATTCCGTTACCATTGAGGTGAGGGAATATCCTCCTACTATAATTATAAGCGCATATCCTGAGATTATCAGTCTCGGCGGATCAGCCACCCTGACCTGGAGCTCGACCAACGCCACCTCTTGTGTTATTGAGCCTGATGTTGGAGATGTTGCTACGACTGGCTCAACAACCGTATCCCCATCCGAAACCACGACATATACCATCACCGCAATAGGCCCGGGAGGCACAGCCACAGCGTCAGTTGCCGTTATTATTGCCTCGCCTAGCGTGAGCCTAAGCGCATATCCTGAGATTATCAGTCTCGGCGGATCAGCCACCCTGACCTGGAGCTCGACCAACGCCACCTCTTGTGTTATTGAGCCGGGAATAGGGAATGTGGATGTGAGCGGTTCGATTGCCGTTTCACCCACCACGCTCACCACATATACCATCACCGCAACAGGACCGAGCGGAAGTGCCACGGCAACCGCAACTATTAGTATTAGTGAGCCAGATGTAACAATAAGCGCTGATCCCGAGACCATTCAGATTGGCGAATCATCCACCCTGACCTGGAGCTCGACCAATGCCACCTCTTGTTTTATTGAACCTGGTGTTGGAGATGTTGCTACAACTGGTTCAACAACCGTATCCCCATCCGAAACCACGACATATACCATCACCGCAATAGGACCGGGAGGCACAGCCACTGCCAGTGTCACCGTCGCCCTAAGGTACCCTGTGCCGATCATAACTATAAGCGCTGATCCCGAGACTATAAATTTTGGAGATTCAACAACCCTGACATGGTCCTCGACCTATGCAGATTCCGCTACCATAGAGCCAGACATAGGCACCATTGAGGTAAGCGGTTCAGTCTCTGTTTCACCCACCGAGACCACCACCTTCACCATCACAGTTACTGGCCCTGGTGGCACTGCCACGGCCAGTGTTACGGTTACTGTCATTCCTTTAAACATCTCCATAAATTCTCCTTTGGATGGTGATACCATAACAAGGCCTGATATTATGGTCAAAGGCACCATAGCCAATCCTCTCGGCACTGAGGTAGGGATCATCGTGAACGGGATCGTTGCCATGGTTGAGGGAGATCAGTTTGTGGCAAACCACATCCCTCTGGAGGAAGGAGAAAACACCCTTACCGTCACTGCCATGGATTGGGAAGGAAACATTGCCAGTGCATCAATCACCGTGGATGCTGAAACAGAAGAGGAGTATATAATGATAACCGCAGACGATGAGTCAGGCACCTCACCCTTTGAGACAACTTTGAGGATAGAGGGCTCATTTAGCTTCACAGATCCTTACCTCACCTACACCGGCCCCGGGGTGGTTGAGTTTCTGGGAATGCCGGAGGAACATGAATATGATATTCAGATAACAGGTGAAGGCGTGTATTATTTCACCGTAGAGGTGACAGATGCTGAAAATAATCTTTACACAGACACCATTGCCGTAGTGGTGCTGGATCAGGAAGAACTGGATGCACTGCTAAAAGCCAAGTGGGAGGGGATGAGACAAGCCTTAGCACAAAATGATATAGATAGTTCGGTACACTATTTCTCAGAGTCCTCAAAAGAGAACTATAGAGAAATGTTCACTATCCTCTCCGAGAGCCTTTCCCACATTGAACAGGAACTCGGTGATATCCAGTTTATAGCTGTGATGAAGAATTCGGCAGAATATGACATAAGAATAACAAGAGACGGATTGGAATACTCTTTTTATCTCCTCTTTGTAAAGGACGAGGACGGGCTATGGAAGATTAAATCTTTCTGATTTTTTTTCTTACGTAATATTTTGAAAGTGGAGTTGAGCAATGATGAGTTTAAGGGCAACAATAGTTATCATCTCTCTTCTTTTGCTGGTAAGCCAAAGCGCATGTGCTGCTGATAGAACATTTCAAGGGAAGGTGATTGATGCCGATACCCTGGAGCCTATTGAAGGTGCAGTGGTAGTGGCTATATGGAGGAAAACAAGGGCGGGCATTGCAGGGGCAGACACCAGATTTAAGGACGCTAAAGAGACGCTGACCGATAAAAGGGGAGACTGGGGTATCGTAGGGCCAGAAGGATATGAGGATAAGATAATCCCAGGCTTAATACATCTTATGGGTGTGTTTGTTACAACAGAGCCGGAATTTATTATCTATAAGCCAGGATATCGGAGGGGTGTTCGAGGCGGCTTTTCGGCCTACCCTTATATTGACAAGGAACACAACCTGGAAGGAATTATTTTAAACCGTCCTGGAGAGACCTGGGAAGAGATAAGGGAGTACAGCAGTAAATATTCAGTTGGTATTCTGCGTTTTATTCCGGTGAAAGACCCGGAAAAGAAGCTCAGGGATTTGGATTTTTCTTTTCAATACCCTGAAAATGTGAGGAAAGTGGGATGGCGAAGAGAGATAGAAGCTTTTAAGGTTTATACGGTTGTTGGATTAAAGAAGGCAAAGACGAGGGAGGAGAGAAGAACTGCTATACCAAGTAGGCCAACCGATTATATTGAGAAAATACCTTTTCTCAATAAGATATTACAGGAAGAAGATGAACGATTATACGGAAGGAGTAAGACAAAATGAGGATAAGAAGATGTCTACTTATAATACTTGTTGCTCAAGTAGTGATTTCTATTTTCTATTCTCATAGTTATGCATTAGATAAGCCCACCCATGAAGCTATCAATGAGTATATTGCGGAGAATACAATAGGAAGTTTTTCTTTAGACCAATACTTGATGGACCAATTAGGGTTCCAGAAAGGGAAAGATGAAGAGTTTAATAATAAAAAAGCCTTTGAATGGCTCGGGTATGGCGGCAAAAAAGAAGATGAGCCAATCTATTTCCGGTCGTTAAGGCATTTTCATGATCCCACAGTAGAAGAATGGGATAAAGCAGGACTTAAAGGTATCTGGGATTCCTCAATAATATGGGCACAAAGAACAGATCAGTGGCCGGGAGGCCATTATTCATGGCAGGATGTGAGGGATTATTTTTATTCAGCCCTTATCTCAGAAGATCAAACTACAAGAGACTACTATTTCGCAGAAACCTTTAGAGGGCTTGGGCAACAGATGCATCTTATCGAGGATGCCTCTGTGCCCCTTCATACCAGGGATGATATACATATAATCTTTAATTATGAAGGATGGGTAGAAAAATTTCGGACTGACAGTGATGATACTGAGGATATATTTAATTCATGGTTAGCTAACAATCAAAGATATGGCTATGATAAAGCTGTTTTAAATCATAATCTAAGCGATTTACCTGATAACGCCCCTATTCCCATAGCAAGAATCATAGATACCGATAAATACATCGGGACCAATCCAGACGTAACAATATCAGCACCAGTCGGAATCGCAGAATATTCGAATGCCAATTTTTTTACTGAAGACACAGCCTTCAGAGAATACGATTATCCAGCCTGGGATAGCGTTCAGATAGCAGAGTATGAAATACCAGACCCAAGGGATTCATTGAATATGGTTTTCAGGCAGTATTATAAGAAGGTGAGTGATGGGGACACAGGGTATCGTCTGGCAACCGTTGGATACCTGAAAGATTATGTACTTGCATATTTTCCGGGTTATGCAAGCCTTTTTAGGGCCTATGAGAGGCCGGCACTCGATGCAAATGTCTATAGAGACTATGCCGAGAGACTCATCCCCCGTGCCGTAGGCTACTCCGCTGCCCTCCTGGACTACTTCTTCCGGGGCGCCATAGAGATCAGCCTTCCAGACACAGGGGTATACGGCCTCATAGACCCCTCAGATCCCCCGGAGCAAGGCTTTGATCACATCACCCTTCGTGCCCAAAACACCTCTCCTGCGGGAGAGGAGATGACAGACGGAAGCATAGAGCTCGTGGTGAAATACAGGCTCGCCCTTGCCGACCCCTTCATCAGCTACCCAGACTATGTGCCCTACACCGAGGAGTTCTCCTACATCGTAGTCCCTGAGGCAAGCGGTACCCGCTCTATCCCAAGGGAAAGCCCTGGAGAGCTAGACTTTGACCTGAGCGGGAATCCCATTCCCCTCTGGGCTACAGACCTCTACCTTCAGGTTGTATACAAAGGCAGGCTTGGCCCTGAAGACAATGCTATAGGGGTAGGGTTTAAAGATATCAGTGAGCCCACCCCCATAGATCTCTTCAACAGCATGGATAAGGTATGCCTCTATGAGAACTGGTATGATGCAGGCAGCCAGAAGGCCATAGAACTGGTAGATGCCGATAATAATGGAATCGCAGACCCAGACGAATGGGATGTCTACCCCGATGACATAGAGGATATCTACGTCAGGTTCTCCCCTGGTGCCACCTGCCAGTACCCCACAGAGACTGAGTACAGCCTCTACATCCCCTATCTTAGTGCAGGGGATTACATCAGGGTATTTCTCCTCAGTGACTACGAGTTCTGTATGGGTCTCAGCGAAGTCCCGGTGGTCCACACACATCCTGACGATCATTTTGGATATTGCTGGTTCCCACCTGGCCTGCATTCCATAACCGGGATCAAGCACCAGACAGAGCTGGAGCTTGATCCACCCCGCTACATAAGATATTGCCCCCTCATTACCACCTTTAGGGGAGTCGACCATTGGATATCCTTGATTTTTCTTCATGGACCCTTTCCAGAGGATTCATCCTGTTCGCTAGATGAGTTAGAGTAAAGAAAGGAGGTAGCAGAGATGTACAGAGTGATCATATTGACGATCCTCGCAACCTTTACCATTTCCCTGCCTGCCTACAGTCAGAACTTTAAGGTGCTTGCGGTAGATGAAGGCTTTCAAGAAGTGCTGTTACATGACAGGGATACAGGGAACCAGTGGCTGGTAAGGGTAGGCGATGAGATAGAAGGCTGGACCATCGTAGAGGTGACGAAGAATCGAGTGGTTATGAGAAAGGAGGGAGCGGGCAACATATCACATAAGGCGATAACAATGCCTATACCACAATACCATAGTATAGTGCCTGTTCCTGCTGAGTAGAAGCAAGGGGGCAACATCGAAAAAAAATAGATTTTGGCATCTCATGTTTATAGAGGAGATACCCAAAAGAATAGCCCTTGCGTTTGAATCTCAGGTTTGTTTTTTCTTTCCACACCCTTATGGACCTCAACCAATAAGGATTCCTGTTTCATCGAGCCCGACATCGGCAGTGTCGATGTAAGTGGATCAACCTATGCAATACCTATCGAGACCACCACCTATACCATCACCGCCACAGGCCCTGGAGGGACGGTTACGGACAGTGTGACGGTAACCGTAACCGAACCGCTGCCCACTGTATCCATAAGCGCAGATCCGGAGACCATCGAGATTGGTGAATCCTCCACCTTGACATGGAGTTCAACCTATGCAGATACCTGCACTATTGAGCCTGGGGTTGGCACCGTTGATGTCGATGGCTCTACCACTGTATCACCCACTGAAACCACCACCTATACGATCACCGCCACAGGCCCTGGAGGTATCTCGATAAGTAGTGTTACTGTCGGTGTGTACGATCCTTCCGTTGCCCCCACTGTAACGATTAGCGCCACGCCTCCGAATATTGAGCTCGGTGAATCAAGCACTCTTTCTTGGAGCTCCAGTAATGCGAGTAGCGCTTACATTAACGATGATAAGAGGGACGACCTTAAATAGATAAATAAATTGAGATACCGTATCGTTGAGAGTATTATGCAGGTATGCCTCGGATAGCCCGATTAGATTCCCCCGGCCTCCTGCATCATATTATGATCAGAGGAATAGAACGCCGAAGGATATTCAATGATGATAAAGATCGTGAAAACTTCATTCAGCGGCTCTCTATCCTCTTGCCTATGACCAAGACCCAATGCTACGCGTGGTCATTTTTATCAAATCACGCCCATTTTTTGTTACGAAGCGGTCCTGCAGGTATTGCCGCTCTCATGCGGAGATTGCTGACTGGATATGCGGTATCGTATAACAGGAGGCACAAGCGCCACGGGCAACTTTTCCAAAATAGATATAAATCCATTGTATGCCAGGAAGATGTCTATTTGCAGGAACTGGTTCGCTATATTCACCTCAATCCTCTGAGGGCCAAGATCGTGGTTTCTTTGAAAGAACTGGATCGGTATCCTTACTGTGGCCATAGCGCCTTGATGGGAAAGAAAAAGAGGCAATGGCAAGATGTTGCCTATGTGTTAGGTTTTTTTGGAAAAAGTATTGGTGAAGCGAGAAAGGGCTATGAATCCTATCTGAGAGACGGCATTGCCTTGGGAAGGCGGCCTGAGCTGACAGGAGGCGGTTTGATACGAAGCCTTGGTGGTTGGGATGCAGTGAAAAAGATGAGGCTGACCGGACAGGATCGCATCAAGAGCGATCAACGAATATTAGGGGAGAGCGATTTTGTCAGTGATGTACTCTCCGAATCGGAAGGGCAATTTTCCCGGAAATATAAACTCAAAGGCCTGGGCTATGATTTTGAAAAGGTTGTTGAGAGGGTCTCTATGGTATTTCAGGTGGAAAAGGAGTACCTAACCGGAAGGGGGAGGCAAAAGGAGCGGGTCCAGGCCAGGGATTTACTCTGCTATTGGACGGTGGTTGAATTGGGGATGCCTATGGTGGATGTGGCGAGGAAATTTGACATGACGCCCGCCGCTGTCAGTTATGCGGTTCAGCGAGGGGAGAAAATGGCAAAGGAACGAGGTTACCAGCTGGAAACTTGAATTATTTTATAATTTAAGGTCGTCCCCCTTTTACTGAATCTGGGAAATATGGGACTGCAGTAAGCTTAGTGGGCAAAGGCTTTGGGCTTGGTTATACCAGCATTGAAACATACACGTCGCCACTTTTTTAAAGTTAAGATAATAGTCAGATATAGATAATATAAAGGCAGGATATCTTGAACAAAAAGATACGGTTCATAAAAATTTTTGGCTATATTTTGATCTTTCTTTTCGTTGGGTGCTTATTTACGCTTTTTATCTCTTCTTCTATTGAAAGGAGACCATTTTACAACAATTACTTTGGAATTAGCATATCACTATGGTACCTCATAACAGGAATAGGAATTATAACTCACCAAAAATGGGGATATTATCTTTTTAAATTTTTTTTTATGTCTTATTCTTAGCTTTTCCGATAGGCACTGTTATTGCCTATAAAAGCTTAGCATATATAAAAAGAAATGATATCAAAAACCTTTTTGGAAAATGGGGGACGTAGTTGACTATGTTGAATAACTCAAGGCATCAAAGAAATGAAAGAATAAGAGGGGGGGCTCATAGGAACTACTGCTGAAGTAGGATGGGCAAAAGGCCTAAGGCACAAGGCCCAAGGCGTAAGGCATAATGAAGCGGGGATAAATAAGCAAATAAATAGGTCAAGTATGCTTCTGGCTCAGGTCAGCTCAGTAAGCATCTGGTGCAATACCAAATGAAGGGCTTTATCGGCGTCACGGATGATGAAGCAGGAATGACCTAAGGCGCAGGGCCCAAGGCGCAAGGCAAACAAATCCAATTGGGCAACCCACACCTGAGGCGGGCAAGCGTTGAATCGTAACTTTTCCTCCCCTGTGCGCAGAGCATACTCCCATTCCGGAAAAATCATCTCATTGAACGTCCAGGTACGTTGTTTTTATCATTGATTCAATGCTTTTCAACGATTGAGACCTAGGCGTTCACCTCCTTTTTTTTATTTGATCAGACTGAGAGATCATCTCTCTCTATGCTCACATTCACCTCATCTCCCACATAACGCTCAATAATACAAAGGGCCATGACCCTTATTGACTTGTGAGATATATTGATGTAAGATTACCATCGATTGATGTATTATTACCATCAAATGGGTTGAGAAGATGCTCCAGAGACTATTTTCATCCAGGGTTAGAGTTGAGATTCTCAGCACCTTTCTCCTTAATCCAGAAAGGGAACGGTACGTGAGGGAGGTAGCGCGAATCACAGGAGAGGATTATAAAAATGTAAGCAGAGAACTACGCAACCTTGAGGAGATCGGCCTTCTGTCGAGCCGAAATGAGGGCAACCTCAAGTTTTTCGGGATCAATAAGGGATTCGTGGTATACGACGAGCTCAAATCAATCTTCATGAAAACGAAGGGTGCGGTAAGGGTTCTCAAAGAAGCGGTGTCAAAGGAGAAGGATATAGACTATGCATTTTTATACGGTTCCTTTGCAATGGGGACAGAGAGGCCAGAAAGTGACATAGACGTGATGGTAATCGGGGGGATTTCCCTTGAAGGCGTATTGGCCTTACTCAGGGGACCGGAAGAGACCCTTTCCCGGGAAATAAACGCATCACTGTATGACCTTCAAGAGGTACAAAGGCGCATAGAAGACAGAGACCCCTTTATCACGGAGGTGTTAAGAGGATCGAAAATCATGCTTATAGGGGACGAGGATGAGTTACGAAGAGCTATTGCATAAGGGGCTGATAAAACGTTTTAAGACATCTCCTGGCCAGGTGAAAAACAGGATGGAGCTGGCCAAACGGGATATAAAGGCGGCAAAGACCATGTTGGCGAATGACAGGGACTGGGCATTCAGCATGGCGTATAACGCTATTCTCCAGGCAACACGAGCATTGATGTTTTACAAAGGCTTCCGCCCCAGCACAGGAGAAGGGCAACACAAGGTTGCCGTCCAGTTTGCTGAAATTACATTAGGGAAGCAATTTAGAGATGAAATTTATATCTTCGATAAGATGAGAAGCAAGCGACATCGTGTAATATACGATTTATCGGGTATAATTTCCCAGAAAGAAGCTTATCAGGCCTTCGAGTTTGCCGTGAAGTTCGTTGCTACGGTTGAGAGTTTGGTGGGAATTGTGACGGAAGGTCCGCTGGTTAAAAAGTAAATTGTGCTCGTGCAGAAATTGATTAGCGTTAATAGGGGCACAAAATGTATGAGGATTCTGGGTCGCACCTCGACTAATGACTAAAAAGCAATGTTTACCCAAAACAGCCTTGAGCAGGAATGGGTAAGCTCGATAAATCGGGAGTATTGCCTCTCGAATCCCGTTTGATCGAATTAGCTACCTCTCAGCATACAGCAGTAATAGATGGTGGGGAATCGAATGCGGGCTTGTAAAAAAATGGTGAGGGCATGAAGTGAAGTTAAAATACTGGAGATGGCCGATGGGTACGGTTCAGGCGATATTCGGGATTGATTTCAGCGGGGCCAAGGATGCCTGGAACAAAATCTGGATCGCCGAGGGCACCCCTGAGGGCGACAGAATTGTGATGTCACGTTGCTTCAGGGCCAGAGATC
>Ga0307434_1001361_pt1 | contig 13375 bp, 17 predicted proteins | sample SalMarWE160220MG_FD_202156 | JGI IMG/M metagenome (GOLD analysis project Ga0307434, IMG submission 202156) | Salt marsh sediment microbial communities from the Plum Island Ecosystem LTER, Massachusetts, United States - WE1603-220 | ecosystem: Environmental > Aquatic > Marine > Intertidal zone >... | reverse complement strand
CCTTCGGGTCGCGGCTAAACGATCTTGGTTCCCGCGCTCCCCTCTGGGTCGCGGCTAAACGATTTCGGCGCCCGCGCTCCCCTGCGGGTCGCGGCTAAACGATCTCAATTCTCAAGTTCTCTTATCGGCGTTCATCATTCATCGTTCAGCGTTCATCATTCAGCGATCGTTCCTGGCCATCTCGACCCTGGGACGGCCGATGAAGCGTACCGGCGTGCCGATTCGAACCATCTTGCTGAGGCGGACGGCGTCCCAGTTCGCCAGCCGGATGCAGCCGTGGGACCCCGTCTTGCCGATCAGCTCAGGGTCCGGGGTGCCGTGGATTCCATACCCGGGCAGGCTCAGGCCGATCCAGGATCGACCGACGGGGTTCCGCGGGCCGGGCGGGATGGTCAGCTTGCGGGGGATCTTTTCCTTAACCTCGGGCCACATCTTCGGATCAAAGGTGTACGTGGGGTCGGCAACGGCGGAAATGACCGCCGCCTCGCCCGCCGGGAGTCTCGACTTGCTCCTGGCAACGCTGCAGTGGAACAGGGCGACGAGCTGCCTGCCGGAGTCAACCACGCGGATAACCTTCTCGGCGAGGTTGATCTCGACGCAGGCGGCCCGGTGAGAACCGGAGGGCTCGCAGATGACGGGGACGACGATTTTCTCGCCGGCCTTGAGCCGCTTGATGTTCTTTCCCGGGTTGAGCGTGGCGAGCAGATGCCGGGCACAGTGGAACTTCTCGGCAAGCACGGTTTCGAGCGACTCGTGGCCCAGGCGTTTGAGCTCGCTCCTGGCGAGCCAGCTCTTCGGTGCCGGTCCGATCTCGGCGAGGTCCGCTGGCTGGATCGTATACCGTCCGATCACATGGTCGGGATCGACTCCGAGGGCATCGGAGGTGGCCTGGTCGAGCTGGCCGGTGATTTCCAGCCCACGGACTCGCTGGAACTCCCGGGTTGCCAGCCGCGTCTTGGGCCCGATACGCCCGTCGATCAGCCCGGGTGAGAATCCGACCGCGTCCAACGCCACCTGCCAGGCGATCTTTTGCCGGAGTGCCGATTCGGTCTCGGCTGCGATGAGCGTTGCCGGGGCGAACCACGCCGTCGATACCGTTAGCACCATTACCGCCAGTCGGCGGTGGGACTGATTCGCCTGCCCGAGTTGCGAAGACATGCGACCTCCTGTCAATTGTCCGCCCGTGCATGATGCACCTGTTGCGTGGGATATCGGCCGAACGGGGGCTTTTTCTTCGGCCGATCCATTCAAGGAGCACGGACTATGATAGCCGCCGGCTGCCTGATCGCGGCCGCGGGTACTCGGACGTTCGTGCCCCCGCGGCCCGCATAGGCACACACGGTTCGCGGGGCCGAGAACCGCAAGCCGGGAGCCAAAGACCGGTCCACCGGTCGCGAATCGAAGCCGCCGTCACCCTGTGGACAGGTTCGTTTCGTGTTAGCGCTGCCTGGCAACGCAAAGAGCTAATCGGTGGCGCCCATCGAGCCGATACGCCAGGAGCACGGGGCGGGGCTGCTCGCCCCCCCACTCGGCGAGGCAATATGGAGAGATCACGATGGGGAATCCCTTCGTTCAGTTCTTGATCGAGCGGGATCTGGTGTCAGCCAGCGTAGCGAGGCAACTCACCGCAAAGCACAGATTCGTTCGCGAGCCGATCGGCATGATTGCCGCCGGTCACGGCCTGCTTCATCCCGACCAGATCGACGTCATTCTGGATCGTCAACGTGAGTGCAAGCTTCGCTTTGGGGAGGTGGCAGTGGAGCTGGGACTGCTGACGCCCGAGCAAGTCATGACCTTGCTGAAGATCCAGGAGTTCCGGACCGCCGCCGACATCGGCGAAGCTTTGGCGTTGGCGGGCGTCATGTCGTGTGAGGACATGGCCCGGTACCTGGGTGCCTCGCTGATGCGGGACAATGAAGTAATAGAGATGATAGCCGGCGAGTGAAGCTGCTGATTCGGGGTATTTCGCAATGGCTGAATCCCTGCTCAACAAAATTAAACGAACCACGCGATTGCCGAGCCCGCCCGGTACGGCCCTACAGATCCTTCAGCTTTGCCAGCAGGAGGACGTTGACGTCGGCGAGTTGGCGGACACGTTGGCGGCGGACCCTGCCCTGTCGCTCCGGTTGCTGAAGTACGCCAACTCCCCGCTGGTGGGTGTCAGCAAAGAGGTGACAAACGTTCGCGACGCCGTGGTGTTGCTGGGGATACGCTCGGTCCGGCTCATGGCGCTCAGCTTCTCGCTGGTTGGGTCGGATGATCGCCGGGCCTGCCGCGGGTTCGACTACGGCCGGTTCTGGTCGTACTCGGTGGCGTGCGCGGTGGCGGCCCGGCACCTGGCGAGACGGGGTTCTTCGCGGGGTTTGGCAGAGCAGGCCTTCGCGGCCGGGCTACTGGCCCATCTCGGGAAGCTGGTCTTCGCGGTCTGCATCCCCGATGCGTACGGCGAGGTCCTCAGCGCCGCCGACGGCATGCTCGGTGAAAGCTCCGCCCACGAGGCGGAGCGTATGGGATCATCGCACGAGGAGCTCGGAGCCGACCTGCTCATCGATTGGGGAATCCCCAGGCAACTGGCCGAGGCAATCCGCCACCAGAATCGCCCCGATGAACTGGCCAATCAGGCCCAGGCCAGACAACTGGCCATGATCCTCGGGGCCTCGACTGCCGTTGGCGACATCGTCTGCCAGACCGTCCGGGATGAGACGATCCCCGCCAGATGGGAGGCGCTCCTCGCTTCGGAGTTCTTCGACACGCAGGAACAGGCCGCCGAAACCGTCGACAAGATCCGCGAGGATTTCTCCACGCTGGCATCCATGCTGTCCCTGAACGAGGGAGCGGCGGAGAACGCGGAGGAGATCCAGGCTGAGGCGGGCGAGGTACTGGGCGAGTTGAGCCTGGCGGCGCAGCTCAAGAGCGAGGCGGTCGAGAAGGAGAACCGCGGGCTCCAGGAGAAAGCCTGGACCGATGGACTGACCGGGATCAACAATCGTGCCGCTTTCGATCAGCAGCTTGCTGAAATGTGGGACCAGGCCGTCCAGAGCCAACGGGCGATTGGCCTCATAATGCTGGACGTGGACCATTTCAAGAAGTTCAACGACACCTATGGGCACCAGACCGGCGATGCGGTGCTCAAGGGCGTGGGTCGCTGCCTGCCCCGCCAGGTGAGGAGCGTTGATTTTGTTGCCCGCTACGGCGGGGAGGAGTTTACGGTTATCACGCCCAACGTGGATCGTCTGACCGCGGCCCAGATCTGCGTCAAGATCCGGACCGCAATCGAGACCATGGTGGTGGAGTTCAAAGGCCGGCACCATCACGTCACCATCAGCGTCGGAGCGGCGATACTACCCGTCCCTGGTGAGCACTTCACGCCGGTGAAACTGATCGAAGCCGCCGATAAGCAGCTCTATTGTGCCAAGCAGAAGGGGCGTAACTGTTGCAGCATGAAGCAGCTCCTGCCCACACCGGCCAGCGCCCCAACGCCACAACCCGTTACTGTCTAGCACCCGCCCCCCCGGCGGCGGCGAGGCGGACCACGCCCTGCCGGCGTGAGGCGGTCGGCAGGTCGTTCATCTTCTCTCACTTCGAGTCGATCCATCCGCCGCCGAGGACGACGTCGCCGCGGTAGAATACCGCCGCCTGGCCGGGCGTGACCGCGTTCTGAGGCTCATCGAAGCGCACATGGACGCGGTCATCAGCAGTGGCCTCGACCACCGCCGGTGCCGCCCGGTGAGCGTAGCGGATCTTGACGCTTGCCCGCACGGGGGCGGTCGGCGGGTCAATGAGCCAGTGGACACCCGAGGCCGTCAGCGTATCCGACGCCAGCTCGTCTCGCGCAGCCACGGTTACCGTGTTGGTGTGCGGGTCGAGTGCGGCGACATAAACAGGAAACCCCATCGCGACGCCAAGCCCCCGGCGCTGGCCAATGGTGAAGTTGGCGATTCCCTGATGCCGGCCGACTTCGTTCCCGCTACGATCAACGATCGGGCCTTCGACGAAGGCCTCCGGCCGGCGCTCGCGTACCACCCGGGCGTAGTCCCGGTCCGCCGCGAAGCAGATATCCTGCGACTCGGGCCTGCCACAGATGCTCAGGCCGACTCGACGGGCGTGCTCGCGAACATCGTCCTTGGTCATGCCTCCGACGGGAAACAGAATCCTGGCCAGTTGATCGCGATCAAGCCCGAAAAGCACGTACGACTGGTCCTTGTTCTCATCGCTCCCCCGCCGCAGGCGGTACTTGCCGTCCCCCACGTCGGTCCGAGCGTGGTGCCCGGTGGCGACGAAGTCGGCACCGGCCGCCCGACCGTAGTCTGCCAGCCGGCCGAACTTCAGACGCTCATTGCAGATCACACAGGGGTTGGGTGTTCGGCCGCGGCAATACTCATCGGCAAAGTAGTCGATGATACGGTCGAACTGATCCTTGAAGTTAAGTACGAAAAACGGGATGCCGAGCATACCCGCGACCGCACGAGCATCGGAAGCGTCGGCGGCACTGCAGCAGCCGCGACGACGACTGCGACGAGCGGAACGCTCCGGGCAAGCGGAACCTCCCCTGTGAGCCGGGCCGTCCCCGGCCCGGTCTTCGTCCTTGTCGTCGGGCGCCTCGATCCCCGCCCGCATGAACAGACCGGTCACCTCGTATCCCTGCTCGTGCAGCAGGCTCGCCGCCACGCTCGAATCGACGCCGCCGCTCATCGCGACGACCACTTTCCTGCCCCCCGGTCCCGACATTGGTTGATAACTCCAGGGAGCCGCGGGCTTTAGCCTGCGCGGCCCTTCCAGTGAGTTCACAGCTTCGTGTCCGTTCGCAAGGCCGCGCAGGCTGAAGCCTGCGGCTCGTTGCGGTGGAATCGGTCAGTTTGAGTATAGTATGATGTTCGCCGCCCGGCAAAAGCGCCCGTCCGGCCCCGGCGAAGTCTCGTCCTCGATTGATGGAGCCCCGGCATGGATACTCTGACGGTATCAACCCGCAGGCGATGCCAACTACTTGACGTGACCGGCGACGTCCAGAAAGCCGTGCGCCAAGCGGGCCTGAAAACCGGCCACGTGGTCTGCTACGTCCCCCACAGCAGAGACGACAGCTAGTTTATACCTACCGTTTACGATTGCAGGGGAAGCCGCTGCGTGAGGCTACGCAGGCACTACCATCACCTGGACACGCCGTTGCCGCGGGCCATCGAATTCGCAGAAGTAGATGCCTTGCCAGGTGCCGAGGACCAGCCGGCCGTCCTCGACCAAGACCACCACCGACGAGCCCATCAGCGAAGCTTTGACATGAGCAGCCGAGTTGCCTTCCCCGTGGTGGTAGTAACCGGCATTCCACGGCACGGCCTTGTCCAACGCGGCCAGTATGTCGTGGGCAACGTCCGGGTCGGCGTTCTCATTGATGGTCACGCCTGCCGTTGTATGCGGAATGTAGACTGTTGCCAGACCATCGCCAATCCCGCCTTCATCGACTGCCCGCTCGACTTCGCGGGTTATATCCACCATGCAGGCGTGCTGGGGCGTAGCTACGCGAAATTCCAGCTTGCTCATACGGCGACCTCCTTCTCCGTGCCAGCCTATGCGGATCACGCCGGCGAATCCAGGGGCCAGCCGACAGACGATTTGGTCGGCCCCGCCGACATGAAGTACACTTAACCCAGACGCTAGCTGAAATGGAGGAATCCCGAATGAGCGTTGAACACAAAACCTTGTCTCTTGGACAACGAATCCGCAAGGCCCGCATCGCGGCCGGGTTACGCCAGGCCGACGTTGCGGCAAGAATGGGCACCCAGGCTCCGTGCGTTTGCTTCTGGGAGAGAGAACAGCGAGAGCCGACCCTCAGCAGCCTGCGGCGGTTGGCATCGGCGATCGGTTGTAAGGTGGCAGACTTGATCGGGTAGGATCGGGGCCCCGTAAGAAAAAAGGCCCGTCGGTGTGGTCAACACGCGGCGGGCTGAGGCAGAACCGTGTCTAGTTTATTATACGACATTTCCGACGGTACGGCAATTCAATGCCGACCTTTTCAGCGGGTCCGTCTTTATGAGCGTGTCTCGACATCCAAACAAGCCCGCCACGGGAACTTATCTTGCCAAGCCAGGGCCACCCGCCGTGCTGTCCACGACCGACATTTGCAGGTCCACGATCAGTTTCTTGAGGTCGCCCCAGCCACATCATTGAATGGACGGACCGATTTCCTGGCCGCCATCGACGCTTCGAGACGAGACGGCCTTGCAATTGTCACGCACGACAGAACTCGATACATAAGATGTGCCGATCCAAACAACTCGGAGGGGGTGCCGTTTTTGTATCAGTGGGACGAGCTTCTTGAAGCAAGCCGTGGCGTTCAACTGTTGACACTCATCCCACCTACCGCATCACCCAACCAGCGCCGGTCATCGCGAATCAGAAGAAGTGGCAAAGCGGGACGTTCACCCAAACCAGCCCGTGCCGCCCCTGGTTCATTGAAAAAACGTCGCCAGGCACTCGCCCTGCGGCTCCGCGTTTTGCATCGGGCGGGAGTTGCCGCGAAGGCCATCAGTCGTCGTTTGGCGGTGCCGGAAACGACCATCAGGCGTTGGCTGGGACGCACCAGATAGGGGGGCGCCGTTTTTCTTGGAGCACGAACATCCCGAGGTCGAAAACACCCAATGTTTACAGGCCAATCCGCATACTTCCAAGCCCCGCCAGCCCTGATCGGAAACTATACCCCTGAATATGAGGGAATCCACGAACCTGTTACCCCCGATCTCAACACAAAGCGAGACCAGAAATGATAACATTCAATGAGGCACAAACGATCTCGGAAGAAACAACACCGATCCCGACGACCCTGGGTTGAGCTTTCCGGTACTGACGGTCTTGGTCGAGTTCATCGTCTTTTCAGAGCTGGACGAGACATGTTCGACGTTCGTGGTCGTCAGCTACGGTTTTGTAAGCCAGGTGTGTTTTGGAGTCCGGCGCTTCACTGTCTGCTTTTTGAGAAAGGATCAGACCATGGCCAATCCATTTGAGGACGTGTTCATCAACCCTCTCGTGCACTTCACGGTCTTGTCCCGTCAGCCTCTTGAGACTCCCCCCGAGTTGAGGCAAGATGCTAGCCTAGCCCTTTTGGATTCAATCATACGGACGGTTGCTGTATCTGGCCTGCCTCCGAACACTGAACTGAACTCACGGCTATGGATGGTCGAGGTAACGTCTATCGTCTGTTCCGAACAGGCCGAAAGGTCTTTGATGTGTACGGTCGTCTCTTGAAGTATCGTGCTCCTGGCGTCTGGTGGTCTTTTGCCCACCGCTGTTTGCTTTTTTTGTGAGGTGATCCTTCGATGAATCCAGGTCTAACCCTTGAGAACATTTTGAGCACCCGTCTTGTCCACGGTTCCGATCAGGCTACGTTGGCTGAGGTGTTGGAGGAAATTGATGATCCGGCGTTTCGGGATCAAATCATCGGGGCAGTTGTAAAGGCGCTTTTAGAACAAAGAAGCCATCGGGAGAATGATGACGACGATGATGACTAGCAGCCCCACGCTGATCGAGGCCCACCTTTGGAGTACACCAGGGCCCGTAGAACGCAGCACAGCCCGCTTGTGCGTGTCCTATGGCATTCTACGGGCCATCGACGGAGCAGGAAATGTTCCCCGCTGAGCATCGTCAGACCTTGAACCTTGTTGAACTTCTCGTTTTCCTCTGGCGTCAGATTCAAGGCAGCCAAGCCCATGGAGATTTCCGCGTTTTGGTCTGTCATCGTTTTGCCCCACTTGTTTTGAAACCACATGCATTGTCCCCGTCTCTGCCGGATCGTCAACGAGTCTCTGAGGTTTTTGACTTCCCCTCTCACGCCTCCAGGTCCCCACTCCCCCTACTGTGAGCCGGAACCGACGGCCCATCTTTTTCAGAAGATTATCTATATTTGCTCTTGAATATCCCGGATTCCTGGGGTATAATCTACTGAATGGGATATGTAGGCTACTGAATACAGGAGCACGTACGATGGGAATCGACCGAGCAAAGTACCTGGACGCGGACGAAACCAAGCGGTTGCGGCTGGTCACCGAGGCCGCCAACATCAAAGACCTACAGGCTGGCCGGGTCCGGTGGGTTGTAGCGTGGGCCGTGGTTGACTCCGCTCTACAGACCGGACTCCGTGTATCTGAGCTGGCCAAGCTGACGATAGGTGACGTGGACTTCCGACGATCTGCTCTCCGAGTTCATCGTAGTAAACGCCGCAAGTCCATCACGGAGACGATCCCGCTCAGCAAGGAACTCCGCTCTCACCTGAAGGCGTTTATCGAATGGAAAAAGGCCGTTGGGCAGCCAACCGGGAAGGGCAGTCCATTGTTCGTCGGCAAACGGGGAGCGCTGACCGCCTCCGGTTTGATGCAGTTGTGGAAGCGTGCGGTTGCTGAAGCTGGACTCCCCCGAGAGTTGTCGATTCACTGTGCGAGACATACTCTCGCCGTGGCGTTGCTCAAGAAATCCGGCAACCTCAGACTCGTTCAGAAGCAGTTGGGGCACACCAGCCCGACAACTACCGCGAACATCTACGCTGACGTGACTTTTGAAGATCAGCAAGCGGCGGTGAATGGGCTTTATGAGTGAGATTTCGTTTTGCGCTCGAGCCGAAATAGAGTATACTTAAACACGGTAGAAGGGACAGAATTGATGGACCGGAGACCCCATCTTTCTGGCGGTCTCCGGTCCGCTTTTTGAGGTGACCATGAGTGACACACCGGCCAACGTGGATCGGCGTTTTGGGAAACGCGACAAACCCTGGACTCGCAAAAGCCGACGCAAACCCGACGGTACATTGCCGGCCAGGTGGGAACCCAAGCTGCTGGATTCGATGGATAGCCGCCTCGTGGTGGTTCGGAAACTCCGCCAGAGGGTAGCAGAACTCCAGGAGGAGATGAACGCCGACAGCATCTTGAAACGTATGCTCTGTGATCGGTTCATCTTCATGCAAACGGCTCTCGAAACGGCGGAGGCCAACGCCCTACAGAACGGCGGGTTTGATCCGGGCCCGTGGACTCAGATGGTAAACGCTGCCGTGGGAATCATCCGGGCCTTGGGTGGACCTGGACGCAAGGCAAAGCCCGTTCAAGACTTGCGATCTTACGTTACCAGCAAGGGGGTCCAGACGGCATGACCATCATCGAAGCCATCAAGGACCGCAACCTATTCCGCCCGTTCTTGGGTGATGACCTGACCACCTGGCGGCCTTGGCTGTCATTCCTGCGTGTGGTATATGGCCTGCCGACACGACCTACCGATTCCAAGCTGATCCACGATTGCACCGGACGCGATCCGTCGAAACTTCCCTCTGATGGCTTTGGGAGGGTCTGTTGCCTGACAGGCAGGCGTTCTGGCAAGTCACGAACAGCCGCGATGATTGGTGCATACGAAGCGGTCCTGGCCGGCCATGAAGGCAAACTGGCCCCAGGCGAGCGTGGGCTTGTGGCACTCTGTGCCCCGACGAAGCAGCAAGCCGACGTGGAGCACCGATACATGCGGGCGTTGTTCGGTTCCGAGCTTCTGTGCAATGAGGTTGTCCGCGAAACCACCACCGGCTTTGAGCTTCGCAATGGGATTGGGATTGAGGTCCTGGCAGGTGACTACCGCTCCATTAGGAACTTCACACTGATTGCCGCTGTCATTTCCGAAGCTGCCTTCTTCGGGTTGGACGAAAACAGCAAGATTCGGAACGACACAGAATTAATTCGAGCTATCAGACCGGGACTGGCCACAACGGGCGGCAAGCTGATAGCGATTTCATCACCCTATGCGAAGCGGGGCTGGTGCTGGAGGATGTTCAAACAGAACCACGCCAACAACACCGGCCGAACACTGGTATGGAATTGCCCCAGCCGTACGATGAACCCGACGTTGCCCCAGGAGCTTGTTGATGAGGCGTTGCAAGACGACCTCCAGGCCGCCAAGAGCGAATACCTTGCCGAGTTCAGAGACGACGTTGCCATCTTCATTCCCCGCGATGCAATTGAAAGGCTTGTCGTCCCTGGCAGAGTTGAATTGATGCCGCGTGAGAGGGTTCGCTATTACGGGTTTGCCGATCTTTCAGGTGGCCGCGTAGACGATGCCGCCCTTGCGATAGCACACAAGGACAACGCCAAGGTGATCCTGGACCGCCTCGTCCGATGGACTCCCCCGTTCAATCCGAATCTTGTCATTCAGGAAATGGCCCGTGAACTCAGGCGGTTTGGTCTGCGTCACGTCATCGGCGACAATTACTCCGCAGAGTTTGTTGCCAGTGCCTTCCGGTCGGTCGGTATCGGCTACACCAAGAGCCCCCAGCCCAAGGCCGAGCTGTATCGTGAATTGCTTCCGCTAGTTTTCTCCGACGGTATTGAACTGCTGGACGATCCGGTTCTGATCGACCAATTATCAAACCTAGAACGACGAACACGATCAGGTGGCAAAGATATCATAGACCATCCCGCCGGAAGCAAGGATGATCTTGCCAACAGCGTGGCGGGCGTAGCGGTGAACGTCACAAAGCGTCGGATCGAAATCGGTGCGTTGAGACTCTTCGACTCGCCAGGGGCAAGGAACCTGAACGCATGGCGAGAGATGAGCAATTTGCAGGTAATCGGGTAGTCCAGGAGAAAACCAATGGCAGAGACACACAAACCAATTCAAGCATTTCACGAGAAGCATGGCCCGGACTTCCTCTCGGACGACAATGGCTGGCTGCTCTGGCCCGATGGGGCCCGGCGAGAAAATTCCCCGTATGGCATCATGATCGAACCTGACCCGGACCGGCACAAACGAGCCCGCGATAAGTGCCGATATTGGCAGCTTCGCGTCGATCGAGCGGTTAGCGAGTTTGACCATCTCAAAGCAGGCTTGCAAATGGCTGCCAACGCCAGCATTCGTGACGGTGCAATCGTGCCAGATTCGAGGGCGTTGGATGAGCTGAAGTCCCTCAAAGCTGAAGTTGAGCGACTCCGCAGTCGGCTCCGATCGGCCGAGCGGGGAGTGGAGCGAACTGTCCCCGAAGCCGTCAAAAGACGTGCGGCCGAGAGGGCCGAACGGCAGGCTGCTGGTAGGGAGTTTGATGGAGAACTATCGAGGATCACAATTTAGAAAGGGAAACCGTTATGACGAATATCTTGGCTTGGTGTGCCGAGCAGAGCAGGCAGAAACAAGTTTTGCCGAATTGGAGTTTCGACCTGATGTATAAGGTAGGTCCGGAGGAACCCTTGCCTCTGCCAACGATGAACTTCGGCGACGAAGCATCGGACACGGCAAGAAGCAACTATGTTGGGCAGGGCGAGGTATCGTCGAGGAACCAGCAGGAACAGCCATTGCCATTACCGACGATGAATTTCAGCGATAGGTACAAGCCACCGGCACCGGCACGGCCACGGGGCCCGAAGCTGGTCCGTCCGGGCCATGCCGAAAAGCCTTTACCGTTGCCGGCGTGGGAGTAGCGTGAAGCATTACATCGAAAGCTCTGAAGGTTTGCTCGCCGACTACGATGAATCGGGTCAATGGGACCCATCCAAGTTCCAATGGACTCACGATCGGCACCTGGCGTTGTCATTTGGGAAGCGATCCCAACGCGTTCGGGACCTTCTCCTTGTCCTCGGGCGGCTTGGTTGGCCGAGCCGATTCATCAAGCTACGCCCACGGGCTCGACATCGCGGATACTGACCAATGAGCGAACAACAGGTTGACAAGAGCAGCGAAACCGTCCCAACTCCGGTTCCGCCGGCACACCTTGATGCGAGCCAAGCAACGGTGATTGAGCTAGGGCGTCTGCAGGGCTTCAGCGTGATCGTCTCCCCGATTGACCGGCGTGTGCAAATGGTTGTGGTCAGACATCGAGTGCCCGATGATACGATTGATTGACTGTCCTGAGGTGACCACCTTTGGGGTGCCGCGAGAGATCGGCGGGATATCCTCACTCCGTTTGCGGCACCCCTTGATTCTGGCGGCTGGGGGCGTGGCCAATTCTTGTCTCCGGAATTGGCTTCCCCGCCGTCGCTTTTGCTCAGGCAATTCTCTAAGTCATTGTGACGTAAGGATTTACAATTCGATTTTCCCCTTGACTTTCGCGGCGGTCCCTTTTAGTTGACATCGTGGTACGTACAGGCTATAATAGGATATAAGCTCCAGGTGCCCCCGGGGCTGAACCAGCCGGCAGCCCGGCGGCATAACCCCATTGCCGGCTGGGGGATGGTGTCGTTATGTCAAAGCGAAAGCTCCGGTTTGCCCCGCTGATTCGCGTGAGTGGTGAGGAACAAGAGCGTAAAGGTGAAAGCCTCAGAACTCAGCGGGCACAGATAGAACAAGCTGTCCACACGCTGGGCGGCATGATACCTCCCAAACTAGCCCATAAGTACAGCGGGCAGGAGCACGGAACGCCAGGCTACGAGCGGCAGAAGTTGGACCAGCTACTCAAGGATGCTGCCTCTGGAATGCTTGATGCGGTGATCGTCGCGGACATCTCCCGGTGGTCGCGGGATAACGAGAAATCACAGACCGGGCTCAAGGTGTTGCGCAAAAACGGCATCCGGTTTTTCGTGCTGACCACAGAGCACGACCTGAACAACCCGGAAGCCGAATTGGTTTTGGGCATGTTCAGCCACATCAATCAATATCTCGCCAAGACGCAGGTCAAGAAGTCCGTCGATAATCGTCTGGCCCGTCTACGCCGTGGCTGTCCGGCATGTGGGCAAGTCCCGTTCGGGCGGACCTTCAACAAGGAAACGGAAACGTGGGGCATCGACGCTGAGAAGCAACGGTTTATGCAAGCCGTCGCCAAGCGCTACATCGCCGGCGACAGCCTGGAGCAGATGTCCCGGGAATTCCAGGTGTCCACGACCTCGTTGTGGCGGACACTGGTCAAACAGAGTGGGCCTGAATTCCTTGTCGCGTGGAACAAGCTACGCCTCGACGATGACGACAGAAAAAGAGTCCGGCATCAGCTTGCCAAAGTGGAGCAGCTTCGAGAAGCAAACCGCCGACGGGCAAAGCGTGTTCATGAACGCGTTCGGGAAATTGAGCTTGATGACCTGTTCATCTTCATCATCGACGTGCCGGAACTGTTGGATGCCAAGACGCGAGCGAAGATCCAAAGTGTGGCAGAGTCCAGACGCAAGAATCGGGGACCGCGCAAGCACGAATACCTATTGAAAAACTACATCTACTGTGGCACCTGTGGCAAAGCACTTACCGGGCAGAGCCAGGACAAACCCAAGAGAAGCTATCGCTACTATCGGCACAATGCATCAAAGCGGCTCAGCGGGAGCAACTGTCGGCAATGCCTGATGTACGTTGACGCCGACGCAATTGAACAGGCTGTGCTCCTGCATTTGTTCGCAACGCTGGGGAACGTGACCAAGATCAGAGAAGCAATTGAAGCGGCCAACCCCAA
>Ga0307434_1001352_pt1 | contig 13421 bp, 11 predicted proteins | sample SalMarWE160220MG_FD_202156 | JGI IMG/M metagenome (GOLD analysis project Ga0307434, IMG submission 202156) | Salt marsh sediment microbial communities from the Plum Island Ecosystem LTER, Massachusetts, United States - WE1603-220 | ecosystem: Environmental > Aquatic > Marine > Intertidal zone >... | reverse complement strand
TTGCATTTCAATTGACTGGGCTGGAGTGGTCTTTAGCTAAGTTCCAGGCGCTGTCGTGCTTTACGGGAACCGGCTTTACGACAAAAGAGGCGGAGCTGATTACCAGCAACAAACAAAGGCGCAAGATTGCTTCTGCTCTTATCATTTTAGGCAACGCTGGCCTGATCATTATGATTGCCACTCTGGCGGGTTCGCTAATACCATCACAAGATATGATACTTTCTAAATTGTCGGAGTCATACCTGCCATTTCGTATCCCACCTTTTTTAGTAATATGGGTAAACCTAGCCATTATTGCTGTTGTCGTGTATGGCGTCTATAGAGTTTTCACGCACGAGCAGTTTGCCAGGAGGCTCACGAATTTTCTGAGGCGAAAAATCATCAAAAAAGAAATCTTTAAGAAGGTATCCTTTGAGGAACTTTTGCTGGCAACCGGCGGATATGGGGTTTCGAGAGTTGCGGTTTCTGCCGGCAGCGGCGTGTTAAACAAAACGCTCGCCAGGTCGAACTTGAGAAAGCATGACATTACCGTGTTGGCAGTAGTTAGAGGTGAACAGACTATACCCAACCCATCCGCGGATACGGAGATCCTTTTGGGTGATGAGCTCGTTTGTTTCGGCAAATTAGAAAACATCCGAAACACGATTTGCATGAATCCTTGACGACAATGGAATAGCTAACACGCTATGGGTGAGGCCCCGCTGAAATTACTTAAGGAATATTTATTATGAATTACGAGTTACTTTTTATTTCAGGATTTTACACCTGGTTTATTCTGCCATTTTTGATCTTTATAGCCAGGGTGGCCGATGTCACCATGGGGACAATACGGGTCATATTTGTCTCCAGAGGATTGAAATACCTGGCTCCTGTTGTGGGTTTTTTTGAGATACTAATCTGGCTCTTAGCTATAGGCCAGATTATGACAAATCTTTCCAATCCCGTGTGTTACATCGCCTACGCAGGTGGATTCGCGATAGGTAATTATGTAGGCATTTGTATAGCTGAGAAGCTGTCTTTAGGTGTTGTGCTAATACGAGTGATTACCAAAATGAATGCCCTGCCTCTGGTGGAGCATTTGAATGCTAAAAACTATGGAGCTACCAGTATTGACGGCCATGGAACCAGCGGCGAGGTAAAGGTCGTTTTTACCATCGTGCCTCGGCGGGAAGTTCCCAGCGTGGTTGAGTCGATCAAGAAATTTAATCCGCAGGCGTTTTACTCAATAGAGGAAGTAGGGTTTGTGGAGAGGGGGATATTTCCAAACAGAAAAAGCTGGCATGATTCTTCTTTAATCAGATTGTTCAGGCCATTCAGAAAAGGCAAATAAGGTAATCCTGTGAAACCCACTGCCAAAACTCGTAAAAGGCTCAGTAAATTAGAGCAGCTTCTAAAGACAAAATCACGTTTGTTGATTGTCATGCAGGATAATCCTGACCCTGATTCAATAGCCTCTGCGGTAGCGCTACGCAAAATTGCAAATAGTCTCAATAACGTTCAGTGTACTATTACTCACGGTGGAACCGTTGGTCGGGCCGAAAACAGAGCTTTTGTGCGGTATCTTGGTCTGAACCTGCGGCCGTGTGCAGAGATTGAATTTGAAAAATTCGACTGCATTGCAATGGTAGATGCCCAGCCGGGAACCGGTAATACTTCCCTGCCCGCTGGAATGATGCCCGACATTGTTATAGACCATCATCTTCTACGAATCGCTACACGAGCCGTGAAATTCATCGACATTCGCAGAGAATATGGCGCTACAGCCACCATCCTGCTGGAATATCTTGTCCAGGCGGGGATAGAACCTGATATACAGCTTGCAACTGCCTTATTCTATGCGATCCGCTCCGATACACTGGATCTCGGCAGACAGGCAATCAAAGCGGATATTGAAGCGGTTGCGTTGTTGTTTCCATTAGCGAACAAGAGGATGCTCAGCGAAATCCAAAGAGGTAGTGTGCCGCGAGTTTATTTTCGGATGCTGGATGAAGCCCTAAGGAACGCCCGTATTTATGGACAGGCGATTATCACCAGCTTAGCAACGATAGACAATCCCGATATGATTGCTGAAGCAGCGGACCTGCTGCTGAGAGAAGATGAAACCTGCTGGACAATGTGCACGGGTTGTTCTCAAGGCAAACTTTTTATATCTATTAGAACATCAAAGGAGGATGCCAGAGCTGATAAGGTAATACACCGGGTTGTCTCTGGAAAAGGAACCGGCGGTGGCCATCAAACTTTTGCCGGCGGACAGATTCCCTTGGAAAATGCTACAAAAACACGGTGTGGGTCTTTGGAAAAGTTAGCACAAAAAAGGTTTCTCAAAGCAATAGGGGCCGATGCAAAACACTGGCAGAAGCTAATATCGGATTAAAATAACGCCAATAGTATAAATGCCTAAAGTGAGCTAAAGTATCTAAATGGCGTAAGCCATCCCTTACGGGAGTGAGCTAAAGTTGTAATTCATAATCCCCGCTTCCGCGGGGACAGGCTGAAGGCCATCCTCAAGCTCGGACTTCGCATTGCTTCAGTCCAGCGCTTGGGGCTGCCACCCTTTATTTATCAAACTTATCGGGTGGCATCCTCATCCCTTAGGGATGGGGATGGCTTTTCTCTTGGCTAAACACATACCCTGCGAAGGCAGGGGGCACTTTAGTCAATTCTCATTTTAGGCACTTTAATTTGGGGGAAATTTGTTGCAATTTGAAGGGCTGGCCGTTAGTATTCTGCTGCGTCCCTGCTTTCGCGGGGACAGGCTTGCCTCTGCATAAGCAGGGGGCGAGGTTGTAAATATGGGCCAGCAGAGCAGAAATAGCCGCGAAGACAAAGACAGTACAATCAGGAAGGACCCCCCCCAGGGGGAATCCAAGGATATAGACGACTTCGTCAACAGCCTCAGCGATGAGCACAGGATGCTGGTGGTTCTGAAGAAGCAATTGTATGACGGCACATGGGAGCCAATGCTCGACGACCTGCAGCATCGTTTAGCAGGTAAGCCATATATATTTCAGCTTGTAAATCGGATCGAAGACGATACCAAACGCATCGAACAGATGCAGAAATTTGAAATTGAGCACAACATTGATTTGGCTGACTATGTTAATATGCCATAACGTAGATAGTGAACTAAAGTGTGGAGTGTCTAAAATGCCTAAAGTGCCACGTAAGTGGCATCCTGAGGCGTAGCCGAAGGATCTGGCTAATGAAAAAGGAGATTCTTCGCTTCGCTCAGTCCTATGGACTCCTTACGGAGAATGACGCCTTAGGTGTCACTTTAGCTCACTCCCGTAAGGGATGGCTTACGCCATTTAGGCATTTAACAACTGCTCTGAGTTTGTTTTGTGAGGGTTTACACAAATGTTGCGGTTAAGAAATACAGTTATTTTATTAATTGGTTTTTTAGTTTTGTATATTACGGCCGGCGCTGTGGCTGCAGAGGCAGGGACGGACTGGCTGGTCTCGCCGGAACTGCTTGAGCATGCCAAATTAAAGATTCTATGGCAGAATGAGCTGCCGATGAGAAAAGCTGAGAGCCTGGAGCGCTTATTTATTATTGATAATCGCATTTATGCACTTTCAGACCGCAACTTTCTGATTTCCCTGGATAGAGAAAATGGAAATGTGATATTCAGCAAGTTCGTCGCATCGGCAGGTATTCCGGTGGTCGGTCTGGAACTCTACCAGGGTAAGCTTATATCGGTAATTGGAAACAAGCTGGTTGAGATTGCCCCGGAAACCGGAATAGAAAGCAATGCAAAAGTTCTGGATTTTGGTGTTATTTGTCCTGTCGTTCGGAACAGTTCATTTTTTTACATAAGCTGGCCTGACAGACGCCTGCATATATTACACGCAGATAATAAACTTCAGGTGTTTGAGGTTACTGCCGATAACGATTCGTTGATTACATCAATTATTGCCGACGAGGAATTTGTTGTCTTTGGAACAGATGCAGGCAATGTAATAAGTATCATGCCGGATGTACCTAAGAAACTATGGCAATTTGATGCCGCTGATGCCATCACTGGGCCGATCGTGCGGGACAGAATGTCTCTGTTTTTTACCAGCAAGGATACTAATGTCTATCGGATTGACATAGTCAATCCGGCAATGACAGAGCTTGTTTGGAAGTATCAGATACCGTCGATACCGTTAAAGGCCCCGCGTGTGACACGACGAGTGGTTTATCAAAGTGCTCCCGCCAAAGGCATGGTTGCCATAGATAAACAAAAAGGCAGCCTTTTGTGGTTGTTGCCGCAGGGAGCCGACCTCCTGGCGGAAGCAGATGGAAAAGCTTTTGTTTTTACAAATGACAGAACATTAGCAGTGATGGATAACGCTCGGACAAAACTGCTGTACACGGTTAATTTTGCCGAAGTCTCGATATACGCAACTAATACAAAAGATTCAAAAATCTATATTGCTGATGAACGTGGCCGGATCGCCTGTTTAGAGCCGGTTGAATAGTTACTGGTTATTGGTTACTGGTTATTGGATACTGAGTTACCATTTAACCAGTTACCAATTACCAATTAAATAGTAAATGATGTTTAGGGATAGTTAGGAGAAGGAGTTTATATGGACGTGAGAATTAAAACAGCATTGATAAGTGTTTCTGACAAGAGTGGTGTAGTTGAATTTGCCAAAAAGCTCAGCCAGATGGGAGTCAAGATAATCAGCACAGGCGGGACAGCTAAAAATCTGAGCAAGGCAGGAATTGATGTCGTTGGTATTGAGTCAGTTACAGGCTTTCCTGAAATGATGGATGGCCGTGTAAAAACGCTCCATCCGAAGATACATGGGGCATTACTGGGCTTACGTGACAAAAGCGAACACACCGCGGCGATGAAGCAGCATAATATAGAGCCGATCGATTTGGTCTGCGTGAACCTATACCCGTTCGAGCAGACCATTGCCAAGCCTGGCTGCAAGCTGGAAGAAGCGATTGAAAATATTGATATCGGCGGGCCGAGTATGATTCGCTCGGCTTCAAAGAATCATAAGTTTGTTACTGTCGTGACGCGACCCGACCAATATGATAGAGTCATTGAAGAAATGCAGCAAAACAGCGGCTCTGTCAGCGAAGAGCTGCGGAGTAAATTTGCAAGAGCGGCATTTTCGCTGACTGCGTCTTACGACGCGGCTATATCAAAATACCTCAATAAGTTAGCCGGCATGGAGTACCCTGACAGGATTTCAATTGCGGTCAGGAAAGAAAAAACGCTGCGTTACGGAGAGAATCCTCACCAGACGGCGGCGTATTACAAGCTGCCGGCAAGCGGCGAGACTTCAATATGCAGCGGCAAGCTAATGGAGGCCGCGACAGAGATTAGCTTTAATAATCTTCTGGATGCCGACGCAGCATTTGAGCTGGTAAAGGAGTTTGATGAGCCGGCTGCCGTCGTTGTCAAGCACCTTAATCCCTGCGGCTGCGCCGTCGATGACGATATTACAGTTGCATACCGTAAGGCATACGAAGGTGACGTCGTCAGTGCGTTCGGCAGTATTGTTGCTCTGAATAGAAAAGTCAACGAGGAGCTTGCCAGAACGATTATGGAATCTTACAGTTTGTATGGCAAAGCCCTCGGTGCCGGTGGCTTTTTCGCTGAGGTTATTATTGCACCCGAATTTGATGAGGACGCGGTTGAAATAATAAGAACGCTAAAGAGCTGGGGCAGCAGAGTCCGCCTGATAGAAACCGGACCAATCGACCGAACAAAGATTGACTGCGGAGAGTTTGATGTGCGCTGTATTGTCGGGGGACTTCTATTGCAGAATAGGAACCTCATCGGCTGGGAGCCGAATGTATTGACATATCCTACCAAGAAAAAACCTACCAAAGAGCAGCTTGAAGATTTGAGAATCGCCTGGCTCACAGCTAAACATACCAAGAGTAATACCATTGTGCTGGTGAAAAACAGAAAAGTCCTTGGTGTCGGAGCCGGACAGATGAATCGAGTCGAGTCCGGCTTGATTGCATTCAAGCACGCCGGTGACCAGACTAAAGGCTGCGCTATGGCTTCCGATGCGTTCTTCCCGTTCCCGGACAATATTGAAAACGCCGGCAAAGCAGGCATAGCTTGCATTGTTCAGCCGGGAGGCTCAAAGAAAGACGATGAGGTTATCGCTGCGGCAGACAAGCTCGGCATCGCGATGGTCTTTACCGGCAAAAGACACTTTAAGCATTAATTTCGTATTGCGTTGTGCGTATCGCGTATTACGTGACAAAAGTGAACATTCTATACAATGATAAAACAGATCTTCTCTACATCCGGTTAGATGACAGAAAGCAAGATACCATAAACAGGTGGGTTTCAGAGGATATTGTGCTTGATATAGGCGAAGATGATAAGATTATTGGCATAGAAATCCTTGACGCATCAAAACATGTACGTCTTGAAATGCTTATGCCCGTCAATTACGGAAAACTAAGACCGGCAATGTGATTTTGCCAATCATGGTATTGCAATGGTATCCACCGGCAAGCGGCACTTTAAGCATTAAGAAAATCAAGCAAAGCAATTGAGATTATGTAGCACCCGGTTTTCATAGTTGTAGGCCTTTCGCTAAAACAGCGTAAAATAGGAAATGAATAATGCTTTACCGCGTGAAGTGCCTATTTGATTGGTTCAATATCCCAGCTTCTGCTCGTATTAGGGCAGAACAACTGTCGCAAGAGGCCTTCAAAGCATCCGGTGGGATGGTGCACCTTAATGACTATCTTGCGCTTTCTGCCGTTTTGCTTCGGCACAAACCTAAGCTCATCTTCGAAATAGGAACCTATCTGGGGGTGACTTCGGATTTTCTCCTGAGGCTGCTGCCTGATTGTGAGGTTGTCTCGGTCGCGTATGTTAGACGATTTCTAAGTCCTGCCCGCCGTACACTTTCACCCTTCGCAGTGCTACGGAGAACGGGCTGGGCAGGCGGGTTTGCAGGAAAGAACTATAACAATAGTGAGCTTTCACCGAAAGATATTGGAAGTCACGTTGGAATCGAAAGACGCAATAGGTTGCATCAATTATACGGAGATTCGCACAAACTTAAACCGAGTACCTTAATTAAGAAGTTCGGTTTATTTGACTTGGTTTTTATCGACGGAGACCATTGCAGACAAGGAGTTCGCCAGGATACGGAGCTTGCCAAGTCAATCCTTGCTGATGATGGTACTATTAGCTGGCACGATGCTAATCCAAAAGAAAAATATAGTGACGTTAGATTGTACCTGGAGCAAGAATTGCCTATGCAGGCACTGGCAACTATGGATGATTATATAGGAGGTATTGCCTGCTGGAGCAAGAAAATAGAAAAGCGAATCCTTCGACTCTGCTCAGAGTCTGCAGCTTTCCCCCGATGAATCGGGATCGATCATATTGGTTGTCCCCCGGATAAAGTTCGGCTGATTTTCACAAATTCTCGTAGTTTCATTAATCTGCCCCGAGTACAGTTACGGTTGGTTCCCGCAAACCAGCCAAAAGAGTTTCCAGCTCGCTCACCCGGCGGCTCGCGATCTCCAATGTTTGTTTTGCGATGCGTATTTGCGAGATTTGGGGATCAAACGTTGTCGCCATTGTTAGCTGTCCTTCTGTTTGTTTTAATTGTTTATCAATAACACCAAATTCGGCTCTCCTTTCGGCCAGATCTATCATTATGTCGGCCAACTCGCGGTTAAATCTGGCTAATTGGTCACCACCTGCAGATTGGCTGATCTCTTCTCGCCTTTGTGCAAGCTCTATTCTGGTCCTGGTGAGCCTTTCTTCTGCATTGGCAAGATCGGCAGCAGGTGCCCTTCCAGCGTCAATGAGCTTCCTGATGTTTGCCAATTGCTGAGCCTGCGTTTCGAGTAATCGCTGTAGCTCAACAGTGACGGGTTCATCTTTGACTTTGGCGGCCATTTGGTCACTTATTCTGGCGATCTGTTCTTCAATCGCTGTATGACGTGCCTCCAGCCGAGCAACTTCCATCTCCAGGCCTCGTTTTTCCCGGAGCAAGTTATGCTTTTCATCGAGCAGTGGTTCCAAAGAAATATCCATAGGAATATCAACAGGGACATCTATCTTAATAGTTTGCAAAAACTTTTGGATTTTTTGGTGAATTTCGGGAGTTTGTAGAATGACCAGCTTTTTGCCCATGTAAGTTCTGATTGTTCCTTCTCCTGCACCGATATCAAACCAGCTATCCGGCTCGATTGAATCCTGGATAAGCTGTATCAGATTATCAGTTCCACCGGCTGAATAACCAAGTCTGGGAATATCATAAACCCGTGTTTCCAGGTTGTTTGGAAGCGAATCCGAATCTACAGTTGCTATCGTGATCACTCCATTTTTAATAACGTAACCAAGCTCAGTAAATCCGCCGGAGACTGCTTTTAACAAAAGCTCCAATGCCGTGCCTATGCGGACTCCCGGTATCCCATCCATATTTATCTCGGTACTTGGCTCGATTTCAGCATTGTCGAGCAAATCCCGCCAGAGAACCACCATCTTCAGTGGTGGGTCAACAGAATTCTTTAGTCTCTCTATAGCTTCGCCAAAAGGCATTGGAGGTGACAACATCGAAAGGTCAACAATTTGTTCTAATTGTTCATAGACAGCCGCATCAGCCGGGTCCAGTTTGACTGCTGGGGGCGGCTCTGTTGCCCTGGCTTGCTCCATTATCTTTGAAAGTTGTAATTGTGCTCTTTCACGCTGTTCCCTGACTCTGGACAGTCGGTCTTCGAGTCTAACAGAGTAGTCTCGCGCATTATCGAGGATTGTACGACGCATAAGATCGATAAGAACGTCCATAAACTCTTCGGCTGCCGGCTTGACGTCCTCAGGTAGTTCAACTGTCAGCCGAAAAAGAATCGTTTGCTCAGTGTCAAGACTTAGTGGTGCTGATGCGACTACGCCGGGGCGCCTGGGCAAGCGTGGGGTCTCTTCTCCGTACAAACCGATGTCCTCCCTGCCTGTTCTGCCGCCTCGTAAGTACCTTGTTTCCGACCTGCTCCGTCCCAACCTGGAGTCCATGCCTCGTCTGGACCTCGAGCCGGCTTGATCTCCTAACAAACCGCCTTCTATCCCTGCTCCGCTTCGTCTGGGATTGGCTGCTTCTTCTTCCATCCGCTCCATCATCATCCGCTGCTCGTTCCTCATCATCCGCTCGCCCATCATCATATCATTGCCCATGCGTATCGGTTCGCGCTCTGGTTCCGGCGGTATCGCACCGATAGAATCGCGAGGTAATGGCTCGATGAAAAAAAGGTTAACACTCTGTTCAGGTGATAGGCCCAGTACTTCGCGACCGGCCTTTCCAGCGACGCCGGAGCTACGTAGCAAAGACTCAACGGCCTCATAGTTCAGCGGAAAAACGATTGGATTTGCGGTTATCTTGACTACGCAGCTTGCAAAACGCGTGTTTGATATTTTCGCCTCTGCCGGTTTTTCGGCTGCTTGGACCGCGCCTGCTATAAAAAGGACCAAACTTAACAGGATGACGGTACGTTTTGCTGTTTCCATAATAAATCTCCTTTTGAATCTTTTTTATATTTAATATTCTGAATTTCCAACAATCTTTCACGGGCCACCTCAGCACCATGAGTTTCAGGAAAGAGTTCGATTACACGTTTGTATGTCTGGATGGCAGAACTTTTTAAATTAAGCTCACGGTACATTCGGTCGGCCTGATAGACAAGGTTAAAAGCAGTCTTGTCGACCTGCTTTTGGATTTCTTCGATGGGGTCAGGAATGCTTGCGAGCTGAGCCTGTAGTTCGTCAAGCCGCTGCTGCTTTCGCTCGTTGTCGAGAACCTCCTGGACTAAATTGTATGTGGCATCGGCTCTTGCCTGCAGTTGCTCTATTTGCATTTCGAGCGAAGAGATTTTTTGCTGGTGCGTTGTTTTGGCAGCTCTTAATGTAAAGCCATACAGACCGACAGCGATTAAAATTGCAGCAGCCGCAGCAACGGGCGTGGCTATACTTATGATGCGCCTGCGATTGGCACGGCGGCGGACTGCCGAAATATTGATAAAAACCGGAGCAGGTACTCCTGCTGTTTCATCAGCCTTTTGTAATAGGTTTTTTATCTTGTCTTCTGTCATAAATTATTCCTCTATCAGCTCGGTGAGTTCCCGCCGTAGACGCTTCCTGGCACGATTCAGACGGACCTGCAAGGCATTTTCGGATATGCCAAGGATCCGGCTGCTTTCGTTTATAGAAAGCCCCTGCAGATACCTCAAAACTATCGGCTCACGATATTTAGCTGGCATAGCTTTCACGGCGCGCCGTACACGATTGAAAGTTTCACTGTCCATCAATCGTCTATCCGCAGCCTGGCTATGAGCACAGTATATTTTGCCAGCAGTTTTTGAAAATATCTTTAGTCGAAGCATACGCTTATATCTGTAGGTGCGGCATTTATTTATTGTTATAGTAAAGAGCCAGCTTTTCAGGTGGCATTGGCCACGGAATTTTTTTAATCCTACGAACACAGCGAGAAAGATATCCTGAATGACATCTTCGACATCGCCGGGCCAGCCGAGCAGCCGATTGGTTAGCACCGCAATATCGGCTGAATATTGTTCGACAATCCTGTCGAAGACGGCCCGCCCGAAGGGCGGTTTAATCCCGTCCAGGCCTTCGGCCTGGTCGCCCTGGCTGAATTGTTTGGCCAGGAATTCATCATCGTTCTTCTCGGCCATGACCACCATATTAGACTGGACAATGGCAAAAACCTTACAAAAATTCGGGAAAATCAGGGAAATGCCGTGTCAGGCCGACGTTGTAGGGGCAATCACATGTGATTGCCCAGATTTATTGTGTGTCTGTATTAATTTATCATCAACAATATCAAGATCAGGGCGACCATAAAAGGTCACCCCTACGATGTCTATGATTCCGTGAAAATGGTTGGGCATAACAATATGTTCATCTGATTGAACAGACATTTTGGGCAATCACACGGGATCGCTTTTACGGTCCTGCGGCCTTGCGAAGCTTGGCTACCATGTCGGTCTTTTCCCAGGTGAAATTCGGGCCTGTCCTTCCGAAATGGCCGCCGTGTGAAGTTTCTGCGAAAATCGGACGGGCAAGCTTTAAGTGCTGGATCATTTTCTTAGGAGTTAGCGGGAAAAGCTTCCTTATAATCTCACTTATTCTCTCCTCGCTGATTTTTGCAGTTCCTTCGGTATGTACGAGTACGGAGATCGGCTTAGCCACTCCAATAGCATAAGATAGCTGGACTTCGCAGGCATCAGCAAGGCCGGCAGCGACAACGTTCTTGGCAATGTATCGAGCCATATAGCTTGCGGTTCTGTCGACTTTGGTGGGGTCTTTGCCGCTAAAACATCCACCGCCGTGACTCCCTCTTCCGCCGTAGGTATCCACGATAATTTTTCGTCCGGTCAGGCCGCAGTCGCCCTTCGGGCCTCCTATTACGAACCGGCCCGTCGGATTGATATGATAGACAATATTTTTGTCCACAAGACGCTTTGGTAGAACAGGCAAAATAACCTTCTCGATTATTTGCTTTCGCAGTTGTTGGTATTTAATAGACGGTGCATGTTGAGCGGCGACAACAACTGTGTGGATTCGTTTTGGCTTGCTATTCTCGTATTCTACCGTCACCTGACTTTTGCCGTCCGGTCGTAACCAGGGCATCTTCCTGCTCTGTCGCATTTTTTCCAGTCGAGTTGTTATAGCATGTGCAAGCTGAATAGGCATAGGCATTAACTGTGGTGTTTCCCGGCAGGCGTAGCCGAACATCAGGCCCTGGTCACCGGCTCCTTGTTCTTTGTGCAGGCCTGTGCCTTCGGTGACGCCCTGTGATATATCAGGGCTTTGCCTTCCGACCGATACCATAACGGCACAACTTTCACAGTCAAATCCGAGCTGAGGGTCATCATAGCCGATTTTTCTTATAGTTTCGCGGACAACATTCGGAATAACCACGACGGCTCTCGAAGTAATCTCTCCTGCGACGATGACCATATTATCTTTGACCATCGTTTCGCAAGCTACCCTGCTTTGCGCATCTTGCGCGAGCATGGCATCAAGTATGGCATCGGATATATGGTCGGCCACCTTGTCGGGGTGGCCCATTGTTACAGACTCGCTGGTAAACAGATATTTATTGGCATTATAATTGGGATTGCTCGGAATTATTCTTTTTGTCATTCGTGATTTGTCCTTTTAATAGCTCGTTGTACTTTTCATTTAAAAGTGTAAAGTGACTAAAGTGAGTTGAAGAGCGTAATTCGTTTATCGTTTGCGCAACTCGTTTCGTCTATCGTCGTACGTTAAACGCAACCGATACGAGCTGCGCAACCGCAACCGTTACACGAACTTTAGGCACTCAAAATTTTAGTCACCTTTCGTTGATTGTCCAATCATATTTCATATATTTTATAGAATAGTTTTCCACTTCCAGGAAAGACACATCCTGAACGGAAATATAGTTTGTAATAAAATTTAAAACAGCACGGGTAGCCGGCTCCTGAGCCTTAAACTTTTTATCTGTACCGAACTTTCCAACAAATTCTTTGCCATACCAGGTCGTTTGAAAAAGAGCCGAGAGATAGATGGTTTGCCTGTCTCTGTCGATTTTGAATCCATATAGGCTGGACAAAAATATTTTCGTCTGGTCTTGGAGCTGTTCTTCGAGATTGTATCCATAATACGGCTCATTCCTTAAAGCAGGACTGGAAATACTGGCGTTAGTCAGAGCGAGAAATACTCGCGGTTCTTCGAACTGTTTGCGGAAAAACCGCTGCTGGATTTCTCTTAATGTAAACTCCTCATCCATAACCATAAATTTGTAATCGGTCCATATACCCTTGATGTGCCTGATACTGTAAGGACCATAAATGAGACTGAGGAATCGCGATGCCTGAATAGGATAATTTTCGACTATTATATTAAGCATCTGTATATTATATGTGTTAATCCAAAAGGCGATTTTGTCCGATTCAGGCCAAGATTCATATTCCTTTGGATCAAGCCGGTCGAATTCGTCGAGGAGCTTTCTAAACTCCAGCCTTTTTCGCCGCAGTGTAGCGTAGTCAACCTTCCCATCACTACCCACGAAGCTGCTCAGGATATCAGCAAATTTGTCGTGAAAAGAGACCTGCCTTCGGCGAACGACTGATTCGACTTCGTTGGATTCTACCCTGTTCGGCTCTATGGCCAAAGGTTCGATATAGTCAGACTCGATAGCATTTGGTTCGACCAAATTATATTGAGTTTCGTTTGGCTCCAGTTTTGGAGACCCAGTTTGGGATAGCTCAATTATAGATGGTTCAGCCTCGTTGGGTTCGGGCTTGTCAATTTCCGCTACAAGCGTTTCAGCTTTATTAGGCTCGACAGATACACGTTCCGCCTGTTGGCAGCCGGCGATAAAAATCAATACGAATACCGTAGCTATTAAAACAGTATGATGCTTACCCAATTCTT
>Ga0307434_1001351_pt1 | contig 13423 bp, 14 predicted proteins | sample SalMarWE160220MG_FD_202156 | JGI IMG/M metagenome (GOLD analysis project Ga0307434, IMG submission 202156) | Salt marsh sediment microbial communities from the Plum Island Ecosystem LTER, Massachusetts, United States - WE1603-220 | ecosystem: Environmental > Aquatic > Marine > Intertidal zone >... | reverse complement strand
TGTTCCCCTCTTCAAAAGGTTTCAGTATCAGCATAGAGAGAAGGTGGATTACCACGAATAGGCCACCCATCAGAACTATGGGAAAAACAGTTGCGCGCTTTTCTTTATTGTCGTCGGACATTTCCTTTTAAGGAAATCGTTACTCACTTATAGAGTTTTATTTGTGATAACAGGAATATGTTCATTTGACGTATTTAGTAGAGAATTCCAACTATTAGGAGAATTGCGGGGACTGCATTGCTTAGGACAAGAAATATTGTTGTTCGCTTCTTTGAAAACGTGAGAAACTCGTTTATCCTATTAACCAAAGAGCTGAATGGTCTTGTTAGAGGTAAGAAAATTAGGGCGCCCACCACATTGATTGTCAGGTGAACGAGCCAAACTCCAATTGCAGCAGGGTTACCTGTTGCTAAAGCAGCTAACATGACATCAAATACGGTGCCAATGTTTGCTCCAAGTATGTACGGCAAAATGTAATTTCCCTTATCAATGACTCCGGTTGTAACCAATGGAATAAGCATCGAAATCATCACGGATGTGCTGGGAACCAACATAGTGAAGGCTAAACCTGCCAAGAAGGCTCTTGAGGTACTCCCGAAAGTTGACCGAATGAGACTGCTTGACACTTCACCCGCAAATGTGGCTGACAAATATTTCTCACAATTCTTCAAAGACAGCAATAACAGCCCACAACCTGCAACGAAACCTAACCACGCGGGAATATATCCAAGCACAAAATCTACCCATGGACTAATCAGGCTGAATATTGAAGGAATTTCCATTAAGCAGGGGATTTTAGAGAAGAACGAACTGCCACCTTCAGCAATAGTTGTGAATATGTGGAAAAAGTATTCCATGGAAAAGAAGATCGCTAAAGTGCAGAAATTGTACCAGTAATGCAGCATTGCCACTGAAAATGAGGTTCTGAATCTTTTTCGTTCTTGTCTGAAGTAGCCGACTACAGCGACAAGCTGGGTTGTGACCGTTGTTCCAACTTCAGCTCCGATTATTGTAGCCACAGCAACATATGTTGGCATCACGCCGACAGAAACAAAGGCGACAATTATGGAGTCAAAGGCTCCGCTGCTTTGAAGAAGTGCTGTTCCAAACCATCCTGCAAACACGCCAGTCAATGTGTCATCTACTGCATCTACTAGACTCTCTACTTGGTCTAAACCAATCAACACTATTGACTCTTTGATGAAGACTATTGAGGCAACAAAAAAGTAGAAGCTTATCAAGACGAGGATGAGATTTTTGTAGCGCATTACGGAAAGCACTTAAGTTAGCCTCATCCCCTCTATATTAAATAGATATAATTGTTTTATTGCAACAGGTGAATCAATTGTCTTGGTTTGATTTGTTTCGAAAAGAACAAGAAACCACAACTATCTTAGCTCAAAAACAAATCACTAAGGCTATAGCCACAGTAACTGAACTAAAAGATATAATTGTGGCTTTCTCTGAAGGAAAAAGTTCAGAGGCAGAAGAACATATTGAAAAGTTATTCGAGAACGAGGTAGAAATCGACGATATTCGGAGAACGATTCTCCATGAATTAACTAAACAGAAGCTGCCCTCAAAATACCGCCAAAACGTTATCCATATAATAAAATGCTTGGATGTATTGGCAGATCACGTTAAAGATTCAGCAAGAAACGTCAAGGTTTTGCTTGGCACAAAGATTCCGAAAGAAATCTTGGATGTTAATGTGAGAATTGTAGATGCTTTAGTTCAGGCTGCAGTTTTCTTAAGCACTGCCATAGAGATGATTGGTGTTAACCCTCCGCAGTCTCTTGAATTCTCCAAAAAGGTTGACGCGCAAGAACATATTGTAGATGAGGAGTACTTGAAAGTTAAAGCCCTCTTCTTGAAATACAGTGACAAAGTAGATATGGCTACGTTGTTGGTGTTGAAAGACCTGCTGGAGTGCCTAGAAAAGATAGCTGACACCTGTGCGGACACTGCAGACTACATAAGAGTGCTCAGAATGACGTAAGGAGTTCTGTTAGTTTTTGGCTGTTTTCGAAGGGAAAATGTGAGTTCAAGAGAAACTGACGCTTGTGCTTCCTATGTTCTGTAGAAATAGTTTCGTTTTGATTTTATGTTGGACCTATACAAAACTTAGATATTTTGATATACGGCTTTAGATGTTTATGGTTGTGGATGATTCCTATGAAGTTGGTTGAGTTACTGGAAAAACTTTCCAACGCTAATGGCGTAACGGGAAGAGAAGATGAAGTCCGAGAGTTAATGAATAAGTACCTTAAGCCCTACGTTGACGAAATTAGGGAAGACAAGCTTGGAAACCTTATCGCCTTCAAAAAAGGGAAAAAAGGCGCCCCCACCGTCATGCTTGCAGCACACATGGACGAAATTGGGTTGATGATAAAGAACATAAAGAAGAAGGGGTTCCTCCAATTCACGAAGATTGGGGGAATCGACGACCGAATTCTTTTGGCACAGAAAGTGATCGTGCACACGGATAAAGGTCCCTTAAACGGAGTTGTTGGCTCCAAACCGGTTCACATACAGACTGAGGAAGAACGGAAGAAAGTCATTGACGCGGAGAAACTCTTCATCGACGTCGGAGCCAAAGACAAAGAGGAAGCGGAAAAGATGGGCGTTCAAGTCGGTGACGTTGTTAGTTTTGACACCAGATTTGCTCGCCTAAGCAACAACGTTGTTTTGGGGAAAGCCTTCGACAACCGCGTTGGATGCGCCATAATGATTGAGGCAATGAAGAGGCTGCAGAATGTTGACTGTAACGTTTACGCCGTGGGAACCATACAGGAGGAGGTTGGGCTGAGGGGAGCCGCAATAGCCGCGTTTCAGCTAGAACCGGATGTGGGCATCGCCTTGGATGCAAGTGTGGCTGGGGATACGCCTGGAGTCGGGGAGGGAGAGGCGCCGGCGAAGATGGGGGAGGGCCCTGTGTTAACTGTGGCAGATGCGGGTTTGATTGCTCATCCGAAAGTTTTGAGGTTGCTTATTGATTCGGCGAAGGAAAACAAGATTCCGTATCAGCTGGAAACTGGAATCAAAGGCTCAACGGATGCCGCTAGAATCGCCCTGACCAGAGAGGGGGTCCCAAGTGGAGTGATAGCAATTCCTGCCCGTTATATCCACAGTCCAGCGGCTATCCTGAACCTTGAAGATGCGGAGAAAGCCGTTAAGCTTACTGTTGCAGCTATACGAAAGGCTTCAAAATATTTTTGAGGTTACATCCAGAAAATTGGTCTTTGAGATGAATAAGGGTTTCAGGTTTCTGGAGCACACCGCCGACGCGTATGTTGAGGCTTACGGCTCTAGCTTAGAGGAGGCTTTCGAGAATGCGGCGCTGGCATCAACTGAGGTTATGACTGATGTGGAGAAGGTTGAAGCACGAGACGAGGAGAAGTTTGTGGTGGAAGCTCCAGACGAGCCTGCGCTTCTTTACAGTTGGCTTGAGGAGCTGCTGCTGGAGTTCGAGTTGAAAGGCAAACTTTACTCCCGTTTCCAAGTTTCTGAGATTGAGGAGACATCTGATGGTTTCAGGTTGCGTGCGAGGGCGTGGGGAGAAAAGTATGACCCAGCAAAGCATCCGTCGAAGGTTGGCGTGAAATCGGTGACTTATCATCGGATGGAAATCGTGAAGAAGCCCGAGTCCGTGACTGTCAGGTTCATTCTGGACATCTAATAGTGTGGCTGTTCAAGCCTTTTTAGAAAACTTAAAATCACATCTTACACTAGTTAACTGTAGGGAGTGTTTTTTGTGGCGTCAAAAAAGTTGCTTGAATTAATGAACAAAGGCATAGCACGCGAACTGCAGGTGTCCATCCAGTACATGTGGCAGCACGTCACGGTTACGGGCATCAAAGGCGCAGTGGTTGAAAACGTTTTCAAGGATATTGCCATCGCCGAAATGAAGCACGCCGAGGAGATTGCCGAAAGGCTGGCGTATCTTGGCGGAGTCCCAACAGTACAGCCGGACCCAGTTTTTGTGGGCTCAAGCCTGGAGGAGATGCTTAGGCTGGACGAAAAGGCGGAGGAGGAGGCTATACGCCTCTACAATCAGACAATAAAGGTTGCAAGAGAAGAAAACGACAGCACCACCCGGAGGCTGTTCGAAAGAATACTCGCCGAAGAAGAGGAGCACATCGACACCTTCTCGAAGCTGCTGGTGGGACTGGTTCCCCTCACAGACCCGGAGCTGTAACACCATCAAACAGGGCAAACACTTTATCTCCCTCCTTTTTTATCGACGTTACTCTTCCGAGCAGGCAGTTGTTCTGTTCATAAGCAGATTTTTCTGTGTGTAAAAGCTTATAGATGTCATCAGGAAAAGACTGTGAATGCCGGGATGGCAGAGTGGATAACGCGCAGGCCTTGAGAGTCTGTGGTCCCTTGGACCGCGTGGGTTCGAATCCCACTCCCGGCGCCACTATATACGCAATCGTTAGGGGACTGTTAGAGGTTCATTGTTGAAGAACAGCTTTTTCTTGAAGCTCCAAGCATGCAAGGAAGTGTGAACTTTGACTGTTAGATTTTTTGCGCGAACTTTGTCTATTAGGCTCCTAATAGCAGATGATTGTTGAAAAAATGCTTTTTTCTGAATTTTTCTCGCACAGCAAAGGGTTGCAGACCAAAGTTCACAAGCACATTAGAATACATTGAATTGGGTTTTTTCTTGGTGTGAGGTTTTCAGCGGCGTGGAAAGGAGGGATTGTTTCTTGAGTTTGTTAGTGGGGGTTAACGCACATTATTTTGTTTTTTCGGAAGGTTTTTTCGAGGGCTTCCTCTCGTTGCTTGATAGAGTAGATTTCAAGTACGTTTCTTAGCCGTTTATAGGTGTCTTTGTCGATTGTCTTGTTTTCTAGTTGAGCGTCCAGCCTTTCGAATTGATTGTTAACAAGTTGGTTTTCTTTCACTCTCTCTTTTACGTACTTACGTATCAATTTGACAGCCTTTTTTGATTTTCCGAGGGGAAAACCGAAGACCAATTGTCTCAACTCTGAAGATTCAATAAACAAAGGCTATAAAAAAAGGAAGCTTCTTACAGCCGTAATATATCGAAAACCGTAATATCAACACACATGCAGATATCTAGTGACCAAAAAAGTCTTAACCTGTTTGAAACCCGCCTCAGTAAGTTGGCATATCTTCCTATCTGGTGCCCGATATCAGATTTTGCACAAGACCGTTAATTTCCCCGTTTGCTCGCCTCACAGTTTCTAGGGTTTGTTCTCCCTTCGCAGTTAAGGTGTAGACTCGTTTCCGTTGGTCCATGTCGGCGGTTACGAGGCCTTTCCTTTCCAGCGAATATAGGAGGGAATAGACTGTTCCTGAACTTACCAAGACATTGAATCTTTTGTGAATGAGGGCGATAATGTCGTAGCCGCTTAGGGGCTTCTCCTGCAGCTCAGCCAACACCAGCAGGTCCATGAAAGTTTTGATGGTTCGCCTTCGCAAGTTTTCTACAATGTTTGATGGCATATAATCAGACTCCAACTTAGAATTAGACTATTTCAGAGGTTTTTCTATATAACCCTTACATACATTTCTAATTCTGAATCTGAACTGAACGACTGACAACTTTCCCACCAAGCGCGAAGTGATTAAATGAACATTTATTCTAGCTCAGATGGCAAGCTAAAAGCAAACCTGCACAAAGAGGTCAATCGAAGAACCAGTTTTCTCCCCCCAGCATCGCTACTTTAGCCATCACCTTTTTCGACCCCGATTTGCTAGATGCCCACCATGAAGGATTTTATAAGGCTCTACAGAGGATTTTTGCATAAAAATAACCGAAAACTTCAGAAACTTATTCCTCAAACTTATATACAACATAAAAAAAAGGAACGTGGTTGGAGAAGGAACCCTCGTGAATTCTGAGGTCTTGACGATTGCAGTTGCACTCGGGGCAGTTGTAGTAGCTTTGATAACAATCTACATTATGAGGCGCGGAAGGCAAAGCACCAGCGCAGAACCGCTGGAAATTCCTGAAGCTGCCGCAGTATTGCCCATGAAGGGAGAACGAACCGTTACGCCTTTTGACGCTGAGAAATCTAGAAAGGAACTCAGATTGTTAGACGTGGAGAGGGAAATCCTCAGTTTCGGCATCCGACGCATCTACGAGGCTCAGGCTGAAGGCAAGATAGACGAGAAGGAGAGAGACCGCTTAGCAGAGAATTATAAGCATAGGATGCGGGAGATCAAAGAATCCATGACCGAAAAAGAGTCGGTGGTAGCCCTCCACGAACTGGAATCCATGCAAGAGGACCTAATCAAACTATTCAATGAACGTTTCGACGAGGTAAACAAAAAGATAGGGGGCTTGAGGGTGAACCTGGGCATAAAACCAAAGCCTGAGGTCCCCGCACCCTCACCAGAGTTGCCGCCTTCTCGAGCCGAAAAAGCCGAAAGGAAGCGGCGGAAGCCCTCAAAACCGAAGAAAACCGAGGCTGAAGAGAGAATTGAGCAGATCAAATCTGAGGTGGAAAAGGTTTTGGAGCGGCTGGGGCAAATGGAAACTGAGGCCTGAAACGGTTGAGTTGGAGAGAAGAAGCCAAGAAGCGAGTTGCTTTAGAAGCGGTGAAACATGTTGAAGACGGTTTTGTTGTTGGGCTGGGTAGCGGAAGCACAGCCGCTTACGTGATTGCAGAGATCGGGCGGATGATTCGTCAAGATGGCTTAAGCGTTCTTGGGGTTCCTAGTTCCAGTCAGGCATTTTTGTTAGCTGTCCAGTCTGGCGTTCCCCTCACCACGTTAGATGAGCATCCCGTTTTGGATTTGGACATTGACGGCGCCGACGAAGTTGACAGGCGGCTGAACCTGATTAAAGGCGGGGGCGGAGCGTTAACGCAAGAGAAGATTGTTGCTTCAGTAGCCAAGAAGGTAGTTATTGTTGCGGATGAAACCAAGCTGGTGGAGAAGCTTGGGTCGATGTTTAAGGTGCCTGTGGAGGTTTTGCCTTTCGGTTTGGCGACGGCTACGGCTGCTATCAAAAAGTTGGGTGGGAAGCCGATTCTGCGGGAGTCTAAAGGGAAGGTTGGCGCAGTGGTGACGGATAACGGCAACTATATCGTGGATGTGGATTTTGGTCCCATAAGCGATGCTGGAGAACTGAATAGACGACTCAAGCTTATCCCCGGCGTAATCGAGACAGGACTCTTCGTTGGAATGGCAGACCTAGTTTACCTGAGTAAGGCTGACGGAATCGTCAAACTGGAAAAATAACTGTTTTTTGGAAACAAGTTAAACTGTTATTAGCCACGTTCCTGCGAACATCAGGGCTATTGCAGAAATCTTCAACACCATTACGCCTCGGGTCATCTCCTCTTTGAGGTGTTGGGGCACGAACAGGCTTGACAGCAGCACGTAAATGAAGACGAAGAAGTGCTGCAATCCTGCAAATGCGGAGACTAGAGAGACGTAACCCATAGATGCGGCGATTAGCCAAGATATTGTACCCAAAAAGTACACTCCCTCTCCTATAAACACCACAAAAAAGGCTCTTTTTCCAACAGCAGAAACGGCTTCAGCGAATTCTGTGCGTGGCCTAGAAAAGGCTAGCAAGAATAGGACGCCACAGAAAGCACCCAATATGTTCCAGAAGAACACCGACCAGTAGTCTATGTAGCCTAGAAGAAACTTTTCCAAAATCGCATGTACAGCAAGAACCAAACTGAAGGGAATCATGAATTTCAGCGCAGAAGACAGCGACTTCCCGCTTGTCGAGTTTCTATACGAAATCAGTATTGAAGCTATTACGATTACGGCGACCCCAAAGTATCGCTGCGTACTCAGTATCTCGTTCAAAAATATAGCCGACAGCAAGGCAACGAATATGGGTATAAACTGGAACAGAGGCGTTATCCTCGAAATCTCCTCCACCATAAGAGCTTTAGAGTAAAACCAGAACGCCAAAAGCGGCATAAGACCAACCACCATAGCAAAAAATACATACGGAAAAACGAAGATGGCAGGCGTAACCAAACAGAGGATGACAGCAAAAAGCAAATCTGTGAAACCCATAAAAGCCAGCATAGAAAAGTAGCTGCGAAACTTTTTGGTCATAAGAAACTTGTAGAAGACGTTATTCAAGCCCCAGAACGCCGGGCACAGCAAAGCAAACACAAGCCAATCCATCTTACAGTCAAACCCAAAAAAGGGTAAACAGTAAACTCGCTGATAACCTTTCACAAACTCGACACACAAATAGGATGCTAATAGAGTTCATTGTTGAAAACAATATTTTTCAGAAAAACCAAGCAAGATAGTATTGTGTTCTTTGGTGGCTGGCTCAGAGAGTAAACATCACATTTTAATAAGCGAAAACATATTTGATTTGCCTAACTTCTATGATTTCGTTGGGACGTGACAATGTTGTATGACGTGATAATCGTTGGTTCTGGACCAGCTGGGTTGACAGCAGCCATTTACACCAGCAGAGCGGGATTAAAGACTCTTGTTGTGGCAGGAACAGTGTGGGGCGGTCAGCTTATGATCACAAATGAAGTGGAGAATTTTTCTGGATTCGAAAACGGAATCCTTGGACCCGAACTTATGGAGAAGATGCGGAAGCAGGCTGAACGCTTCGGCGCGGAGCTAATCTTCGAAAACGCCACCTCTGCAGACCTCAAATCCAAGCCCTTCACGGTAACAGCAGGAAACAAAACCTACGAAGGCAAATCTGTTATTATCGCCACTGGAGCTTCAGCCAAATGGTTGGGCTTAGAAAGCGAAACTAGGCTTAGGGGCAGAGGAGTTTCGGTCTGCGCCACGTGTGATGCGCCCTTTTTCAGAAACAAGAAAGTTGTTGTTGTTGGGGGAGGCGACACAGCCATGGAAGAGGCATTGTTCCTATCCAAAGTTGTGGGAGAAATCAAGGTTATCCACAGAAGGGACAAGCTGCGGGCTTGTAACTTTCTTCAAGAAAAGGCTTCCGCAAACCCGAAGATAACGTTTGTCTGGAACAGCACAGTTCAAAAGATTCTGGGCAAAGACAGAGTAGAGGGGGTTAGGCTCAGAAACGTTGTTTCCGGCGAAGAATCTGTTCTCCCCTGCGACGCTGTTTTCGTGGCTGTAGGCCACAAACCTAACACAGACATCTTCAAAGACCAAATAGATCTGGATCAAACAGGCTACATAGTAGCCAGAGACGGAACCCGAACCAACATAGAAGGAGTCTTTGTTGCAGGCGACGTTGCAGACAACCGTTACCGCCAAGCCATCGCCGCTGCCGGCTCTGGATGCAAAGCCGCCCTAGACGCAGAAAAGTATCTGATAGGAACCTAAGAAGCGGTTCTCTGCATTCTATCTCAGCGGCGCTAAAAACTTGAGAATCCGAGGTCAAATTCAATAAAGCTTTTACACAGGATAAGCCCATAAACTGAATCTGCATCTTTCTCTGTAGAATAGGGTAGCGGAGAAAAGGAGCAGTCAGCCATGAGCGTGAAATCTTACTCCAAAAAGCTGGGAATCGTCGGCAAACCAAACACAGGCAAATCCACATTTTTCTCGGCTGCAACCCTAATCCCCGTGGACATCGGAAGCTACCCCTTCACCACCATCAAACCCAACCGAGGCATAGGATACCTAAGAACCCCATGCGTCCACCCCGAATTCAACGTTCAAGACAACCCCAAAAATTCCCTGTGCCTAGACGGAATCAGACTGGTCCCCGTTGAGTTGATCGACGTGGCTGGGCTGGTTCCCGGAGCTTGGAAGGGACGGGGACTAGGAAACCAATTCTTAGACGAAATCAGAAAAGCAGACGCCCTCCTCCACGTAGTCGACATCGCAGGAGCAACAGATTTAGAGGGAAAAATCTGCAAGCCCGGACAGCATGATCCCTTAGATGACGTTAAGTTTCTTGAGACTGAAATAACCATGTGGATGAGCCAGATACTGAAAAAGGACTGGGCTAAAATGGCTAGGACCGCCGAGTCTGGCAAAGAAGACCTGATCTCGCTTCTTGAGGCTCAGTTGAGCGGCTTAGCTATCAACCGATTCCACATAGTTGAAAGCCTAAGAAAAACCAACCTTAACATGGACAAACCAACCCACTGGAGCGACGAGGAGGTCATAAAATTTTTGGACATTCTTAGAAGCGTCTCCAAGCCAACACTGATTGCAGCCAACAAAATCGATATTCCAACAGCAGAAGAAAATGTTAAGCGCCTGAAAGAACGCGGCTACAATGTGGTGCCTTGCAGCGCAGAAGCAGAGCTGGCTCTTAGACGTGCTGGAGAAAAAGGTTTAATCGACTACAAGCCTGGAGACTGCAAGCTGAAAATAACTGCCTCCGACAAACTTAACGAAGCCCAAAAAAGAGCGCTGAACGCTATTCAGGAACACATTCTTTACAAGTTCGGGTCCACCGGCGTCCAAGAGGCAATAAACACCGCCTTCTTTGAACTTCTGCAGATGGTTGCCGTCTATCCAGTGGAAGACAGTGAACACCTCAGCGACCACAAGGGCAGAGTGCTCCCCGACGTCTACCTTGTGCCCTACGGGACTACTGTGCGTCAACTTGCCTACATCATCCACACCGAACTGGGAGAAAGCTTCATCTACGCAATCGACGTTCGCGGAAAAAACAGAATCGGGGAAGACTATGTGCTGAAGGACAGGGACGTGATTTCTATAGTCAGCGCCAAAAAAAGAGGATAAACAAAAACTTTACTTGCCGAAACGGCGCTTTCGCCTCTGATACGTTCTAACCGCACGCAGAAGATCTATGAGTCTGAAGTCTGGCCAGTTTACGTCCACAAAACACAGCTCACTGTAGGCGGACTGCCACGACAGAAAACCGCTAAGTCTCTCTTCTCCGGAGGTTCGGATAATGAGGTCAGCGTCCTGTTTTGGCATGTGAGCTGTGTACAGATATTTCTCAAAGAGCTTCTCGTTTATTTTTTCGAGTTGCAGTTCTCCTTTTTTCACTTTGTTAGCTATCTTTTTTGTTGCGTCAACGATTTCCGCTCTTCCGCCGTAAGCTACAGCCACATTCAAGAATCGGTCATTATACATTTTTGTTGCTTCTTCTACGCGCTGAATCACTTCTTGGATCGATTTAGGTAAAAGGTCGACACGTCCGATGGCTTTAACTCTGATTTTGTTTTCGTGAATTCTCTCATTCTCAAGAATCGAATACAATTTTTCCTCAATCAGCTTCATAATCTCCTCCACTTCTTTCGTGGGGCGGAGAAAGTTTTCAGTTGAAAAAGCGTATAGAGTAATGAATTTTACATCCAGTTCCATGCACCAATCCATAAGTTCATCAATCTTGTCGGCGCCGTGCATATGCCCAATCCAGGGGATCAAGGCTTTGTTGGCAGCCCATCTTCTGTTTCCGTCGAGGATGATGGCTACATGCTCCGGTTTTTTTTCATCTTTAACTTGGAACCACAGCCACTTCTCATATAACTTGTAGATTCCCAGAAGAGAGAGCAAACCTTCAAGCATATGTTTTACCACAGAAATTTAACTGATTCCAGCGTTAATTTTTACCATAGGGACGTTTTAAGGCATCAACTGACTTGCCGTCAGCTTTCCCCAAAGTCATCCATCTCCTTTTCTGTCTCTTTGAAGTAGCCTCTGTATCTTTTACGCAAAAATATCACTGTTAAGACTGTAAAAACAATCACTGATATTCCCCCAACGATGGCAAAAAGCAAGTAATCATAACCGAATGTTGGGTCGATGAGTATCTTTGAAGCCTCAACAAACATGACTGAAGACGCGGCGACCCCAACTACTATAACAACTGTACGCCACAACCGTGGGTCCCGCTCAAAAAACCAGCGAACCGCCCTGCCCGAAAGTATAACGCACATGCCGATAAAGATTAGATATGTTGACGCATACAGGAACTCTCCGATAAGTCTTGGAATATGTGAAAAGGCGTCATCTACACTGGTAGCTACATTTGCCGCTGTAGTTCCTCCCAGATAGCCGCCAACAAGAATCACTAAGATTCCTGCAAGCGCTGAAAAGTTTGTTATCTGCACAGTGAATGGAGGGGGAGAGTAGTCTCTTACCCATTTGACAAAGTTATGAAATGTTTTGTCAACCCTGAACCCTCGCAGAACAAGGAAAGCACCGATGATTACGCCGAGGGCTGGTATGGCATACGTTAATCCGCCAGGGATAAATGCTAGGACACCTAAAACTATTAAGAGGATTCCTGGGAGACCTAGGAGCATTCGGGAATATCTGGGGTTTTCTACAAGAAGTTTCATGTATCGAGAAAAGAGGGCGGCTGTTTCTTCTATAGATTTGCTGTGCTGTATCACGATTCTTCGAACAGAAGTAACCGGTACCCTTGATTCAATAAGCGGCAGCACCATCTCGTCCGTGTATCCGTCTGTAACGAGGATAACATCTGTTGCCGGGAACTCTTTCAGAACCTCGGTTAGTTCGGATACCAGTTGCCTGTCAGCTTCCACTCCTGTCAGGTCGGAGCCTGCTATGGTTGCAACCTCATGTTCTTCTTTTCCCTTGGCGCCCTTCTTCAGGTTGTCGTAGATGCGGACAGCTTCAAACATGGCGTTGGCGTCAGCTTCCTCAGGGTCTCGGAGGGCTAGACTCGTGGCGGCATTCACATTCTCTTGTCTTCCAAGGATAGGCGTGTCTATTCCTGCTTTCATGCCGAGGTCGTTGTCTCTGTCAACACATAGAACAAGAATGCGCTCCGCCTTGTCTGCCGTCGGCATATTTAGTCCACTACATTATCCTTTTGTTTGGAGGCACACTTTAATCTTGTCTTTATTTTTTCTATTCAAGATTCCGTGAAAAAGCTTTAGCTGTGAATGTGCCAGATTTAAATCATCCCTTTCTCAGCTAGAACCTGAAATTCTTCCCACAGCAACTTCTCGCCGCGCTTCAGCTTCTCTAATGCCCTCTTCTCGAGTTCTTTCTGGATTTCACTCTGGCGTTCAGCCTGTTTTTTATCCGCGGTTTCCTTCAACTCTTGTCTGATGCTTCTGATTTTTTCTACGATTTCGACGCATTGTTGGTGTAGTTTCTGGGCTTGCTGTTTTGTTTCCACATATTTTTGGTGGGCGTCATCAGCTTCAACTTGGAGTTTGCGGGCTTTGTCCAAGACTTCAAGCAGCTGTTCATGGAATTTTTGGCTCTGTTCAGCCAGTTCAGAAAGTTTTCCGTGAAGGGTTTTTGCTTCGGTTCCAAAGCTTTTCTCTTCGGTTCGCAGCTCAACGAGTTTTTGCTTCATTTTTTTAGTTTGCTTCTGCACTGAAAGTTGAGCCTCCAGCTGTCTCACCCTGTTAACTAGAGCCTGTTCCTCCTTTAGCGGCAGGGATGTTGTTTGAATCTTCCAGTCAATCTTCTCGATTTCCCTCTCTATCTCACGCAGACTCCCTTCCTGCCTCTTTTCGTTCAGCGCCCTGACTTTCTCTTGCAGTTCCAAAATTTTGTCGCG
>Ga0307434_1001348_pt1 | contig 13438 bp, 16 predicted proteins | sample SalMarWE160220MG_FD_202156 | JGI IMG/M metagenome (GOLD analysis project Ga0307434, IMG submission 202156) | Salt marsh sediment microbial communities from the Plum Island Ecosystem LTER, Massachusetts, United States - WE1603-220 | ecosystem: Environmental > Aquatic > Marine > Intertidal zone >... | reverse complement strand
ACTGATGTCCGAGACCACTACCCTGACCGAGCTGCAAGCGTGGCGGTTTCTAGGACTGGCACTAGTGCTATTCGTGACTGTGGGTTCGGCTAGGCTGGTGAGAGGACACTACGTTATCACAGGAATCGCCTGCGCGGGAGCTATCGGGCTTCTCGTACAGCAGACAGTATGGCCGCTATGGGCGCTAGTATTCATTGCACCAGCTATCATCGCTGGTATCATAGCGGAGAGGACACCGCAAGTATGAGCAGGATAGTGTGCCATACACAGGCAACAAGGGTAGCCTTGTCAGCTGTCATGCTGGCCTTACTGGCACTGACTCTAATCCCGACTGTAGCACTGGCTATCGCTGACCCTGACAACCTAGAGTTGCAAGGAGTATATGTATACGAAGACTGCATAGAAGACGGCGACGTTGGAGTATTCATAGAATACTACATCAACTACGCCTCCCTGCCAGCAGAGACAGTGACCCTGTCCTACTTGGCTTTGTTTCTGGACACGACAGGACTCATAATATCGGCATCGTCTCCGTACGCGTACAACGACAAGGGGTACGGATACGGGGTCGCGTGGATATACTTCAGTGCCGACGAGGCATCGTACTATGGCCTGGACGCGGACGACTGGGACCGGTACGATGTCCGCCTAGCTGGCAACCCTACGGTTCCTTCCGGCTGGACAGGCGACCCGCCTACCACGACAAGGACAGTGGACAGCTGGCAAACGACAGGGGACACCGGCGTGTTGCTGGGTGTACGGATACTGCAGAAGGCCAGCGAGCTATCCGATGAGTGGGGCGTTGACTTGGTGACCACTACATCGGTAGGCAACAGGCTGTCCGCTGAGGGAGAGACCTATTTCACTAACGCTATACCTGACCTGCGTTCCATGACGTCGAGCGTGTTCTCGTCCGGCACTCAAGGTCCAGACTACCCGGGTTCCGACTTGGACTACACCACGTCGTTCGGGGCCACCATGACCGACGGCACGGGTACAGTGACTGGCTCGCCGATAGAGCTGGACGAGGGAGAGAACACGGTGACGGTAACCGCAGTGGGAACATTCGTCTTTTCGCTAGAGCAAGGCACTGTGGGAAATGTGACCGACGGCACTGGTACAGTCACAGGTTCCCCCGTAGACTTAGTCGCTGGAAACACCACTGTGACGGTTCCTGATGGAGGCACTGGCACACTCATCGTGTACGTTGTTCTTGCAACAACCCAGACTGCGATAACGGACACAGTCATCGGAACCGCTTTTGACCTCACCACGCTGGCCGAGCGTTTTCACATGTCCCGGCTCTGGATGTCCGGGATAGTCTGGGGAATAGTGACCATCCTTATATGCGCCGCTGTGTACAGGAAGGCATCCGAGGGTCAACTGGCTTCCCAGAGCGCGGGAAAGATAACATGGATTGTGTTCAATGTGTGCTTTATCGGTGGTGCACTACTCGGATTGCTTTCATTCACGATACCCATACTGATGTTCCTAGCCAGTGACCTGTTCATCGGTTACGTTCTGTTTTTCAAGACTGCGTATGTATGATTAAGAAGGAGGTGCCAAAATCGGGAAGGGCGTGATGTTTATGATGTTTATGTGGATGATGGTCTGTCTGGCGGGCAGCGTCGCCCAAGGTCACGTCGACCTCGTCAGCAGAAATCTGGCAATCGCCATCGACGAGGACGATAGTGTCGTAACTGTCTACAGCACCGAGGGATTTCCTTCATCGGGAATCATCGTAATACAAAATGAGCATATAGCATACTCCAAGCTTACAGACACCACCTTCGAGGGCAGCACCGTCCGTCCACTGATACGAGGTGCCGAAGGTACCGAGGCGGTGTTCCACCCGACAAACGTTAACGGAATTGAGGTACAAGTGACTTCCGTGACAGGCTCTATGATAAACGCTGTAGGGTCGTACAACATAGCGGTTATGCAGGACACAGCGGGTATTCTCGCCTTTGTTGCCATACCGTTCGCATTTCTCGCTCTAATCGGTACCTTTTTCTTCCTGCCGCTATCGTTCCTCGGCACAGACTTGCAGTGGCTGATGTACCTGTGGGCTATCGTCGGTGTAGGAATGATTGTGGCTATTGCGATGGCTGCTATAGGAGCAAGGAGAGTGTAGAATGGACAGCAGAGCTACGTTGACGTTGAGCAATATGCCCAGAAGCCACAGAACGACCCTAGTGGCCGCCACCCTCATCTGTGCCGCGGGTCTAGGCTGGATGCCGACTCTGCACTACGCTCCCGCTGCCGTCTACGCACTGGGGGTCTGGCGACTCGCCTTGACGGTAGTCCTCACTGTCGCATCGGTGACAATACTTCACGAGTGTCTGCACGGCCTGTTCTTTCGCCTGTTCGGGGGCAGGGTATCGTTTGGAGCTAGAATGAGCAGGCTAGGCCCAGTGGCATGGACGACATCGACGGGACACTACACGAAGAGACAGTACCAAGCAATAAGTCTCGCTCCACAGCTACTAACGCTGGCGGTGCTGCTGGTAGCAGCCTTAGCACACGACCTGTCGCCAGCCGTTAAAATGATGCTGTCTCTGGCAGGAGTCATCAATCTCTGCGGAGGAGGAGCAGATATCTACGGGCTGTGGTGGCTGCGGCGAACACCTGACAATTGCCTCATAGAGGACATCAAGGACGGAATCTCTGTGTCGACAGCTAAAGGGAGAAGAGTTTAGAATAAACGACAAAGGAGGACACAACCATGGTTAAGAAGCCAAGGGGCAAGGGTGACTTCTACAGTGACAGGAACACTGCTCTCAAGGTGGGGAAGCAGAAACACGCAGTCGTTATTAAGGTGATGCCGAACCAGTACTACGTCGGCAGAGATGTGAACAAGGCTATGCAGTCCTTTAGAGAGTCTACTGCGTACTTAGGCAAGGCACCGCCAAAGAAGATTGCTGATTTCAGATAGTATAGTAGATGAATAAGTTCGCCTTTGTCTCGCTAGAAGAAATAGCCAAGTACGAACCCGACATGAGACGACTAGGAGTATCCCTTGTCGCCCGCTCTCCCAGAGGATTCCTGACCTACTACAAGAAAATCGGCGGTCACCCGTGGAAGATGAGCGCCGAGTGGCACGCTAAAAGGAACGCTTTTATCGCTCGACATCTAGTGCAGTATAATGAGAAGCCGACGTATAGAAGATTTTTAGCACTGATGGCTTGGGCGTATAAACCGAAGAAGAAACCGTTGTCCTAATAACGCGGTCGTATATCTGCTATCCTGATTCTGGTTCTGCCCTCTCGCACCGACCGTCCCGCACTCGCTATCTTACGGACAGTGTTGCGGACAGTGGTGACGGACACTTGATACTCTTGAGCCAGTTGTTTAGCCGAACACCCGTCTAGGAACCTATTATGCACGTCAATCTGCCTTGCATATGTCAACTTGCCACAGTGGAGAGATTTATGGCAGGATGGACACAGTAGCCTGATGTCCTTCAATTGCCTAGCTGGGTATATGAGATGGTGAATGTGAACCGATATCGCCCATACTTCCCTATCACAGGAAGAACATCTGACCACACGGGGAAGGTACCTTCTAACCGTGCCTGATGAGACGCTTTTGGAATGTTCAGCATTGTGCCTGAGATACTCGTCCAGTGTCTTGAATCGCGGTTTTGATTTGCGCTTGTACCGTTTGTCTCTGCCTCGCTCCTTGCTGGATACAGTAGCAATGCCAAGTCGCTTCATGACTTGACGTATCCGCTCCCGACTAACGCCATACATGTCCCCTATGCTCTGGAGAGTCAAACCATCCTTGTGATACAGAATTGTCAACTTTTCCCTATCCCAGAGCATAGGGCAATCGTAACATATCAAGCATGATTTTGTCAAGGACTTGACAAGAGTACCTACCATATGTTATGTTAAGTAGTTAATTGGGCTGTCTTGCCCTGAAGGAGTGAAAAAAACGTGAGTGTACGTGGACTCGTAACCGTAGTCATAGGTGTTGTGGCCTTTGTCGTGATCGACTCTCTTATAACGAACATCGACGCAAGGTGTCCCGTACTGGCAACGGTACGGTAAACTGGTGGCTAATTCGGGGAAACCTGTAGCCCGCGTACTAACTGGGAAGATAATGGCAAAACCATCGCAAGTTTGGCCTAACGGAGTGAAACCACAAATCGGTGACATAGCTCGAAGTGAGGATGTTGGTCGTGAGGGCAGGGCTATACACATCTGGGAAGCATGTCCCCAGTGTGGCATGGAACGCTGGATAAAGAGAAACACCAGCGGTTCTCTCTGTAAAGGCTGTGCCGTTCGCAATCACTCATTCGGCGAGCAGAACAGACGGTGGAACCCGTCTCGAAGGACTGTTACCAAGAGCGGTATCCGTGTCTACATTGATAGGGGCAATCCTTACTTCTGTATGGCTCATCACTGCTCAAGGGACTATGCCATCTTGGAGCACCGTCTAGTGATGGCTGAACACCTAGGAAGACCACTCAAGCAAGGCGAGGTAGTGCATCATATTGACGGTAACAACCTAAACAATGACATCACCAATCTGCTGCTTCTACCATCTCAGACTCACCATACAGCCTATACAATGCTTCAGCAACAGGTAAACAGAGTTGAGCGAGACCTAGCGAAGGCACTGAAACGAATCGCTATCTTGGAAGTGGAAAACATTGCTTTGTACCACCAGTTAGATACGTATGGTATTGGCAATCCCGAGCTAAGTGGAAGTGCAGAGACACTTCCTAAATGTGTAGAGACTATAGACCACCCATCCCAAGAGGATGAAAAGATAGTCCACTCCCCTAGGAAACTTGGGGGCGAAAGTGCATAACAGGGACCGACACCGGCAGTGTCATACTTCAGAACTTGCTCCGCGTGATTGTGGCAGCTGCGATCCTAATCGGAGTTGTCATGTCCATCGGCCGGAAGGGAGCCTGATGGTATGACCCCAGCTAAGCTCTACAAAGAGCGAAGCAAAGTCGAGGGAGCGTTATCCTCACAAGGGGTGCGCTCCCTTCTCTTTATATCGTTCAGGGAACTAGGAGGCGAGGAGGCAGGGAATTGGGACATCTAAGCGAGTTTTTCACGAGCCCACTCAACGTCGTACTCATCGTGGGAGTAGTTATCGCCTACCTTCTAATAATAAGCAAGAGAGGAAAGAAGTGACTGGAGAAGACAGACGGAACTGGTACTTCTGGATAGTAACCAGAGACCCTGACACCGGCAAACCGTACCTGTTGCCGGGCGGGAAGACCGAGCAGGAGGCGCGACAGAAGGGACTTGAGGAACTCGGCGGGATAGACTTTGAACTGCGAAGATTTCCCACCACGAGCTTGGAGCGAGCATCGGCTATGCTGAAGGGCAGAAGGCTGGAGAAAACGAAATCGCTCCACAAGTCCGTGGAGAGGTTAGGACATACCCGGACTCTTCGCAGGCAACAGAAGAAACGAGCGAGGAGAGCCGAAGACACCTTTGAAGGAGGGTTTTTCTAAGATGACTGGAGCAGATATACAAGCAACTTATTTCTCGCCCTTCATGTTCGTCCTGTACCTGCTGATAATTCTCGCTGTGATGATAGCGTATTATCAATGGGTATGGTCGAAGCGGTGTTCCACCAGCGTTAGAGTGCTGGTGGTTCAGCCCGACGGAAGTACGGAGACGGCGTACGCCCCAAGACAAGGTAACTACGTCGCGCTGCCTATACCGGAGAGCAGCACGGTGAGACTATGGCCAATCAACAAGCTGTCGTCCATTGAGATGTTGTACCCTGGCGACGGCTTTATCCCGAGGTTTCTGCAAAAGAAGATAAAGACGGTGGTGGTAGACGCCGAGGACTGGGAGCCGATACTGAACAGGGGCTCGTACTCCCACAAAGTAGCAAGCCCGGACGTGAGACAGGCGATACGGGACTTGGCTGACGACTACCCGGAAGCGCGAGCCGACCTGAACGAGCTGGCAGATGGTCTGTCCACGGCTCCCACCAGAGACATGGTCGCCTCGCCCGCCGTATTAGGCAACATAATGAAAGAGAAAGTTAGCGAACTCGCGGTGACGATAAGTCGCGAGACGTTCGATAGATTAGAAGGGGTGACGAGGAAACTTGACAAGATGGCCAATCCGCTTATACTCTATGTGGGATTGGGAGCAATAGCCGTGATAATGGTTATCTTCTTGGTCAACGTGCAGTCCGCTCTGTCCTCAGTGTCCGGTTTGCAGGCGGACTTGAACGCAATCAAGCAGGCGCTAGGAGTGCCATAAGCATGGGTAACGAGAAAAGAGACAAAAAATCCGTGGCGAAAATCGACCCGTCCACGCTGAAACGTGCCAACCGGGATGACCCTAACGAGACCCGCACTCCTAAGATAGATTCGGTATCGGCGGGTCCCGTCGATAAGGTCATTGAACTCGCCTTTAACCCCTCACGGGAAAAGCTCAAGGAAGTCACTATAATCGATCGTATGCAGGGCAGAACGTTCCCGCTCATAGACACTATGGGCTCTCTGTTCTTGGACTGTATCAAGATAGCGTATTACAGACAATCGCCCGGGGACTACGAGAGAGTGTTTGAGGAAGAACACCCGCCGCTGGTCTTCGACATCATGGGAGAGTACCTGTACAGGGCAGCCCAGTGGCAGAAGTCCATAGCGGGCAAGAACTTGGAGCGGGCAACGGACATTGCTCTTGCTGAAACGGAAAAGGATACAGGAGATGATGACCGATACAGTGGCGCTGGAAAGGGATACGAGGACTAGCGGCGACCTCTTTGACACCACACCAGGGTACGACGAGGAGGTCGGGGTCAAGCTCCCCGCTGGACTGTCTCCCGAAGACACTCAACGGGCAAAGATGCTCTACAACCTGTTCAACGGGCTATGGGGCGTGGCCATCGCTGTCGGTCTCCCCGGTAGCGGTAAGGACACGTTTTTCAACTATATCACCAATCGTATGAAAGCATACTTTCCCTGGAAAAGGATACTGAGAGACGAAAAACCGAGACCGCTATTCGGCTCGTACACAGGACTGTTCAACGACAAGGTGCTGCATGAGGACTTGGCGAAGATGCGAGAGGTAGCTCTGGGGGCACGCGGCGTACAACGCGATGAAGTTCTGCAAAAGGCGGCCGACGACTGGGTGGCGAAGAAAGGTACTGTGTTGCTCAAGAACTCTATACTATATCTCACCGAGTACTGGCGCTACTGCTACAGCCGAGAGCCGCACAACCCCATGAACAAGACAATGGGTGGGATACACAAGGAGAAGCGGCACATAGATACCCTGATACTGGGTACGACACAGCTCGTATCGGACTTGGACAAGTACACCTGCAAACCGTTCGTGGACTGGCGCATCACATGTGCCAGGTCTAGGATAAACAAGACACGGTTCACCTATTTCATTGAAAAGGTGAGGTACGACAGGCGACTGGACTTGTTTATCCCGATAAGCAAGCCGTTCTCCATCTCCATAGACGCGGGTAAACCGAGGAGCTACCTGGGAGACGGGAAAATAGTAGTGCGGAAAAGCAGGTGGAACTATCAGCCTGAGACCGAGGAGGAGAGAATTGTGCTGGATGTGATAAAGGCTGGTGTGGACACCTACGAAGATATCGTGGAGCTGCTGGAGAATGACGGAGACATGTCCGAGTGGGAGACACTGGCGACGCTGAAGGAGCTGAAGTTCAGGAAGAGCAAGAGGGTGATAGACTACCCGTGCGACTTTGGATTATTCAACAGCAAATCAGCGCCGCAAATTAAGAGTTCGCTGAGAATATCGGAGAAAGGAGGGTAAGAATGGTGTTCTTTTTCGATAGATTGAAAGGCAACAAGGGGCACATATCCCAGGATGCCGACTTCACGATAACGGAATCGGGGAAAGGTCAGCTGTCGGAGTACGGCGGCGACCCCAAGAGCAGAATACTGCTGGCACTGGAGACCGGAGGGACAGGGAACATAGACAAGATTAGCTCGGCCAGCGGACTGACCAAAGGAGAGGTAGAACGGTTCCTGCCTATCCTGCTCAGGAACAGGTACGTGCGGTTCGTTACCTCGTCCGTAGTAGGAGACGATTTGTGACAACGGGAAAACCCAACTGGAAGCACTTGGCGGCTATCGGCATAGTTTTGACCGTTCTACTCACGACAGGGCTAGGGTGCAACACCCAAGCCGACGCGTGGGAGGACACCATCTACTTCGACCAGCTGTACGCTTGGAATGGCACCGCCTACGTGAACGTGGGAACCGCTGCCGGTAGTGGAGGCGGCTTGTGGGAAGTGGATGGCACGGAGACACAGCTTATAGTAGCCGATGAGCTGGATATACAGAACAAGAGCATACTCAATGTCTTGGACATAGACGGCGTTGACATTGGAACGCTCGACACCACTGTATCGTCCCACACTACGGCACTTGCCAATCTGGTGATAGGAACCGATGTTCAAGCGTGGGACGATGACTTAGATGACATAGCTGGACTGACCCCTACAGATGGTAACTTCATCGTGGGGGATGGTGCGGACTGGACTACCGAGAGTGGAGCAACGGCCAGAACCTCGCTCGGATTGGGAACAGGGAACACTCCACAGTTCACGGGAGTAGAGGTGGGAGACGCCTCGGATACCACGCTGGCAAGGTCTGGGGCCGGACACGTGTCGGTGGAAGGGGATGTACTTCTCGGCGAGTCCGACGTTGATGATGCTCCAGCTAACGGTGACACGAGCGACCCGATAAGCTCCAACTGGGCCTACGACAATGCAGCGATTGACGCCACGCAGGACAGCGACATAGACGACCTGCAGGATATAGCTATCGTCTACATCGTGGACGGAGGCGGCTCCACCATAACCACTGGTGAGAAAGGACACCTAGATATACCGTTTGACTGCACAATAACCGGATGGATACTCCTAGCGGATCAGTCGGGAAGCATCGTTATTGACGTCTGGAAAGATACCTATGCAAACTTTCCGCCAACTGTGGCCGATAGTATAGCCGGCTCCGAGGAGCCTGCTTTGAGTGCTGCACAGAAGAACGAGGATTTGGCCTTAGGCACTTGGACAACCAGCGTCACCGCTGACGACATACTGGCGTTCAACGTGGAGTCCTGCACCAACGTGACCAGAGTGACACTAACCATGACAGCAACTAGGGGGTGATATGAGCGTAACTAGCAAAGTACTTGCGATAGCCTTAGCCCTTGCACTACTTTTTACCTCCTCCTGTGTTGAAGACAGAAACACCGGAGAAGCACTGTCTCTTAGAGCTGAGAACTCCAAGACCTACTACCTCGGTGGAGGACAATATCGAGCCGAGATTTCAAGCGGAGTTGTTCATTACAAGGACGACTATGACGACCCCGACGAAGTTTGGAAGGATATTGACCTAACTTGGAACGGGCGATACCTTGATACTGCACCTTATATCCTAGAAGTCAAAGGCAACCAAGTATTCTTCACCAATAAAAAGACGGGCGATTATGTCATTATTGAGCCTTCTAGTATTGGTGCAAAAGAAGCTAGTTTAGCTGATATAACCGTAGTACCTTTCAATGAGGGCATTAAGTTACAGCGTAAAATTCTATCAGCTAAAGACAGCCTGACCTCTGAATTTGCTATTGATACTAGAGGAGAATCAATCCGAATTTATTCCTCTGCGGTAGATGCAGAAGGTAATCCAGTGCCAGTCGATTATTCCTTTGAAAAGGGCATTCTAACTGAGACCGCAAAACCTAGTAAGGAAACTAAATACCCTGTCATTATTGACCCAACTCTGACGATTCAACCTACTGCTGCTGTAGGCAAAGACAACTATATGAAATCTAGTGCTGCTACAACTAGCTACGGTGATTCCGCAGAACTACTCTGTGGTAATGTACTCTATACTAACTACCGCCCCTTGCTTGAGTTCGACATCGCTGGTATTCCAGCGGGAAGAACTGTAGTCTCGGCTGTGATGAGCCTAAATTATTACCATAAGGTTGGCAACCCTCCAGCTATCTATGCTTACAGGCTTTTAAGGCGAGATTGGGTAGAAGGGTCCAGCGGAGTACCTGAATCCTGTTGGAATGACTACAAATCAGGCTCGGCTTGGACATCTGGTGGTGCTAGTAGTAGCGGTAACGATTATACTACAGCAGATGGAGTGTCAGCTTCAGTTCCAGGCAGTTATGGATGGATGAGCTGGGCTATAACCAGTCAAGTTGCTGTAGCCTATGCTAGTGGTTGGACGGTAGATTGCCGTCTTTCTTTGAACCCTGAATCTGGACTTGATAATAGAGCCTACTTCCGTTCCAGTGATTATGGTACTGCATCCCTGAGACCCAAGTTAGTTGTTGTTTATACAGGGGCGTCTACAGTTGAAACTGACCCTTGCGATACAGCTCCGACGTATCTATTATGTAATGGTGATATAACTGACGATGGGGAGTTAACCATAACCAGAAGGGGATTCTGCTATATACAAGGAGAGACAACAGGATGGCTTTCCCCTGATAGCCATACTGACCCTGATAGCTGGTCTGACGAAGCAAATGCTTACGATGATGATACAGGGACTTTTGCTTATACCTTAACTGAGGATGGGAATCTTGAACTTGAACTAGATAATCCTATAGCTTGCGACAAGATTCGTATCTACGCCGCGGATTATGAGTTCATTCCTCCAACGACTTCTAACTTCTACAACCCCGATGTGGATATTGATGTTTATTACGACGAAGCATGGCACAATATTCTCAGCGGTTCCATTACAAAGCAGACTTGGGTCACAAAAACTTTTGACAGGCAATCTGTTGAGAAGGCTAGGGTTAATTTTAATTCTATACACACTAATGGGTACTTGTATGAGTTTGAATTTTACGGTGTTGAACCTACTGTGGATGATGATGTTGTCTATGAAGATGGTAGCTTTAGTGAGGGTACTTATTCCCTAACTGTAGAAGACTTGCCAATGGGAACTTCCTACCTTGTCAGGGCTTATGCTATAAACTCAGAGGGAACAAGTTACGGTGATACCGTGGTCTGTGCCACAGAATCGGAGCCTTGGGTTCCTGAGGTTGACACGGATGCCTGCTCTAACATCGGAGCAACTTCTTTAGACGGTAATGGAGACATTGTATACTATGGAGGGACAGAAGTAACAAGACGGGGATTTACCTATGCCGAGGGGCTTAAATATTCCCTAGACTTTGGGGCTGGGGATTACTTAACCTTAGATAGTGACGGGTACTCTGATTTTGATGTTTCGCCAATAACCATAGAGTTTATTGTCCAAAGTACAGAGGATTCGGCTCAGTATATTTACTGGAGCAGGACTGTATACGGAGATAGTATCTCAGTCACCAATCCTTCCTTTGAGAGTGGCAGCCCACCAACATATTGGCCTTATGTAAGAAGTACTGCCTCGAGGGACGGCTCAAAGCAGAAAGTGGGTTCTTATAGCTTAAAGCTTATAGGTACTGGTACGTCTGGCCCCGCTTATGCCTACCAAACAATCCCCGATTGGGAAGACTACAAGGGTGAGACTGTTACTTTTGGTGCGTGGGTATGGGCTTCTTCTTCTAATACATATAATAGCTACCTATGGATTACTGACGGAGTGGGTAGTACTGCCTCGGAATATGTTCCAAAGGATGACCAATGGCATTGGATTACGGTAACTAGAACCATTGATGAATCCGCAACAACTGTGAGACCAGTATGTACGGCTCGTAATACAGGCACAACGGCAGATGTAGCATACTTTGATGGAGTTGTTTTGCGGGAGGGGGAAAAGACTTATGAGTATGGTATCATCGCTATCGGTGATGGTGCTACTGGTTACTTATCTGACGAGCTAATCACCATCGTGACTGTCAGGGGTGAGCTTATGGAGAATAGAATAGGCTACTGCACAGCAGACCGAGATGAATTGTTTGACGGCAACTCCCATAATGTAGCTTTTGTTTCTACAGGTTCGGCTTATCACATCTATCTAGATGGCATAGATAAGACATTGACTGTCGGCTATGGAAGCAATGATGGTTCTTGGGGTTCAATTTCTCCTGATACAATATACTTTCCCTATGCTAACTGCGATAGCACACTAGACGAACTCCGCATCTGGGAAGACGAAAGAACCCAAGCTGAAGTCCAGACTTACATGTATTCCGAGTTAGATGGTGACGAGGCTGGCTTAGTAGGCTATTGGAAACTTGACGAAGGCGAAGGAGTAACCGCCGAGGATTCTACTTCAAACGAGAATGACGGGATGATAAGTAGTGATGATTTGTGGGTATATCAGAGTTGGGATTGGGGAGAACATTGTATCTCACCTACGGGGCACAATGACCCAGACAGTGTCTGGAATTGGGATACAAGCTCCTATGACAGAGATATAACAACTTGGGCTTACCAAGCAGTTGCAGACATCGGTTCATACCTTGAATTAACATTGGAAAATTCTGCCCTATGTAGTAAGGTTCGTGTATATTCTGTAGATATTATTGGAGCTCCAGTAGAATACTTTGACCCCGATATAGACATAGATGTTTACTATGGGGGTGAATGGCATAATATCTGGAGTGGAGTTATTACTAAGTTCATGTGGGTAGAAAAAGATATTGGTGGGATTGAATTAGTAGAAAAGGCAAGGATAAAGTTTAATTCTATGCACGACTACGGACGAATATATGAGTTTGAATTTAATATGTTTCCTGATATGGTTTATGAAGATGGCTCATTCTCAGAAGGAGAATATAGTTTAACCATTACAGACCTCACTCCTGAGACTTGGTATCGAGTAAGGGGATTTGCAGAGAACGAAGCGGGAATAGGATATGGGGATGTTGTAGGCTGCCAGACGCTATTGACTACGGGCTACAGTTGGGGGTATATTCTAGGGTAGAAAGGAGAATGGAGCAGTGACACAGATAATCGCACTAGTGTTTATAATCGGGTCAATCCTATTGACAATTGGTATGCTATGGTCTAGGAGAATGATGTTCGGATTCCCTGCCGGCATCCTGTGGGCTGTAACTGGAGGATTTGCCTACCAGATATACACTGTCGCGTGGGATATGTGGTACATCACGTTCTTCGCCTGCTTCGGTATGGCTATCTTCTGTTTTATCGGAATGTACGTGATGCGTAGGGGAGACTTGTCGGGTCCCGACAAGCCCGAGTTCGGCGAATACATTGATGAAAACGGGCGAAGAAGCAGAGCCACCCTCCTAAAGCCAGAAGAGGGAACAGACGAACCTTCTCGCTTGGAACGTGGAGGTCGGGACGACGACTGGCTGGAGAATATGGATATGCACTCTCTATCTGCCCCACGCAGCCGCGACAGGGTATCGACCCAACGGAGAGTCGATGAGACCCGGGGGAGACTGCACAACAGAGCCGAGGAACGCAAGAAGGAAGTAAAATGGGGGGAGTTCAAGTGAACACAATAGGCGTTGCCCTGTTATCGTATCTCGCC
>Ga0307434_1001341_pt1 | contig 13468 bp, 12 predicted proteins | sample SalMarWE160220MG_FD_202156 | JGI IMG/M metagenome (GOLD analysis project Ga0307434, IMG submission 202156) | Salt marsh sediment microbial communities from the Plum Island Ecosystem LTER, Massachusetts, United States - WE1603-220 | ecosystem: Environmental > Aquatic > Marine > Intertidal zone >... | reverse complement strand
TCCCACGGCAACAGCCCATTCACAAAGTAATCCGCGTCTGTCTCCGTTAAAGTTTACTTTCGTTATATCAATCCCGTTAAAAGGCTCGGCTACTTCGACCGAAAGTGCCATCTGCCGTCTCAATACATTAAGCAAAATATTTTCGTATGCTCCGCCGCCGGTGAAAGTAGCCCGTTCCACGCGTTTGCCTCTGAAGGTAACGGTGTAATATCTGAAGCACAGCGATATCTCTTTTGTCAGCTGCTCAGCAACCGAACCTATCGCATCCACCATTATCTGACGAGTTGAAGAGTCGAGGTCATCCTGATATATCAGGTCATTATCCTTATTTAATATTCCGATGTCCGAATCCGCAGGGTCCGAAGCCCTTCTTCTCCTCCAGAGCCTGTTTCTCAGCATCTCAGCTTCACTAACTTCTATATCCAATCTATGTGCAATTTCACGATTAATGTTTTCCGTACCAACCGGTATATTCTTAACAAAACTGATGTCTTCGCCCCTGCCAAAAACAACCGTAGTAGATGAGCCTCCGATATCCACGAAAACCTCGGTCTTCTCTCTGTCTTCCTGTCTTCTGAGCATTCGTCTAAAGCTTCTGTATAAAGCACAGGGAACGGGGTCTATACCAACGGGTTTAAGCTCTACCTGTTCAAGCATATCGATATGGTCTCTTACCGTCTCATCCTTCGTGGCAAACAATATTACCTCATTTTTTATCTCATCACCATGACGAACGTCGCCTGCAAACATATAGTTAATTGAGTCCTTATCAGGATGGAATGCGAAACGATTTGTAACCTCTCTTCTCAAAATCTCCTCGATTTTTTCCGTTTCCATCCGGCCGAGTCTCAGGCTTGTCATTTTTATCTGGTCATTCGGCATAGATGAGACAACTTCCCGGCCTTTAAAATTGCTTTTTGCAAGCATCGTCTTTATCGCTGAAATTACATACTCTCTTCTCTGCTTACCGTTTGAGCTTATGTTTACGCCGACAATAGCCTTTGCTGCATCTACCACACTTATCATCGGACCGTTTGCTTCCAGCTGAATCATCTTGATATTGTTATGTCCTATGTCCAGCCCAATCGGTCCATAATTGTGAGTTTTGAATTTCCGGCTTATCATTTACTTTTTCCACCGCTTCGCGGATTTGAAATTTAAAATATCAATTACCTTACCGTTCGCCCTCATCCGTCACTGTGAAATTGTTATATAACCCGTTACCGCCTCGACTGTAACCGTCATAGTTTTGGTGTCCGCAGAGAGAGTGACGCTTCCACCATTATCAGGACTTCCAAGATACGTGAAGGATACCTGCTCGTATGAGCCGAAATCAGCGTCAACAACATTTACCTTGTCAACCCTGCTGTCTGTCCTGAAGCTCACTGCGTAATCATCAAGTGTGACAGGATGAGTTATTATAATTCCGTCCTCATCTTCGATTTTGTAGCTTTCAGCAGACTCGTCAAAAATCACGGTATATGTTCTCTGCCTGCTGATTGCCATGCTTTTGGCATATTCGAGGTCCGCTGCTATCATATCCGCCGCTACCCGAATTTGTATACTTGCAGCGGAGCTAAACATCGGTATTGCAAGCATTGCCGCTATGGCAAGTATTACAACTACAGCTATCACCTCAATTAAAGTGAAACCGCGGTTTTTAGAACTTAAGTTTTGCTTTTCCATCGCCCTTGAATCCTCAATAAACAGGGTAATATTGCGCATATTTTTCCTATTTCCTTAATCTTTTTTCGTCTTCTTCGAGGGGTGCCTTGAACAGTCCTTTGCTCAGGGCATCATACCGTTTGTCTTCTTTGTCATTATCGATTTGGCACAGACTAAATTAGCGTCCGTTTTTATCGTAAGTACTATGAATTAAAAGCTTTTATGAGCTTGTATAACTGTCAAATCCGTTACCTTCTACACTCATCATCAGCAAAAGACATACAACCGTCACAATGATGCCGCGCAAAAATAACGAAACTGTTTTGTTAATTATATTTTACAAAATAAATGGGGAGAATGGAAATGATTTGAATTTTTCTTTTGGATTATTTTTTGAGGCCGATAAGCTTAATATTGCCCTAAAACCTATCCCGCCCAAAAAGCTGAGGGCTTCTTTTTTAACCTGGAATAGATGATTTTCTATGGGTCTTCTCTTTCTATGCTTTTGAAAAAAGCGCCCGCTGCCGGGCTGTACCTACTCGGCGTATTTAATGCGGGCCAGGTCTGGATGGAGCCTTTCTCCTGAGAAGCAGTTATAGTTACCGAACTGTCGTCAGTATTCATTATGCCGTCCCCAAGAACATACAATGCCCCAACTACATCGAAAACACCGTCATCTTTATCTTTTAAATCAATGTGATGAACAATCTTCGCCAGACCTGTTATCTCTAACTGACAGTCGTCATCTTCAAAAGTCAAATCATGGATAACCAAGAGGGCAGGAAAATTTTTAACTGCTGTGATTGTAAGATTGCAGCCTTCTTGCAACTTCAAATCATGATATACTACAAGCATTCCATTTATATTGCAATCACCCTCCAATTTGAGGTCACCATTACAATAGAAAATACCTGCAGGATTGGATGGGCTGGCGCTGAGCTGCAGGTCTTCGTACGTACCGGAAGCAATGTATCCTACAGAATATAATGTAGAGCCAATGTAATAATACATACTAAACATCCACGAATATATTTCGGGAGTATATGTTTCAAAAACGCTGTTACTCTCATATTGCTGGCCCTGAATGTCACCGTAAAAATATTTTGTTATCGTTTTTTTTGAGTAAACGTCTCCCCTGACTTTCCCGTAGATTATTACATCATCGCAAAAGTATGCATCTCCATTGATTGTAACCTCACTGCTCAAATTCTTTTTATCTACCTGGTAGTATGCAAAGCAGGGGTCCAGCCGCAACTCGGCGGCCAGTTTGCCTCGAGCGATTTGCTCGCCTGCTTTTTCTCTATAAGCCGTGCAGTTTATTTCGTAATTGTACGAGTCTGTCTGAGATACAGAGACATCGTAATAGTCGTCACTTCCTGTAACAATCTGCTGGGCACTCACACCCGTCCAGTATTCGCCGGAGGTATCCTGAGGATTCAGTATAAATCCCTTTGCCTGCTGAAGGCCCGACTCAACCAGATAATCCATTTCTGTGCGGATTTTCATATTCTCACCGCAGGCCAGCTCCACGCTGTTTTTCGAAAGGAAGCCCAGCGACAATATTGAAATTGCCATAACTATGAACAGGACCACAAGCAAAGCTGCGGCCCTTCTGCAGTTTTGTTTTCTGTTTTTATTCATCGTCATCCGAAAAAATAAAGGTTCCGTCATCATCGATTAAATGACCCGCCCAGGCTTTAAGTGCTGCGGTTATCTCGTAATGGTGCATAACACCATTTTCTTCAATATCAAAGCTGATGCTCGCAAATTTAGACCAGGGCGGTGTGGTATCGACGTCAAGGGCGACATTTTCACATTTCGGTATAAGCTTGTTATAACGGTATGTATAGCAGCCGTAGCCGGCCCATCCTGTTAAGAGCGGCCTGATATCATCGATATCCAGCACCCGGTCGTCGTTATCAAACTCAAAAGTGCGAACATAATCTTCATCATAATAACTGCCAAGGTATGTCAGCTCGTCAAGATTAATATAGCCGTCGCCGTTATCGTCGGCTCTCCAGATGGCAAAATTATTCTCTTCGAGATGACATATCATTCTGCAGTTGCTTATAAGGTCTCTGATTTTGACCGTAGCAAAGCGAATTTGTGCCTGTTTAAGGGCAATATCACCCGTACTATCATTTGCCGAACCCATAGCGAAAGCAAGGGCAGCAACTGCTGCGAGCACAATAGAAGTTACAATCAAAGCAATCAGAAGCTCAGCCAGTGTAAAACCATTACTATACCTTGTTTTTCTCATTGCATACATCTGTCAAACCATATAATACTACTCGGTGATAAGCCGGACTATTTTCACAACCTCGTCGGATTTGTAATATACCCTGACCGTGACACGAATAAATTTTGGCGGTACACGCATATCCTCATTGGGGAAATAGACGTAGGAACAGCTCGATTTTCTGCTAAAGTGTGAATAAAGAGAGCCGGGAAATACCGAGCCGGCTGAATCCTTTACCTGCCCTTCAGACTCGCTGTAACCGGTATAGCTGCTGACAATATCTGTGAAGGGTGTATTTATAATCTGCTCCATCAAATCGGATGCCAGTTTTGCCGCCAGTGTCAATCTGGCACCCTCAGCCTGTATGGCGGCACCGCTGGAAAACGGCAAAAGCATACCTGCCGCGGCTATTGCCAAAATCACGACGGCCATCAATGCTTCGGTAAGCGTAAAAGCCTTAATTGTGCTCAGCTTCTTACTCATATGTCATAAAAAACGAAAAATAAGAATAACCCGGTATCCGCTTTTGATTTATCGGGCAGCCGGCGTATCGAGTTTATATAAAAAGCAGGCCGGCTTTTGAAAGCCGGCCTGCTATGACTATCGCTCAACTATATGCAGATACTTAAAATTTGCTTATTTCAGCTCTTACAGGCCCTGATGCGCCGTATCAGCCGCCCTGAAGTCACCCGGATTACCAGAGGGAGCGGCCGACCCATCTTCGTCAAGCTCCCATGCATCTGTAGCACTGGCATTACCCCACGCAACCACGTTGTTGGTACCTGTGTAGGGATTGCTGGGTATGCACTGAAGATACGGTCCACTATTAACGTCTGTAATCATTTGAGATTCGAAGCTGGCAACCGTTGGAGAACTATCGGTATTTTTGACTTTATAGAGCTGAATCTGAGCACGAATCGACTGGAGGTTACTTTTCAAACTCGCCAGCTTTGCTTCCGAGCTCGCATTACTGAACTGCGGAATAACAATAGCTGCCAGAATTCCCAGAATAACCACGACAATCAGAATTTCCACCAACGTAAAACCACTTTTTGCTTTCATCTTATTACCCTCGTCAATTAAATGTTGAAAAAAAGTTATCTTCACTTCTAACTTACTATCTCCCTTAGGATTCTGTATACCCGACTGGTATCGTCTCAATCATAAGGTGACTTTTGTTTTTTGCCTTTAATCCTCCCAAATAAATTAGTGTTCTTTAATATCGTTTGAAAATACATCGATTTCTTTTTAAACACACCAGGAAACAAAAACAGCGGCGACTTAAGTCCGAAAAACTGCCAAATTCAAAAGCCGCTCTGCAAACTAAAATATATGAAACAACTCATCTGCTGCCAAACAGAAGAGGCCGAAAATGTCCAATGACTCTGTAATATTGTGAATCCGGAAGGCTCTAATTACAATTGTATGAGATGTGAGGATTGAAACGATAAACTTTAAAGCACTCTATGTCACTGGGAAGGCAAAATATACTCCGGCATATTCTCGATATGAATATGTCGCTGCTCCTGACCCTGATAAGTGAGTTCTATTCGGACGTAATCAAGGCCCTGCAGGGCCTTTTTTACTTTATCAGCCCACTCAATTAAAACCACCGAGTCCGGATAACAAAATTCATCGAAGCCTAACATCTCGAACTCACCGGCTGAACCAAGGCGGTATGCATCGATATGGTAAATAACCAGCCTTCCGACATATTCATTCACAATAATAAAAGTGGGACTGTTAACAGGAATATTTTCATCCTGCGCCCCCGCTCCTTTCGCTATGCCCTTAATTAAATAAGTCTTACCGCTGCCGAGAGGTCCGGTAAGGCCTATAACTTCTCCGCCTTTCAGCCGGCTGCCAACGTAACAACCGAACTCAATCGTTTCCTCAACCGAGCTGGAAATAAAATCATAATCCATTTCAAACTCTAATTAACCAAGGTGCTCATAGCCGGCGGGCTGTAAATCCTGCAATTTCCCATCAGCGGTTTGAATCTGCATTTTGCCCGTATCAGTAATTGTGCCAATCTTTGTAACAGGCAACGAGCTGTCCCAATGCTTTATCAATTTATTAAATTCATTTTCAGCAAGTGTAAAGAGCAGCTCGAAATCTTCACCATCGTTCAAAGCTGATTCCAACGGTTCTTTACTTTTTTCTGCCTCATCAGATAGCGGAATCTGCTCCGCGTTTATCAGAGCACCTGTTTTACTTTGCCTGCATATGCGGTTAAGGTCACTGGTTAAGCCGTCGCTTATATCAATCATAGCATTTACTTTCGCTATGGAAGCAATTTCCATAGCCTCATTCACTCTCGGTTCAAAGCGCAAATGTTTGCCCAATCCGGAGCCGCCAAGAGTTCCGGTTACACAAATACAATCTCCCGGCTTTGCGCCGCTGCGTTTTATCGGTTTATTGGCAGCGGCTCTGGCGAGCATCGCTACAGTAATTGCGAAATGCTCTTCGCCCTTCCAGCTTGTAATATCACCTCCTACCAGAGGGCAGTTGTATTTGTCAGCCGCCAGCATAATTCCCTGATGGAGCATTTTTAGTTCTTTCGCTGCGAAACCTTTGGGCAAAGCAACACTCACAACCGCTGCCACAGGAACCACGGCCATAGCCGCACAATCGCTGAGGCTCACCGCCATAGCCTTATAGCCGGCCTGTTGTAACGTAGCTTTGCGCAGGTCAAAATGTACACCGTCAAGGAGCATATCTATAGTGATAAAAACCGATGTCCCCTTGTCCACCCGTATCTGCGCCATATCGTCACCTATACCGATGGGGAAAAAACCAGGGGACAAATTCCTTTGGGCTGCGAACCAGGCCGTTATTTGGTCTTCTGTCCAGCTCATCGCTCTGCCAACAGCTTCTGCCAGTAATTTATTTGGATTTTTGCCTGTTTGGAACCGGCTGAGCCGATTGTAACATAACTTTTCACGGCATTTATTGCACCGAGATGTTCATACACATCCTTTTCAACAGCCGGACAGTATTTTTTGAGCTGTTCTATGCTCAACTGTTTCAGACTTTTATTATTCTTTTCACAAAAAGCAACAAGCTCGCCAACTATGCCGTGTGCCTGCCGAAATGCAATGCCCTTATCGACAAGATACTCCGCCAGGGCAGCAGCATCCAGAAAACCCTCATCCAGCCCAGCCTTAATTTTATCAACATTGAATTTAGTGTTCGAGACAATCGCACAGGCCATTTCAAGAGATTGCTCCACTGTATCAGCGGCACCGAATACGTGAATCTTATCCTCCTGCAGGTCACGGTTGTATCCCGAGGGCAAAGCCTTAAGTAACGTCAGCATCGCTATAAGCGAGCCGTAAACCCTGCCGGTCTTACTGCGAATCAGTTCCAGGATATCAGGGTTTCGCTTCTGCGGCATCATACTCGATGAAGTGCAGAAGCTGTCTTTTATACGGATAAAGTCGAATTCACTGCTTGAAAAGATTATCCAGTCCTCGGCCAACTTTGATAAATGGGTCGCTACCAGGGCGCAATCAAAGATAAACTCTGCGCAGAAATCCCTGTCTGATACGGCATCGATACTATTCCGGCTGATATCGCAAAATCCCAATTGCCCGGCAGTGCTTTCGCGGTCGATTGGCAAAGTTGAGCCTGCTACCGCCCCGCTTCCCAGAACTGAGACGTTTAACAACTCACTACAGTTACCCAAACGAGCAATGTCACGTTCGAGCTGTTCAACAAAACTTAATAAATACGCAGCAATCACTACCGGCTGAGCACGCTGCAGGTGTGTATAAGAAGGCATTACGTCTTCGGTATATTTGCCTGCTGCTTCAACAAAAGCCTTTTGCAACTGCGTGATTTTAGTCTGCAGAATTTCAATCTCATCCCGCATCCACAAGCGCATATCTGTGGCGACCTGGTCGTTTCGGCTGCGACCGGTATGCAGCTTTTCACCGGCCTGGCCGACTTTTTCTATTAAAGCCGCCTCGATAGCCATATGAATATCTTCCTGATATTTATCAAACTTGAACGAGCCATCCGTTATTTCCTGCTCGATTGCCAGCAGGCCGTCCACAATTTTGTTATAATCAGCCTTGCTGATTAATTTCTGCTCCGAGAGCATCTTCGCATGAGCAATCGAGCCGGCTATATCGTACTTGTATAAACGCCTGTCATAAGAAATTGATTCTACAAAATCGATTGCCAGCTTGTCCGGCTCAGAGGCCAATCGCTTTTCCCAGCTTTTCCGTTTTTTTGCCATTTTTCTGCTCCGAAAGCATCGTTACTTTTTAAGCAATTATTGAGGATTTGCCCAATTTGTCAAGGATGATAAATGCCCGTGCAATCCTAATAAGATATGATATCGATAATCTTCTCAGTCACCATCCTCCGGGTTTTGCTCATCTTTCATTGGGATAATGATACTGAAGGTGCTGCCCCTGCCGTGCTCGCTTTCGACTTTTATTGTTCCTCCCATCGCATCTATAATGCTTTTACTGACCGAAAGCCCGAGCCCAAGCCCCCCTGACGTCTGGTCTTCTTTTGTAGTAAAAAAAGGCTCGAATATTTTTTTACGTATGTCTTTTTTTATACCGTCACCCTGGTCTTGAACCTTAACGACCAGAACGTCATCCGAAATCCCGGCTGAAATATTAACCTCACCATCAGTCCTGCTTGCCTCAACGGCATTTTGCATAATATTAAACAATACCTGCCTGAACAGTCCCTCAGCCAGTCTGACAACCAGATTCTCATCGATATCAACCCTGACACGTATATTGCGCTCCTTAGCGGGTACTACCTGCAAAGCGACAATCTCGCCGATAACTTCGGCAAGATTAAACTCATTCAGTGACTGCTGCTCAGGCTTATACAGCTCCAGCATCTGACATACAATCCGGCTGACACGAGATATCTCTTTCTCAATCATCCCCACGTATTTATAATACTGGAAATCTTCCGGTACCGCATCCTTGATAAGCAAAAACGAGTTCTTGATACCGGCAAGGGGATTGTTAATCTCGTGAGCAATTCTCGCTGCCAGTTGGCCGGCAGCAGCGAGCTTCTCGCTTTCAAGAAGCAGTTTTTCCTTTCGCTGACGCTCGGCAATCTCAGTCTCCAGGTCCCTGTAAGCCTTCGAAAGCTGGGCGGTTCTTTGCTCAACCTTTCTCTCAAGCTCTTTATGAGCATCTAAAAGCGCCTGTTCCGCCTTCACACGGGCCACCACTGCCCCAATCTGAACAGCAAACATTTCCACTGTCTCGCGCACCGACTGTGATATTCGTCCATAACGATGAGAAGATAAATGCAAACTTCCAATTACTTTTCCCTGATGTACTATGGGAGCAATAAACAGGCTGCAAAGCCCTTCCTGTTCGAGACTCTCCCTGAAAGCAGAAAGCCTGAAATCTTCGACCGGCCGATATATTATTTCACCCGACTTAATCAGCTTAATGCCTGGTTCATCACCACTCAGGTGAGCAACCCTCCTTGTAAAACCTTTGGATAATCCTTTATGGACTATCAAATCAAAACCACCCGTCTGCTCATCAAAAAGATATATGCTGCCGCTATCAATACCTTTTACTTCAATGGCGGCTTTTAATATCAGCTCAAGAGCCTCTCTCAAATCACTTGTCCTGCTAAGAGCAACAGCCAGAGTGTATTGTCCGCGTAACCTCTGTTCAGCCTGTTTACGCTCGGTGATATCAAGGCCGGAACTCAGCGTTCCCACTATATTACCAGAATCATCTTCGATAGCAGTATTATGCCATAAAATGAGTCTCTCCTCGCCGTTCTTTGTTAAAATATAATTTTCAAAATACTCCGCAGATTCAGCATTCCCTCTCATTCCCGCATCAAAAATCTGGCCAACCTTTTCCTTATCTTCCAGCCGAAGATAATTATCAAACCAGTCTGTGCCGACAACTTCTTCCTGCCGATAACCAAGTATTTCACAGCCATGTTTGTTTATCATGCTCACCCGTCTGTCCGCTCCAATTGCAACAAAGATTACTCCTGAGATATCCAGATACTTTTGCGCTTTACTCCGTTCCCTACGCATCTGCTCTTCTGCGTGTTTTAATTCCGTGATATCAAGCACCGTACTGATTATACCGACCGGCTCGCCGAGCCTGTCTCGCAGAAGAGATTTATGCACAAAACAGGGAAAAACAGTGCCGTCTTTTCGTACGTGCAGGAACTCACCTCTAAACTCGCCGGTTTCTCGTGTCCGCTTATTAGCCGATTCTGCAAGTGATAAATGCTCTGAAGCTAAAAAAACAGAATCATCTTTTCCAAGCAAATCGTTTACTTCATATCCATGCATTCCTGCAAAAGACCTGTTCATAAATAACAGCCTGCCTCCAAGGTCACTGACTGCCAGGCCTTCAAGGCACTGGTCAACAACCGAAGCCAGAAGGCGCAGCCGGTTCTCTATAAGTTTTCGCTTCGTTATGTCTCGCATCACACAGTAAGTTTGCTTAAAATTTCCCTCTTCGTCGTAACCAATCTTACCGTCGAACTCGACTATGATACGGCTGCCGTCTTTTTTAATCATTTCGAATTGAATATTATGCACTTCACCCTCGGCCTTGAAGATGTCAAATTGTCTTTTAAACTCATCCCTATAACGAGCTGTCAAAAAATCACCGAACCATTTACCTATTACCTCATTACGGCTATAACCAAAAATGTCCAGCCAGGCCTGATTAACTTCTAAAAGACAGCCCTTTTCATCCAACGACTGGTAACCGAGCGGAGACTCTTCATAAAAAAGACGGAATTTTTCCTCTCTTCCTTTGAGGTCATCGATTAGCTTTTGGTACTTACTTTCGATTTTATCAAGCGTTTCTTTAGCTTGCCCGTCCGCTTTAATTTCCCGTGAAGGCTCTACGGAGAAACTTTCCTTTTCTTTTTTATTTTTCACAATTCAGCCTCTATCAGCCGTCAGCAAACAAAAGCTTCAGTTTTTTTATGTGAGCCATCTTTATAATATCTTAAAAATTGAAATATGAACCTGAAGCGTAAACATAAGACTCCCTCCTCTCCTCCCTTGCATATTATAATTTGCTCTAACAAAACCATAAGACACCGGTTAAAAAACCTGTCAATGGTGTCTTTTTGGAGATAAGTTTAATTTAAGACTAACTTATAATAATAAGTATGATATCGTTCTGTCAAGCAACTATTATTAAAAACGAGTATAATTTTGCCGTCTAAGTCTTGTATTTTGCTGAATTAAAAGGCTAATTAAGCGGAATTGACTCGTATGCCATATTTTCAAGGTCCAGGACCACAACGAAGGATTCGCCTGTAATCCAGTCCGTAGCCTCTCCCGGGTTTATAATCAGGGTTTTTCCGACCTTTCGAATATCCTGCTTATGAGTATGGCCGTAAATAATCAAATCATACGCACCGCTGTCTATCGCCCTATCAATAATATCGGGCTTATGTGTCATAAAAATTTTCCTGCCTGCGATCTGCCCTTTATAAATCTTTTCGAAATTTTCGCCGCCTATCTGTTCGATTGTGGTTTTCAGATATTCCTTTTCACCGTCACAGTTTCCGAAAACTGTTATCAGCTTCGCACCTGTAACTTTGCCAAAAGCCCTTGCGGTAAACGGTGAAACCATATCGCCGGCGTGAAGCACAAACTCTACGGCCGATGCATTAAAAATCTCGATTGCCTTAAGCACATTTTGATGATGGTCGTGAGTGTCACTTATAATTCCTATTTTCATCTCTTTACAGGTAAATTCAGCCTCAATGATTTAACTATTCCTGTTTGTATAAAAATACAGCTCAAAGCTGCTCGAGCGATTGATTCAAAATCCTGATATGACGCTGCTCCTCTTCGATAATTTTATCTATTTGTCCTATAACGACTGCATCTTTGGCAAAACTCTTTAAGCCCTTATAGAAAACAATAGTATCATTTTCCAATTTTAACGCTCTTGTAATAATTGCCTTCTTGTCTTTCAGGCCCATAAGAATCTGACTGGGATTCGGAGCTATAGCAAATACAGAAAGACTTGCCATCAGCTTTGCATTTCCCGCCATATAAGTTTCGGGGTCAAAAGCCGCAGAGCCAGCGAAATCTTTATTAACCCGACTGCGCATATCAGCGAAAACCTGTTCGTGACTGTTTTCCCAATCAGCCAGGTTAAGAAAAAGCCCTCTAACCTCTTCTTCATTGAATAACTCAGCAGCTTTACGATAGAACATTGCACCATAACGTTCAATTTTTTCCGCTATCTCCAGAACTTCAGAAGCACTATACTGTGATTCCATACTTTTTACCCTTCAATTTATGAAAGAAATCAATTAAATATAAACAAATACGGTCTCTTGTCAAAATAAATCGGCAGTGAAAAATCGGCTGGTAAATTTTCAGTTTATATTGTAATGAGCCTGTGGTATTATTAAGAACCAAAAGAGCTTATGAAAATTATTATTTACATAATAGCCGGGCCTTTATTTCTGGCTTCCTTTGCAGCATATATATATGTTCAGCTCAGGTGGCGAAAAGATATCGATGCCGAACTCGATGAATATTATTTCGAGTTCGAGCATCAGCATCCCGGGTATGCAAAATACCTAAAACGGTCAAGAATAACCTTGGGCGCCGCGTGTATCTCTGCTTTGTTACTGTTTCTGTGCGCGGTCATTTAACTGTTACAAAAGCAATAAAAAACGGCTTGAGTTTATCAATACTCAAGCCGCTTGTGCAGTAATACTTTCTATACTATTAAGACTTCAATATTAAAGGCTTATTTCAAAGACCGATTTAATTGAACGCAACGGCAACACCTATTTTTGCTTCCTTTAACATATTGTTTCTATCGACTCTTACAATCCTGCCGCTCCTTATTCTTGCAAAGGCCCCCTTTTCTTTTGCAAGCCTTTCAGTACGCGGGAAATTTATTTCCACTGTGCTTCCCGCCCTGAGCGGTACGGTCAGCGGCATTTTAAGAAGCACACCTGACCTGCTTACATTATCGCTGCTTCCATTAAAAAATCTATGAGCTTCCGGAATCCACATGCTAATCGGCCAGGAAAGTTTTGTTCTGATTTCTCTTCGCTGCTCTGTTGTAGTTGTCATAACTTTTTACCCTTAAATCAAAATTAACGTTCCTTCAATTCAGATTTATCTATAAATAGAGTTATCGACTATGTTAAATTAGGAAGTTTAGTGCAAATGGGCAATTTATCGGCCTTTACGAAAAAAAATTATTTTCAATAAATCTCTTTTGATTCCGCCTTTTTTATCGGATGTTTTTACGTTTTAGATTGAATAATTTTCCTTTTCAGTTAAGTAACGTAAAAATTTTTTAATTTTAAGGCATTAAAATAAACCGGATTACCGCCCTGCTTTACGAGCCTTTCTTATTTAGTTAAGCCGGGCAAAGCACTACAGTTTCTGATAAGTAAGTTGTCATTGTTATTTTTTTCGTGTATGCTTTCAGAAAATGGAGACTCAAATTTTAAAGATTAATGCATCCGAGCCTGACCTTGGAAAAGTGAAAAAAGCAGCAGAGCTTATCGACAACGGCGAGCTCGTTGCTTTTCCCACTGAGACCG
>Ga0307434_1001337_pt1 | contig 13488 bp, 9 predicted proteins | sample SalMarWE160220MG_FD_202156 | JGI IMG/M metagenome (GOLD analysis project Ga0307434, IMG submission 202156) | Salt marsh sediment microbial communities from the Plum Island Ecosystem LTER, Massachusetts, United States - WE1603-220 | ecosystem: Environmental > Aquatic > Marine > Intertidal zone >... | reverse complement strand
CTGAAAGCATTAAGGGCTGTCCGCTGAGAGAAGCAAGCGATATCACGGACCGCACCCATTCGAGTTCTGCACGCATACATATATGGTCAGGGTCGTTCTGCCAGAGAATGCGATGCGTATGCCACCATCTTGCAGATTCCATAATCTGCATACGCAATCCTGACCACGTCGGCAGGGCGTCCATCGATATTCGGCAGGCATCGACAAGGCCGGCTCCTTCGGTCATAACGCCCCAGCTCAAAAGCCAGAATACGTCTTCTCCTATGGCATCGCGTGCCGTTTGAAGATAGGCCCTGTATTTGGCCTCCGACTCCTCGTTTGTAATAATCCCGTCGGCGACAGCCTTGTGTAAGCCGTCAAAAAGCAGGTGTCTTGTAACATCGGTCTTAAAATACTTATAACCTAATTTTGCCAGCCCCTCATAAACACCCCTGACATGTTTTGCGAGCGTTTCAGGCGTGCAGTCTATCAGGTATCTTATCCAGTCGCCGAGAATCGGTTTACCTTTCCTGTCTTTGATTAGACAGTCGGACTGATATTTGGCGAACTCATCGTTGTATATGGATACGCTTGTCCATATCCCCGGTGTCATATCGCTGTTTTTTATTGTTTCAACAATACCTTTATGTCCATCGGGGAATTTTTGCTCATCTATATCGAGCCAGGCCTTTGGAATCGGCTCTTTCGGCTCAGCCGGCAGGGGCATCTTCTGAAAACCGTCGTCGAGCTGAATATATTCCATTCCATAAGGCTTAAAATACTTTGAACAGAACTTGGCTGTTTCTGTAAGCTTGTCCTGTGAGACATTTCTGCGATAAGCTTCCCAGGAGCACCATCCGCAGATAGGCTTCAGCTCGGGCCTTCGCGCCCAGGGCTGATGATATTTGAAACCAAAATGCTCACGATAGAAGTGCGGCTTGAAATTCAAAAACCAGGCTGACGGTCCAAGCTCAACCTGCAGCTTTGCAAGAAGATTACCATTCTCATCCTGCCGGAACTGCTCTGTTTTCCATTGCCACTTTCTGCCGTGCCAACTGAGAAAACAGTCGTTATCAATACTGTAAATGCCGTTCACACCGTGCAGCAGAATTCTGCCGACGCTACCCATTATCGCCTGCTCACTGCCCGCACGTCTCGGCCGCATATTGATTGTATCCTTACCGAAGCATATTGTAACGTTGGCTGTTACCGTCTCAGGCATTATCACGTATATCTGCTGAACGAGTGGTATGCTGTTGAGAGTACCGTCAGAGTCACGGCGGTAGGATATCTCGCACGTGCCCGGTATTTTCATCGTTATGATAGGCAGCTTGCCGTAAGTATAGGTTAATATCCTGTTTTTCTCGTCCCAGTGGTCCTCTGCCTGGATGTGAGGCGGTACTTTTCCATTTAATACTTTCATAATCCTCTACCTTGCGGTAAAGTTTCGAATACGAAATTAAGATTGGTGACTTAAACGTTTAAGAAGTATTGGCAAGCTGTTTTTTTATAATCTCAGCAGCCTTTTCAAGAGCCTCATCGATTTTGTCGGGTCTTTTTCCGCCGGCCTGTGCCATATGTGCTCTGCCGCCGCCGCCACCGTCCACTATGAGGGCGATTTGCCTGATTATCTCCTCAGAACTGAGACCTTTTTCTATTAGGTCATCTGTCACGCCGGCAAGCAGCATAACTTTGTCATCTTGCTCAAAGCCGAATACTACGACAGCGGATTTCGCCTTCTTTTTGACCATATCTATAGCTGAACGTCCCTGTTCTATAGAACTGGTTGACAGTCTGCCGACAACTACAGCAGCCTTGCCTATTCTTTCAGCCTTATCAAGCAGTCCCCTTGCCTCTGCCGAAACGTCACTTCCTTTCAGCTTTGAAGCGTTTTTGAGCTGTTTGGTAAGTTTCTTGTTCTCTTTAATTATCTGCTCGACCCTCTCAATTAGGTTTTCAGCCGGTACTTTCAGTGCTGCCGAGAGCTCATCTACCGTTTTGCTGGCCTTTTCGAGGTAAGAATTGAGTCCCAAACCTGTAAGGGCGGTTATCCTCCGCACGCCGGCTGCAATACTTTCCTCTTTTATTATCTTAAAGCCGCCGATAATGCCCAGCCTGTCCACATGTGTCCCGCCGCAAAACTCTTTGCTGAATGCCTTTGCAACGTCTTTTTGTCCGTCTTGGCCTATAGCAATAACGCGAACCTGTTCGCCGTATTTTTCGCCGAATAGTGCCATTGCTCCGAGCTTGCGGGCCTGCTCTATGCCCATTTCAACAGAGCTTACCGGCTCATCGGAGTCAATTTTTTCCCGCACGAGCCTCTCAACCTCTTTTATCTGTTCAGCCATAAGTGCCGCAGGACAGGTAAAATCGAATCTCAGATAATCAGGCCCGACAAGGCTTCCATGCTGGGACACGGATTTACCCACAACCTGCTGAAGCGCCCACTGCAGCAGATGCGTAGCGGTATGATTTTTCTTTACGGCATTTCTATCCCTGCTGACGATTGCGTTAACATTATCACCAGCGGTAAAAACTCCATCTGCCATCTTTCCCTGGTGAATTACACAATTTGCAACTTTCGTTGTTGCTTCAACAATAAATTTGCCTTTATTCGATTCTATCCTGCCGCAGTCGCCGACCTGTCCGCCAGCTTCAGCGTAAAAACAGGTCTTATCGAGCACTATCCCTATCTCAGTATCCTTTTCTATCTTTCCTTCTTTCTTAAATCCATCGGCGTCAATGAATCCGACTATTATTGACTCGCATCTGTCCGTGTGGTATTTGTGCAAATCTTCGGTAACGGGCAACTGGCTGTCGGCGATTGTTATCGTAAGGCCGGCGCCTTTCTGAGCTGCCCGTGCACGCTGCCGCTGGCCCTCCATGAGCTGCTCAAATTCGGCCGTATCAACCTTAAGATTTCGCTCAGCCGCCATAAGCTGTGTCAAATCAAGCGGAAAACCATACGTATCATAAAGCGCAAATGCGTCTTCACCGTTGATTGTTTTATTTTTTGTTTTCTCCGCATGCCCGGCAGCAGTATTGAAAATTTCGATTCCCCTGTCGAGCGTCCTGCCGAAACTCTCCTCCTCGGCTTTGATTACCGTAGATACAAATTCTGCTCTTTGCCCTATTTCACCGAATGCATTTCCCAGACAGTCAGCAACGACGGGCACAAGCCGGTATATAAACGGCTCATGCATCCCTAATTCTCTGCCGAACCTCGAAGCCCGCCTGAGTATCCTGCGAACACAATAACCCCTGCTCTCGTTTGAAGGCATAGCTCCGTCGGTTATGGCGAAGACAAGGGCCCGAATATGGTCTGAAATGACCCTGAAAGCGGTGTCGGTTTTATTATGCAGCTCGAAATTGTACTTATGTCCCGTTATATCAGCAATACTGTTAATAATTGGCATAAACAAGTCGGTATCGTAGTTGCTCTTTTTATTCTGCAGAACAGCCGCAATCCTTTCAAGGCCCGCACCTGTATCTATATACCTTGCGTTTAACGCTGATAATTTGCCCTCTTCGTTTCGGTTATACTGAATAAAGACAAGGTTCCACAGCTCGATAAACCTGCTGCAGCCATTGTTAATGCCGCACTTATGGCCGGGAACAGATTTTTTGTCGCACATATCCTCACCGAGGTCGATATGTATCTCGCTGCAGGGCCCGCAGGGGCCGGTAGCACCCATCTCCCAGAAGTTATCTTTTCTGCCGCAAAACAGTATTTTCTCAGCCGGCAGCGGGGTAAGTTTTGTCCAGAGTTTCGCCGCCTCCTCATCTCTCGGCAGGTTGTTTGATTCGTCGCCCTCGAAAACCGTCGCCCACAGTAGTTCCGGCTGAATCCCCCAGACCTTTGTTAGAAGCTCCCATGCCCACTCGATGGCCTCAGCCTTGAAATAGTCATCGAATGACCAGTTGCCGAGCATCTCAAAGAATGTATGGTGATAGCTGTCCCTGCCGACCTCTTCCAGGTCATTGTGCTTACCGCTGACGCGAAGGCATTTCTGCGTATTGGCAACTCTGCTGTATTGTGGTGAGACCAGTCCCAAAAAGATGTCCTTGAATTGGTTCATACCCGCATTGGCAAAAAGCAGACTGTCGTCGCCAATCGGCACTATAGGCGAGCTGGGCACGAAAGTATGGCCTTTTTGCTTAAAAAAATCTATGAATCCGTCTCTTATCTGAATCGAAGTTATCATCTTATACCTGCTCTATGCCTTAATTATGCCTTTGGCAGCCAGTATTTTATTTTTTATCTCGCTGCAGAGGTCGGGATTTTCTTTCAAATAGCCTTTGGCATTTTCTCTGCCCTGGCCGAGTCTGACATCGCCATAGTTGAACCAGGCACCGCTTTTTTCTATAACACCGCAGCTGCTGCCAAGGTCGATTAAATCGCCTTCGTAGCTTATTCCGCTGTCGAACATAATATCGAATTCAGCGTCGCGGAAGGGCGGCGCAATCTTATTTTTCACAACGCGCGTCCTGACTCTGTTGCCTGTGGTGCTCATAGCGTCCTTTATACTGCCAATCCTTCTTATATCCAGCCGAACCGAGCTGTAGAACTTCAATGCCCTGCCGCCGGTTGTAGTCTCAGGATTGCCGAACATCACCCCTATCTTCATACGTATCTGGTTGATAAAGATAAGGCAGGTCTTGCTTTTGCTGATAATGCCGGTAAGTTTCCTCATCGCCTGGCTCATAAGCCTTGCCTGCAGGCCGACGTGGCTTGCGCCCATCTCACCCTCGAGCTCTGCCTTCGGCGTAAGTGCTGCCACCGAATCAATCACAATAACATCCACCGAGTTGGATCTGATTAGCATCTCTGTGATATCGAGTGCCTGCTCGCCGGTATCGGGCTGGCTGACGAGCAGACTGTTTACATCCACGCCAAGTCTCTTTGCCCACGTCGTATCGAGTGCGTGCTCGGCATCGATGAATGCCGCAACGCCTCCGCTTTTCTGGGCGTTGGCTATAATATGAAGTGCCAGCGTTGTCTTACCCGACGATTCGGGCCCGAACAGCTCTGTAACCCTGCCGCGGGGCACGCCGTTGCCGCCGAGAGCTATATCCAGCGATAATGAGCCCGTGCCGATACCCTCGATACGGGCGTATTTGTGCTCATCCATCTGCATTATAGCTCCCTGGCCGTACTGCTTTTCTATCTGTGCTATCACCCGCTGAAGAGCCGATTCTTTACTGTCTATCTGACCTTCCTTTTGTAACTTTTTTGTCTTAGCCATATTTGTCTTTCTCCTGCCCGCTTTTTCGCGTCTTTCCGTAAACGTAAACTATAACTTTATTAACACACTATTTTATTGCATGCTTACAGGTATGAAAATATATTATTGTTTTCAGTTTCTTTCAACCGTTAAGTTTATATCTGCCTAAAACTATATATTCCGGGCCTGTCGGTTTCAACTGGCTTTGATACACCGTTACCGAGTCAATAAATGTCGTGCCCGCCTTAAAGTTCTCGTAATTTTTTGCTGTTAGTCCGAGCTGCATACCTGCTCTTGCATTTTTTATTCTGCACAAGGTCAGGTGTCCTGCAAATCTTCGCCTCTCTTTTGGAAAGCCGGCCTCTGCCAGGCCCTGCTCTATATCTTCCGCGAGCTTAAGTAAGCTGTCACCGCCTGCACCCGTTCCAATCCATAAAACCCGTGCACTTTTTCCGCCGAAACTGCCCACGCCCTCTATATCAAGCTCGAAACTTTTATGCCTGCCTGAAGCTTCTTCTGCTGTTTTGCAAACCTCTACTACTCCTCTGTCATCAGTTTCACCCAGGAATTTTAATGTAAGGTGCATCGCTTCGCCCCTGACCCAGCTTGCATCTTTTTTTTCCACAGACGACTGCCGGCGTATTCTTTCCTGCAGCTCAGTCACCACAGCCTTGGTTTGCTTATCAATATCCACAGCAATAAAAACCCGCATACGGATTCCACCCTTCAAATAAAAAAACTGCAGGGTTCTAAAATGCCACGAGCTCTTTAAGCTCGTTGAATCTTTTTTCTATATCCTGCCGCGTAATGGAATTTATCCCGCTGACAGAGAAATCCGATATTGTAAAAGATGCTGCAACCGTCCCGTACACAACCGCCTCTTTTAGTGATGCAAAATCGGTCTTGCCGACCTCAGCCAGTCTTCCCATCATCGCGCCGGCGAAGCTGTCTCCTGCACCCGTTGGGTCCTTGACGTCTGAAGCTGCAAACGCCGGCAGAGCGAATTTCTGCCCGCTCGCATTACTCATCAGCGAGCCTGATTCGCCTTTTTTGATAATTACAATTCTCGGCCCCATCTGCAAAATCGCATTACCGGCTCTTATCAGATTGCCTTCACCGGCGAGCTCTCTGGCCTCTTCTGCGTTTATTACCAAACAGTTGATTCTTTGCAGCAGCCGTTTCAAATCGTCTGCCCTGCCGCTTATCCAGCAGCTCATAGTATCTGCTGCCACAAAGGCCGGCCTTTCAAGCTGCTCGAGAAGCTCAATCTGCAGGGCCGGTGCCGTGTTCGCGAGAAAAACGAATTTACTGTCCCTGAACTCCTCGGGAACCTTAGGCGGTGCCTCAGCCAATACGTTTAATTCGATATTATCAGTTATCGCCTCGCTCATCGTATCGTAATATGACCCCTTCCAGCGAAACGTCCTGCTCAGCTCTCGTCTCTCTATTCCCTGAAGGTCAATTTGTTTGCCGGAAAAAACCTCAGCCAGATTAAAGGGACAATCTGAGCCTATGACACCGACCAGCCTGACCGGGCTAAAGTAGCTCGCCGCCAGGCTGAAGTAAATCGCCGAGCCGCCAAGACAATTTTCACTCACGCCGTAAGGCGTCGTTACCGTATCAATCCCAATCGAGCCTGTAACCAAAAGTGACATCTGTTGCCTCCTTAATTATCCCTCTTTTTTAACCGAATTTATTTAATGCTATATCTATTCTGGCCAGTGTATTTTCTTTTCCCAGCAGAGCCACCGAGTCGAATATCGGCGGGCTGACTGTTGTCCCGCAAATCGCCACGCGTAAAGGCTGGGCTACTTTGCCGAGACCGACCTGCTTTTCCTCAGCCAGTCCGCGGAGCATATTTTCAATCGCCTGCTTGGTAAGCTGCTCTGTCGCCGACAATTTTTCACGAATGACAGCGAGTATTTCCAGGGCCTTGTCTTTAAGCAGGACCTTTTTAACGGCTTTTTCATCATATTCTATCGAGCCATTATCTACAAATAAAAATCTGCTCTTATTTTCGATATTTTCAAGTGTCCTCGCTCCCGCATTTATCTCTAAAAGCCTGCTGAGCAATTCAACATCAGCCTTTGATACCGGTGATTTAATTTCTTTAAGATAAGCCTTGAAACAGGCCAGTAGTTTGTCTTTCGAAACCGTTTTTATATGCTCGGTATTAAAGGCTATGAGCTTTGCGCGGCCGAACAGGCTGTTTGATTTTGTAAGCCTTGAAAGCTCGAAACTTTCAATCAATTCATCAACCGTCATAATTTCTTTTTTGTCACCGGGACTCCAGCCGAGAAGCGCAAGAAAGTTTACCATTGTCTCAGGCAGATAGCCGCTTCTGAAAAAATCCACGACGTTTATCTCCGGTAAATGTACTCCGAGATATTTTGACATCGCATCGATAGCCGGCATATCCGGCGTCCACTTTTCGTTCAGAAAGCTTTTTAACTGGTCAGTGGTGATATTTACTGTTTCAGCCAACTTTTCAATGTTTGCTTCAGGCATATGAGTAATTGCATCTCGCAATGCTTTTGGTTTTTCTCTTTTTGACAGTTTGCCGCCGGATTCGCTGATTGTTACTGACATATGAACGTACTGCGGCAGTTCGCCAAAGCCCAGAGCCTGCCATAACTGCTGCTGTCCCGGTGTATTCATCAGATGCTCCTGGCCGCGAATTATATGTGTAACATTCATCAGGGCGTCGTCGGCAACAACAGCAAAATTGTAGGTTGGCAGGCCGTCGCTTTTTAGGATGATAAAATCACCAAGCTCAGCGCCGTTGAATTTCACCTCACCTCTGATTAAATCTTTGACGACAATCTGCTCATCGGTCATTGCAAATCGGACGGTGACGGGACTGCCGGCGGCCCTTGCCTTTTTGACATCGCTCTCGTCGGGCAACTTTGCCGGCCGGGGATAAACAATATTTTTCTTTTCTGCGATGGCCTTTTGCCTTATTGCCTCAAGCTGCTCCGGTGTATCGAAGCAGTAATAAGCCTTTTGCTGCTCAATTAGTTTATCGATATATTTTTGATAAATATCCTTTCTCTGCGATTGAAAGTAAGGCCCGTTCGGCCCGCCGACTTCAGGGCCTTCGTCCCAATCAATGCCGAGCCAGCGCAAATCGTCTATTACCTGCTGCGTCGCCGTTGGTGTGTTGCGTTTGATATCCGTATCTTCTATCCGAAGAATGAATTTACCATTGTTTTTCCTTGCCCACAGCCAGTTAAAGAGCGCAGTTCTTGCCCCTCCGATATGCAAGTAACCAGTCGGCGATGGCGCAAAACGTGTTACTACCATAAACTTGTCCTAAAATTGTCCGGTCTGCCTATGAAATGCGCAAACTACGCTAAATTCTGTTGATTGTCAAGTATAGAGAGTCTAATAGTTCGTAGTGGCAGTATTGTGAACAGCTGCTGCCCTTATCATTCGGGCCAAAACAGTTTAACTATTTTACCCTGCCAGCTGCTGCCAATTTGGTGATATCTCTGAGTTTGCAAATCTCAAATTATTGTTATAGCCAACTGATAAGATAATAATATCAAAATAAGTTATTGTTATTTTTCGGAAATTAACTCTGTTATTTATATAACTCTTTATTAAGATTGCAGCGTTGACGTTACTTTTCCTCTAAGTATAATGGTTGAGATTTACAATAACCAGTGATAATTTTAAAGGTTAAGATATGCCTGAAAGCAATGCTGAAGACAGGCTGGACTTTGTAAGGCAGATTGTTGCTGATGATTTGAAGACGAATAAATGGGACGGCAGGGTGGCTACGCGTTTTCCGCCGGAACCCAACGGCTATCTGCATATCGGCCATGCCAAGAGTATCTGTCTTAATTTCGGTATCGCCGCCGAATTAGGCGGCACCTGCAATCTGCGTTTCGATGACACCAATCCGGAAAAAGAAGAAGAAGAATACGTCAACTCAATAATTGCCGATGTTCGCTGGCTCGGCTGGGACTGGCAGGACCGGCTGTATTTTGCATCCGATTATTTTCAGCAGATGTATGATTATGCAGTCGAGCTTATCAAAAAAGGCAAGGCCTATGTCTGCGAGCAGACTGCCGACGAGGTCAGAGAATACAGAGGCACTTTAACCGAGCCCGGCAGACAAAGCCCTTATCGTAACCGCAGCATCGAGGAAAATCTCGACCTTTTTGCAAGGATGAAAAACGGTGAATTTCCCGACGGCAGCAAGACCCTGCGGGCAAAAATAGATATGTCGCATCCCAACCTGAATATGCGCGACCCTGTTATGTACCGAATCCTGCACGCAAGTCACCATCGCACAGGCGACAAATGGTGCATCTACCCTATGTACGACTGGGCGCACGGCCTGGAGGATTCTATTGAAAAAATCACCCATTCGATTTGCACGCTCGAATTTGAGAATCACAGGCCGCTCTATGACTGGTTTCTCGACGGGCTCGGCGCTTATCATCCGCAGCAGATAGAATTTGCAAGGCTGAATCTTACCTATACCGTAATGAGCAAGCGCAGACTATTAAAACTTGTGCAGGATGGTCACGTTACCGGCTGGGACGACCCGAGAATGCCGACCCTCTCCGGTATGCGAAGGCGCGGCTACTCACCGGCTGCAATCATAAATTTCTGTAAGATAATAGGCGTGAACAAATTCAACAGCACTATCGATATCGCACTGCTCGAGCACTGCCTGCGCGAGGACCTGAACAAAACAAGCCCGCGTGTGATGGCTGTTTTGAATCCATTGAAGGTTGTGATTGATAATTATCCGGTTGATTTGACGGAAGAAATGGAGGCGGTGAATAATCCGGAGGATGCTGCTGCGGGGACACGCAAAGTGCCGTTCTCAAAAGTGCTTTATATTGAGCGTGACGATTTTATGGAGAACCCGCCGAAAAAGTTTTTCAGGCTGGCTCCGGGACGAGAGGTTAGATTACGATATGCCTACTTTATTAAGTGTACCGATATAGTAAAAGATGATAATGGAAATATAACCGAGCTGCACTGCACTTATGACTCGAAAACCCGGGGCGGGGACGCGCCGGACGGCAGAAAGGTAAAGGCGACACTGCACTGGGTATCGGCAAAGGATGCATTGAAAGCGGAAGTGCGGCTTTATGATAATCTGTTTATAAAGCAAAATCCCGATGATACCGAAGAAGGGCAGGACTTTACGACCAATATAAATCCTGATTCATTGAAGGTTTTGCAGGATTGTTTTATTGAGCCGAGCGTAAAGAGTGCAAAAGCCCTCGAGCGCTTGCAGTTCGAAAGGCTGGGCTATTTCTGTGTCGATAAAGACAGCACTGAAGATAAATTAGTCTTCAACCGCACCGTTACTCTCAAAGATACCTGGGCAAAAATAAAAAAAGCCAGCGAATAGTAATTGTTGATTGTCGATTTAAGATTTTCAATTGTGTAAGGGGGTGGAATTTTTAAAAAATTGGGTGATTTTTAAGAATTTTTGGGAATTTACGGAGGGCAATCTTCATTTTTAACTTAAAAATAAGGGTGAGGGGTCGATATAATCGATACAGACGTTAAAGTTTGTGCATCTTAACGCAAAAAATGAGCAAAAAGTGACCTAAAAATGACTAAAAGTGACAAGAAATGAACAACTTTTGACTGGTTTTGACCAAAAAGTGAGCGATTTTGTACCTGTTTTAAAAATGGTTGCGAAAAATAAGGACTTATGAAAGATGACGACATAAATAGTAGAAAATAAAACGCTAAGTCACGAAATATAAAAGGTTTATAGATATAGATTTTACGGTTAAAACCACAAGGGTGCTAAGACACGAAGAAACAAGTCAAAAGTCACAAGTCATAAAAAAAAATAGCCACGAATGAACACAAAAAAACACAAATTTATTTAACCGCGGATACCTTGGGCACAAGTTACGTGGATTTGCACGGATTTTAGACAAGATAACAGGATTAACAAAAGTATAATTTAGCCACCGAGGACACAGAGCTCACAGAGGTTTGATAAGAATTTCTATTATAAGAATTTTCTGTTTATAGGACGCTGTTTTGTTTAAGAGGGCCTTGTTTACAGCCGATATAACCATTGTATAAAGTCCATATTTGTTTGGCGAGATAGGCCGACAGCACCCGATACTCAACAATTCGATTAAGGAGGCAAAATATGTTAGATTTTCTATATTATGAAAAAAACATGTTAGAAAAAAGACCGCATCTCGTTCCTTGTGTCATTGCGGCAACAATGCTGATCTTAGCATTAGTACCATGGCCATACGGATATTATCAACTACTTAGATTCGTCGTTTGCGGCGTAGCAGTTTATGTTGCTTTTATAACCTACCAATGGAAAAAGATATGGGCAACTTGGCTATTTGCTTTTATAGCTGTTTTGTTTAATCCGCTAATTCCAATTCACCTTTCACGCGAACTCTGGCAGACGATTGATGTAATATGCGGGGTAATATTTATTGTTATCGCAATTATACTCAATGTACATGTAATATCATCGGGCAAAAAAGAGTAGTTGAAAGGGTTAATAATGAAATCTGGCGAGAAAATCAATGATTGTGGAATTGTAACTAAAAATTATTGTCGGAGAAAATGTCTTCATCGTAGTAGATATCCTAAGTGTGACGCGCAGACAAAAAGTGACGAGGTTAACGCGGCAAAAGATTGGATAAAGCATCGTTTCTGGGAACGAAAGACGATAAATTGTAATCGATCAAGTTACGGACTTAAACATGACATGGAAAGTGAGACCGGGATATATGTTTCAAATGGAAGTTTTATAGAGGCGGCAATGCTTTTGGGTTATAGAATGAAACCGGATTATCCAAACTGCTTTTTCAACATGAGTATTAAAACCAAACGCAATAAGCGATATTGGGCCAGGAATTAAAAACAATAAAGGTCTAATAACATAGAGATATTATAATGAATCCAAAAAAGTCATATGTAAATATCTGTGGCCTGGGTAGCGACTACACGTCTATCCATGTGAAACGTAAAAGAAAAAATCGCGTGCTTGCTATTATTCTTGGACTTGTTTTCGGGCCTTTTGGAACTCTTTATTTTGGTTGGACAGTATTCCTTACAACGTTTATCAGTTATTTTTTCGTATTTTTGTTAGTAGCATTGTTCTCCCCATTCTATATACCAACAGAGTGGTATGGTTTTATATTGAATTTATTCTACGGCTTCTGGGGATATATACTCGCATCATTACATAATGAACTTATAGAAAAAGGCGAAACCACAAGTCTTGCTGGATACAACCTTATTGGCATGAATGGATGGTTAGTCCGATTCGTATCTGTGACCCTAGGGTTATATTCTATGGTCATGTTTTTCTCAGAAGGTCGATGGATAATTGCAATATTGACACCCATTTTCTTTGTTCCATTAGTCATATGGTGCGTCGAAGGTATGATAGAATTTCTGACAGTTTTTATTGCATCCGTAATAGGACTATTAACTCTTTTTTCCTCAAGGAAATAAGGGGTAAGGAGTAGAATAACGGTTACAGCTAACTATTATTTTAAAATTTAATTTGAACCGCAAAGCTCCTTAACTTTATCGGTCAAGCTACGACGGACAAGTCTGCGATTAAATAATTGGTGTTATTTCGTGGTTGAAAAAAACAAAAAACCTGCGGTAATCCGCCTTCGTTAAAAACTACGGCGGACAAGAACCGCAGGCTAAATATAAAAGAATCCGTGAAAATCCGCGTAATCCGTGAAGATATGAAGAAAGGGCATCCTCAAGTATAATTCAGGAAATTGTTAACCCTTATACGAAAGGAGGCCCCTTATGGCAACGTATTATATCGGAGCTGACGTGCATAGCAATAGTATAGAGATGGCAATCCAAAACCGAAAAAGAATCGTAAAACGTTACACAGTACCAGCCAGTATATCAGCTGTGGCACAGGTCCTGAACTCGCTGCAGGGCAAGAAGTACATGGCCATCGAAGAAGGACCGATGTCCGGCTGGCTCTATCGCAATCTGCATCAGAAGGTAGACCGTTTTGTTGTGGCCGACCCTCGACGCAACAAGTTGATAAGCTCTGACGGCGACCATGACGACAGGATTGATTCTGCCAAGCTGGCATTGCTGTTGGCAGGCGGCTATCTCAGGGAAGTTTACCATAGCGACGATGAACAGCGAGTTGAGCTTAAGAACTGGGTCGGTTTATATCATGACCGCATTCGCGACGCCGTTCGCAACATAAACAAGATTCGCGCCCGCTGCCGGATGTATGGTATCAATATGCCTCGTAAAGTTCTGCGTCAGCCTGAGCATCGAG
>Ga0307434_1001335_pt1 | contig 13494 bp, 11 predicted proteins | sample SalMarWE160220MG_FD_202156 | JGI IMG/M metagenome (GOLD analysis project Ga0307434, IMG submission 202156) | Salt marsh sediment microbial communities from the Plum Island Ecosystem LTER, Massachusetts, United States - WE1603-220 | ecosystem: Environmental > Aquatic > Marine > Intertidal zone >... | reverse complement strand
AGGACCAGACTCGTGTTCGCTGGCCCGGCAGGACACATCGCTTTTCGCCGTATCACCCGTTTACCTATTTCTGCCTCGAGAACGGTAACGTTCACGACTACCCGCGAATAATACAATAGAAAAATCGAGCCCCATCTTGAAAACTGTCGGCTTGATGATTAGGTCCGCAATCAAGAACAAACATAAGGGAGAAATTCTAAAACAATTATAATCTAAAACTGGAAGGATGGGTCGAGAAAGACTGTTTTTTCATATGTGTAATCATGTGCTGTTGATAAAGCTCATGTATCGGCTTTGGTGCAAGAGGGATTTCCGATACCCCTTAACAACCTGCCTTTGCCAAATTTTTCTTGCAAAAATTGTCATTCAAAATATTTATCCCGATTATGATTGGGGTCAGATCATGAGAGCGGCGGTTCAACAAGAAACGCTGCCCGTAAATTTATTTATTTTTAAAAATGTTCAAAGTTGTTTCAATACTCATTGAATTCATCTCAAATAAAACATCAATAAAAGGAGGACAAAATGAGCGTTCTCATAAAAACGAAAGATCTAAAAAAGCAGTTTGATGAGATAAAGGCAGTCAACGGAATAACGCTGCAAGTTGAAAAAGGTGAAGTTCTTGGATTTCTCGGACCGAATGGGGCTGGAAAATCAACAACAATGAAAATGATTACTGGCTTTCTGGCGCCGGACAGCGGAACCGCCGAAATTTGCGGGTTTGATATTCGGGAGCGGACCATTGAGGCAAAAAGGCTGATTGGGTATCTGCCCGAAGGAGCTCCATTGTACGGCGAGATGACACCTAAATCCTTTCTAAGTTTTATTGCAGAAATTCATGGGCTGCATGGCGCTGAGGGACAATTCAGCCTCGATCTCGTCATTGAAAAAACGGGTCTTCAATCAGTACTCAATCAATCCATTGAAACTCTTTCGAAAGGCTTTAAACGCCGGGTGGGCCTTGCACAGGCCATGATTCATGACCCCGATGTACTTATTCTTGACGAACCTACCGACGGCCTTGATCCAAACCAGAAACACCACGTAAGGAAACTTATTAGGGAAATGGCATTGGACAAGGCAATTATAATCTCGACCCACATTCTTGAAGAGGTCGAGGCAGTATGTTCCAGAGCAGTCGTCATCAATGAAGGCAGGATAATCGCAGATGGAACAGCTGAAGAATTGCAGCGTCGCGTACCCTATCACAACTCGGTAATAATCCACACTAGTGCTGAATCCGCGGAAATGGTGCGAGAGCGTGTTTCCACACTAAAACAGGTCGCGGAGATCGAAACTCTTGGTGAACTTAATGGTTCAGTGAAGCTTCGCGCTGTTCCTCTGAACGGCAGCTCGATTGTTCCAAATGTAGCGGCTTTACTCCGGGAAACTGATATTCCCATCGATGAAATTTTTGTTGAACAGGGCAAGCTGGATGACGTTTTCCGACAACTTACGACATCGGAAAATGGAGGTCAAAATGCGTAACACCTGGATTATCGCCAAACGGGAACTCCGAGGTTATTTTGGAACACCACTGGCTTATGTTTTTATTGTGATATTCGTGGCACTGACCGGTGCATTCGCATTCTATATCGGAGCGCTATTTGAGCGCGGACAAGCAGATCTGCAATCATTTTTTTCATATCTCCCCTGGCTGTATCTGATTCTGGTCCCGGCGATCGCCATGCGTCTCTGGGCCGACGAGCGTAAAACCGGGACAATTGAAATTCTGATGACTCTGCCAGTTACGGTCTGGCAGGCAATTCTGGGAAAGTTCCTGGCTGCCTGGGCTGCGATCGGCGTGGCCCTGTTCCTGACCTTCCCGATCTGGATCACCATTAATGTTCTGGGAGATCCGGATAATGGTGTGATCTTCGCCAGCTATATCGGCAGTTTCCTCATGGCCGGGGCGTTTCTCGCCATTGGATCCTGTATCTCTGCGTTGACTAAAAATCAGGTCATTGCATTCGTTGTGTCAGCTACAATTTGTTTCCTGTTCGTCATGAGCGGTGCGGAAATGGTATTGAATTTTTTCAGGTTATGGGCCCCTGAGTTCCTGGTAAGGACAATTGAAAGCATGAGTTTCCTGACGCACTTTGAACAAATCACCAAAGGTGTGATCGATTTGTCGGATATTGTCTTCTTCTTCTCCCTGATAGCCTTTTGGCTGTTTGCAAACGCCGTAATTGTTGATCAAAAAAAGGCATCCTGAGTGGCAGACAAATGAGACGATTGACGTATCAGAAAAAACAGGAAACAGAACATCGTAAACAAATATTTATTCTAGTCGGAGGTAACTGTGCGCTGGATAAAAAACCTTGATAAAAAGACACTTGCCTGGGGTAGCGTGGCTCTCGCGGTCATCATCCTGATTTCGGTCAACATCATTTCAAATATAAGTTTGGAGCGGACAAAGATTGATCTGACGGAGCAAAAACTTTTCACAATTTCTGATGGGACAAAATCGGTACTCAGTAAAATAGACGAACCAATTCAGGTCAAGATATACTTCTCAACGATCCTGGGCGAAGCTGCTCCTGTCTACTCAAAATATTTTTCCCGCATAAAGTCGCTCCTCAATCGATATCAAGATATTTCAGGTAATAAAGTTGTCACTGAATTTATTGAGCCGGAACCTTTCTCCGACGCGGAAGATCGTGCGGTTGCGGCAGGTCTTCAAGGCGTGCGTGTGACTGCCGAAGGAGATCTCGGATACTTTGGTTTGGTCGCCGAGAACAGTACCGATAATCAGGAAACTATTGCTTTCTTCAATCCCGAGCGGGAACAGTATCTGGAGTATGATCTGACCAAACTCATAAATTCCCTCGCAAATCCCAAGAAAAAAGTTGTTGGAATTTTAAGCAGTATAAATCTCCAGGGAGGGTTTATGCCGACGGGCCAGCGCCTTCCCAGTTGGTTGATCATCGACCAGCTCAAGGATTTTTATGAAATCAGGTTCCTGGACCGTAAACTTCGGAATGTGGACGACGACGTGGATATTCTTATGCTCGTTCAGCCTGTCGGCCTTACGGATGAAACACTTTATGCTTTAGATCAATATGCGCTCGGTGGCGGACAAATACTGGCATTCGTTGATCCGGTCGCCGAAAGCTCCAACCAAAGCCAACCGGGAAGACCGCCCGTTCCTGCCAGCAAATCTGAACTACACAAACTGTTTGAAACCTGGGGCGTGAATTTTGATCCAAGCAAAGTCGTGGGTGACATTTCCCACGCCAGACGGGTTCAGTTTGGCGGTAGCGGCGGCCGGCCAGTGGTGACGGAATATATAGCCTGGCTATCTCTTGATCAACGCAATCTGGATAAAGCCGATGTCCTAAGTGGTGGCATTGAACAACTTAATCTGGCGTCTGCCGGGAGTCTGACAAAAGCAAAAGGTGCAAAAACAACATTTTCGCCGATTATAAGAACCAGCAAGCAGGCTTCACTAATCAATGCGGTGGAAATCAGTTTTCAGCCTGACGCAGCCAGGCTCTTGAGGGAATACCGTCCACAAAACAGGCAATTTACGATTGCCGCAAGAATTTCCGGTGATATTAAATCCGCGTTTCCGGATGGGCGCCCCGAACCGGAAAAGAAACCAGAGGATACTGAGAAGACCAATAACGACAAAGTGGACAATTCCAATGGAAAAAAAGAGTCCAATGGAAAAAAAGAAAATCCTCATAAATCCGACGGCCGCCTGAATGCTATCATTGTTGCGGACACGGATATGCTCCATGAACAGTTCTGGGTTTCAGTTCAAAATTTTCTCGGCCAGCGCGTTATGATTCCGCAAGCGCACAATGATGCCTTTGTTCTCAACGCCCTGGATAATCTCAGCGGCGGAGAAGCTCTGGCTTCACTGAGAGGGCGCGGCATTGACAATCGTCCCTTTACGCTTGTCGAGGAGATCCGCCGCGATGCCGAACGGAAGTTTCGCCAGAAAGAACACGCCTTGCTTGAAAAGCTCAAACAGGCCGAGAGCAATCTACGAAATATCGAACAGAGAGGCGGCGAAAGTGGCAATGTCATATTGAGCGATGCGGACAAAAAAGCCATGGAAAAGATTCGTCTTGAAATGATTGCAATACGGCGCGAGTTGAGAGATGTAAAACATGCTTTGCGTAAGGATATAGATAGATTGAGCCGAACGGTTCGGTTTGCAAATATAGCCGCAATGCCCCTACTCATTGCTATTGGTGCAATAGGGGTTGCTTTGGTGAATCGTCGCCGACGCTATTCGAAAAAATAATCCGGAGAATTCACTATGACACCCAAACTTTTTGCTGGACTGACGGTGGCAGCGGGGATATCCGCAGCCATTGCGGCAACCCTGTATGGATCGGAATCGAAATGGTCATCCGGCGCAATTTCAGGCAAACAATTTCTGCCCAATCTTAACCATCAAGCCACTAACACAGCTTTTATCAAAATTCGTCAGGGTGAAAAAACACTGACCTTTAAGAAGGATGGGAATGCGTGGAAGATTCAAGAGCGTGGCGGGTATCCTGTTAAACCAGAACATATCCGCGCACTTATATTACAGTTGTCCCAATCCAGACTGGTCGACGCAAAGACAAATCAACCGTCTAAACACACAATTCTTGAACTGGAGAACCCTTCTATCAAGGAGGCTAAGTCAAAACAGGTTCAGCTCCTGGACAAAAACAAGAAACCTCTGGCGGACATCGTTGTTGGAAAAAAAAGATGGGACGCATTCGGAAGTGGAAAGAGCGGAATGTACGTCCGGAAAACCGGTGAAAATCAAACCTGGCTTGCAAGCATGGACATCAATGCCGATTTAGACATCAAGACTTGGGTCGAAGAGGAATTCTTCTCCTTCAAAATCAGCGATATCAAGGCAGTCGAGATCGCCTATCCAAATGAGGAAATACTTCACGTCATGCCCAAAGATGATAAATCTGGACAATTTATGTTTTCTAATCTGCCAGAAGGTAAGACGCTGAAAAATGACGCAAATGCTACTACAATTGCGCGAGCCTTTGAAAGTCTTTCACTGGAGGATGTAAAAAAGCTCCAAAATTCACGCGATAGCGGCGCAACTGCGACGGCCACTGTTCTTGGTGAAGGTTTCAAAATAAATTTCAATCTTCAAAATCAGGGAAATGATCATTGGCTTTCCATTCAAGCGGATGCCGAAAGCGGAAGTTCGGATGAAAGTAAAAAAATCGTAACCGATCTTAACAAAAAGTTCGGTGGCTGGTCTTATAAAATCCCGAAGACAAAAGCGGAATCGCTATTTAAGCGCTGGTCCGATCTGATTGAAACAGGTTAGCTATTATGCGATTTTGTAACGGGCAGCACCTCCTGCAGGGAAAACCAAATACCGGAACTTGAAGTCGTGCTTTTCAGATAAGCCAAATATCGATCAGCCGATTTTTGAGCCATCATCACGAGTGATGCCAATTACAGCCGAGCGAGGAACAGAGTTGCCGCCATCGGGGAAATGACTGTCGCCATTTTCCGGATGTTGAATTCCCACGAATAAGGTCTTACCGTCGGCACTCCATGTAATACTCGTGATTTCAGCCTGACGTGGTCCGACCATGAATCGCCTGATTTCACCAGTATTCGGATCGCCAACGAGCATTTGATTGTTCCCTATCCCGGCAAAATCTTTGGTATTGCTGTAATTGCCATCCGTCTGAATATAAAGAAGGCCATTTTCGTCAAAGCCGATACCGTCCGGCGAATTAAACATATTGTCTGCCGTAATGTTTTTGGAACCGGCATATTCATCCTTGTGGACCAGAGGATTTCCAGCGATCACAAAGAGATCCCAGGTAAACTTATCGGCCCCGTGATTTCCATTTTCAGGCACCCAGCGTACGATCTGACCATACTTGTTGGCCACACGCGGATTGGGCCCTCCTGCTGGCGTTTTATCGCCCCCCTTATTAGGCTTCTTGCCTCGGTTAATATTATTGGTTAAGCAACAATAGACCTCATTTTTTTGGGAATTTGATGCGACCCATTCCGGGCGGTCCATGGTCGTGGCCCCGACATTCGAAGCCGCTTGTCTGGTATGGATGCAGATCTCGGAAAAAGAACCCATATTTGTCGTTTCAGGAGAAAGCTCAAGCCACTCTCCGCTCATGTCGTCTGAGAATTTTGCAACGTACAGTTTACCGGAATCGAGGAGATCGCCATTATTCCCCCCAAGGGTATATTTCCCATCGCTAACGAATCGGTACAGAAATTCGCCCCTCTCGTCATCACCTTGGTAGACAACTACTCTACCATCTTTGGCGATGACCAGTTCGGCATTCTCATGTTTGAATCGCCCCAGCGCCGTGCGTTTTTTTGGTTTTGACCCGGGGTCCACCGGATCTATTTCTATGACATAGCCTGCCCGGTTTGGTTCGTTCGGGTGTTTGGAAAGATCAAATCGCTCATCGGATTTTGCCCACCCGTAGCCCCAGTCCTTTTTGCCGAGGCCGTACCTTTTCATATCATCAGTTGGCTCAAAGTCTTCCGCACTGGCGGAAAAGTACCCGTTAAAGTTCTCCTCACATGACAGACAGGTGCCCCATGGCGTACGTCCACTCCCGCAGTTATTCCAGGTGCCGAGTGACTTCGCGCCGGTTGGATCGCCGGCCGTTGTCAGGAGGTCGTGGCCTCTTGCAGGGCCGGTTAACTCCATCGGCGTATCACTGGTAATTCTTCGGTTGAATGGCGAGTCCTTAACCACAATCCATTGCCCTTCCCGCTGTTGAATCTCCATAACTGTTATGCCGTGAGCCGCTTTTCCCTTCCTGAAATCGTCGTCAGTCTCCGGTGATTTTGATTCCCGGTTTCCATACGCAATGCTCCGATTGGTATATTCGTTATTGATGGCAAGAATATTTTTTCCGGAATCTTGAAAAAACACCATGCCATCATTATTGTCGCCGGACGCCAGTTCCTGACTGGCTCCGGTACCCCGTGTCACCTGATCAAAACTGGCGCCATTTGACCAAAGCGGATCTCCCCAGCGAATGACGACATGCCACTTATACCCTTCAGGCAATGTAACCGTGTCCAAAGTATTCGAGGCTACCGCCTCAAAGCCGAGCCGACCTCTGGCAATATTTCCAGCTCTACCGGACGCCGCTGATCCTGAGATAAATGCAGCTGTACCGAAAGCAATGGTGCCTTTCAAAAAACCTCTTCTGCCAATGACTCTGTTGACGACTTTTTCAAACTCTGTAACATCCGGTCCCGGATTCAGGATCTCGTCAAATTCGTCGAATGAAAGTTCTTTTTCCCGGTTTTCCGACATTTCTTAAATCTCTCTGAATTCGATAGGAAAAACAAATTGTTAAACTGTCACGAAGTCCGCTTGATCCCGTAATCCTAACACTGGATTTGTACACTCACATGACAGAGTGAAACAATCGGTCGGAGAAAATCGCACCAAATTAATATCCAGCCAGGTCTGGAATTGACCCCAAGTAGCGATGTAGAGGTAAAAGAGAATGAATAGTGAACCAATCAATGCCGACTATATCGTTGTCGGTGCGGGATCGGCAGGGTGTGTCCTGGCAAACCGGTTGAGTGAATATCCTGGAAACCGGGTTATACTGCTAGAAGCCGGAGGCTCTGACAATCAGTTCTGGGTGCATGTGCCGGTTGGTTATCTGTACTGCATGGGAAATCCAAAAACCGACTGGTGTTATAAAACGCGAAGCGAACCGGGTTTGAACGGCCGCTCTTTGAATTATCCCCGTGGAAAGTTGCTAGGTGGCTGTTCATCGATCAACGGAATGATCTATATGCGCGGTCAGTCGCGTGATTACGATAACTGGCGGCAGCTCGGCAACCGGGGATGGGGCTGGGATGATGTTCTTCCTGTATTCCGCAAATCCGAGCAGCATTACGGCCCGGCAGATGAGTATCACGGTATTGACGGCGAACTGCGGGTGGAACAGCAGAGATTGCACTGGCCGATTCTGGATGCAGTATGTGAGGCCGCTGAAGAAATAGGTATTGCCAGAACTCTGGATTTCAACGATGGAGACAATGAAGGTGTCGGTTACTTCCCGGTTAATCAGCGATATGGGATAAGATGGAATTCTCGCAAGGCTTATCTGGATCCGACAAGAGGTCGGGACAATCTGGCGATATATACAGGAGCTCATGTGGAGAGACTCCTGATCGAAGGCAAACGCATAACCGGCATTGCATGCAGGCACAAAGGAAAGCAAAAAACATTAAAGGCCAATCTTGAGGTGATATTGGCTGCCGGTTCAATCGGGACACCGCAAATTCTGCAAGTTTCCGGTATAGGTCCGGCGGACATGCTCAAGGATGTAGGCATTAACGTGAATCATGATCTGCCGGGCGTTGGAGAAAACCTGCAGGACCATCTTCAGATCCGTACGGTGTTTAAAATATCCGGTGCAAAGACACTGAACGAACTGTCATCTAGCCTCCTTGGCCGGATTAAAATCGCAGCGGAATATTTCTTTAGCCGATCAGGCCCGATGGCCATGGCGCCAAGTCAGCTTGGTATCTTTTCAAAAACCGACTCCTCCTATGAGACACCGAATATCGAGTATCACATACAACCGCTGTCACTTGACGCCTTCGGGGAACCACTGCATGCGTTTCCGGCAATTACAGTTTCTGTCTGTAATCTGAGACCGGAAAGCCGCGGAACGTGTCATGTTCAGTCGCCGGACATCAATACCGCCCCTGCAATCCGGCCTAACTATCTTTCAACTCCTAATGACCGTAAAGTCGCTGCCGACAGCATTCGCCATGCCCGCAAACTCATGGCGACCCGGCGCCTTGCCGAATTCAACCCCGTTGAGATAAAACCCGGACCGGAGTTGACATCAGATTCCGATCTGGCCATGGCTGCCGGCGACATAGCAACAACAATTTTTCATCCCGTCGGAACAGCAAAGATGGGATCCGATAACATGTCGGTCGTGAATGACCGTCTCAAGGTTCACGGGCTTGAGGGCCTGCGTATTGCCGATGCGTCCATAATGCCCACCATCGTATCGGGCAACACCCATGCGCCTGTCACAATGATTGCCGAAAAAGCCGCGGATTTCATCCTTCAGCGGTAGACTGTTTAACTAAATTTCGATACATCAAGAATTCTTATTGGTTACCGCAGGTTACCTTTTTGTGGTATGGTCAGTCGTCTCCCGATTAACTGGAAATGGTGGTCTGCAGTCACCTGAATTACGGATTAACAGGTGAGAACGCTGTTCTAATCTTTGGGGTTTTGTGACAGTATTTATGAGCGAGATAAAACCAGGTGACTAGGGAGTTTTTATTGTGGCCAAGGTTAATCTACTTCTAGGGACTAAAAAGGGAACTTTTCTGCTGGAAAGTTCAGCTGAACGGAGGGAATGGCAAATTCGCGGACCTTTCTGTGAAGCCTGGCCGATAAATCATGTTGTCGCTGATGAGACCACCCAGACCATTTATTGTGGCGGTGGCAACGAATGGTTTGGACCGGCCGTCTGGAAATCCCGGGATCTTGGTGAGACCTGGACGCATTCCAGTGAGGGACTGAAATATGGCGATGACCAGGAGCCGGTAAAATCAGTTTGGAGTATCGCCATTGATTCCAACCGTATTTTTGCGGGCGTTGAACCCGCCGGACTGTTTCAAAGTACGGATCAGGGACAGTCATGGCAACATATCGAGAGTTTGACCAATCATCCCACCCGGAGCCAATGGCGCCCTGGAGGAGGAGGGCTTATTCTGCATTCCATCGTTCTGCACCCCGAAGATCAGAGTCAGATTTGGATTGCGATCTCCGCCGCTGGAGTATTTTATTCTGGTGACAATGGAAGGTCCTGGGAACCGCGCAATATTGGCACACGGGCTGACTTCATGCCCGATGGTCAGAACTATCCGGAGTTTGGTCAATGTGTCCACAGTCTGGTTATGGCGCCGGACAATCCAGACTTGCTTTACCAGCAAAATCATTGCGGGATGTATCGAAGTGATGATGGGGGAAAACAATGGAAAAGTATCGAGGAGGGGCTCCCCTCCTCATTCGGTTTTCCAGCTGCCGCTCATCCGAGGGATCCGGCAACCCTGTATCTCATACCACTCAACGGTGATATTGCAGGCCGCTATGTACCTGATGGAAAGGCAGCCGTATGGCGGACAAAGGATCACGGACAGAGCTGGGAAGCCCTTCGAGAGGGCTTGCCTCAGAGGAACGTATTTTTCGGCGTATTGCGCCAGGCATTGGCGACAGATACTCTTGAGCCGGTCGGGGTTTACTTCGGCACCAACACGGGAGCGCTCTATTCAAGTGTGGACGAAGGAACCCATTGGTCTCTTATTGCCGAGCATCTTCCTCCTATTTATTCGGTTGAAACCTTTGTAGCGGGCTCCTAGCCTGAAACCGTTGGAATCCGAGACATCATGTCCAGACCAGTTGCAGAATCGAAGACCCGGGAAGTTAAGGTTTTTCTGGCACCCGCACTTGTAAATCTGTTTCCGGGATCTGAATTGCAGACGGAAGTAAAAGCTTCTACGGTAGGCGGATTAATTGATGAGCTGGATTCGCGTTGGCCGGGAATGCGAGACCGGCTATGTGACAAATCAACGAGAATCCGCCGACACATTAATATTTTTGTTGACGGCAAAAGAGCCACTGTTGAAACACCCGTTGACGGTTCAAATACAGTTTACATTCTGACCGCGATATCCGGGGGCTAGAAATCAACGATCGCTCCGGCGAGCATGTTGCCTCGCTCTCCCCTCAAGTGTTTTCCGCCGTCCCGTGCAAAACCGACGGATTATCTGGCTGCCAGAACAAGTCATTATCCCTGAAGGATTTTCTCATGTAGCCGGACCAGTCTCCTTCGAGTGATCTCGGTTCAGTTTTTTTGTGCGGACGCCTGCACCGCGGTAACCGCAATCATCTGATAGATGTCCTCCTCACTACATCCCCGAGAAAGATCGTTTGCGGGTTTTGAAAGCCCCTGAATTATCGGGCCGATAGCGGCGGCACCTCCAATTCTCTGGGCGATTTTGTACCCAATATTACCGGAATCCAGATTTGGAAAGATAAAGACATTCGCTGCCCCTGCGACCGCGGAATCCGGGGCTTTGGTCCGCCCGATCTCAGGTATGAACGCGGAATCAAACTGAAGTTCTCCATCAATTTCGAGATCCGGATCTGATGAATTTACCATTCCAATGGCATCCCTGATCCGATCAAGGGACTCATGCGCGGCACTTCCTTTTGTAGAAAAAGACAACATGGCAACTTTGGGATCCTGTTCTACGAAATTTTTGTACGACTGAGCCGAAGCCCGCGCAATCGACGCCAGCTCCTGAGCATTCGGCTCAATAACCAGTGCGCAATCTGCAAAAATTATCAATTGGTCAAAAGGTGGGGGCAATGACATCAAAAAGAAGCTCGAAACTATCGAAGTGTTCGGCGCTTTACCGATAATCTGAAGCGCTGCCCTCAAAGTATCGGCCGTGGTTGCGACCGCCCCGCCAATGGTCCCATCTGCATCGCCCTCGCGAACCATCATAGCGGCAAAGACGAGATTATCTGCCACTGCCTTATTTGCGTCTTCTGGCGTCACACCTTTGTGTCTGCGCAACATGTGGTAGGCCGACGCATAGTCACCACGTTTTGGGGAAGTAACCGGATCGTGTACTTCAATCAAATCTCGACCGGGAAGCCCATTTGTGATTGCCGCAAATTCTTCCCTGCCCGCTACCACCGAAATGCGGGCAATTCCTTCGGATGCGGCGCGCACCGCCGCACGGGCGACCCGTTCATCGCTACCTTCGGAAAGCACGATGTGACTTAGCCTAGAACGCGCCAGCAAAATCAGTTTCTCCAGTACGGTCATGATTCATAAATCCGGCTTAATTAATCCGCAAATGTCGGCTCCAGATAATTGAGGCCCATCAACATGATTTCCATTATCGAGCCAGAGGTCATAGACTGACGACGGGCGGAATTGACACGGGTGACATCCAACCATGGTAACATCCCACCATGATTCTGAAAAAAATCAAAATAACACTATGCCCTTGAATCGTATACTGCTTCGACCTGTCATGCCGTGATGAACAAATCAGGCGGGAAGTATAACATCAAATTTTCCGGCCAACGCCCCCGTTTCAATTCGGTCCGCTGGTACCAGATCGACGAGGAGACGTTCTCTCAGTGTTGAATTCCTTATCGAGTTCAAAAGTCTGTCGTGCCGGTTTTTCGGCTCTCCTCGGACGTACATCTGGGTAACCAGACGCCGGCCTGACGGAGCGCTGACGGCAAAATGTATATGCGGTGTACGACCGGGGTACGATACCGGTCGGATGGTGCGAAACCGGTAATGGCCTTGATCGTCGGTAACCACCCTGCCCCGGCCCTGAAACAGCAGGTCAGGCTTTGTTTGTCTTCCATCACGCGGATGCCGGTAGCGGCCGTTAATATCACACTGCCAAATTTCAACCGTCAATTGTTTCAAGAGCTTGCCAGTGGTGTCGGATATTTGCCCGGAAATATATGTGACCGTACCCATAGCCTGGGCGGCCTCGCCTTTAACGCGAACCAGATCCCAATCTGTATCGCCCAGCCACTTTATCGGATAAAAAGGACCTTCCGTCTGCTTGGGTGTGACGCTCTGCATCGGCGCGGCGAGGCTGGAATAGGCTGTCAGAGGCAGAACCAGCGCACCCAAACCGGCAATCAATTCCCGACGTCTTAAAACAATTTCAGAATCCGATTTCACAATTATTTTCCCATAGAACCAATAATGAACCTGTCTGTAAAAATTATATAACTGGATCCGTCGACATTTTCGCAAGAATTTGTGATTGTTATTTGAATGAGGGTCTAAAGGCGGCTACCGAAAAGATCGCAGATTTTCCCGGGTTTGATCAGTCGTATCGCACGATCTTTGGAAACCAGCCGAACAAATCAGGAAAAAAGGTTCAGTAAAAATTGCCTTTGCGGCCGCAAATGGCACATAACAACGCAAATGGCGCATAACAAAAAGACGGGATTGCGCCGAAACGCTCTCCCGCCTCCCTGTGACCGTTCAGACTTTCCGAGACCGGAGTCCCTTACTCATCTTCCCGGTACAATAATAAGTTTACTCTTTTACTTCGATTTTGCAAGTCTTTATTGCATTTTCCATTAAATTGGGCTGTTTTCCACATCACACAGATTTCAATATGTTACAACTTAGTCACTGGAAAAGTTATGCTCGGAAAACAGTGCACAAATTCCCAGCAACAATGCGCATATCATGCATAGCTAAAATAATAAAAGGGTCACCGCTGCCGGTGACCCATGGTAAAATCTGATTTGTTAGCTTCAGTTTACTCAGCCAATTGAATTGAGGCAATTTGCTTGCCTCGGCCTCGAGGATCATCCTCAGTTTCGAAGACCACCTTGTCGCCTTCGTACAAACCGGGCAAACCCGAGTTTTGTACGGCGCTGATGTGCACGAAGACATCCTTTGATCCATCTTCCGATTCAAC
>Ga0307434_1001333_pt1 | contig 13525 bp, 15 predicted proteins | sample SalMarWE160220MG_FD_202156 | JGI IMG/M metagenome (GOLD analysis project Ga0307434, IMG submission 202156) | Salt marsh sediment microbial communities from the Plum Island Ecosystem LTER, Massachusetts, United States - WE1603-220 | ecosystem: Environmental > Aquatic > Marine > Intertidal zone >... | reverse complement strand
TACCAGGTTGCTCAGGTTGTATCAAGGACAAGCCGCGTGTAGCGCAGCTTGAACAAGCTGGGTGCAAGGTGATTCGTATTGACATTGCTGCACGCCCAGATTGGCGTAAGAAGTACAGTGTCAATGCGGTGCCTTTCTATCTGGTAGTTCGCAAAGGAAGCATTGTGTTACGAACACATGACTTGAACTTGGTAATACAGGCGGTGAACAATGGCTGTAAGATTCAAGAGGCGACGTTGCCGCAACTGTCCGGAGACTAAAGAAGGTCTACCGAAGCAAGCGGCTCCAGCGCCAGCAACATACGAGGGAGAAGGTCGCAGCCTGTGGACGGCGGCCTTGGTTGGTTGTAGCACTCTGTTTGAGTTGCTGTTTCGTTACGTGTCTCTTGGTGTGCCCGGAGAGCCTCTACCGCAGTTGCAACGGCTTCACTCCCGCCTCGGCGAGATCGTGGAGAGTCGAAAGCAACGTGAAGCTCAACCTGAGTCCGAGTCCGAGCCCGAGCCCGAGCCTGAGCCTGAGCCTGAGCCTGAGCCTGAGCCTGAGCCCGAGCCCGAGCCCGAGCCTGAGCCCGAGCCTGAGCTTGAGGTGCGTACCGATCCGGCTCCAGTCACCGTAGATGACGGCATGGAGCACCAAGTTGACCCCGCCCCTGCACAACGACGAATGCTGGAGGATCACAGAGCCCGACCGACCGAGCCCTCAGTTCGGGACGACTAGCGCGACCAAAATGAATCCGCCCTATGAGCAGCAAGATCGCCGACGTGTGGCAGATGATTGGAGAAGGGCTTGAAACCACTAACCTGGTGACGTGCTCCCGGTGGTCTAATAAACGTCGCGAGATGGGCGCACCTTTTCCTGGCCCGTATGGCTGGAAGTATCATCCTTGGGTACGCGAGATATTGGACTCGCAAGCTTCATTTAACTACGCGATGAAAGCTGCCCAGATGGGTGTGACTGAAGTCGCGATCAATCGCGCCTTGTATGTGATTGATCGGCTACATAGAGATGTGCTGTACGTGTTACCTACAGCGCTGAACGCGAGCGACTTTAGCAAAGCAAGATTCAATACGGCTCTGACATTGAGCCCATACTTGAAAGCGTTGTTCACGGAAACGGATACCGTGAATTTGAAGAAAGCCGGAGCAAATAACCTATACATACGTGGATCGCGAGGAGACAGCAATCTAAAGTCCATCCCTGTGTCTGATTTGATACTGGATGAAGTGGACGAGATGGAGCAGAGAGCGTTCTTGTTGGCTTTGGAGCGTTTGTCTGGACAAGTCGAGAAACATGTCTGGGCGATTTCGACACCGACTATCCCGAACTTTGGCATCCACAAGCTTTTTCAAGGCTCGACTCAAGAGCACTTCATTTTCAAGTGTCCGAAATGCGGCCGGCGGACTGAATTTCTCTGGCCTGATTGCGTCGAGATTGTTGGGGAAACAGTTCACGATCCACGGTGTGCTAAGTCGTTCTTGAAGTGTAAGGAATGCAAGAGAAGGCTGGAGCACAAAGAGAAGCCAGATTTTCTTGCGAGCGCCGTCTGGGAGGTGACGAATCCTGCGGCTGATGAGAACATTCGTGGCTTCAACATCAATCAGTTGTACAGCTTCACAGTCTCGCCAGGTGAGTTGGTTGTGGCCTATCACCGTGGGATGGGTGATGAAGCGGCAGCAAAGGAATTCAACAACTCTAAACTAGGACTACCGTTTCTTGGTGAGGGAGCACAGATTACTGATGACATGCTTGATACATGTCTCTGTAATCACACTATCAATGAGCGGCGGCCAGATGTTGGAAGCGGCCGATTGATTACAATGGGGGCTGACCAAGGTAAGCTCGGGTACATAAGTGTTGTGGAGTGGTTCTTACCCGAGTTTGCTCGCGACATCAATTCAGTGGCAATCGGCAAGCTGCTTTGGTTTGGCAGATTTGGCGAAGAGGACTGGGGCATCCTTGATGAGTTAATGCGAGAGTGGCAAGTGCTCGCGTGTGTTGTTGATGCGGACCCGAATATCAATGAGGCTCGGAGGTTTGCAAGGCGTTTCTGGGGCTACGTATGGCTCTCTCGGTATCGGAAGGGAGTTGTCGCCAGGGAGATGTCGATTGTAGAGGAGGACAATGCTCCGATAGCACAAGTTGACCGGTCAAATTGGCTATCGTGTTCGCTTGGCCGCTTCAAAGTGAAACCGCCGCGAATTCAACTTCCGCGTGACATTTCGCTGGAGTACCGCGAACACTTGAAGAATGTGGTCCGGACTTACGAGAAAGACGAGTTCGACAACCCGAAACTGACTTATGTTTCTACTGGTCCTGACCACTACACACATTCGTTGACGTATGCAGAGATTGCACTGCCGTTAGCTGCGGCCATGAATGATAACCAGGACATAACGACAGCGGTGTAACAAATGACGCAAACCATCAAGATAGTCGAGACGCGACATCCCATGGTGCTTGTCGGCATGTCGGATTGGGAATTGTGGCGAACGACATACGAAGGCGGCTTAGAATTTCGAGATGCGTACCTGAAGCAGTTCACTAATCGTGAGGACACAACAGATTTCAACGCGCGAAAAGCGATCACTCCCATTCCAACATTTGCCAAGGCTGCACTGAATGATGTACGAAATGCGATTTTTCAGAGAATGCGTGACATTCTGCGGCGTGGCGGCAGCGAAGCGTACCAACGGGCTATAAATGGACTTGAAGGTGGTGTGGATCGGCGCGGATCAACGATGAACGCCTTCTTGGGCATGAAGGTCTTAACCGATTTGCTGGTGATGGGCAGGGTTGGTGTCTATGTGGATGCTCCCATTACACCAGATGTTTTGACGTTGGCTGAAGCACCTTTCACACAGCCATATTTGTACCAATATCCAGTCGAAGACATCTTGAATTGGAAGATGGCCGGACCGGATAAGCCGTCACAATTTCAGTCGATTCTTTTACGTGATACCGTGCTTGAATTCGACCAGCGTACTATGTTGCCTTCCACAACCGGGCAGCGTTACCGTCTCATGTGGATTGACGAAGAGACGGGTAAGGTAATGCTTCAGTTTTACAACCTTGAAGGGCAAGAGATTGGGCCTGATGGTTTACCTTCAATGGGACCCGTGCAGCTTGAGTTGGATCAGATTCCTTTTGTTATGCTGGACATTGAGGACAGCTTGCTGAAGGACGTGGCCTATTATCAGGTTGCTTTGTTGAATCTGGTATCTAGTGATGTGAGCTATGCTCTTCGGGCAAACTTTCCGTTTCTTGTAGAGCAACGCGATCTTCGGGCTACCGGGGCACACTTGAAGCGTGTTGCAACAGCAGACGGGACCGCTACATCTGGCGGCCAAGGGGCCGCTGATGAAGACGTACAAGTAGGGACGACTCATGGTCGTGCCTACGATAAGGGCATGAATGCACCGTCCTTTATCAATCCCTCTGCCGAGCCGCTGAATGCTTCGCTGACATTGCAGCGAAAGTTGGAAGAAGACATCCGAAAGCTCATCAACCTTGCCATTATCAATGCCGGCACTAGGGTGTCGGCCGACTCAAAAGAGTTTGATAACCAGGGGCTAGAAGCTGGTCTGTCGTATATTGGGCTTGTCCTAGAGAATGCAGAACGACAGATTACTCATTATTGGGCAGCTTATGAAGACCGCGTGGCAAACCGGCGCGACATTGCAACCATCAAGTATCCTGACCGATACAGTTTGAAGACCGATGCCGACCGCGTTAAGGAAGCCGATAGTCTGCGAGATTTGATGACGGCAGTACCAGGCCGCACTGTGAAACGTGAACTTGGAAAGTTGATTGTAGCCGCATTGCTGGCCGGTAAAGTTGATCTTGAGACACTGCAAAGGATTGAGACTGAGATTGATAGGGCCGATTACACAACCAGTGATCCAGAGACGATTATCTCGGCAGTTGAAGCCGGTCTGTGTGGCGAAAAGGTTGCGTCTGTTGCACTCGGTTTTGATGACAAAGAATATCTCACAGCCCGAAGCGATCATACAGCCCGAATTAAGAGGATTACGGAATCGCAGCGTGCCGGGGGCGGCGCAGCGAGTGAAGCAAACGGCCCGAGTGGCGAACCTGAAAATCCAGCCGCTCGCGGTGTTCAAGATTTAGCTGTTGACACCGGTGGCGCACGGGCCGAAAAGGCGAAAAGTCGGCAAATTGACTTACAGGAATCAACAAAGAAACGTGTACGCGGTCGCGGACGGCGTAAGAAAACAGTCGATAAATAGGAGACCGTAGTATGCAGATCGAGAAAGAATCACTGCCTGATTTTTGGACGGGCACCATTACTGTTGGTCTCACGGCTGTGAGGTTAAGCAGCGTGAAGCACGAGATCAGGAAGGGTGTCTATTTGCGTGTTGGCACGCTACCAGCAGGCGCATTGGTATCAATAGGCAAGACTGAGACAGATGCCGATACCGGTTTCATTGTCCCCGCTGGTGAGACGAGCCCCATGATTTACGGGGACGACCTGAGCAAGGTGTGGCTTATCAGCACTGAGGCCGATACGCCAGTGACTTGGATTGCTTTCTAGCGGAAGCGAATCGTGGGAGTAGTCAAAGAAACATATTCAGGGGGAGAACTTGGATTTACTACTTCTGTAACAGTGTAATCAGTGGAGAAGAAAAACATGCCAGAAAGAAAGCCACATTATCCCACGACAGTATGGGATGGCTCTACCGACAACCCGTGGCGAAGTTCTCGTCAGGATCAAGTTGATCCAGATTTCAATGACTGGGATCAGCTTTCTTCAGAGGTGATTGCCACACAAGTGCAGTTAAATGTGATTGCTGACTTGGAGACTGGGCCAAGTGGCCCCACAGGTCCGAGCGGTCCGAGCGGCCCGAGTGGTCCCGATGGTGCGAGCGGCCCAACAGGGGCGAGTGGCCCAACAGGTCCAGGCCCCGTAGGCGCGACTGGTCCGACAGGTCCCGACGGCGCGACAGGGGCCACAGGCCTTGATGGGGCCACAGGCCCAACAGGTCCGAGTGGTGCCCAGGGCGATGCCGGCGATGCCGGTGCGACTGGCCCGACAGGTCCGAGCGGTGCCCAGGGCGATGCCGGCGATGCCGGTGCAACAGGCCCGACAGGTCCGAGCGGTGCCCAGGGCGATGCCGGCGATGCCGGTGCGACTGGCCCGACAGGTCCGAGCGGTGCCCAAGGTGATGCCGGCGATGCCGGGGCCACAGGCCCGACAGGTCCGAGCGGTGCCCAAGGTGATGCTGGGGCGGCCGGGGCCACAGGCCCGACAGGTCCGAGCGGTGCCCAGGGTGATGCTGGCGATGCCGGTGCGACTGGCCCAACAGGTCCGAGTGGTGCGACTGGCCCGACCGGCCCGGATGGTGCGACTGGCCCGACTGGCCCTAATGGTGCGACTGGCCCAAGTGGTCCAAGTGGTCCAAGTGGTCCAAGTGGCCCAAGTGGTGGTCCAACAGGTCCGAGTGGTCCGAGTGGTCCAAGTGGTCCTGACAGTGCTGATTGGCTTCCGGTAAAGCCAGCGGATGGAACCTACAATCTTGTCCTCTCTGGCGGCGTAGCCAGTTGGGTCACGGACACGAATCCGTAGTCCTTGACTGAAAGCCCGGCCGACGGAGTTTGGCGGCTCCGCCGGCCGGTAGGTGGAAAACAAAGGGAGAGTGAAACAATGAGTAATATGAAGAAGTTCCGATTTCACGTAGTGGCTTTGCCTCACACTTGGACAGCGATGAGCCATTCGGCTTGCGCCTTCACAATGAAGATTTTGCACTTCTGTCAGATGATGCACGGTCTTGGCCATGAGGTGTACCACTATGGCGTCGAAGGCAGCGAAGTCAGTGATTGCACGGCGGAGCATGTGCAGATAATGTCAAAGGCAGAGCAAGTTGGTTTCTTCGGCGAGTATGATCCCGGCGCATTGTACCAGGTCGATTGGAGTGGGAAAGCTCCATACTGGAAGATGGTCAATGAGCGGTCGGCCGCAGCCATCGTAGAGAGAAAGCAACCGGGCGACTTTGTTTGTGTCATCATGGGCACACTTAACAGGCCCCTCGCTGATGCCCTTCCGGCAGACGTGATGACTGTGGAATACGGCATCGGGTACAACGGTACTTTTGCCAAGTATCGAGTGTTTGAATCCTATGCTCACATGCACAAGATTTGGGGAGCCGGCGGCGGCTTTGATCCTGACGGTCGGCTCTATGACGCTGTGATTCCAAACTACTTGAATCCAGCGGACTATCCTTTTCAATGCGAGAAGGAAGACTACTACTTGTTTCTTGGCCGGCTCATCAAGAGGAAAGGCATTCATATAGCGGTCGAGACCTGCAATCGGATTGGAGCCAAGCTGAAGATCGCTGGGCAAGGATGCACAAAGGTAGAGGGAAACAGGATTCATTGTTCAGATGGAGAGGTGTATGAGGGCGACAACTTGGAGTATGTCGGCTTCGCAACCGGTGACAAACGAGCCCAACTGTATCAGAATGCGAAGGGAGTGTTTGTTCCAACGACATACATCGAACCGTTTGGTGCTGTCGCGATTGAGGCACAGATGGCCGGAACACCTCCGATTACGACAGACTTCGGCGCATTCACGGAGACAGTGGAGCACGGCCGCACTGGTTTCCGATGTCATACATTGGATCATTTCGTGTGGGCGGCTCAGCATGTGAATGAGATTGATCCGTGGTATATCCACCAACGCGCCGTAGCAAATTACAGCATGGATCGTGTGAGATGGCGGTATCAGGAATACTTTGAGATGCTTGCTGATCTCTGGAATAAGGGCTGGTACGAGATTCACGATGACCGACGCAATCTTGATTGGTTGCGAACGTACTAACGAGGTGATACATGGCTCTTAACGTGACTTACTATGGCACGCTTGTGGAAGCCGAGGAATACTTCAGCAACCGCCTGCATGAGTGGGCATGGTCTGTGGCATCTTCTGGCGACAAAGAGAAGGCGCTTATTGCCGCTCGTCGTTTGATTGATGGACTCGCGTACAAGGGCTACAAGAATGCTGTGTACCTCGTTATGGAGACGTATGCTGAGGGTGTTGTACTCACGGATGATCAACTTGCTGAAGTCCGCGCGGCGGAAGCCTCACAAGCTAACGAGTTTCCTCGCGGCGCTGATACTATAGTGCCTGAGGACATCCGCATTGCTCAGTACGAGTTGGCACACAGTCTACTGGATAACAAAGACCCCGAGTTAGAGTTGGAAACTCTAGCAGTGGCAAGCTCGACTTACGGAGGTGTGAAGACCGTGTACGAGCGTGGACAAGTTCCGATTGAGCATTTGATTAACATGATTCCAAATGCCGTCGCATGGCGGCTACTGCGACCGTATCTTCGTGACGGAGATTCGATCGAACTATCGAGGGTGTCGTAACCCTTTTCGTCAGGCACGACTTGTCGTCGTGCGCTGCTGTACCGGCGGGCACAAACTGTCGGGCGAACCCGCGAGAGACTGGCGTCTCGCCACAAGGGTTCTCAATCAGTACGCCAGGTAACAACGGAGGTTCAGAGATGAACGATCTGTATTTGTCTCACGGTCTTGTGGCTTGTTTCGATGGGGATGGCGACGGTGGCGATGACAGCGGTGGCGATGGTGCCGGCGATGGCCAGGCCGGTGGCAACGCAGGTGGAGCAGCCGGTAGTGCCGGCAGTCCGGTCAGTGGAAATGCCAGCGGAAATGCCGGCGCGACCGGTAACGCAGGTGGTCAGCAAGGTGGCAAACAGAACACGTTCACGCAGGATGACGTGAATCGTTTCCTTGCCGAAGACAAGCGAAAGCACCAGACGGCTCTGTCTCAGATGGAGGCAAAGCTGCACGAAGCGCTCGCCGACAAGTCGATGACTGAGGCAACAAGGAAGGCGCTGGAGGAGAATCTGGCCGCTGTTCAAGGTCAGATGCGAACGAAGGAACAGCAACTTGCGCATGAGAAGAAGCAGTTGGAGGCTGCTCACCATGGCGAGTTGACGGAGTTGAAGAAGAAGCTCGTCTTCTGGGAGGGCCTGTATCGCGAGAGCACGATTGACCGTGCCTTGCAGGACGCGGCCGTTAAGAACGACGCCTTCAACCCGAGCCAAGTCGTTATCCTGCTTCGCAGCAACACAAAGCTGCTCGAAGAGGTGGATGAGACCAGTGGCACCACAACCGGCAGGTATCGTCCTGTGGTCGAGATGGAAGGCAATGACCCCAAGACTGGTGATCCGGTAAAGTTGTCCTGCACACCGGAGGAAGCGGTGAAGCGGATGAAGGAACTGCCCGATGTTTACGGCAACCTGTTTAAGTCAGGTGTCGTAAGTGGCATCGGAGCAGGCACGGCTACCGGTGGTACACCGGGCAAAGGCGGTAAGATTGACGTGTCGAAGTTGACACCTGCTCAGTACCGAAAAATCCGATCAGAGAACCCTGAGCTTCTCGGATTGCGGCCGAATCAGCCAAAGTAGGTTGACTGGTCGCCGCCATCAATTGGGGGCGAATTGACAAATTGGCATTGCTACTGTGCAGTGCCGTGACAAACCTTTGTGGAGAAAACACAGATGAACAAACTGTATTTGTCCAATGCCCAGGTCGCTTGTTTTGCGAATGACAACGATGCGTTCATTCCGGAGCTTAAATAGCCCATAGGCTCCCTCTCAGTGAAAACTGACTGAACAAACGGTGCTATATGCTGGAAACCCCGAGTATGCAACAGTACGAGTCAATAGACCGTGATAATCTGATTGCTGCGGACAATCAGCAGGGAAGACCGAAGATGGAGTCGGAACCCTCAACGACTATACGCACCGCTCCGAGAAGGAAGAGACGAAAATGTGGTGGTTACCGGAAGCTCAAAGGAGAGGGCTATAAGTTTGATAGTGAAAAGCGTCGATGGACTCGTGTTGTAAGAGACGAGAAAATTTGGTGCTGCGATTGTCAACTTTGGAAACCGTTGGATGGATTTGCCAGTGTCAAAGGTAAACCTTATCAGTATTGCAAGTCTTGTCAGCGACTTCATAAGGCGATGAGCCGTTACGGCATTAGTCGTGAAGAAGCTGAACGGCTTTACTCGATTTTGATTTGTGAGTGTTGCGGAACAGAGATCGAGAAGCAACAACATCAACATATCCATCACATTGAAAATCGGGTACTTGGTATGGTTTGTCTTCGATGTAATCATACGCTTCGTGATGAGTCGCCTGAACATTTCTATAGACTGAAGTGTTGTGTGCGGTTTATAGAAACTCGGATGAAGATAGAGTCTGATCTGCATGGCGACATGCAGAGGTAGGCAGAAATGACCTACCTACCGCAGTGCGGTGATAACAGTTTGGTGGGCCCAAGAGGGTCTGGCGATCCTCGAAGAGAACATGGTCATGGCGAACCTCGTTCACCGTGACTTCGAGAACGAAGTCAGGGACTTCGGCGATGTCGTGAACACCCGGAAGCCTGGCACGTTCCGCATCAGCCGTAAGAAGGACGGGACCACTCTCGCCCAGCAAGACGCCAGCGCGACCAACGTGCCGGTGCCTCTGGATCAGTGGTTCTATACCTCGTTCGTCATCAAGGATGGCGAGGCCAGCAAGTCCTTCCAGGATTTGGTGGACGTGTACTTGCGGCCCGGTATGCAGTCGATTGCTCGCGCGGTCGATCGTGCCGTGCTCGGTCGGGTCCATGGCTTCCTGAGCACTCCGGCGAAGCGCGTCGGCCGGCTTCAGAATCTCTCCAGCACCACAGCCAAGGATTACGTCCTTGAGGCGCGCGAGATTCTCAACGTGAACAAGGCCCCAGTACAGGGTCGCAATTTCGTTTTAGCCCCGGCCAGCGAGACCGCGATGCTGAAGACGGACCTGTTCGTCAAGGCCAACGAGCGCGGCGATGGTGGTTCGGCTCTGGAGAACGCAGAGCTTGGTCGCATTCTCGGGTTCCAGACCTACATGGACCAGAATGTCAACAGCCTGCTCTACGCTTCGGTCTCGGCTTCCGAGGTCACCGAAGGGACGATCACCAACGCTCTGGCGGCTGGTGGGAGTGGTTCGCAGGTTTGCACGCTGGCGGTCGATGTGACTGTTGGTGAGTATGCCGTTGTGGCTGGCAACGATCAGCCAACTTACATTACTGCGGCTGCTGGTTCGCCGACCGATCACATCACGCTGAACGAGGCCAACAAGTACGCCACCGCTGGCGGCGCAGTGCTCTCGGTCTACACCGCGTGCGACGTGAAGGGCGATTATATCCTCGGCTACAGCGAGGCGATCGTTCTGGACGGCTGGACCACAGTGCCTCCGGCTGTCGGTCAGTTGGTTGCCTTCGGGACTGGTGCAAGCCGCAAGGTCTACACGGTCATCGAAAGCTGGCTGTCGGCTGTCGGTGAGCAGTCGATCATCTTTGATCGGCCCCTGGAAGTCGCTCTTGCCGACGGCGACAAGGCGTTCCCCGGCCCGGCTGGCTCGCTGAACATGGCTTTGCATCGCAATTCCTTGGCTCTCGTCACCCGGCCTCTGGCCGTGCCGAACAACGTGCTCGGCGTGATGAGCCACGTTGGTGCGTACAATGACATCGCCATGCGAGTGACGATGCAGTACGACATCCAGGAAGGTGGGACCGTCGTGAATCTCGACATCCTTGCTGGTGTCGCGATTCTGGATTCCAATCTGGCCGTGGTTCTGCTCGGCTAAGCAACAGTCGGCAATTGTTTGATTGCAATGGGCTACCCTCTCAGGCGACTGGGAGGGTAGCTTTCCGTCTCGTTGATTGGAGGCTAGCATGGATTGGCACGCTGCGTTATTGATCCTGAAGCAGTACGGGCCTCTGGTCTTGATGGTGTGCTTTTTGCTGTGGCAGGGATGGATGCGTGAATGCCGCCTTGGTGGGCGCATCAATAAGCTGGAAGATGAACAGCGAAAAGTGCTTCTTCCACTCGTGAGTAAGTGTACGAAGGTAATCACCCGAAACACACTTATCATGCGTCGGTTGGAGCGAGCCATGGACGAGCGATGGACGTGTAAGTCTGATTGTCCAAATGAGCATGAGTAGACGGGTTTGACATGGAGCCGCACCAATACTTTCTGAATCGTCAGATGCAGACGGCCTTGTACGCCTTGAAACGGCAGTATGGCGGCCCCGTCGTCATCTACCGTCTTCTTACCTCTGAAGTGAATCTTGAAACCGGAGTAGCTGAAGTTGAAACACTCGCCATTCGCATCAAGCGAGTGATTGTCTTGCCGGCGCGGCTTACGAGAGAGGTTGTCCGCAACATCTCTTTGATCTCAGCCGATAAGTTAATCGTACAGGGTGGCGGTTTCGATGTCGGCAAGAAGGTTTTCATCGTGGATAGCCGCGATGCTCGTTCTCTGGTTTTGAGTTTGGATGATTGGCTCGTGTACGGCGGACGAAAATACCAGTTTGAGAAGATTGAAGAGATGGATTTTGGCTCAGGCTGGATCATCACAGGCAAGGTACTACTTGGTGAGACCGACTTGGAAACTGGTTTGCAGCAGACTGTCGATGCAGACGACACTGTAGACCTGGCGACCGGGACAGTGGGGGAGGCGTAATCATGTCAGTTGACAGTAATTGGGCGCGCTGGATTTTCTCCTCGCTGGCAAAGTACCTGAGAGAGGTTGCGACCGACAATGAAATCCCTGCGTTTGTTGAGGGAGTTGAAGATCGCACTGACGCTGTGATGGAAGCGTCGTCTCACGTCGAGATCGCTATCACAGGACCATTTTCCCGTGAAGCAAGTCGTGGGTACTACATTCTACGTGTAGGAATTCGCGTGCTGATTCAAAGTCGGATGGACAAGTCACCCGAGAATCGGTACACACCGCAACTGATTGCTGGTCTCTACCACGAAGCAATGGACGCTGCGATTGCGGTTTATCGTTATGGAGATGGGCCAGAAGATGACCAAACTCTGCTTGGCTGTTTGTCACCATTGAACGGCAAGAATGACGCAATTAAAGTGCATTATTTTGGTCAGATGGGCCCGACAGACCGCCTACGGCAGTCGATGGTCGATTGCTGGTACGAGATGGAGTTATCAAACATCTAAGCCGAGAGAGGAGAACTTCCAATGGCTCGAATTGAACTTCGTGACTGTATCGTTCGATTCAAGGATGGGTTGAGTGGTTCGGCCCTTGCTACCGCGCCGGTTGCGGCGCTTGACGTGGATGAAGACATCACGTCCCCCGTTTTGAACACAACGGACACGGATTTGGTTCCCGTTGGTGCGCGTTTCACAATCGCTGGTGAAACAGGCACGCCGGTTCATACGGTCACGGACAGAACACCGGTTTCCACATCTCCGACGACGAACATTGTGTTTACGCCCGCTTTGGGCGCAGGCACCTATACGTCGGATGAACAGCGAACGATCACTTTCCTGCCGCAGCAAATCGAGATCAAGGTCGGTGATGGCAACATTACTTATACCGAAAACAAGACGTATGAGTACCTCTTGGATCGGGGCGATCTTGATACCGTGCGTGAAGGCGATCAGGTTCCGCTCGACGTGAATCTGGAATGCACCTTCGAGCACATTACAACGGGTACTTCGGAAGCGATTGCCCCGATGGATGCGCTGAAGCAGATCGGGGGCGCGGCCGAGTGGGTGTCTTCGTCTTCTGACCTGTGTGAACCGTATGCGATCGACATTGAAGTCGAGCACACACCGTCTTGCGGTACGGCACAGATGGAAACTGTGCTCTTCCCGGATTTTCGGGCGGACACGAAGGAAGTCAACTACCAGGATGCGGCGATTTCGGTATCCGGCAAGTGCAATGTGACAGAGCCGCAGGTTGATCGAATATAGAAGGAGAATGACTCATGGCGCGAATTGAACTTCGAGACTGCACGGTCCGTTTCAAGGATGGGTTTGGTGGATTGGCTGTAGTGAACGACCCCGACGACGTACTGTTGGTGGATGATACCGTGATGGAGATCGACGGTGTTACAGGTCTAACTAATAACACTGATCTTGTCCCGGTAGGTGCTCGTTTTACTGTTGCTGGTGAGACGGGCTCCCCTGTTCACATAGTGACAGCGCAGGATGCCAATGAGACATGGATGGTTACGATTACTGATGCCACTGGTGGGACATTTACTCTGACTTACGACGGTCAGACTACCGTCGGTATTGACTATGATGCAACCCCTGCCGAGGTGAAGGCCGCGTTGGAGTTGATCTCGTCGATTACTACGGTTAATGTCTACGGCAGTGTTGGTAGCTACCTCATTGAGTTGGTGACACCGGATGGAACTTCCCCAACTCTGTCAATGACGATCGACGACTCCAGTCTAACCGGCGGCGGTAGCGAGGAAGGCACGATCGCACTTACGTCAGCCATTGGCACCTTGACATGCCAGTTGACGTTTACGACGGTCCCCCTGGCTTCAGACCCAGGGGATGGTGCTGTCATCACTTTCCTGCCGCAGCAAATCGAGATCAAGGTCGGTGATGGCAACATTACTTATACCGAAAACAAGACGTATGAGTACCTCTTGGATCGGGGCGATCTTGATACCGTGCGTGAAGGCGATCAGG
>Ga0307434_1001332_pt1 | contig 13534 bp, 11 predicted proteins | sample SalMarWE160220MG_FD_202156 | JGI IMG/M metagenome (GOLD analysis project Ga0307434, IMG submission 202156) | Salt marsh sediment microbial communities from the Plum Island Ecosystem LTER, Massachusetts, United States - WE1603-220 | ecosystem: Environmental > Aquatic > Marine > Intertidal zone >... | reverse complement strand
AATCAAGGCGAAAAACGACCAGGTCTGGAACCTTCGGCTCTTTCAGGCCTGGAGAGAGAACTGTTTCAAATCCGAACTCTTTCAAAAACACAAAGACAACCTCTTTGCCGTTAAATTATCCGATTTCACCTCCGACTTCGAAAGCTTCTTTCCGAACGCCGATGACCGCCTCCTGCTTGTTACCAGGCAGGATATCGCGGAAATGCACGACAGCCTCTCACTTTTAGAATTAATTACGGACAACGACATCTTCACCGCCCAGCTCGAGTTTATGAATATCGATGGCGTCGAAATCGTGCCGGGCGCAAAAAGAATCTACCCCTATACAACCGTAGCGGCACAGACGATAGGCTGGGTCAGCCCCGCACACGAACAGGACAAAGACCTCTTCGAAGACGACAAATTCTCAAGATATCTCATAGGTGAGCTTTGCGGCCGGCGAGGTATAGAGTACGTCTGTGAAAGCATACTTCGAGGAAAACGCGGTGAGATATTTTACGATATCGACGGCAATGAAATCCGTACGGAAAACGAAGTCGGCCGCGACGTCCGGCTCACAATTGACATCCAGCTTCAGCAATCAATAGAAAAATTCCTCGTCGAATACCCACACGACCCAAACTGCAAACCCGGTATCTCCGCCGTTGTTATCGACGTCTCTTCCGGCGACATACTCGCACTCGTCTCTCTGCCAACATTCGATTTGAACAGGGCAAGATACGATTATGACCGGCTCATCAACGATACCAATGAACCGATGATAAACAGGGCCATATACAAAACCTATCCGCCCGGCTCATCGGTCAAACCTATTATACTAACCGCGGGCCTCGAAACTTTCGCCATCACGCCGGATATACCAATTAGCTGCCCGGCACACAAACCCGAAGAAGGCTGGCCCCAGTGCTTGCTCAACCGCCAGCATCCCTATTTCGGCCATGATATGCAGTTCGAATCCGAAGGCGGAAACATCGCACGAAACGCTATCAGGGGAAGCTGCAATATCTACTTCTCACGTCTTGCAGACAGAATCAACACCGAAAAACTCCAGCTCTGGCTCTACAATTTCGGTTACGGCAGAAAAATCCTCTTCCCCCCCTCGTCTCTTTCTGACCCGAACGCACAAAGAAACTTCCTTCAGGCCCAGGGCTCAATCTCAAGCTCCAGACCGGATTTAATCATTCAGTCACCAAACGACCTGCCACCCCTTAATTCCACAGAGAAAAGGTATTTCGGTATCGGCCAGGGAAACCTCTGGGCAACGCCGCTGCAGGTAACCAACGCAATGGCGACAATCGCAAGAAAAGGCCTCTTCCAGATGCCCAGGCTGTTCATTGAACAAACACAGCCTGAATACACCGACCTGCACCTCGCACCCTCGACAATAAACACAATTTACGATGGTATGCACGCCGTTGTGTATGAAATTCATGGTACGGCCTATACTGCCTTTCGCGATAACGACTTCTTTCGAAAAGATGTCACTGTGTACGGCAAGACAGGCTCGACCGAATCACCGGAAAATGCCTGCTTTGCCGGCTTCGCAAAGGATAATTCCGCAAAAGCAATCGCCCTCGCTGTTGTCGTCGAGGGCGGCCAGCGAGGCTCATCTGACGCTGCACCTCTCGCAAAACAAATCATCCAGTTCTGCATCGACGAAGGCTACCTCGGCAAAACTCTGCCGGCTGAACAATAATACAAAAAAATCAATCTTGATTTATCTTTATGCTCACCGGTTCTTTAAGTTTGTTAAGCGTTTCCTGTAGAATCTCGAAGAACTTTTCATTGTCAGGCCAGAGAATATCACCACCGCTGCCCATAGGCTTCTCCAACTCTTCAAGAAAACGCCCCATACTCTGCTCATCGAAAGTTTTTGCATTTATACCAAGGCCGAGCCGCTCGACATAATCAGCGTTGACAATCTGCTCATACTGGCCCGCAAGTGCAATCAGCAGCATCTTCTTTTTGAAATACATACACTCGCTTATAAGTGAAAACCCGGCACTCGCAACCACGCCCCTGCAGCCGGCCAGGTCATTCAAAAAGCCCTCCGTGGAACGCTTCTTAAAGATACAGTTTTCACTTCGGCTGTCCTCGTCGAAACCGTAAACATAAAACCTCTCGTCGGCGAACTTATGCAGAATATCCAATATGTGTTCTTTCTCATACGCCGCCGTTAAATATAAAAGTATGTAATCGCCCTGCCGACAAGATTTTTCTGTCACCGCTTTCCTTACTACCGGCGGTGCGAGAACCGCAGCATCGATATTCAAAGTCGATTTGAAAAAATTAATAATAATATAAGCGACAGCCGCTACGTAATACGACTCTGTAACAAGACTCGCCGTCAGCCTTTCGAACCATTTTTCCGGCCGGTGTCTGAGCTTACATAGCGTAAGAAAATGCTGATGGTCGATGCTTATGAAAGGCACCTTATTTCGGATTGCCCACCACGCACAGAACGGCTCGAAATCCGTTATCAGAAGGTCCGGTGCGAACGGCTCAATATACCTGCGAAACAATCTCTCGTTAACCTTGTCAGCTATCGCCCACCTGCTCAGGTTATGCCACACAGTCTCGAACGCATCAACTCCTCCCTGGCTGTATGCAAACGAAAGACCGAAAACAGGCTTGACCCGCTTCTTGAAATACTGCTTCAGATAAACAAGTGACTTTTTTGAGCCGACAAACATCACATCGTGACCGGCATCGATTAACCGCTGCCCGATAAGATGAGACCTGCTGCTGTGTCCGAATCCCTCTCCCGCAACAGCATAAATTATCTTAGCCATATCCCTCTCCCGCCGTCCTCTTTCCCGTTTAGCCTCGCCGCTTGCGGCGAGGTGGTTTGTCTTTTCCGTTTAGCAGTCGCCGGTACGGCGACTATATACCTTTCCATTCTTGCTAAAGCCAGCGACAATACAAATGTGAACATCACTTTTTTTAGAAACGAAACTACTGCGCAATTCTGTTATGACCTTCTAAGTAATTCAAGGTCTTCTCGATTATCCTGCCCGCCACAGGAGCCGCAACCGTCCCGCCGGTATAACCCTTGCCCAGACTTATATTCGGCCTGCACACCGCAACCAGTACGATAACCGCAGGACTCTCCGCCGGCGCCCCTGCCACAAAAGACGCTATATAATCTTTTTCCGAATATCCCTTTTGCCCTAAAAGTGACAGTTGTGCTGTTCCGGTTTTCCCGAAGACCTGCCACTTTTCAAGTTTTGCTTTCTTGCCTGTACCCTCGTTCACAACGCCCGTCATAGCTTCCCTTACAATCCACCTCGCAACCTCAGGCCTGATTACAAAACCAACCGGCGGTGGCGGCCGCTTCAGCTTTACGATATTACCTTCGTTATCAACTATCGCCCTGACCAGGTAAGGCCGTACAAAATGACCGCCGTTTGAAATAATGCAGTATGCCTGAACAAGCTGCAAAGCCGTTGTGCTGATTTCCTGACCGAAAGGTATTCTCGTCACGCTGTATCCGTTCCATTCATCGCTCAGCCGTAAAAGCCCAGCCGCCTCGCCAGGCAAATCAATGCCGGTTCTTTCCCCGAAACCGAAAAGCCGCAATCCCTCGCAAAGTTTTCTCGCACCGGCCTTCTGACCGATCTTCGCCATACCTATATTGCTCGAATGAATAATAATTTCACTCACACTGAGCTCGCCGAAACTGTGGTCACCATACTCACCGATTCGCCCGAAACCTTTACCGCGATAGTCACCCTCTTCGCAAAATATCTTTTCATTCCTATCGACGATGCCCGCATCGATTGCGATTGCTGCAACTACCGGTTTTAAAATACTGCCCGGCTCGAACTGGTCCGTGATAGCACGGTTGCGAAAATTATTCGCATCTTCGCAGCGGATTTGACTCGGCTCGAAATCCGGCAACGAAACCATCGCTAATATCGCCCCTGAATTCGGTTCTGCGACGACGGCAACAGCCGATTCCGCCTCGTATTCCTCCTTCACACGGACAAGCTCCTCGCGTGCAAACTGCTGTATCACAGAATCAACCGTAAGAATAATTCCGCAGCCGTCGGTTACAAAAGAATTCTGCTCTTTCAATCGTACCGGCCTTCGAAGCACATCCGCAAAAACGACGTTACCGCCGGCATCCCCTTTTAGCTTCTCATCGTACTTCAGCTCAATCCCCTCCAGGCCGAGATTATCAACCCCCGTAAAACCGACGATATGTGACGCCAGAGACCCCGTTGGGTAATACCTCCGCCAGCCCGATTCCACACCCACCCCGTTAATCTCACTTGCCGCTTTACATTGCTCTCCAGTTGCGTCGGCCCTGATTTTTAAATAGCCGGGATTACCGCTGCTGTTAATAAGGTTATAGATTTGTATCGCCTCGACCTTCATAACCGGCGCAAGCTCCGCCGAAGTCTTGTCGATTGATTTTACGGCCCGGGGCTCGACAAAAATAGTTTGTATCTTATTGCTCGCCGCTAACACCCTGCCGCACCTGTCGAGAATCACGCCCCGCTGCGGTTTCTCGGAAACCAATTTCTCCCGCTGTTTCTCACTCACCGAGCAAAAATAATCCCTCTCCACATACTGCAGATAGAAACACCGCCCAATCAGTGACAAATACGCCACGATTAAAAGAACAAACAAAATGTTCGTAAAACGCGATTCTTTCAATTTACCATCGCAAAATTCTCACCGGCCCGCCGCCGGCCGTCTCAGCTCAACTTCCCGCAAATAACTTCAATCGTCACTAGCCTGCTCGAATGAGCCTGATATGGCCGCGGGATTTATTATCCCTTCCAATTGCAATTGTTTCTTGCCGAGCTGCTGCTTGAGCCGGCTCTGCTCCGATTTGCAGATACTGAACTTATAAAAAATTCGATTCCGCTCACTTCGCAGGTAAACCGCAAAAAGCAGAATCGATGTTACGCAAAATATTACAAAAACAAAATAACTTTTTGACATCCGCTCCGTTACGACAAACAACTCCGTTGTTAAAATTATTCCCCTTTACCTCTTATGTCATCTCGTTGGCAGTCGCAGCCGAATCCCCACTAAAACAGTATGCTCATTTGGCAGAATATTCTTATTCAGCTCGTATATTTCCATATACCTGTTGCCGTCGCCGAGCTTCTCAGCCGCTATCTTCCACAAATTGTCATCATCAACCACGGTATATAAGCTGCCCTTTCCTTTACTCTCCGATACATTATCCAGGTGCCTTCGTCCTATGGTAGTAACCTCCTCGAGTAACGGGCTGTTCAAAGCCTTTGAAACCGTATTCCCTGCAGAAACTGCAAGCGGCGGTATAACGAGCTTCTGGCCCGGGTAAATCGAATCCGGGCTTTCAAGAACGCTCTTATTCGCCGCAAAGATTTTGTCAACGTTTACCTTTCTGTTCCCCTCGACAGGCCCGTAAAACTTCTGTGCAATTGTCGCCAGAATGTCACCTTCCACAACAACGTATGTTTCAGGCTTTGGCGGCTCAATCCGCTCGACCCTGACTTTCGGCGGTTCTATTCTTTCCGTCCTGACTGTTTGTTTCTGCTCTGCGGGCATCGGCTGCGCGAGCCGGGTATCCGCAAGCTGCTGACCACCGGCAAAGCTCTGCTCTTTTACACCCTCTTCAGACCTGACCGGCTCGATGGCCCCTTCCATCGGCTGAACCTGACGCTCCATATTCAGGTTCAAGGGCCTGCTGTATCGAACCGCAGGCTCCATTACCTCTCTGCTTATCTTCCGCTCCCTCGCGGCTATTGCCGGTGTCTCGTTCCGCATACGGATTATATCGGTATCGGTTGTAAGCTCATTCGTCGGCTCACTTCTGCCTAACTTGGGAATCCCGTTGACTAAAATAGCGATGATAAATATGAATACCAGACCAAGCAACAACCCGATTTTCGCATCCGACGTCATAATCGAAACTCCTTTTTCTTATTTTACCAAAACACCAAATACTAAAAACAATATACTAAATACTATCAAAGTTTTTGTGCAATTCTCAACTTTGCGCTTCGCGAACGCCTGTTCTCGGCAATCTCAGCCCTCGTCGGAACTATCGGTTTTTTTGTTAAAACTTTGTAGATGCCTTCCGATTCATTTTTCCTGAAGCTTCTTTTCACAAGTCTGTCCTCAAGGCTGTGATAGCTGATAACCGCAATCTTCCCGTCTTTTTTGAGCACCGCCGGCCCCGAATCGAGCAGCTTCGACAGGCACCCAAGCTCGTCATTTACCGCAATCCTCAATGCCTGAAACGTCCGTGTCGCTGGATGAATCCTTCTCTTTGTCTTTTTACTGCCTCTGCTCAGTGCCCTGCAGACAATATCCGCAAGCCGGGCCGTTGTCGCAATCGCTTCTCTCTTTCGATGCTCGACGATAAATCTCGCTATCCTTCTCGATGCCCTTTCTTCGCCGAATTTGTAAATCAAATCAGCAAGCTCATCCTCTCTTGCCTTATTCACTATATCGGCAGCGCTGCTCTTTATTCTTTTGTCAAATCTCATATCAAGCTGCATATCCTCGCCGAAGCTCAAACCCATACGTTCGTCTGCCAACTGCACGCTGCTGACTCCCAAATCCGCTAAAATGAAATCCGCCTTTTCAATTCCCAGCTCGCCGAGTTTCTCGGCCGTCTGCGAGAAGTTTGAATGAACCAGAATTACCTTACACTTTAAGCCTTGTAACCTCGATTCCGCAACTCTCAGCGCCCCTTTATCTACATCAAAACCTATCAGAACCGCATTTTCCCTTAAAAATCGGCCGAACAGATAACTATGACCTCCTTGTCCTATGGTCGCATCGACCATCACCCCTTCCGGCGGTAAAATTATCTGTTCAGCCAGCGATTTTGAAAGAACGGGTATATGTTTTACCTGCGCACTTTCCACATTTTTCTCAGCAGACCATCATCCTGTCCTCTTGAGAAATCAATTTCCTGACGGCAGCCGAAAAATCCACATCATTGAAAAGCCGGTCGAGCTTTTTCAGCCGCTCGAGCCTCTCTTCGAACACGCTCAGCGAGCCAAGTGTCTGCTCATCGATTTCTCGTTTCCCCTCGAGGGCCTCCTTAACAATCCTGTAGTGGTCAACATTATCTTCGAGCATAAAGCCTCCGTTCTTGCAACTTTCACTCCTGGTCATCGTATTTCTGCAGGACAATCTGTCTGGCCTGCGACATCTGACTTTGATACTGCGACATATGGTCACCCAGATACTGCTCCCAGCTCTGGCTGTTCCACAACTCGATATGGTCCCTCACTCCCACCAGTGTTATACTGTCTTCATCTTCCAGCCCAGCCCTTTTGCGAAGTTTCTCGTTCAGAAGTATCCTGCCCTGGTTATCGAGCTCGACCCTGGCTGCCAGGGCAAACGTCATCCTTTCAAACGCGACCGCCTCGTCGGCAGCTGTTGACTGCGGTGCCGCTGCAAGAACTATACGTTCAAAATATTTTTCCGGGTACAGACAAAGAATTCCGTTTGAGCCGAGTACGATATAAAAGTTGCTCCCGTGTTCTTCGCAGTCGATTTGATTCCGAAGCTTATTTGTGATTAGAACCCTGCCCTTTTTGTCTATCGTATGAGTATATTCACCTGTTAATAAAAGCATGACCGTCCTGCCACCTATTCACCACTAAGCAATTTTCAACAGGGAGATATTACCACTTCTTCCCACTTTGTCAACCATAAAACTATTTTTTTCTAAATTTTATTAAAATTTTATTATAGGACTGTTACAAAAATCGATAACTGCCTTAAATACAAGACCTTACAAGAAATCTCCCTTGTTGTATTTCTCGTTTAGCAGTCGCCGGGACTGCGACTGTATTTCTTTCCGCCCTTCGCGGCGAAAGCGTTTCTTTTTCCGTTTAGCAGTCGCCGGCCTGCCCTGAGCCTGCCTGTGGTGAGCGGAGTCGAACCATCGAAGGGAACGGCGACTTTTTAAACTATGAATGTTTAATAAAAAAAATGAAATAAACACCGCGCCGAAAACGTCTAAGTGTTAACAATGAAACACTCATTTACGAAATATCCCTGGTTTTAGAGGCTCAGCCTCGATAAAATAACAAAGGTAAAATAGCAAAAAACTTTTTTGGAGGCCATTATTATGAAAAAATCACTAATTACCTGCACTTTTCTTTCGGCTCTAATTCTTTTTACCTGCCTTTGCCCGGCAGAAGAAAAAGCTCAAAGCCCGCAGGAAAAAACCATCGCCGGCATCTGGAATCTGACAGCCGACCGTGGCGGCCGGCAAATGAACAGCACTCTTATTATCTGCACCGCCGAAAAGGAAAAACCAACGGTTCAATGGGGACTGGGCGGCGATGAAGACGAAATTTCAAATATCAAGCTCGAAGGCAGCAAGCTCACCTTCGACAGGACAAGAAGCTTCCGTGACCAGGAATTCACCTCAACGATAACCATCAACTATAATAAGCAAAAAGATTCCCTCACCGGTACAATCTCGTCCGACCGCGGAGACAACGATGTCACCGGCACTCGCGTCATTCCAAAACCCGATGCCGTCGGCACCTGGATTATCAAAACCGAAAAAGGCGAGAGCACACTGACCATCAACCAAAAGGATGGCAGGCTCGAAGGCAACTGGACCTCACCTCAAGGCGAAAGCAAGCTCTCGAATATCAAATTCGAAAAAGACAAACTCACCTTTGACCGTGTCACAAAATTAGAAGACAGTGAATCCAAATCCTCTTTTAAAGGCGAAGTCAGGGGCAACGAGCTGAAAGGCGAAATCACAGACGAAGCAGGCACAACAGAAGTAACTGCCGCGCGACTCGGCGCAGAAATCATCGGAAAATGGGCTCTCACTACCACTTCCGACCGAGGCGAGAGAACGAGTATTCTGCTCATCGACAAAGACCTCACAGGCAGATACGCTATGGGTTTCGGCGAAATGGATACAAGCAAAATAAAGCTCGACGGTGACAAGGTAACTTTCTACATCGATATGTCGTTCGGCGACCGCGATTTCAGCATGGATTACGAGCTCAAACTAAAAGACGGCAAGCTCGAAGGACAGGTCTTTTCCGACAGAGGCGATAATAAGGTCACCGGCAAAAAGATTCTCCCCAAACCTAAAGAAGAAAAACCAGCCCGGACCAAAGAAGAGGAAAAATCAACCGGGACTGAAACAGAAGACTAAAACTCTTAAAGCAATAAACCGATATCAACCGGCAGCAGCCTGTAAGCATTACTCGCTGCTGCCGGCATTTCTACAAATACAACATCACACTTTTGCTTCAGCTAATGCTGCTTCAACTGAAATTCATAAAGGTTGATACTAATTAAAGCAATCTTTAGAACTTCTGGAACAGTGTCTTTTAAAAAAGAAAGCGGGCGATGGGAATCGAACCCACATAGCCAGCTTGGAAGGCTGGGGCTTTACCATTAAGCTACGCCCGCTTTTATAATTGATTATTACCTGATTATTATTTATTATTCGTATCGAATGGTCAATTATAAACAGCGAAAAATATGAAAAAACAGAAAAGAAACAAATATGGAAATCGCACAAAAAGCTGAAACAGCAAAACAGGCCTCTATCAGCCTGGCTGCCGTAAAAACAGAGCTGAAAAATAAGGCATTGGACGCAATCGCAAAAGCTATCGAAAAACAAAAAGAGCAAATCATCGCGGCCAACAAAACAGACCTCACCGCCGCTGAGAAAAATAAGCTTCCCTCACCACTGCTGAAAAGGCTTAAATTCGACGAGAAAAAAATAAACGAAGTATGCGCGGCAATCGAAAGCTTAATTAAGCTCGATGACCCGGTCGGTAAAATCCTTGCGGTGACACAGCTCGACGACGGCTTGGAGCTTTTCAAAGTAAGCTGCCCTATCGGCGTTATCGGCATGATATTCGAATCAAGGCCGGACGCATTAGTACAAATATCAACGCTGTGCCTGAAAAGCGGTAACGCAGTCCTGCTCAAAGGTGGAAGCGAAGCTGCGAATACAAATAAAATACTGGCTGGCATAATCGAACAGGCAGCAAAAGATTACTTACCCGATGGCTGGATTCAGCTCCTTCAGACCAGAGAAGACGTCGCAGCGATGCTCAAGCTGGATGAATACATCGACTTGATTGTGCCGCGAGGCTCGAACCAGTTCGTAAAATTTATAATGGATAATACCAACATCGCCGTGCTCGGACACGCAGACGGAATATGTCACGTCTATGTTAACGCCGACGCTGATATCGAAATGGCCGTAAAAATAACCGTCGATTCCAAATGCCAGTACGTGGCCGTGTGCAACGCCGCCGAAACACTTTTAGTAGATGACAAAATTACAAAAGAATTCCTGCCGAAAGTAAAAGCTGCTCTTGAGAAACAGGGAGTTGAGATTCGCGGCTGTGAAAAGACTCGAAAGATTATAGATGTTAAAGAGGCGACAGAAGAAGATTGGCGGACGGAGTATCTGGATTTGATTTTATCAATCAAAATAGTAAGTGGTATTGATGAAGCAATTGGGCACATAAATAGATACGGCTCAAAACATACGGATGCGATTGTTACTGGTGACAAAGAAAAGGCTGAGAAGTTTATGGATTTGGTTGACTCTGCGTGTGTTTTCTGGAACTGCTCGACTCGTTTCAACGATGGCTACCGGTTCGGCCTGGGCGCAGAGGTTGGTATAAGCACAAACAAGATTCACGCCCGCGGCCCCGTAGGCCTCGAAGGCCTTATGATCTACAAATGGAAACTGCTCGGCAAAGGCCAGACGGTAGAGGACTATTCAATCGGCAAAAAGCAATTCAGGCACAGGAAAATAAAATAACATCTCGAGACTAAACTGTCAGGGAAAATGTTGCATATTATTGTCTCAGTTCACCGGAAAGGAGGTATAAAATGCCTCACAGAAAACTATTCCTTTTAATTGCTTTTGTCTTTTTCTTCTCCTGCTGTTTATGCTTTGCTCTGGTTACGACAAGATATATTGGTGACTGGCCCGATACCTGGCCCAAAGAATTAGAGCCTTTCCGTAAAAAAGCAATGACCTTTGACATTATGACAGGAACTCAGGAAAATGCGTATGAAATACATTTCGAAAAACGAGAGGAATTTGAGAATCTCTGGCCGACAATCTTGAAACTGAAAGATAAAGGAGCCCCGCTGACACTTCGAAGCATTGAAAAGCCCTTCAAAAAGGGCAAGCTGTTCAATAATGAAAAACCCGTCGTGCGTATATTTAGCTATTGCCACCCTGCACAGCCACGTTACCGCCCCGGCGGAAAGAAGCTTATACCAGCACCACCCTGGCCGGATTCAATCAAGTCTCCAACCGGCCAGTTACCTGAATATGTAACAATATCGCAAGACGGTAATTCCTTGATCCCGGTTGAAGATAGAAAACTAACGGTAATCAAATATCGTGCGCGAACTGATATCGAATTAGTGGTTGACGGAAATATTATCGACCTTAATCGTATTCCCTTACCAGCGGATACTCCTATTATCGATAAAAGATTCGAAGAAAAATAGTGTAACATAAACAATCACACTAAGTATGAGATTTGAAATCTCAAATCGGCATGAATCCATGTCTAAAATTCTTCGTATCCTGGTGTCTTCGTTCTCAAATAATCATTCTATATCAAACTTCTTTTCGGCGTAGCCTTCGATTTGCACCAATACGAATTTGATTTCAAATGAATCCTCCGAGACGGGCTTGTCGGCCCGCTTGAATTCGCGAATGGGTAACTGGACAAAACCTCCGGGTGAAATTGATGCCCGAAACGACTTTTGAATCTCCAGAGACCGGTCATTCAGAAATACATCTCCGCCGCTCCAGGGCTGCTGCCCCCTGTTCCAGACGTAAACACTCTGGTTTGCTATCTGCACTTCAGCTTCCAATTGCGGTTGCTTTTTCGAGCTGCAGCAGAGCAATACCACGCCAGCACAGAACAGCAGACACACCGAAATCAAGCGCTTGCAGAAAGAGTTTTCCATTCGTTATAACTCCTGTTTTAATACGCTCTTTTAAATATCCTGCCAATCAACACCTTTAAATTTTTTACTATCATATCTTAAACAATTATAACCAAATCTGTCAATATATACAGTTAAAATTTTATATCGGCAACAAAGATAATTGATTATGAATTGTAGATTTAGGATTATTCTTCGAGCCAAAAGTCGGTGAAGGTTTTTAAGTCGTTGGCGTCAACGCAGCCGGAAAGGTCGAAGTCGGCTCCTTCACAGTCGTTTGAATCAGGACAATCAACATTTAGCCAGTAATCTGAGAAGTGAGTGTAATCGAGAAAATCCACACCGTCGGGACAAAGAAAATCGGCAGGTAAAATCTGCCATTGTAGCCTTGGATAATTCGTCCCCTCACATATCGCCCAGATATCAATAAAATCCCAGTTAACAAAGCTGGCCTGTTGTTTCATCTTATTATTTGTAAGCGGTGTTCCTAATCCGTTATCCGGCCCGGTAGTATCCAGAAAATAGCAATCGCTGTAAATACCCAATGCATCACTTCCGCATAGGCCACCAACAGCTTCTGAATTACTTCCTGCCGTTACAGGGCCAGTTGAGTAACAGTTCCAGAGAAAACCAATTCTGTGGTTCTGGCCACACAGACCACCAATAGCAGCTGAATTATCACCACAAGTAACGGAGCCGGTTGAATAGCAATCTTGAACATCTCCAGAAGCAAGTCCGCAAAGACCTCCGATATATGTAGCTTCTACTCCTACCGTTACTGAGCCTGTTGAGAAACAATTAATAACGGAACCGTCAGCAAATCCGCAAAATCCTCCAACAGCCCATGAATAATCACCACAGGAAACAGGTCCAGTTGAGAAGCAATTAATGATTGTGCCACTGTTCCTGTTTGATCCGCATAGGCCGCCTATAAATAATGCATATCCTTCTACGGTTATGGAGCCTGTTGAGAAGCAATTAATAACGTAACCGTCAGCAAATCCACACAGTCCACCAACAGTGCTGGATTCAAATCCGGTAATATTAATATCTACAATACCGAGGTTTTGGACAGTGCAATCTTCTCCAAGCATTCCGAAAAGACCTAAGAAATCAGTGCTAAGTCCATTCGTATCTATGATAAGAGAGGAAATAATGTTGTCATTGCCGTCAAAACAACCGTCAAAGGATGCTATCGGTGCTTGTGTGAAGGGAGGGATGCCGGTAACGTTCGGATCGAGGTCGATATCGTTGTTTAAGATAAAGCATTTATCCAGCAGGTTCGGGTCAGAATTAATCTGTAATAGTTGTTCGGCGGTCTCTATCTGGTAAGGGTCATTCGGCTCACCTGTGCCGCCTGCAAAGTCATAAGAAAACGAGGGCGAACAGAAAGTAAAGAGTATGGAAATAAAAACAAAAAAAGTCTTTGGTGAAGATATTTTTATCATTGAAGTAACCTCCCTGAAACCACAAAGATAAAATTTTAACCTCGAACTATTAAAACAAGTCCATTATACGGGTTTTGGTAAAAAAGCAAGTATAAATTTATGATAAATCAGGTGCAGAAGAATTTCTAGCAAATCGGCACCTTGAAATTATT